>Ga0105092_10000369_pt1 | contig 23104 bp, 17 predicted proteins | sample PPLLak2March2015_FD_87021 | JGI IMG/M metagenome (GOLD analysis project Ga0105092, IMG submission 87021) | Freshwater sediment microbial communities from Prairie Pothole Lake near Jamestown, North Dakota, USA - PPLs Lake P7 Core (1) Depth... | ecosystem: Environmental > Aquatic > Freshwater >... | reverse complement strand
TCCCTGAGGATGACCCGAGAAACCCGGCCGTGATCGCGGATCTCGTCGGCGATAACGTTGGCGACTGCGCCGGTATGGCCGCCGACATATTCGAATCCTATGAAGTGACGATCGTTTCCGGCCTGATCCTTGGTCTGGCTCTCTGGCACATTACCGGGCGTCTCGAGTGGATCATCTTCCCCTTGATCGTGCGTGGTATTGGTGTCTTGTCATCCATTATCGGCACGTACTTTGTCAGGGCTGGTAAGACCGGCAAGAGCGAAGATGCCATGCGAGCCATTTTTAGCGGCTTCCTGACATCGGCTGCGATTTCTGGCGCGTTGTTCTTCATTGCCGGCTTCATCTATTTGAATACCCCCGCAATGGATCAATGGGGCGGCTGGTGGCGACTGCCCACGGCTGTGGGGGTCGGCGTTGTACTCGCCATTTTGATTGACCGTCTGACTGAATATTTCACTGGAACTCATGCCTCGCCTGTCAATGATATCAAGAAGGCGGCAGACACAGGCCCCGCAACTCTTATCCTGAACGGTATTTCCGTTGGTTTTGAGTCCTCTGTATGGTCAGTGATTGTGATCGCGCTGACGATTGTTGCTTCCATTTTTATCTTCGGCACAATTCCAGGTGTTGATAGTGGAGCTCGTGCGACATTCATTTTGTACGGTGTTGCCATGACCGGTATTGGTATGTTGACCCTGACCGGGAACAACGTTGCCATGGATTCATTTGGCCCCATTGCTGACAACGCGAACGGCATCGGTGAGATGTCCTGGTCCGGACAAACCGATAAGGCGACAAAAGATGCGCAGCAGATCATGGCTGACCTCGATGCGGTTGGGAATACCACCAAGGCCATTACCAAAGGTGTGGCAATTGGCTCTGCGGTGATCGCAGCGGTAGCGCTTTTCGGATCATTCCTGGTGGATGTATCTCGCGCCCAGACCTCTCTTGGAGTTGCACCTGATCAATTGATCTCTTCCCTCGGTATACGGGTCGATTCTCCCCAGGTGTTTGTTGGCATGCTGATCGGCGGCGCCTTGCCGTGGCTGTTCTCCTCCTTTGCCATTCAGGCCGTGTCTCGGGCCGCTTCGCTGATCGTGATGGAAGTTCGTCGCCAGTTCAAGCTGGGTGTACTGGAAGGCAAGGTCAAGCCAGATTACAGACAGGCTGTGGAAATTTCCACAACTGCCGCGCAGAAGGAATTGGTTTCCCTGGCGTTACTTGGCGTTGTGACTCCAATTGTGGTGGGACTCACTTTGCAGGTGGAAGCACTCGGTGGTTTCCTGGCGGGCATCATCGTCTCCGGACAGTTGCTGGCAGTGTTCCTGAACAACTCCGGCGGTGCATGGGACAATGCCAAGAAGTTGATCGAGGATGAGCCCAAGGATATGGCAAAGAACACAGGTAAGGGTTCTGAGCGCCACAAAGCTGGGGTAGTGGGCGACACCGTTGGAGATCCCTTCAAGGATACGGCTGGGCCTGCCCTCAACCCGATGATCAAAGTGGTGAACCTGGTTTCGGTGATCATTGCCCCGATCGTCGTGCAATACGCAGGCGCATCCGGTGCAACTGTGATCGTCGTTTGGGTCGTAGCGCTCGCTCTGCTTGGTGTGCTTGCCTGGGCAGTTCTCCGTTCCAAGGCAGCGGCACCGTCCATGATCGAGGCGAAAGCTACAGCTGGCGGCGGAAAGAGGAAGTAAAATGTTGAAGCTCCCGACGTAGTCGGGAGCTTTTTTTATTTGCGTGGCTATGCCCTGGAAGGCGGATGTACCCGTATCAGGGAGTTAGTGCGATTGCGCATTTTGTGGAGACCCACTATACTGGATGGATCATCTTCTACAGATTACCACATACGTTGTTGGGTATTTGTAATTTCCCTTCATGAGATGAGTAGCTATAATCAGGGTGAATTCTCAAATTCAGGTGATTTTCCGATAATAGGGTTTTATGCCCTATATTCTAGTTTATCCTGACCAGGAATACCGGATGAATGAGCTGTGAAGACTCTAGAATATTGAGAATGGTGCTGTGATCGCTCTGACAAAGTGTGCGTAATAATTTTCTGACTGGACGCGAAAGGAATATTTTGATGGATCTGGTTGATAAAAGAATAATGTTGATTGGTGGGGCAGGTTTAGTAGGCTCCCATATTGTTGATCAGCTAATCGATCAGCCGGTCTCAGAAATTCTAATTTACGATAATTTTGTTCGGGGGAAAGAATCCAATTTAAGGAATGTCATAAAAGATTCTCGAGTAAGAATTATCAGGGGTTCGATGACGAACTGTAATGATTTGAGATCGGCACTAGAGGGCATCGACGGTGTGTTTTTGCTTGCATCGCTGTGGTTAGGTGAGTGCGTAAATGATCCAAGAAACGCTTGGGAAGTAAACGTTATGGGTTCATGGAATGTTGTGGAAGCCTGCCGTGACCTTGGCGTTAAGCGGCTGGTATATTCCTCATCAGCTTCTGTTTATGGCAATGCCCTTGTTACGCCCATGACGGAAGAGCATCCCTGTAATAACCGCACGACCTATGGGGCTACAAAGGTTGCCGTCGAACAAATGCTGCGCGCAATTTATGAGCAGCATCGGCTGCCCTACGTCGGTTTACGCTATATGAATATCTATGGGCCACGCATGGATTACGAGGGGACTTATGTCAGTGTGATTATGAAGGTACTAGATCGAATATTTGCCAGTCAGCGTCCACAAGTTTTTGGCGACGGCACGCAAACATATGATTTTATTTATGTTTCCGACGTTGCACGCGCAAATCTTCTTGCAATGCAAGCAGATTGCTCAGACGAATTTTTCAACATAGGGATGGGAGAAGGTACGAGTATCCGCCAGCTTGTCGATATGCTTCTGGAATTGACGGGTTCTCAGATTCAGCCAGAGTATATTCCGCAGGCTCAAAGTTTCGTCACGCATCGTATCGGGAGTATTGAGAAGGCCGAAAAAATGCTGGGTTTTCGAGCAAAGACTTCTTTATTAGAAGGCTTGCGCCGGGTTGTGGAATGGCGCCAGTTAGGCGCCCAGGTATAAAGTTATGAAGATTCCAATTAGCAAACCATATTTTGGCGAGGAAGAACGGCGAGCCCTGATGCAGCCATTAGAAACGGGGTGGGTAGTACAAGGACCCCAGGTAGCTGAGTTTGAGTCCAGGTTTGCGAATTATACTAATTTGCCTAATCCAATTGCCACTACTTCGTGTACCACTGCGCTTCACCTGGCACTGATAGCTCTCGATATTGGGCCTGGCGATGAAGTACTTGTGCCTGCTTTTACATGGGTAGCAACGGCCAATGTCGTTGAAATGCAGGGCGCACGCCCCGTCTTCGTCGATATAGAGTTGGATACATTTAACATCGATCTTTTCAAAATAGAATCGTGTATTACATCAAGGACCAAGGCAATTATCCCTGTGTCCTTATTTGGAATTAGTGCTCCGATGAAGCCGATTATAGAATTGGCGAAGAGCTACAATTTAAAAGTGGTGGAGGATGATGCGTGTGCTGTGGGGGCAAAGTATCAGGAGAGACACGCTGGTGCTTTAGCAGATATCGCGTGTTTCAGCTTTCATCCCCGCAAGGCAATCACCACGGGAGAAGGTGGGATGGTCACTACCAGCAGTGAATTGATGACAGATAGAATAAGATCCTTGCGTGATCATGGCGCATCGAAAAGCGATTTGGTACGACATCTTGGAAATCGAAGCTATCTGTTGCCAGAGTTCAATCAGGTCGGTTACAACTATCGAATGACAGATCTGCAGGGTGCGATAGGCGTCGTGCAATTAGAGCGATTGCCCTGGATTTTGGAGCAACGTAGGCGGATAGCGAAAAAATACGATGAAGCATTGCGCGGACATCCGTATCTTCGTCCACCCGTTGTACCCCCTGATTGCCAACATGGTTATCAAGCATATGTAACAATGTTTCAGCCTGAACCTCCGACAATCGCGAATGTAACCCGGCTGAATATACAGCGTAATAAGTTGATGGATAAATTGGAAGCGGCAGATATAGCCACTCGACCTGGTACACATGCTGTACATATGCTTGGGTACTATTCCCAAAAATATAGCTTGAGGCCGGAAGATTTTCCCAGTGCTTATCTGGCTGACCAACTTACGCTGACATTACCTTTATACCCTCAAATGACGGAGCCTGAGCAATCATATGTTATTGATCACATGACCGGGGTCGAAAGATATTTATGAAGAAGAGTTTATTAACTATGCTCGTCGATCCCGTGAGCCGGCTGCCTTTACAGTTGCAGGCAACCGTAACAAAGGGCGACGATATTCTAACTGGTCAACTGATTACGCAAAATGGTATGAGCTATGCTGTTGACAATGGTATTCCTCGATTGATAGCTTTTGCCGATGCTGGGCAGCAACAGACCTCTCAAACATTTGGATATAAGTGGGGGCGGCGTGAGACATACGATTCGACCGCTTTCAAACAAATTAGTTCTAGTTGGATGATAGAGAAATATGGTTTTCAATCCTTGGAGGAGTGGGCTCGATCTTTTTCGAATCGGTCTCGGATTTTGGATCTTGGATGTGGTAGCGGCTATTCATCTTCTTTATGGCTGACCTCTCCTTCCTGGACAGGGCAAGCCATGTATGTTGGCGTTGATATCTCTATAGCGGTTGATGTTGCTTCTGAAAGATTGAACAACATCGCCAACGTAAGCTTTGTTCAGGCGGATGCTTTGGCACTTCCATTCACGGATCAAAGCTTCGATTTGGTCTTTTCCGAAGGTGTTTTACATCATACTCCTTCAACTCGAGAAGCATTGCTTTCGGGTGCCCGCGTTCTAACAACTGGTGGCGAGTTCCATTTCTACGTCTATCGCCGTAAAGGACCTGTGCGTGAATTTACAGATGATTACATTCGCCAGCAGATCGCTGAATTATCGGATGAAGATGCCTGGGAAGCCATGCGGTCCTTGACGCGCTTGGGCCAAGTGCTGTGGGAAAATGATACTCAAATTAATCTTCCGCAAGATATCCCATTGCTTGGAATTAATGCTGGTACCCACAGTGTGCAGAGGTTGATATATTGGAATTTTGCGAAGCTCTACTGGAATTCTGATTTGTCCTTCGAAGAGAATGTTCATGTTAACTTTGATTGGTACCGTCCATACTATGCTCATCGCCAGAGCGAACAAGAGTTACGGCAGTGGTGTGAGGAGGCGCGGCTCGCGATCAAATGGTGGCACGCTCAAGAGAGCGGCTTTTCAGTTCGTGCGGTGAGAAAATAATTATGTGTGGCTTGTGCGGTGTCGTTCGGCTCGATGATGTTCCTGTTTCTGTGCCTGAAATAGCCAAAATGACAGAAACTATTGTGCACCGTGGTCCTGACGGTGAAGGCATTTGGGTTGATGGGGGGGCAGGACTGGGTCATCGGCGGCTGGCAATTATTGATCTTACCCCAACCGGACATCAACCTATGGGAAACGAATCAGGTGATGTTCTCATAGTCTACAATGGTGAACTCTATAATCACCTTGATCTGCGGCTTCAACTTGAATCTGCCGGACATATATTCCGTTCCCGTTCAGATACAGAAGTTGTCATACATGCCTACGAAGAATGGGGCGAAGATTGCCTGACACGATTCAATGGAATGTTTGCTTTTGCAATTTGGGATCGTCGGAAAAGCAGTTTATTATTGGCAAGAGATCGATTCGGGGTAAAGCCCTTATATTACTATTTCGATGGCAGGCAGATCGTCTTTGCATCTGAAATCAAGGCCATTTTAGCCAATCCTACCATTTCCCCCTCAATCAGCTTCCCTGCCCTTAATGAATACTTCACATTTCAGAATGTGCTGACAGATCTAACTCTTTTTGATGGCATTCTGATGTTGCCGCCAGGGCACTTCCTAAGTCTTGATTTAGAGTCGCGGCAGATCCGAAAAAAACAATACTGGGATTATGAATTCTCGAATTCACTCTTTTCGCTCTCGCTGAATGAGGCTGCCGAGACCCTGCAAAACCTTTTTTGCAAGGCTGTAGCCCGCCAATTGATGAGCGACGTACCTTTGGGTTGCTACCTGAGCGGAGGCATGGATTCGGGCTCCATAACAGCCGTAGCGAGCCAGCATTTGGGACGCTTGATGACTTTCACAGGCGGGTTTGATCTGTCGTCTGCATCTGGCTTGGAATTAGGATTTGACGAGCGGGCCGAGGCCGAGATGCTCTCCAATTTGCTGAAAACCGAGCATTACGAAATGGTAATGCACGCTGGTGATATGGAACATGTGATGCCGGATCTGATTTGGCATTTGGAAGATTTGCGAGTTGGTCAGTGTTATCCTAATTATTACATTGCGCGTCTGGCCAGCAAATTTGTTAAAGTCATGCTTTCGGGGGCAGGAGGTGACGAGTTGTTTGGGGGATATCCATGGCGTTATTATCGTGGAATGGATAGCTCAATCTCGAGTGACTATTTTGTTAATTATTATCACTATTGGCAACGTTTAGTACCAGACGAGGATAAATCTGCCTTATTCAATTCGAACACCTATGCTCAAATGAGCGGTCACTCGACATTCGACGTTTTTCGTGGTGTTTTTAAGTCTCAACAATTGTCGCTTGAAACGAATGACGACTTTGTGAATGCCGCTTTATATTTTGAACTCAAAACTTTCCTTCCCGGCTTGTTGGTGGTTGAAGACAAAGTCAGTATGGCGCATTCCCTTGAGACACGTGTGCCTTTCTTGGATAACGATTTGGTTGATTTTGCGTGCCGCTTGCCTGCCAAGTTAAAACTGCGCAGCCTTCAAGCAACTGATCGATTCGTTGACGAAAATGATCCTGCCAAAAGGCGAAATTATTTTGGCCAGACCCAGGATGGAAAGCTGGTTTTGCGGGAGACAATGAAAAAATTTGTTCCTTATAACATCACTGAACGAATTAAGAAGGGCTTCAGTGCGCCCGATGCGTCATGGTTTCGCGGCGAGAGCATTGATTATGTGAATTCGCTTTTGCGAAATCACAAAGCTCGGATCTATGAATTCATCACCCCCGACTATGTAAGTCGACGTCTGGATGAACATACTGGGGGACAACAGAATCATCGTCTATTTATTTGGTCTCTATTAAGCTTTGAGTGGTGGTTGAGGAAATACTTAGCCTGATAAAACGGATAATATTACCATGCGAATTGTATTTATGGGCGCCTCCGAATTAGGCTGGGAATGTTGCCGAACACTTTTTGAAATCGGGCAAGAAGTAGTAGGGATTTTTTCGATCCCTGAAGAATTTCGAATCTCTTGGTCTCCACAGCCGGTTCGAAATGTTCGCTTCAGAAATTTTGAAGACCTGGCGCTTAGACATTCGATCCCAATAATATACGTAACAGGCAAGATGACTGATGATAGCTATTACAATGCCTTGTCTAATCTGAAACCAGACCTTTTAGTTGTTGTTGGCTGGTATTACATGATTCCACGTCGTTTACGCAATATTGCTGCTTTGGGTGCGGTCGGGATTCACGCTTCCTTGTTGCCTAAATATCGTGGCGGCGCGCCTTTAGTGTGGGCAATAATAAACGGTGAATCCCGCGCGGGTGTTAGTTTGTTTCATTTTTCCGATGGGGTGGACGACGGTGACCTTATCGGTCAGATCGGTTTTCCCATACAGGCGGAAAATATGATTGCCGATGTAGTTCAAAAATCAGTTGTTGCCTCGGTTGATCTGATAAAGCAGTACATTCCGGGACTTGCGGATGGCACTGCGCCCAGGTTAAAGCAAGACCATGCACTGGCTACCTTTGTTCCTCAGCGCAAGCCTGAAGATGGGCTGATTGACTGGGATACGAAATCAGTATGGCAGATATACAATTGGATCCGTGCTCAATCCCACCCTTATCCAGGTGCGTTCACTTACTTAAGGGGCGAACATATTACGATCTGGAAAGCGAAAATATCTGATCATTTTCTTGATGAGGTAAGAAAGCCAGGTGAGATTTATCTTTTTGCAGATACCTGCAGTGTTTGGTGTGCTGATGGCAGATTATTGGAATTGGAGGAAGTTGGGTTACAAGATGGGCGGGCCGTTGGCGGCAATGAATTTATACGATCGAAGTCACTGGAAAATGGAATGGTATTCGAAGGACGATCAAATTCACTTTCCTTACAATGTAGAACTGGCTGATTTACGCTTGTTTCACCCTGTAGGTTTGTCAGCAAGTTGCACTTCGTACTATCAAGGAAGTCCAAATATGAGTTGTCGAGAATTTAAGGAAAACGATGGACTATCATTTCGATGATTTTACTGAAAGTAAATATCGTGACATTATTCGACAGGCGAGGCAGAAGTGGAAATTCTTAATGTTTCCTGATTTTTCAGCCAATTATGATTGGAAATGTATTTGGCGCCATGATATAGATTACTCAGTACATCGTGCTCTGCAAATGGCAAAAACCGAGGTTGAGCTCAATGTCCACTCTACCTATTTTCTGCTACTTCATAGCGAGTTTTACAACCTTTTGGAACATGATATAACACGTCTTATCAGTGAGATTTTGGAGATGGGACATAAGATAGGATTGCACTTTGACGCCTCGTTTTATGGAAAACAGATTGGCCATGAGCAGCTTACTACCTGGATGCATTTTGAAAAAAGGCTTCTTGAGCAGGTTTTTTCAACAAGTGTTGATGTTTTTTCCTGGCACAATCCTGATCAACAAGATTGTGGTAATTTGCTCATGATAGATGAACTTGAAGGTATGATAAACACATATGGCGCGCAAATAAGTCAGAATTATTCCTATATCTCTGATTCAAATGGTTACTGGCGATATCGCCGATTATCTGATGTGATTTCTAATGGAACAGACAAAAACTTGCATGTCCTGACGCACCCTGAATGGTGGACACCAGATGTTCTTAGCCCGGGAGACAGAATTAGACGCTGCATAAACGGCCGCGCGACTAGTCAACAAAGGAATTATGATAATTATCTTAAAGCAGCTGGCAGAATAAACATTTACGAGGATTAGGAGCACCCTTTTGATGGACGCGACGCACTATACTCAATCATACTCAGTTGACGAATTGGCTAAGGCGCTAGGAACTGACATAATAAAAGTAATCGGCGATATTAATCGTCGCATCAGTCATCCGGCGCCGATTAAGGATGCAGCGAACGGTGAAGCGCTCACGTTTTGCAATGCTACTGGTGAAAAGGCCTTATCACTTTTAACCCAGACTCGTGCCGGTGTGATCGTTTGCAACCCCGATGTTGAACTGGATAGAGTAGCAGAAGGAATGCAGAAAACATTAATAATTGTTAATTCTTCAAGATTGGCTTTCCTCCGATTGGTCCAGGTATTCTTTTCTGAGCCTTTGCCTAGAGGAATTCATCCAACGGCGGTAATAGACCCAAGATCAAGAATCCACCCCGACACGTATATTGGACCATATACATCCATTGGAAATTGTGAAATAGGCCAGGGCGCAGTTATTTACGGGCACGTTCACATTTATGATAAGGTTCGAATTGGCCGAGATGTAATTATTCATGCTGGAACGGTAATTGGTGGAGATGGCTTTGGATATGAGCGCAATGATCTGGGAGAAATGGAGAAATTTCCGCACATCGGGGGGGTTCGGATCGAAGATTATGTGGAGATAGGTTCCAATACCTGTGTTGATCGTGGAACACTGGGCGATACAGTCATACGGGAGGGAGCCAAGGTAGATAACTTGGTTCACATTGCTCATAACGTTGTAGTAGGTCGTCATTCGGTAATTATTGCTCACGCTATGATTGGTGGTGGCACCCAAATTGGCGATTATGCATGGGTAGCGCCAGCCTCTAGCATCCGTGATGGGATTGTGGTTGGGGAGCATACGACTATTGGACTTGGGGCAGTTGTCGTAAGAGATGTCCCTCCCGCTCTGACCGTAATGGGTGTACCTGCCCGTTCGGCAGAAACATACAAGAAATTATTGAAACATTGGGATGCCCTGCTGGAGTAGATTCTAACAATTGTCTGTGACGCCATTGCAACAGCAATGGTCGCCTGGTGTGTGCCGCTCATACCCGAACAACAAGCTACCGGCAATTCTGCCATCAATCGCCAAAAATATATTGCCTTGATAAAAACAATACAATGAAGATGAAACGTGTTTTTCTGGGTGTCTGGGAAATTGCAGGATATTATTACAATTTGGCGATGGGTTTAAAGGAGTTGGGATATCAGGTTACATATCTTGACCTAAGTGACAATTCCTTCAAATATCTTGAGCGAGAAGAATTTTTTGCTGGTACTTTGAAGAAAATTCATTTGTATTACCGTTCGGCGCACAATCTAATTGGCCGTCTGGGATGGGGGGCTTTGGCTCTACTTGGACGCTTCTTTTTCTTGATTTGGGCAGTTTTGCAGTGCGATGTTTTCATCTTTGGGTTTGGGCGCAGTTTTTTTCGAAATTATGAGCTTCCTCTGCTTAAATTCCTTGGGAAAAAAATCATCTGCTTTGTTGGTCATGGGGCAGAAGCCCGTCCGCCTTATTTAGACGGGGCTTGTTTGTTACCCAATGGTAATCACCGTACTTATGATGAATACGCGCGCCTTGTGACCGATATGACAAACAATTTAAGCCGGATCGAAAAATATGCTGATTGCATTATTGCCAGTCCTCAAGCCGATCATTTTTTGCACCGAAGATATATCCCAATGGTCATCCTGGGGATTCCCTATGATCGGTTTCGTGAGGTCATCAAGACCGCCTCATCGCGGGATACAGTTCATGTTTTGCATGCGCCATCCAACGAAATTGTTAAAGGCAGCAGTCGGATTCGAGAAACAATCCGAAGGTTGATCAGCCGCGGATACCGTATTGAATATGTTGAAATTTCAGGAAAGCCTCATTCGGCAGTTATGGAAGAACTGAACAAGTGTGACTTTGTCATAGATCAACTTTATAGTGACACACCTTTAGCTGGTTTCGCATGTGAAGCCGCGTGGTTTGGTAAGCCGGCTATCGTCGGTGGTTATTTGTGGAATATCCTGGAGAAAATCATACCACCGGAGCTTTTCCCAGTAAGTGAAATCTGCCATCCGGATGAGTTGGAACATGTGACGGAAAGATTGATTTTGGATCGCAAACACAGAGAAGAATTGGGACAGCAAGCAAGGCATTTTGTTGAGAAACAATGGGTTCGTCGGATTGTTAGCGAAAAGTTTTCTCAGCTTATCCAAGGTGACATACCAGAAGAGTGGTGGGGTAGTCCGTTTGATCACCCGGTTAATGTTTATGGCGCTGGATTACCTGGTACAAAGGCAAAACAATTGATTCGGATCATGTTGCAAGGTGGAGGAGTAAGCGTATTAGGATTAACTGATAAACCAGAGGTAGAGAGGCAGTTGGTGCAATTCGCGCACCAGGAATAGTTTATGGTCAAACGCTTTTTTAAGGATAGCGTAATTTATGGTTTATCGAATCTGTTGACACGCGGGCTAGGCTTCTTGCTCATTCCTCTCTATACCCGAGTGTTCTCTCCTTCTGACTATGGATTAGTTGATATTCTTGTCGTTTTTGCAAGCCTGGCGAATATTACAGTTGCACTTGAAGTATCGCAGGCAGTAGCCCGTTTTTTTACCGATGCCGAAACCCGGGAGCAAAAAACCGCTTATGCTTCAACTTCATGGTGGTTTACTCTCGCCGCATATACAGCTTTTTTAATAGTAGCAATGGCATTTGCGGAACCTATCAGCCTATGGTTGTTAGAATCAAATGAAAAGCAAAATATTTTTCGGGTGGCACTAGGGTCTATCTGGGTGAATGGCTTGTTTTATCTCGTCCAGAGCCAATTGCGTTGGGAACTCAAATCAATGAACTTTGCGCTTATGAGCCTCGTTTTTACTTTTGTTTCTTTAGGAACTACAGTTTTCCTGGTGTTGGTACCCAGGTGGGGAGTTGCAAGCGTTTTTTGGGGACAGTTTATTGGCGGGATCGTTGGGACAATACTCGGTTTTATATTGGTACGGCAGAGTTATCGCCTGCAGTTCGATTGGACTAAATTACGGTCAATGTTAAAATTCTCTCTGCCATTGGTGCCGTCAAGTTTAGGGATTTTCGTTGCCCTTTACATAGATCGAATAGCGCTAAAGGAGTTGATGGACTTAAGTGACGTCGGCTTGTTTGGTGTAGGATATCGAGTTGCTTCTATAACGGGCTTATTAATGGTGGCATTTCAAAGCTCATTGATGCCCATAGTCTACACTCATTATCGTGAAACGAATGCTCCACTGGAATTGGCACGTATTTTCCGTTATTTTGTGGCAATCGCGCTGCTGATCTGCCTGGTGCTGGGACTATTTGCTCCTGAAATTATCCACCTGATTACAACCCCGGACTATTATGCAGGAGCCCTGGTGGTGCCCCTTTTAGCTCCCGCAGTATTGTTGTATAACATGTATATTTTTGCTCCCGGGCTTGCTATAGCCAAGCAAACAGGTTGGATGGCTGTAATTAATATTATGTGTGCAATTGAGAATACAATACTAAATTTCGGGTTGATCCCATATTGGGGTATTACAGGGGCTGCACTTTCCACTTTTATTAGCGCTTCCAGTTTGTTCGCCGCTTATATGATTGCCAGTCAACGACTATATCATGTGCCTCATGCCTGGAAGCCACTTGGAATTTCAGCTTTGATAGTATTTGGAATGTTATATTGGGGTGTGCGTTTGCCGGATATATTGTGGTTAAGTATCCTTCTAAAGGGATGTTTGATTACAGTCGCCGGATTGACTTTTATAATCGTCGGATTGGTTGATCAGAATGACATAAAAAAAGTATTGATGCAGTTTCAACATTTGGTTTTTTCAAGGACAATTGTTTAATGTGTGGAATAGTAGGATTGTGGGCTACTGATGGCCGGCTCCTCGATGCTAATATCGTAAAAAATGCAACACGGCTCATCTCACACCGCGGGCCTGATGATGAGAGATACCTGTGGGTTGATACTGCTTCGGGTTCCTGGAAAGAAGATGATCCCGCGACTCTCAAGGCGGACCTGGCGTTCGGCTTTCGGCGTTTGTCGATATTGGATTTATCCTCTGCCGGGAACCAGCCCATGAATTTTGATGGCGGGCAATATTGGATTGCTTTCAACGGTGAAATCTATAATTACATCGAGCTTCGTGACGAACTTAGAGCCAATGGGTACATCTTCCGTTCTGATTCAGATACGGAAGTGATACTAGCTGCCTATGCAGCCTGGGGCGAGGCATGTCTTTCCCGGTTCAATGGGATGTGGGCATTTGCCTTGTGGGATACACAACAGCGGCAACTCTTTTGTGCTCGCGACCGTCTGGGCGTTAAGCCTTTCTATTATGCCTGGCGGGATCGCAGATTTTCCTTTGCCTCCGAAATCAAGGCTGTGTTGCCCCTCATGGCATGTTCCCCCTCCGCTAACGCAGCGGTCATCTACGATTTTTTGGTAAATGGTTGGACCGATCATACTCAAGAAACGTTTTTCCAAGATGTATACCAATTGCTCCCCGGGCACTATTTAGTGGTAAAAGACGGACAACTCTCTACTCACTGCTACTGGAAATTAGACCCTGATTATCGGGTGGAATTGCCATCCGACGCAGATTATGTCGAACACTTTCTTGCATTATTTACGGATGCAGTACGCATTCATCTGCGGAGTGATGTGTCGATTGGCACATGCCTCAGTGGGGGTCTCGATTCCTCATCCATCGTACATATTGCCAACCGTTTGCTTGTCGATGAACACACTTTGCCTGAACATTTGGTTGGGGAACGTCAAAAAACGTTTTCCGCTTGTTTTGAAGATGCTCGGTTTGATGAACGTCCTTATATTCAGCAAGTATTGTCCGTTACTGGGGCGGAAGCCAATTTAGTCTTTCCAAGCGGTTCGCGGCTTATAGATGTTTTGCCCAAGCTGATTTGGCATCAGGATGAACCCTTTGGCTCAACCAGTTTGTTCGCGCAATGGTCTGTAATGGAAAGGGTAGCCGAGCGTGGTGTAAAAGTATTGCTGGACGGTCAAGGAGCAGATGAACTGCTTGCTGGCTATCATCCCTATTTCAACTACTTTTGGGGAACACTGGCTCGGAGTGGAAATTGGGGCAAATTGTTCCAGGAAATCAGCGCTTATCGGAAAAAATATCCCATATCTTCGTGGCGTGTATTGCTTGGGATTGGGAAAAACTTCGCTCCTCCCAGCCTGGTGCGCTGGGCGCGGCGGTTTAGACGCGAAGGTGTCAACCGGGGAGCGGTAGGTCTGAATACTGACTTTGCGCAGCAATTTCGCCATCGTTTTTATACTCCCTTAATTTGGCGTGGGAACTGGTTTGAAGATTATTTGCATGACGATTTGGTGACCCATAGTTTGCCCGCGTTACTGCGTTATGAAGACCGGAATTCCATGGCTCACTCCGTTGAAGCACGTGTTCCCTTCCTGGATTATCGTTTAGTAGAATTTATCGCCGGCTTGCCTCCTAAACAGAAGATTCATAATGCCACCACCAAAGTAATTTTGCGGCAAGCCATGCAGGGTATTCTGCCTGAAAAAGTGCGTCAGCGCCGGGATAAAATGGGTTTTGTGACCCCTGAAAAAGTATGGCTCAAGGCAGAACTTGGGACACTCCTGCAAGAGATAGTCCATTCGCCCACGTTTGTGCAAAGAGGCTATTTGGATGCTCGACAGATTCAGCGCATGATTGCTGAACACCAGACTGACCAGCGGGACATTACTTTCATTGCTTCGCGCTGGTTAAGTTTAGAACTGTGGTTTCGTCAATTCATCGATGCAGCCAAATCTCCAACCATATAGGAAACAGAATGCGCATTTTGATCATTAGCTATTTTTTCCCCCCTTACAATTCAATCGGTGCCGTGAGAATGGGCAAAACAGCTCGCTATTTGATGGCACGAGGGCACGATGTAAGAGTTGTGGCGGCTGATAAACAATCCTGGAAAGGTAGATTGCCCACTACACTGCGTTTGGAAATTCCTGAGGACTATGTAATTTATTCTGGGATTGGTGCAGTTTATTTTTTGATTGGTTTATTTATCCGCCTTTTTACCCGTGGGGAGAGCAGCAATGGACATTTCGGCTGGTTCCCTTTCGCTTATTTGGCCGCCCGACGGCTAATTAAGCGATGGAGACCAGATGTAATCTATGCGAGTGGTTTGCCATTTACCGCCTGGCCTGTCGCTCATTGGCTTTCCATTCAAAACCATATTCCGTGGGTAGCTGAACTCCGGGATCTATGGTCAGATAATCCAAGGTACCCAAAATGGCGCAGCAGGATAGAGGACCGCTGGGAACGTTCTACACTTCGATCTGCATCTGGGTTGGTAACAGTATCCGAACCACTGGCGAAGAGGTTGCGAGAGAAATATGATATGCCAGTTATCGTTAGCTATAATGGCTTTGACTTGGGCAATCGGGCGAGGAATTCGAGCTTACCGGGATCAAATAATCATCGACTACAAATTGTTTATACAGGAACAATTTATAAGAAATGGCAAGATCCAACACCACTTTTTGTGGCCTTGCAACGATTAGGTTCCCTGGCTGCAAAAGTGTGTGTCTCTTTTTACGGGCCGGAATTAGATTTTGTCAACGAACTGGCAGAAGAGCTTGATGTGCACCCTTTTGTAGAAGTGTACGAGCCTGTATCTTATGACGAATCCCTGCGACTCCAGGCGCGTGCTGATGTATTATTGTTATTGCAATGGACGGATTCCCGAGAGAAAGGAATCTTTACAGGAAAGCTGTTCGAATATATTGGAGCTTGTCGACCTGTTCTATCTGTTGGGCCTACCGATAATGAACCAGCCGAACTGATAGTGAATAAGGGGTTTGGCGTTGCTTTGATTGAACCAGATGCGATTGAGGCCCAACTTCGGCAATGGATAATCCAGAAACAACAATCTGGAATCCCATCGCTTCCAATCGAAACCACCCTCCCTTATTCTCGTGATTCACAAATTAAATATATTGAACAGTTTTTACAGGAAATTACACTTCCGATCATTAACTATGTCTAAGTCTTTCATAAGCCTCCAAACTTTTGCTTTCTATGCTGACCTATGTTGAAAACCATCACTATCTTTGGCGTTAATATTCATCTTATAACAAAAGATGGTCTTCATCAGAGAATTGCGGAAGCCATTCATGCAAAACGGCATATTTTAATCCCGCACGTAAATGTATATGCTTTGAATCTGGCTTTTGATAATCCGTGGTTGCGGCAGTTTTTCAATCAGGCTGAAACCGTGTTTTCTGATGGTATAGGAGTGATCCTGGCTGCCGGATTAATGGGACATAGAATCCCTGAGCGGATCACCTACGCAGATTGGATGTGGGAATTGGCTTCGATCGCTGATAAGTCTGGTTATACAATGTTTTTTTTAGGAGGAAAGCCAACGGTGGCAGAAAAAGCTGCTCTTCGTTTACAGGAAAAGTTTCCCTCCCTTACTATTTTGGGCACTCATCATGGCTATTTTAACAGGGATGCCCAGTGTGAGGAGAACAACAATCTCATTGCATTGATAAATTCATTGTCTCCGAATATATTGGTCATTGGTATGGGCATGCCGATTCAAGAACGTTGGCTGATGGAAAACTGGGATCGCCTCAATGCAAATATTACCTTCACAGGTGGAGCAGTGTTTGATTACGTTTCTGGCGAATTAAGTCGCGCTCCACGCTGGATGACAGATCATGGGCTGGAATGGCTAGGAAGGTTGCTCATTGAACCTCGCCGGTTATGGGCGCGATATGTTCTCGGAAATCCATTATTTATTTTTCGGCTAATAGCCCATCATTTTCTAGGTTTTCCATTACCGAATTAGGGAACTTACTATGCTTAGGCGTTTTTCGGTTAACTTCGCATTGTTCTCGATGGTGCTCGACGGAATCAGCGTACTCTTCTGCTTGTGGTTTTCCGCTTTCATTCGGCCGGCAATGAGTGTTTTTTCGTTTATAAAACCTGTGGACGAAGCGGGAATTGTGCCGTTGTCGTTATACATTCTATTTCCCCTGATCTGGGTGGTTATTTTTTCCTCTCTGTCTATTTACGACGGACGCAAGTTTCTGCGTGCGGCAGACGAACTTGCCGCTTTATTTCTATCTACATTTATTGCATCCATATCAACCGCGGGGATATTATATCTTTCCTACCGTGACGTCTCACGTGCCTTATTTGTAGTGTTTGTGGTAAGTACCTTTCTTCTGTGTTTGTTCTGGCGCGTGTTGGCAAGAATTTATTTTCGCAACCGCCCTCAATCTTCCGCATTATCTCGACGCCTGTTGGTTGTTGGGACTGGGCCGCTTGGACAAAATGTGGGAAAACACATTCAAGATTCACCCTCAGAAAATTTGGCGTTGATTGGTTTTGTGGCTGACGGCTATCACAGTGATATGGAAACAATACCATTGGGAAACCTTCAGGATCTAAAGGGCCTTATTGAAAAGCATCATATAACCGATGTTGTGATTGCGCTGCCATACTCCGCCTATAACAATATGTCGGAGATCGTTTCGTGTCTTGTTGAGTTGCCTGTGGGGGTTTGGATCGCGCTTGGCTTTTTTGATTTTGCTTTATATCGAACGAATATTGAATATTTTGCAGGCATTCCCATGCTTGATTTGCGAGCCTCTGCAATTGATGACTATCAGCGATTGGTCAAACGCGCTTTCGACGTTTTTTTTGGTCTTCTCGTCCTGATCCCTGCTCTGCCTTTAATGGCTTTTTCTGCCTTGATGATTTTCTTCGAAGATGGCATGCCAATTCTATTCCGCCAAAAGCGAGCAGGCGAGAATGGGCGGCTGTTTGAGATGCTCAAGTTCAGGACCATGGTCAGGAACGCGGAGCAGTTACAAGGTCAGGTGGAGAAACGGGATGCGGACGGGAATCTCATTCACAAAGCGAAGGACGATCCTCGGGTCACGCGGGTAGGACGGCTGCTCCGTCGCCTCAGCCTCGATGAACTCCCACAGCTTTTCAATATTCTTGCCGGAACAATGAGCTGGGTGGGACCCCGCCCGGAAATGCCTTACCTGGTCGAAAAGTACCAGCCCTGGCAACGGAAACGGTTTGCCGTGCCGCCAGGCCTAACGGGTTGGTGGCAGGTAAATGGTCGCAGCGACAAGCCAATGCATCTTCACACAGAAGATGATTTGTATTACATACAGAATTACTCTATATGGCTGGATCTACAGATCATCGTTCGGACCATCTGGGTTGTCTTGGTTGGCAGAGGGTCATTCTGATGTTCAAAAGGATGCATACTCTCCACGGCAAGCAATTTTTTTCCAGTGCTGTCGTATTTGATGACCGATTTCGTTTTTCGGTTGTCTTTATTTTTGCCATTGCTGTTGGTACGCTTTCGTGGGCAGCTCTGCCAAATGGTGGCTTGGACATGCGGAACGATATTCTGCCTGCTCTGAAGAATTGGAGAATGCCATGGGCAGAAGGAACTCCTTTGTTTCCCTGGGCGGTATTGGTGCTGATGCCTCTGCGTCTCTTCTCGCCGGCAAACGCGACCATCGCTGTTAGTTTTGCGAGCGTTATTCTTACAGCAGCGGCAATAAGGCGGATGGGTGGCGATATTCTCTTGACCATCCCTGTTTTTGTTTCCCCGGTTGGTTATTGGATGATTCACACAGGGCAAACAGACGCGTTGATGTTGGGCGCGTTTCTGCTTTTACCCCACGGCTACGATTTGCTGTTTTTTTGGAAGCCGCAAGTCCTCCTGCATGCTTTATGGGCGCGGGTGATGCAAAGACCCAGGATTTATTTTATTGTTGGGCCCTTACTGTTCGGTTTGTCTGTGCTTATCTGGGGAAACTGGATTCAAGCAATTGTTTATTTCGCTCATTCCAAACTCCTCGAGGGCTGGTGGAATCGGTCTTTGTGGCCATATAGCATCCCTGTTGGATTGGTGTTTCTATATTTGTCCATTATGAAAAAGGACGAAAGCTATGGGATTGCCGCGAGCCCGTTACTTTCACCATATGTAAACGGTGCATCGTATATTGGTTTGCTGGCGGTTGTAGCTGCGAAATGGCCAATAGTCTTTATAATTGGCTATTTCATTTTTTGGGTTTATGAGGCTTTGGCAATAGCCTTCCCAGACCTTCTTCTGCGCATAATCTAGCACTTCGGTAGCCGTGAGCGAAAATCAAATCACTCCACCATTGTCGGAATTATACTTGCACATAGAAGATGATCTTTATTACATACAGAATTATTCCATCTGGCTCGATCTGCAAATCATTGTCAGGACGATTTGGGTGGTTTTGGTTGGGAAGGGATCATACTAGTTGGTGTTAATATGCATACTAGAACCAGTCATCTGATGCAGCCTTTTATTTGGGTTACGGCTTTTATTCTCTCCAATTTGCGCGGAACAGTCATTTGGGATGTTCTTAAACAAGGATTGGGCTTGACTATCCTGCCATGGATTGAGATCTTTTTATGGATTGTGCTGCTTATTATGGCGGTCCGATCCTTGATCAGGGACAATTTGATTTCGGCTTATCTTCAGCTTTGGAAGGAAAACTGGCTTCTTTTTATATTTATTGGCGTGACACTTTTGTCAATACTCTGGTCTGTTGCGCCCCTGGCTTCAGTATATCGCGTAGCGGCACTTTTGTTTGCCTCCCTGATTGGTGCCTACATGGGAGTTCGTTATTCGCTGGAGTCCCTACTCAGTATCCTGTTCAAGTTTGGCACACTCTTGCTGATCGTATGCTTCGCCTTGGCGCTGTTTCTTCCCTTCGTAGGCACTATGGACTTCGAGCCGTACAACGGTGCCTGGCGCGGGGTTTTCTGGCACAAAAATCAGTTTGGGGGCATCGTGGCGTTAATTAGCCTCGTGTTTTTGGTCGGCGGGCTGCATGAACTCGAGAGGAAAGGTGGGACACCCACGTTATATTTCGTTTTTTATTTGTTCTCCCTGGTGGTCACATATTTTTCGAAATCAGTCGCAGGCTATTTCCTTTGTATCATCATGAGCTTCTGTGCGGTGCTGGTTTTTTTATGGCTGAAACTACGTCATCGTTTAATAGCGATACATTACTATATAGCTCTCAGTCTCGGTATTATTGCCGCAGTAGTCCTCGCATCTAATCTGGATATTGTTTTCGGACTATTCAACCGTCAGACCTCCCTGACGGGCCGCATTCCGCTATGGAATCACTTGATTCAGGATGTGTTTTTACAAAGCCCATGGGTTGGCTACGGATTTGGTGCACTTTGGAGCTCTGCTTCATTTCGAATAGCAACTCAGAAGGTTGTCAACTGGACGTTTCCAGTTGCGATCGGCGACAACGGTTTTTTGGATATCTTATTGCATGTAGGTCTGGTGGGCTTTGTTCCATTTCTAGGTGTGTTGATTGTTTCGTTTGTCCGATCTGGAAGGTTCGCTTTCGGTCAACGCTCCATCTTGGGGTTTTTCCCTCTTATGTTTATGATCTTTGTAATAATAGCTAACATTAGTTTCAGTTTCTTCCTTGAGACAGAAACGTTTTTATGGCTGGTGATGATTGCAGCGCTATTCATCGTCACAAGGCCACAACAGCCTGCTCCAGCCGGGTAAACTTCTTTTGGCGTTCAAAATTGGGCAAAAGGAAAATCATGAAATCGTTTTGCCAGGATCAAGTAAACTTTGTTTTCGATGCTTAGCACGAAGCAAAGCCAGCTTGAAAAGTGCAGTCACAAACTGTATCCCAAAGACAACCAGCTGTCGCTTTGGTTCTCCATATTTCCTTTTTTCAAACCGGAATGGAAGTTCAAGGATTGAAATCGTATGGGCTCCTCTTCCCCAGATAAGTTTGGCAAGAATTTCCTCAAGTACATCAAAGTTTTCATAAGTAGGCTGGATGCTCCGCAGTAGATCGCCACGGTAAAGGCGAAAGCTGTTCGAGACATCATAAACAGGAATACCGACGAAGATCTTAAAGATCACATTGAGGATACGGCTCATCACTACCAGCAGCCATGGGTTTTCTGTGACACCACCGGGAATATATCGTGAAGCAATGATCACATCGGCCCTTGCGCGGTTCCTCCAGAACTCATGAATGAATTGCGGGTTGTGTGAGCCGTCAGAATCCATGGCAATCACGAACTCACCTGTGCTTGCCCGGATGCCGGTACGAACGGCGTCTCCATAGCGATTGCCTCCCTGGCGGGGAAGCCATGTTACTTTGTTCTCGATGCAAACACGTTGGGTGTCATCTACTGGGGGAGTTGCATCCAATACTATGATCTCTGCATTTACGCCAAGCTCTTCGATCACCTTCTTGATTTCAGGCAATAGTACGCGCAGATTTTCTGCCTCACCATAAGCTGGCATCATGACAGTCAGTGCTTTTTCTTCCAAAGAGCGCTCAGTTTCCATTGTGGATTTCTTTACTCCATTCCAGCATTTCCTGGATACCGCCTTCCTTTGAGACTATTGGCCGCCATTCGAAAGCGCGGACGGCTTTATCGATATCAGCTACGAAAACTTTTTGATCTCCATGTCTCCATGGAAGATGTTCGAAACGCATGGGAAAGCCTGTCAAAGTCTCTAACATCTGGAACAATTCCAGCAGAGACAGGCTGTTTTGCATTCCGCCGCCAATGTTATAAATCTGCCCGGAGGCCTTCTCGATGTTCTCCACGGCTTTCAGGTAGACCTGCACGAGATCGCGGGCATGTAATACATCCCGGACCTGCTTGCCGTCACCGGAAATCGTAAACGCCGGGCTTTGAGGATCTTTCATCTCAATCGCCTTCTGGCAGAACCAGCCAATCCAGCCCTGATCGTACGTTGCAAATTGCCTGCCGCCATACATCGAAGAGTGACGAAAAACAACCGTCCGCAGCTGGTAGATCCGGCTATAGTCGTGCACGTATTGATCGCCCGTCAGTTTGGAGCATCCGTACGGTGAAAGTCCATCCAGTGGCAAAGACTCGTCCAGGCCATCTGGGAAATCAACAAGCTCATACCTGTGATCCGTTTCCCGATAACCCAGATCCTCCAAAGAACCATAGACCTTGTTCGTCGAAGAATAAAGGAGGATGGTTTCAGGCGAATGCAGGCGGACCGCTTCCAGCGCGTTCAAGGTGCCCATTGCATTGACCTCGAAATCCATGCGTGGGTTTTGTAAGCTGGTTGTCATGGCTACCTGCCCGGCGAGATGGACCACAACCCCAGGCTTGAACTTCTTTACTGCGCTCTCCACCTGGTTTGAATCGCGGACATCAGCCTGGACAAAACTCCATTGGCTGCCGTGTCTGCCGCGCAGCCAATGCAAGTTATCCCGCGAGCCGACCCTGCTCAGGTTGTCGAACAGAGCCACCTCCTCACCCTTCTGCAGGAGTACATCAGCCAGGTTGCTGCCAATAAAACCGCAACCGCCAGTGATCAGCCAGATCATAAACGCTGCCTTTCGATATTACGACTGAGCATAGAAACCAGGATGTTGGCGATACCAGTCGATGGTCGCTTTTAAGCCATCCTGCAGAGACCAGATCGGACGGTATCCCAGAAGGCGGAAGGTCTCCTCGTGGTTTGCAATTTGAGGAGATTCGTATAAACGGTCCGGGATTGCGCCGAATAGTGGCTTTACCGGTCCGGCGACAAGACTTGAGATCAGATTCGCTGTATCACGGATGGTAACTCCCACCCCTGCGCCCAGGTCGATTGCTGCGCCTGTCAGATTTGGACAGAAGCCTGAAAGGATCAAGCCCATGACCAGATCCTGTACATAGATCAGATCACAGACGCGCCGTCCGCTGCTGATTTGAGGAGGAATGCCTTGTAGCAGGCTTGTGATCACGTAGGGGATGATCTTCTCGACCGGCTGCCGAGGCCCGTAACTCATGAAAGGACGGGCAACCACTACTGGAAGTGAAAATATGCTGTGGAACATCTTTGCATAACTCGTCTCGGCTTCCTTCGCCACCGCGTAGGGGGAATTCGCCACACTCCTGAGATGACCCGCTGCAGGTTCCTCCGAAGAACCGACGACAATCAATCTGTTGCAGGTTTCCTCTGCCAGCGCCAAAAACAAATGCACGCTACCCATGACATTATTCC
>Ga0105092_10000368_pt1 | contig 23124 bp, 17 predicted proteins | sample PPLLak2March2015_FD_87021 | JGI IMG/M metagenome (GOLD analysis project Ga0105092, IMG submission 87021) | Freshwater sediment microbial communities from Prairie Pothole Lake near Jamestown, North Dakota, USA - PPLs Lake P7 Core (1) Depth... | ecosystem: Environmental > Aquatic > Freshwater >... | reverse complement strand
AGTCCGCCCATTTTCTCTGTTCTATAGTGCTTTCATGGGTTCCTCGAACATCGACTTCATGAAGCTGGATGAAGTATTTACGGACGAGGAGAAACTCGTGCGCGAGAGCGTGCGGGACTTCGTCGATCAAAACGTGCTGCCGATCATCGAGGAGCACTACCAGGCGGGCACATTCCCCATGCAGTTGATCAAACCAATGGGGGAGCTCGGCTACTTCGGCGCCAATCTGAACGGGTACGGATGTGCCGGACTAAACAATGTCGCCTATGGATTGATCATGCAGGAGCTGGAACGAGGCGACAGCGGCTTGCGCAGTTTCGTCTCGGTCCAGGGCGGCCTGGTGATGTACCCGATTTACAGCTTTGGCAGCGATGAGCAGAAGGATCGTTGGCTGCCGCGGCTGCAGTCCGGACAGGCAATCGGATGCTTCGGTCTCACGGAGCCCGACTTCGGCTCCAACCCGAGCGGCATGAGGACCCGGGCCCGCCGCGAGGGTGATTGCTACGTCCTCCAGGGATCGAAGGCCTGGATCACCAACGGCACTCTCGCCGATGTTGCCGTCGTCTGGGCTAAGAGCGAAGACGACAAGATTCGCGGATTCCTGGTCGAGAAGGGGACGCCCGGGTTTGAGGCGCGCGACTATCACAACAAGCATTCTCTGCGAGCGTCAGTGACCTCGGAGCTTTTCTTTGACGGCTGTCGCATCCCTGCCTCGAATCTGCTTCCCAAGACCGAGGGGTTGAAAAACGCCCTGATGTGTCTCAGCCAGGCCCGCTACGGCATCGCTTGGGGCGCTATCGGAAGCGCGATGGCCTGCTTTGAGACCGCCCGTCGATGGGCTCTTGAAAGGAAGCAGTTCGGAGATAAACCGATCGCCTCCCACCAAATCGTGCAGCAGAAGCTGGCGCACATGCTGACGGAACTGACGAAAGCTCAGCTCCTGGCTTATCGGCTCGGCCAGTTGAAGGACGCCGGTAAGGCGCGGCCTGAACAGATTTCGATGGCCAAAAGGAACAACGTGGCCATGGCGCTGGAGACCGCCCGAATAGCGCGGGACATCCTGGGCGCCAATGGGATTCTCAGTGATTATCCGGTGTTCCGCCATATGGCCAACCTCGAGTCCGTGTATACCTACGAGGGGACGCACGACATTCACACGCTGATTCTCGGTCAAAGCATCACAGGCATTTCCGCTTTTGAGTGATGACGTATGAGGGAGGGCAAAACCATGACATCACCGGTGTTGTGGCGGCGGATTGACCGGCCCGGACACGAGTCGGCCCGCCTCGTGTCACTGGGCGCCGAAAACCTCTTGCTGGGTAGTGCGGTCTTTGTGTACGAAAGCCAGGCGTGCCGGCTGGACTACCGGGTTATTTGTGACAAGGCTTGGCAGACTGTCTCGGCGCAAGTCAGCGGCTGGATCGGGACCCAGGTTGTCGAGACGGATATCACCGTCGACGCGGCCAGGCGGTGGCGGCTTAACGGCCTGGAAATCGAAAGTGTCGCCGGCTGCTATGATATTGACCTGAATTTCAGCCCCTCAACCAATCTTCTCCCCATTCGCCGGTTAAATCTCGAAAGCGGAAGCCGCGAAGATGTCCGAGCCGCCTGGCTTCGTTTTCCGAGTTTTACGCTCGAACCGCTCGACCAGGTGTATCAACGGGCCTCGGGTGACGTCTATCGCTACGAAAGCGGCGGCGGGAAATTCGTCGCCTGGCTGAGAGTGGACGAGAACGGGTTTGTGACGGACTATCCGGGGTTCTGGAGGGCCGAGTTGTAGCAGTGCAAATTGGACGGATCGGACCGATCGGTCGAATCCGTCTGATTTCTAGTGTCAACCTGCCACGTACGGGATCGTTTGCGGGCCTTGAGGCAGGACGCAGATCGAGGCCCCAGGCCCGTATTTCCTGACCAGTTGGCTGACTGTCTGCTCAACCGAGCGGCTTGGGCAAAGCAGCGCCGCCTGGATCTGGGTATCTGTCAGGCAGTCAGAATAGACGAAAACGTCCGCTTTGAGTTGAATCTGGGCCTGTATCTGCGCCTGCCACTGATCCTGCTTCAGAAAGCCGGGCGCCGAGATCATCTCCAGGACTCCCTTCGGACTGCCTGCTTCCGCGAGCAGCTGACGATACAGGCCATGCTCCGGAATCCCGTCCGAGCATTCGGCGACCGCCACAATAGCTCCACCGGCCTTTACCACCAGGGCTGCGGCACTCATTCCCTTCACCGTCTGGTACAGGTTGAGGTCGAGCGGATAGCCCGAGTTCGTCGTGACGACGATGTCAAAAGGCTCCGGCACGGGTACCATCGCCGATTGCTTTGCGAACGCGCAACCCGCCTGGTGCGCCGCCCTCCAGTTGCCCGCGAAGACCCGGGTGATCTGCTTTTCACTGTTCAATGCGACGTTGACCAGAAACGTGGGTCGAACGCATGAGGCTGCCTCCTGGATCTCCTCCCAGATTGGGTTCCCGTGTGTGACGCCCCAGGTTGCATGCGGCGACGCGATCATTCCTGCATCGTGATTCCCCAGGACCGTCTTCAGGCCGGCCATGCCCGGCATAACGGCCTTCCCGCCGCCAGAGAAGCCGGCGAAGAAATGAGGCTCAATGAAGCCGGTCAGGATCTTCACGTCGCATTCGGCCAACTCACGGTTCAGCCACAATTCATGGCGCGCGGTTGTCTTGCCGAGGTAGACCTGCGTCGCCGGGTCGAACGCGGAGTTCTGAACCACGCGGTAGCGACGGGTCACTTCGGCACCAAGCATGGTTTCAAGCTCGGCCGGGGTCTGCTGGCGGTGAGTGCCGAGCGCGTCAAAGAGAGTGATCCGATCATTCGGCACATGCGCGAGCTGGCTGAGGATTGCAGGAATCATCAAGCGGTTTGGCGCCGGGCGAGTGATATCGCTGAAAATAATGCCGACCCGGTCGGACGACTTAACGAGCTCTTGGAGAGGAGCCGAGTCAATGGGATCGAGAAGCGCCTGCTCGAGGGCCTGGCATGGGTCGTAAACCGCGGCGGCGTGCTTCGGCTCGACGACGGAGACTTGCAAGCGGTCGTCGAGGTCGATCGGCAGGCCTTGTTTCCCGTATGCCAGGTGGATCCTCATACACCAACATTAGAGCACAGTTACCTGCGCGGCGTGGCCCCGAAAGGGGCACGGACTACGATGGACGAAGTGGACGTTGTGGACTAAGTGGACAAGGCACGAATACGCCTGTCCACTTAGTCCACAACGTCCACTTCGTCCATCGTAGTCCGTGCCTAATCTCTCGACCCCGGCGTAACCGTCAGCGTTACGCGCTCAGCGCCGCGCTGGACCACGATTTTTGCCGGCTGGCCCACTTTCAGCGCCTGCATCGCGTACTGGTAGTCGTAGATGTTGGCGACCGTCTTGCCGGCCAGCTCGACGATGATGTCGCCCGCCTGGATACCCGCCTGTTCCGCCGGCCCGCCCTTTTGAACTCCGGACAGCTTGACTCCGACCACATCGCTTGCCTGGCCGAAGTCCGGTATGGTTCCCAGGTAAACGCGCCGCCCGCCGGTCTGAACGTCCTTGGGCTTCTCCATCTCCTTGTAGTCCGGCGCTTGATCGCTTTGGACAAGCGATTCGGCGATCAGGCCCATCAGCCGGGCGATCTTCTGGGTTCCCTCGTAGTTCACCCTGTCGGGGGTATCCCGCGGACTGTGATAGTCTTCGTGCGCGCCTGTAAAAGCGCTGAGGATCGGGACCTTTTTCAGGTAGAAAGCGGTGGCGTCGGTCGGCAGGTAGCTTTCGTTTTGCGTGATCAGGGGCAGCCCGATCACCGCATTTCGCCGCTCGATTTCTTTCGGCCAAATGGAGCTTGAGCCGACTCCCTGGAGAATCAGGTTCTTGTCCAACCGGCCCACCATATCGAGATTCAGGTAGGCAATGATATCCGGAGTCAGTTGCGGGTGGTCTTTCCCGTCGGGGAACGATTGGGCGAAATGGCTTGAACCGATCAGTCCGAGCTCCTCGCCCGACCAGGCAGCGAAAATCAGGTCTCTCCTGGGCGCCAGCTGGCCCTTTGCCTTTCGGTCGGCCAGATACTGCGCGATCTCCAGCATCGACGCGGTCCCGGAAGCATTGTCGTCGGCGCCATAATGCGGCTTCCCCTTTTCATCGTCCCTGGCGAGCGAATTGCCGCCTCCACCATCCCCCAGGTGATCGACATGCGCCCCGATAACGACCGCCCCGGGATTGGTCAATCCGGAATCCAGACGGGCGAGGACGTTTCGTCCCTTCTTTTTCTCGCGGAGGATATCGATTGAAGCCTGGAGGCTGACTCCCTGGATGGCAAAACCCGCAACCTGCTTTCCGCCATCCAGCTCCGCCTGCAGCTGCTCGAGGCTCTTGCCGCTTGCAGCGAGGATTTTGGAAGCGAGATCGTCAGTGATCGACAGCGCGGCGATCCCCGACCCGGCCAGTGAGGCGTCGAAGGTCATTTTGACCAGCTGTTCCTTCACCTTTGACCTCGGTCCGCTGGCCACAATCAAGCCGAGAGCGCCCTTCTCTCGAACGGCCATCGCCTTGTAGCGGAGGTTCGAAAACCGTGCGAGGTGTTGGCGGACTTCAGGAGTCACATCCTCGGGCAAGAACCGGAAGACGAGCACCCACTTGTCCTTTACGTCCAAACCGGCATAGGAGTCATACGCCTCGTTCGACTCGCTTTTGGGAGCCGATATTCCGTACCCGGCGAACACTATACCGGCTGGTCCAAAGTCACCTGTTTTCGAAAGACCCAGGGGGCGCCAATCGGTCTCGATTTTCTCGTCTTCGGTGGCCTTCGGGTCTTTGTCGTTGCCGAGTGACAATCGGTTTTTCGGCCCCGGGGACACGCCGGCCGTGAACTCGAATTCCTGGAAGTAGCTGCCGCCCTCGCCTGCGGGGGCGAGGCCAAGTCCTTTGAAAACGTCGGCAACATAGCTGGTGGCCAGCATTTCACCCTTGGTTCCGGTCAACCGTCCCGCCATTTCCTCGGAGGCCAGGGCGGAGACGTAGAGCTTCAAGTCGTCAGCACTGATTGCCGGTTGAGTCTTGGCAACAACCCCGGAGCTGGGCGAAGAGGCACTGGTCAGCTTCAACGGCGGAGCAGGACCCAGTCCCAGGAGGCGTCGGGCCTCGGCGTCGTTCCAGTCAGCGGCAAAAAGCTGCGCGTTTCGGCCCAGCCCCCGGTTGGAGGTCCATACCAGGCGCTTGCCGTCGGGAGAAAACGCCGGCAGGCCGTCGAAGCCTTCGGTATTGGTGGCGCGGACCGGCTTCGACCTCCCCTCGGCATCCACCAGGTAGAGCTCGAAGTTGGTGAAGCCGTGAACATTGGTCGCAAAAATCAGGTAATCGCCGGACGGATGGAAGAAAGGCGCCCATGACATGGCGTCCATGTGAGTAATCTGGCGTTGGTTGGTGCCGTCGGCATTCATGACGAGGATTTCGGCCTTGCTTCCGTCTTCGTTGAATCTTCGCCAGCAGATCTTGTTGCCATCCCAGCTGAAAAAGGGCCCGCCGTCGTAGCCTTTCTCATTCGTGACTCGCCGAACGTTCGTGCCGTCGGCGTTCATCAGGTAAATGTCCATCATGTACGACGCGTCTTTTTCAAAGATGCTCTTGTCATATTCGGACATCGGCTCGCTGTAAGCTGCCCGGTTGGAGGCAAAGGCAATGGTGTTGCCGTCCGGCGAGTAGGAGCCCTCGGCATCGTAGCCGCGCACGTGAGTCAGGTTGCGCAGCTGTTCGGTCTTGAGATCCAGGTCAAAGATGTCGTAGTACTCGTCGTAATCCCAGCCGTAGGTCTTGGCCTTCCCTGAAGCCCGGTCCGCGAGTTCCTTTTTCTGCTTCTCCTGCGCACCCGGATCCAGATGCGTGGAGGCGAACAGGACCTTCTGATTGGAAGGATGGACCCAGGAGCAGGTCGTGCGTCCCACGCCGGGCGATAGGCGTCGCGTGTCGCCGGTGGCCGTGTCCATCAGGTAGATCTGGAAGAAAGGATTCCCGGGTTCGCGCTCGCTCTGGAAGACCAGCTTCGAGCCGTCGCGGCTGAAGTATCCCTCTCCGGAGCGCGCCCCTTCGAAAATCAGCTGGCGGCTGTTGGAGAGCAGCAGCTTTTCGTTGTTGTCATCGGCGGCGAAGAGGGCGGCCAGACAAAAGGCAAATGCTGGCAGGCTGAGACATAGGCAGGATAACTTGGATCTCAGGAACATCTGAGCAAAGTAGCGTACGCCGGGACGCGAGGTCAAGCAGGGGAGGGGTGATGGGCATGGCTCGCTGCGCTCGCAAAAACCCAATCACCCTCAACTCGAATCAGGTCATTGCTTTGGAATCGGTGACACGGCCCGTGCTATGATCGAAGGAATAGGCATTTTTCCCAAAGGGGGGCTGATGAAACACGTTCGTAAGGCCGTCATCCCGGCGGCTGGTATGGGAACCCGCTTTTTGCCGGCCACCAAGGTCATTCCGAAAGAGATGCTTCCGATCGTGGACAAGCCGACGATTCAATACGTTGTCGAGGAGGCGGTCCAATCGGGGTTCGAGGACATCTTGTTCGTCACGAGTCAGAACAAGAACGCTATTGAAGATCATTTTGACTATAACTACGAGCTCGAAAAGAGCTTGGAAGAGCAGGGGAAGCGGGATTTGCTGAAGGTTGTCACCGACATTTCCAGCATGATCGCGATTTCTTCCGTCCGACAGAAAAAGCCCCTCGGCTTGGGCCATGCGGTCCTGGTAACGGAGCCTTTCATTGGCGATGAGCCGTTCGGGGTCTTCCTGGGGGACGATATCATCGACCACGAGATCCCCTGCATGAAGCAGCTGTTGGGCTGTCACGAAAAGTATGGTGGGAGCGTCCTTGCCGTTCTTGAAGTCCCGCCCGAAACGGTCTCGCGCTACGGTATCGTCAGTGTGCGTTCGATCGACGGCGACGCGGAGAACCGACTTTTCAAGGTCGAAGACATGGTGGAAAAGCCGCGGCTGGATGAGGCGCCCTCTAACCTGGCCATCATTGGCCGTTACATCCTCTCACCGGCGATCTTCCAGGCCTTGCGAGACACCACTCCGGGGGCCGGCGGAGAAATCCAGCTGACTGACGGATTGCGCAACCTCCTCAAGCGGGAACCGGTGTATGCTTATCGTTTTAAGGGGGAGCGGTACGATGCGGGTAACAAGCTCGAATACCTCATTGCCACGGTCGACTTCGCCTTGCGGCGTAAAGACTTGGGCAAGCCCTTCCGCAACTACTTGCGAAGCCTTAAGCTATAGGCGGACATGCTAGACAGGAACTTCATTCGCGAAAACATCGACACGGTACAGCAGCGGTTGGCCACCAAGAACTTCACCCTGGACAGGGATGAGTTCTTGCGCCTCGACGAGCAGGAGCGCGCGACGCGGGTTGAATGGGAGGAGTTGCGTGCTTTGCGCAACAAGACCAGCGACGAGATCGCCCAGCTTAAAAAGCAGCGCCAGGACGCCGGCTCCAAGATCGAGGAGATGAAGCAGGTGGGGGCGCGGATCAAGGCCTTGGACGAACAGATCGGCGCGCTCGAGGCTCGGATGCGCGACTTCCTTGCCGTCGTCCCCAACCTTCCCGATTCGAGTGTGCCGATCGGCGCGGACGCCTCATCAAATGCAGTCGTGCGGGTGGTCGGCCAGCCGCGGACCTTTGACTTTCCGGTTCGCGATCACGTGGATCTGGGCGCTTCGCTGAAAGTGCTCGATCCTGAGCGGGCCGGCAAGATTACCGGCGCCCGGTTTACCAATTACTACGGGCCGGGAGCGCAGATGGAGCGAGCGCTCATCAATTTCATGCTGGACCTCCACACCCGAAAACATGGGTACGTTGAGGTGCTTCCGCCCTTCATGGCCAACCGGAACAGCTTTTTCGGCACGGGTAACCTGCCTAAGTTCGAGGCCGACCTTTTCCACGTCGATGGGACGGATTACTTTCTGGTTCCCACGGCTGAAGTGCCGGTCACGAACGTTTTCGCGGGCGAAATCCTGGATGAAGAAAAGCTGACGATCAGTTTCTGTGCGTATACCCCGTGTTTCCGAAGTGAGGCCGGGTCTTACGGCAAAGACACGCGGGGCCTGATCCGCCAGCACCAGTTCAACAAGGTGGAACTGGTCAAGTTCAGCAAGCCCGAGGACTCTTACCAGGAACTGGAGAACTTGACGGGCGATGCGGAAGACATTCTCAAAACGCTCCAGCTGCCGTATCGCGTGGTCACCCTTTCCACCGGTGACATGAGTTTCAGCTCCGCCAAGACTTACGATCTGGAGGTCTGGATCCCGAGCCAGAACACCTACCGGGAGATCTCCTCATGCAGCAATTTTGAGGACTTCCAGGCTCGCCGGGCGGATATCAGGTATCGACCGGTGGACGGCAAGAAGACCCGGCTGGTCCACACTCTGAACGGCTCGGGCCTGGCAGTCGGCCGCACGTGGGTTGCGATCATGGAGAACTACCAACAGGCCGACGGCACTGTGATCGTACCCGACGCCCTCAGACCGTACATGCACGGACTGGAGAGGATCACGGGAGATCATCCGAATCCTTTCTGAGGCAGCTGAACTAGGGCCACCGGATAACACGAATCGGATCCGTTGCTATCCGTTGGCCCTGGTCACTCAACCAATGATCCGTTTTAACCTCGATAAAGACGTCGACCTCAGCTACTACGAGCAGATCAAGGGGCAGCTCATGTCCGCCATTTACTGCGGCAAGATCAACCAGGGGGACAAGCTGCCTTCGATCCGAGAGCTGGCGGAAGCGTTGGGGGTCAACTACAAGACCATTCGCAACATCTACCAGCGCCTGGCTCGCGAGAACTACATCGGAATTGTGAAGGGAAGCGGAGCTTTCCTCCAGGAGCGAGGTGGCGAGAACACATATGAGCAGATGCGGCGGCGAGCCATTTTCCGGCTGCTCTCCGAAACGGCCGAGAAGGCGAAGCAACTCGGCCTGCCGCCAGCCCGTTTTGCCCACTTGCTCGAGAGCTACACGACCGGGAGCAACATGCGCAAGCTGCATCTCGCTGTCGTGGATCATGAAGAGGAGGCGTTCATTTTCTCCCGGGAGCTGCGCGAGCGTCTTCGCGCCGACGTCGCTCCCATCTCGCTGACAGATGTGCAGTTGGAAGCTTCTGAAGAAAAGATTAAGAGCGCGGATTACGTGCTGACGACAAGCTGGCACATGGAAGAAGTGGGCGTTCTGGCCGCCCGGTTCGGCAGGCCGTTGATCGAAATCAAACCCAGCCACCAGATCTACCAGGAGATCCTGAGCAACGCCCGGGACCGAAACATCGCTATCGTCATCAAGGACGAAAAGACGATGCACACCTCCCTGGACATCTTCATGAACATCTTCTATCCGTCGACTCAGAAGAAGTTCTGGATAGCGCCCCTGGATCGCGAGGACTTGATCGAGGAAATCATCGAGGAGGCGGACCTGATTTTCGTTTCTCCGATGTGCTGGGACGAAATCCGCAAACGAACACCGGCCGAGAAGGAACTAAAGACCTACGAGAACTTCATCTCCGAAGAGACGATCAATCAGCTAAGAGAGCTGCAATTGCTGGGATGAGACCGAAACAAAGGATGAAGGATGAACAAAACCGAATCTTTGTCTTCATCCTTCATCCTTCATCCTTCATCCTTTGTTCCGGGCATACTTCTTCATGATATCCGCTGACTATATTCGACGACTCCCGAAGGCCGAGCTGCATCTCCACTTGGAGGGATCCGCAACCGGGCAGGTGCTGCACACTCTGAGCCGCAAGTACGGCACCGAATACCAGGAACTGACCCCCGAGCAACTCGTGGCGAGCATGTTTCGCTTCGACGATTTCCGCGGCTTCCTGAACTGCTATCGGACGATTTGTGCTCACCTGCGCGAGCCGTGGGACTACGTCCTGATCCTCGACAGTCTGGCTGATTACTGCCGTCGTGAAAACATTCGATACGCGGAAGTGATCGCCTCCCCGGCGATCCCCTGGGGTGGAGGACGCGACGGCGAGGCCGTCATGGTGGCCCTGCTCGAGCGGAGTGCCGAGATCGAAGCTCAGGGGCAGGTGTGCATCCGCTGGATTCTCGACTGTGTCCGGCAGTTTGGAGAGGAGTCCGCGCGTCGGACCGCTGAACTGGCCGCGCAATACCATGACCGGGGAATCGTCGCGATCGGCCTCGGGGGGGATGAAAAGTCGCTTGCGATGACGGAGTACGAGCGCGTTTTCCGCTGGGCCAAGGCCAACGGTCTCTACATCCACGTGCACGCCGGCGAAGTGGGCGGCCCTGACCAGGTCTGGGACGCGCTCACCGTGCTCGGCGCCAACCGGATCGGACACGGCATTCAGGCCGCTCGCGATACGCGGCTTATGGAATACCTGCGCAACCACGCCGTGGCGCTCGATATCTGCCTCACCAGCAACCTGAAGACCCGGGCGTGGGCCCCGATCTCGAGCCACCCGTTCGGACTGCTGTGGAAGCGAGGCGTGCCTGTCACCCTGAACACCGATGACCCGGGCGTCTTCCAGACGTCACTCACGGACGAATACCTGAAAGCGGCAAAGTACTTCTCTTTGCAAAGAGACGATTTGCACAGGATTGCTTTGCAAGGGATCCAAGCAGCCTTCCTGCCTTCCTCAGAAAAAGCGCGCCTGATGCAAGTCTTTCAGGACGAGATTCACCGGATCGCGGTGTGAGTTCAAAGGGGTAAAGGGGCGATGGTGCCGCCCCTTTGCCCCTCTGCCCCTTTGTCTGCTAGCATCACCATTCTCATGGCTGAACAGGAGGCGGCTGAAAACCCGGCAAGCATCGGGGAAAGCGGGGTGGCCGAGCCCGACTTTGCGGGTCGTTTCGCCCGAGCCCGCAGGATACTGTACCCGGTGATCCTGCTGGTTCTGCCGTTCGTCTTCTTCCTGCCCGGTACTCTCGGCCAGGTGATGCTGGGGGACGGCGACGCTTTCGTTCAGTTCATGCCTTTTTGGAAGTACGCCGCGGACCAGTGGCGCCAACTCAATCCGCCATTCTGGACACCGGACCTGTTTGGTGGGTTTCCGCTCATGGCTGAGCCCCAGGCGGGCGTGTTCCATCCCAACAAACTGCTGTTTCTCGTCTTGAGCCCGCTCGCCGCCATGAACCTGACCGTCCTGCTCTACTACGGCCTGGCCGGGCTGTTTACTTACCTGGTCGCGCGGGAAGAAGAGTTGACACTGGAAGCGTCGCTCCTGGCGGGTATCGCGTTCGCGTACTGCGGTTTCCTGGTCGGTCACCAGGCGATCACGGCCCTTTTTATCAGTGCGGCCTCGTTTCCGGTCGCTTTCTACGTGACCCGCGTGACCTTCCGGCGAGGCGATTCTCGATCGGTTCTCTGGGGCATATTGGCTGTCGTGTTCCTGGTTCTGAACGGGCATCCACAGTTCAGTTTCTATGCGCTTTTTTTCAGCGGCTTCTACGCCGCCTACCTGCTGATTTTTCGCGAGAGCCGGCGGGACCGACGGATCGCTTTCCTCAAGCGGCTGGCGTCGATTTACATCCTGGGCGCCGGACTGGCCGCCTTTCAGTTGCTGCCGACTTTGGAGCTGATGCTGGGAAGCGTCCGGCACAAGTTGGCCTACTGGGAGTTTGTCGTCGTATCGCTGCCGCCCGGCTCTCTGTTCGTGTCACTGATTTCGACCCGGCTCTACCACTTCTTTCCGAATGACGGCTCGGAAGCGATGGTGGATGTCGGCGTCTGGGTCCTGCTGCTCGCGTTGCTCGGGTGCTGGTTGGCACGAAAGCGCTCCGGGTTCTGGATATTCCTGGCAGTCTTTTCGGCACTCCTGTTTGTCGGAGACTACACGCCGCTTTACAAGGTGATGTATCGGGTGCCGGCTTACAACCTGTTCCGCGTCGCCTCCCGGAATGGCATTGCTCTCGATTTTGCTGTCGCGATGCTGGCCGCTTATGGGTTGACCGCAATCCAGGCGCGGTCGCGCCTTCGCGGCAAAATCCCGTTGGTTGCTTCGGTGGTCGTGGTCCCGATCATCTATTTCTGGACTATTCACAAGCCTGAGCAGCGCATCTTTGACCGGCTGTTCCCGGTTGCGGTCGACATTGGCGGCGCCTTGCCCTGGACGATGGCCACGCTCAGAAACGGCATCCGGCCGATCGCACCCGAGCTGCTGCTGATGGCTGCGGGCAGCGCCCTGATGCTATTTCTCCTCCACCGTTTCAGCTCGGGGATTCTGGTGGGAATCCTGGGTGTGTCGATTGCCGTCTCTCATTTCTGGCAATATCGCGACTGGATTTTTGCGGCGCCAAGCGCCGAGGTTCAAGCGAGCATTACGCGAGCGCCTCTGGTCGCGTCATTCCCGCACGTCAGAGACCCTCTTCCCTCGCGGATTGCCTTCGGTGGTCCTTCGAACTGGATTAGCTTTCTGCACAAATACGAGAAGGGCTGGCGAAGAAACTACGTGGACTGGGGCGGGGTTGACGTAAACATGCTGCACGGCATTAGCAGCATCTCCGGCTACACGCCGCTCATCTTGCGGGACTATGTGCGGTTTGCCGGGGATATGCACATGTCCGGGACCGTCAATAATCCAAAATTCTTCTCGTCCGTGGCCTTCGACCTTCTCAACGTCGAGTACGTAATAGTGCCGAAAGACGACTTGGCTTTTCCCCCGAAGACCTTTAAAGATTTGGAGATCTGGCAGGACAACGAGTATTTCACTGTCTACCGTAATCCCGGCAGGTTCGGGTATTTCTGGCCGGTACAAACTCTCACGCCGATATCCAAGGGGGAATTCTGGGGGCGGCTCGACCCGGGGGGCGTGGATTTCTCAAGGACCGCGCTGCTGACCGACCGCCGGGACACCGAACTGACCCGGCGCCAATTCGGGTCGAACGTCAAGATCCAGGGCGGCTTCGAAAAGCCGACCAAGATCGGCTTGCAGGTCGAATCGGATGCGGAGGTTTTTCTGGCGTCCAGCCAGCCGTTCTACCCCGGATGGACGGCCACGATCGATGGCAAGAAGACTGACGTCAGCAGGGTCAACGGGCTCTTCTGCGGCCTCGCGGTCCCAGCCGGGTCCCATCGCGTGGTGCTGCGATTTATCCCTGTCAGCTTCTGGATCGGGCTTATGTTGACCGTTCTGTCGCTGGCCGCTTGGGGTGCGCTCGCAACAAGGGGGTTCTTCACTCTTTCAGAGCCGTGAGCGCAGCGTCTTTTGCGGAGCGACCCGGCCCGGACGGTTAGCACAAGACAAATGTGGCTGTTAACCGTCCGGGCCAGGTCGCTCCGCAAAAGACGCTGCGCTCACGGCTCTGTTCGTATTCCTTTGACGATCCCAAAAACCGCCGCTACCAACGTTGCGAGGCTGATTGCCAGGCCCCACCAAAATGAGCGCGGAGAAAAGGAAAGGTCGACCGTGTGTTCCCCGGGCGGGACTCGCAGGGCCATGAAGATCTCGCTGATCGGCTCGAGCTTGGCATCCCGGCCGTCGATTCGCGCTTCCCAGCCCGTGTAGTTGATCTCACCCACGAATAGAAGGCCTCCACGCTCGCCCGAATCGACTTCAATCCTTCTCGTGTTTGTCCGATAGTCAAGAATATCCGCGGGCTGAGCGGCGGCCAGCTCATCGCTGGAAACACTTGGGGCGCCTTCCCCGGGAGGAAGGACCAGGTAGCGGCCAGTGAACTTCCGATAGCGATAGACCCGGTACCAGGTGTCGACTATCTTCTCGAAATCGGGATGAGGCGGCGTGATGTCGCGCGTCGTTACATAGTACTTAACGTTCAGGAAACGAAACGCGTCCGCATCGAGGTTGCCCAGGTGAAAAGTCCGATTGGTCCTCCAGGTCATGCCGTGCCGGCTGAGAAAATCGAGATAGTACTTGTTGACCAGCGGGTCGAAGCCGTTGATCGACTCCAGTCCCCAAACCCGAAAGGCGCTGTTCCAGGGGCCGCCCATCCTCTCCTGGTCGACGGCGATTCGGAAAACGTCATGGTCGGACTGAAACAGCTCAATCAACTCGCGATTTGTGTTGTCGATGTAATTACGGCCGATCGAGTTCGGGTCGCCGGGAAACGCGGCGAAAAAGCGGCCTGAGTTGAGCAGCAGAAACTCCACGACAAGGAGACACAAGACCGGCGTCTTCCAGGCTCGAGGAAGGGCGAACGACACCAGGGTCACCACGAGCAGGATGAGCGCAGGAACCGCCGCTTCATCAAGAACGGATCTGCGGTAATGCGCGAGTCCGTAATAGCAGAGGGCCAAGACGACCAGGAGCCATGCAGCGCTCGACAGGGAGACCCGGCGCCCATCGGTAGTTCTTTCTAACCCGGCCAGCGAGAGAATAATCGCTGCGAAGGGCACGTAGATCAGAAGATTGACCGGCCGGAAAAGAGGACCGATGAGCGGCAGCGCCTGGAATACCTCCCGGGCATAATCAGCAGTCGGAGCGAAAACGAGGAGGAACGACAGAGGCAGCAGAGCCTGAAAAAAACGGAGTTCCTTCCGCCGGGTAAAGAGGCCGAAAGGCAAAAAGACGAGGACGACCAACCCCGCGTAAGAATAACTGACTGTCGGATCGATCTCTCCCCAGTACTTCTCCAATGACGAGCTCCCGAAAAAATCGGGAATCAGTGCGGTAATCAGCGGAGTCATCCCAATGGCGCCGTGCCGGTCGAGCTCGATCGAGTAGCGGGCGTATTCCAACATGGGAAGAAGGACTATCGCTGAGAGTCCGATGGCGAGGCCTGCGGAAGCGGCGAACAGAGCGAGGCGGCGCAGTTTCGGGAGGGGCGATGTCAGGATCAGCCACAAGGCATAGAGCACAAAGACGATGAGAAACCCGAGGAACTCCGGCAGGAAGCCGATGAACAGCATAGCCGCGAGCAGCAGCCCAACAAGCAGGAAGTAAAGCCAGCGACCAGAATCCATTCCTTTCTTCAGGAAAAGGAGGGCGAAGGGAGCCCAGGCAAGCGTCTCGACAAGTCCCAGATGCTGTGACTGCGCGAGGAGAAAGCCGTTGCAGGCGAACAGGACTCCTCCCAACAGGGCAGTCGGTCGCCGAAAACCGAGCTCCTCGAGGAAGAGGAACATGCCTACGGACGCGACGAAGTAGTGGAAGACAGCGAGAAACTGCATGAGCCGGAGAGTGAATTCGGCGCCAAGCAGAACCAGGGTCCCGAGGAAAGCCAGGTGAACCGGGTACCAGGTCGCGGCGTTGACGTTGTGAACGAACGGCATTCCCGCGTAGCTGCTGTTGTCCCAAAGGGGGAGGACCCCCAGCTGCAGGTTCCGGAAAATCTGGTAAAGGAGCGGGTAGTGGTAGCCTTCGAAATCAAATGGAACCCGGGCGGTGCCGGTGACGAGCTGCCAATGGAAGGCGACCATCGTCAGCAGGAGGGCAAGAATACCGCCGCGCCTCCCCGCGAAAACAGCCTGGGCCGGACGTATCAAAGGAATGAATCGGGCCGGGGCCAACACTTACTTCTTCTCCTCGGGAGTGACTGTCTTGAAAACCTCGAAGATGGATCCGTCTCCAATGGGTTGCTCTTTAAGCAACCCTGCTGCGAGCTTAGGCTTGGCGCGTTCCACAAACCACTCTCGAGGTTCAACCATTGTAGTTGCCTTCAGGGTGTGAAGGACGTAGAGGGCTCGGGGTTCGGGAAACTTTTTATCGAACTGAGCCGGGAAATCAGGGTCCTGCAAGACCGACCAGTACGGTTCCCCCAGCTCGATCTCTCCCTTCGTCAGAAAGAGGACGTTATGCCGCATCCCCCAGTCATACAGGTGGGTAGGGCGGTCTTTGTGCCTGCGCAGGAAATCGACCAGCGCATAAGTCTGGTCGGTCCACCTCGTATCAAGCTGGTGCTTGGTGTAAGCCGAATAGTGCGCACTGATCGTGCGGAGATTGGAGACAGCAACTATCGTAATTACCGCTGTTAGGAGCGTTGCGGCCGCATACGCGCGCTTGGAAGTTGAAGCGAAACGCGTGTTGAGCTGCGTCAAGACAATCGCCGCAAAGTAGTGAGGGAAAGGATAGATGGCCATCATGTGATGGGAGCCGCCGGCTTCCGGCGTGAGAACCAGCGCGACAAAAGTGAAGATGTTCAGAAAGAATAGGAATGCGGCGGGGCGACCTTTCCCAAACAGAATCCAAAGGGGAACCGCGAGCCATGCAAGCCAGGGAAAAAGCGAGGGAGAGGGGAGATCCCGACCCGTAGTGAAGCCGTAAAAGACCTTACCGTTAAGCGTTATGTCGAACAGTTGGAGATGATACTGGCTTCTCTTGTAGAGGGCCGTTGGTTGGAATTTCTCCCATCCCTGGCTGTTCCCTTTCATCATGCTCAGCATTCGGCCCTGCGAGAAGAAATTCCGGTCAATGTAGAAGTAGCTGCCTGCGAAAACGAAGAGGATCAGGACGAGCACGTGCAGAATTTTCCACCTTCGCCAGGCGAGGCCGCAGGTCACGAGGAAGGCCAGCGCGCCGGCAAAGATGAACCAGGCGAAATTCGCCTTGTCCAGCATGCCAAAGCCGACGCAGGCGCATCCGAGCACGAAGTAAACCATGCGTTTCGTTTTCCACCAGGTCACAAAGAAATACAGGGCGCCCAGCTTGAAGAGGAACATCAGGGACACCGGCCCCCAGTCATGCCGATTGTGAAAGAGATAGCTGGGGTCTGTCGCCAGGAGTGTCGTCCCGATGATTGCGGCAAGCAGGCCTGCCAGCCGCTTGAGGAAGAAAAAGCCGATGACAAGAGCCAGGCCGCCAATGAAGATTCCGGTCAGGCGAACGGAGTCCAAGTTGATTCCGCGAAGGTAGAACGCCGGCACAAACGCGTAGCACTTCAGGCAGCTGAGGTAATCCTGAGAGAGAAGCGCGATATAACGGTCGCCGATCTTCCAGTTTTGGTGGGGTCCAAACGGGCCGTCGGGTTTTCCGGTCAGCAGATGAATGGCGGGGACCGTCATCGCGACTTCGTCTTCATAGGGACCGGGGAGATTCAAATGCGGGGTCGATAGAGCCCAAAACGCCGCCAAAGCGAGTAAGGGAAAGAAGTTGAGGGCCTTTCTCATGATACGACCGTTAAGTATAAGGCCGACCCGGCTCGCAGGTTAAGGGGGAAAGCAACCTGGGAGCGCAGGCATCCTGCCTGTTTGTGCCGCTTGCACGATCGACTTTTGCTTTTCCGGACGAGCAGGCAGGATGCCTGCGCTCCCAGCAACTTATGGAAGCGTCATCGGTTATACTCTTCACTTAACGAGGAGGAGGTGTCGATGGCTGGAGGAAAGCTGCCGGTGGTCGGGATCGTCAGCGGTACGGGCCGTGAAGGCAGCGCACTGGCGCTGCGCCTTGCGCAGTCGGGTTTCCGAGTGGTGGTAGGATCCAGATCCCCGGAGCGAGCCGCGGAAAAGGCGCACGAGCTGGCAACTGTCTTGCGGAGTGTTGGACTCTCCCCCACTCTGAGTGGAGCCGCGAATGCCGAGGTCGTTCGGACTGTCGACGTCGTCTTCCTCTCCGTCCCCTTTGCGCACGTTCTCGAGACTGCTCGTCAGCTCCCGTTTCGTTCTGGGACGGTGGTCATCGACACGAGCGTTCCGGTCGTCTTTAACGCGGGCAAAGCAGAGTTCGTCGAGGTTCAAGGCGGATCGGTCAGCGAAGAGTTGCGGGCGGTGATTCCCGCCGACGTCACTCTGGTCGGCGCCTTCAAAACGATCCCCGCCCGGATCTTGAGCGACATCGACAGCGACCTGGATTGCGATGTTTTCGTCTGCAGCGACTCCGAGGAGGCAAGGAGCTCGGTGGTCCAGCTCGCCGGCAACATATCCGACCTGCGCCCCGTTGATGCCGGCCCACTCAGCGCCGCACGTACCCTTGAGAGGATGGCGGCACTGGCGATCCAGCTGAATCTTCGCTACAAGATCAAGTCGGCACGGTTTCGCGTAATCGGGCTCTGATTATGATCACCTGCCTCACGGGCGGCGTTGGCGGCGCCAAGTTGGCTCTTGGCCTTTCCGAAATTCTGCCGGTCGACCACCTCGCCTTTATTGCCAACACCGGGGATGATTTTGAATTCCTCGGACTACGGATCTCCCCTGATGTCGACACCTTGATCTACACGCTCGCCGGAAAGGTCAATCCGGAAACCGGATGGGGCCTGGCCGGCGACACGTTCCGTTGCCTCGAAGCTGCCCAGGCACTCGGACTAGACATGTGGTTCCGCCTGGGGGACCTGGACCTGGGAACCCATTTGTGGCGCTCGGAGCTGCTTCGTGGTGGACAACCTTTCGGCCGGGTTGTGGCAGCTTTAGCCGAAAGGTTTGGCGTGCGGAATAGCCTCCTTCCGGCAACCGAGGCGTATGTTCCGACTTACGTGCGGACAGATAAAGGCCGGCTGCACCTTCAAGAATATTTCGTACGCGAGCGCTGCCAGCCGAGAGTTGATGCGATCGAGTACCAGGGGGCGGAGAGGAGTCTCCCTGCTCCGGGTGTTGTGGATGCGATCCGCGAGTCCGACATGATCGTCTTTGCACCCAGCAACCCGCTGATCAGCATTGATCCGATTCTCGCCATTCCGGGCATTCGAGAAGCGATTCAAGCCCGTCACGGCCGAAGTGTTGCGGTCAGTCCGATCGTGGCGGGGAAAGCGCTCAAGGGCCCAGCGGCGAAAATGCTCGAGGAACTGGGTATCGGCGCCACCGCCGAGGCGGTTGCGCAACATTACCAGGGGCTGATCGATGTTTTCGTGATTGACGAGCAGGATCGGGAGTTGATGCCTGCAATCGAGCGAATCGGATTGAAAGTGATCGTGGCAGACACAATCATGAGCTCGCTGGAAGACAAGGTACGGGTGGCGAATGTCGTCGTAAGTGTTTAGCAACCAACTTATCCCCACAATTTGACAACTCCTCGCGAAATTCAACACTATGCGGTGTATGGCGGTCGTGCTGATTCCCGTCAAGGATCCGGGCCATGCCAAGCAACGGTTGCGGGGAGTGCTGACGCAGGACGAGCGAACCCAGTTGGCGTGGGCAATGCTCCACGATCTGGCATCCGCCCTCGCGGAGACTGAACTTCCGGAGGCGGTCTTCGTCGTGACTTCATCGCTCTCTGTCGAGGCTTTCGGCCGTCGCCAGGGCTGGGACCTGCTTCGCGAAGAAAACCAGCTGTCGGAAAGCTCGTCGATCGACTGGGCGAGCGCCGAGCTGAAGAAGCGAGGAATCAGCCAGGTATTGCGGTTACCCGGCGACGTTCCGCTCGTTCAACGGGCCGATATTGACGATGTCATCAGGACCGGGCTGGCTGAGCGGAGGTCCGTGATCGTCCCGTCGAGGGATGGAACAGGCACGAACGCGCTCCTTCGCATTCCGCCTGATGCCTTCCCTTCCCGTTTCGGCCCGGACAGCTTCCGGTTTCACCACGAGGAGGCTCGCTCCCGTCGCCTCCCGCTTGTGACACTCGAGAACGAGCGGATCGCCCTGGATATTGATGACCCTGATGACCTGGTGGCATTTCTAAATCGATGTCCGAGCGGGTATGCACTGGACTTCCTCACCTCAATTGGCGCACGAAACAAGCTCGAAAATGCCACAGCCTGACATCGCTCTTTACCCGATTCCCGGGTTACCTGAAATCGTTCCGGGCTCTAACCTGTCCTCGGCCTTGGCTGACGCGATTGCGAGCTCGGAGTTGCGCCTTCTAGATTTCGACATTCTTGTCGTTGCGCACAAAGTTGTTTCGAAGGCCGAGGGTCGAATTGTGCCTCTCAGCCAGGTTCAACCGTCAATGCTGGCAAATGAGTGGGCCGACCAATATGGAAAAGACCCGCGGGTCATCGAACTGGCGCTTCGGGAAGCACGGCGAGTCGTGCGAATGGAAAACGGGGTACTGATTACCGAAACGAAGCATGGCTTCATCTGCGCGAACTCCGGGGTCGACACGTCAAATGTGCCGCCCGGCTGCGCGGTGCTGTTGCCTGAAGACCCTGACGCTTCGGCCGAGAATCTGGCAAGGAGCCTCGGCCAGATGTTCAAGGCGCACCTCGGCATCATTGTCTCCGATACTTTTGGCCGGCCCTGGCGGGAAGGACTCGTGAACGTGGCGATCGGGTTGGCGGGCTTCAATCCAATGATCGATTACCGCGGGTCGCGAGATACGTTCGGGAAGATGATGCGCGCCAGCATTGTCGCTTCAGCCGATGAGCTTGCGGGCGCCGCCGAGATCGTGATGGGAAAGACGAGACGCGTTCCCGCCGTCTTGATCCGGGGCTTCAGCTGGACGGATTCCGAAGGCACCGGAAAGCAGCTGCTCCGAGCCGCGAGTGCGGACCTGTTCAGGTAGGCGCATCGGAGTACCGCCCGTATTCCGGTGGACGTGCCCGGAAGATGGTAAGATTGAACGTCTGTCCTATGGCCAAAGAGAAAGAAAAAGAGGACGAGCTAGAACCAGAAACCGAGCTCCTGCCGCCAGACGAAGAGGAGCTGGCAGACGAGGAATCATTGCTCGACTCCGTGCTGGAACGAAAGGACGACGAGCAAATCGTCCCCGAAGAGCGCGACAAGGTCGCGAGGCTCGACCCGCTACGCAAATACCTGCTCGAAGTCTCCCATTTTGAACCGTTAACCGCCGACGAAGAACACCGGCTGGCGATCCTCTATCGCGACGAAAATAACGAGCAGGCAGCTTATCGGCTAGTCACTTCAAATCTGCGCCTGGTCGTCAAAATCGCCTTCCTCTACAGTCGGATCTATCAGAACGTCATGGACCTCATACAAGAGGGGAACATCGGGCTGATGGAAGCGGTCAAGCGCTTTGACCCGTATCGCGGCGCCCGACTGCCCACCTACGCGACCTGGTGGATCAAGGCGTACATCATCAAGTTCATCCTCGACAACTTCCGAATCGTCCGCCTGGGGACAACCAATGAGCGGAGAAAGCTGCTCTTCAATCTCCGCAAGGAGAAGGAGAAGCTCCGTCTCCAGGGAATCGAGCCGACCGCCGCCCTGGTTGCGGCGCGGCTCAACGTCAAGCCCGAAGAGGTCGAGGCGGTCGAGGGCACCATCGAGGGCTCGGATCTGAGCCTCGATACTTACGTCAACGATCAGGAAGACACCCGGTATATCGACACGCTCGCCGCTACAGAAGAGTTGATTGACGAAAAGCTGGCTCGAGGCGAGCTGCGTCGTCTCTTCCAGCAGAAACTCCAGGAGTTTGCCCGCAATTTGAGCGAGCGGGAACGAGTTATCCTCGAGCAACGGCTCATTGCCGATGAACCGAAAACCCTGCAGGAAATCGCGGATCAGTTCGGAGTGACGCGGGAAGCGATCCGTTTGAACGAGAAGGCGCTGGTCGAACGAATCAGGAAGCACATGGAGACTGAACTGAAGGATGTGACGCGCGTGGAATTCGGTCTGATTTCCTGATAGATTGTGAGCTGAAGCAATTCGTCCAACCTCATGGAAGAATTGTATTAGAACCTGAAACTTCCGTCGCCTTTCCACGTCTTACTTCGCGACGGAACGCAGTTCTTTCTTCTTGACTTTCCAAGACAGGACTGTATTATTAGCAGCTTTTACCCGCTTCTGCGGGCATTTTTGTATCAGAAAGGAGACAGCCATGGCCGAAAAGATCAGCAAGACCGCTCGTGCAAGCCTTGGACAGAAGGGTTCGGCAGGAGCCGCCCGGAACTGCCCGCAGTGTGGCACGGCTCTGGTTCCCACCAAAGTCATCAAGAGTGCCGGTCAGCCAGGCGGCATGTACTGGGTTTGCCAAAAAGGCGACTATCGCGTTAAGACTCGGTAATTAGAAGTCAGAAGCCCGTCCCTGATCCATTGGAGCTTCTGACTTCTCCCCCCTTTTTCTCCCTGTCCCAGCCTACAGAATCAGCATCGCATCGCCGTAGCTGTAAAACCTGTATCGTTGCCGAATTGCCTCCTGGTAGCACTCTCGAATGAACTCCGTGCCCGCAAATGCCGAGACCAGGAGAAGCAGCGTCGACTTTGGAAGGTGAAAATTGGTGATAAGCGCACCGGCCACTCGAAAGTCAAACCCCGGGTAGATGAAGATGTCCGTCGACCCGTGCCCGCTTACGATGCGGCCGCTCGTCCGATGCACGTGCTCCAGCACCCTCGTCGACGTTGTTCCCACCGTCACTACCCTCCGGCCCTGCTCCAGCTGCGCCTGAATTGCCGACGCGGCATCCGGGCCGATCTCATACTCCTCGGAGTGCATGTGGTGGTCTTCCACGTTCTCCACTTTGACTGGCTGGAAAGTGCCGTAACCGACGTGGAGAGTGATTGCCGCGTGAAGCAGACGCTCCAGGAGCGCCGGCGTGAAGTGAAGACCGGCCGTTGGCGCCGCCACTGACCCGGTGCTTTCGGCATACACGGTCTGGTAGCGGTCCCGGTCTTCGGGCGATTCAACCCCCGACTGGCGGCCAATGTAAGGAGGCAGCGGCATCTTTCCCAGCTTCTGGACTTGCTCGAAAAAGTCGTCCTCGAAATGAAACTGGACGAGACGGGTCATTTGATCTGCCGAAGCGGAGTCCAGCACGGTGCCGAATAGTCCCGGACCGAAGGAGAGGCGGCTGCCTGCCCGTGCTCTCCTGCCGGGTTTGATCAACACCTCCCATGTGTTGTTTTCAACTCGTTTGAGCAGCAGCACTTCAAGGTCGCTCGTTCCGCCCTCGCGTCTGGCAAACAGTCGAGCCGGGAAGACGCGGGTGTTGTTGATCACCAGCAGATCATCGGGTGCGAGAAACGCGGGCAAGTCGTGAAATCGCGCGTGGGTGATGTTCTTCGTCTGGCGGTCCGCAACCATGAGCCGCGACGCGTCCCGGGTTCCTGTCGGATGCTGAGCGATCAGGTCGGGAGGCAGGTGGTAGTCGAAGTCCGCGACGCGCACGACGGTATTGTAGCAAGTTGGCGGAGGCGAGGGAGTTCATGGAGCGCGCCGGCAGAGGGCTGGACTTTATACGCATCTCGGGACCGCCGCCGGATGCAGAGAGCCGCGCACGGAGCGAACGGGCTTCAGCCCGGAGCGCAGTAAGCGGGCCACCCATTGTGCCGTTCAGGTTCGCTGGGTGGCCCGCTTACTGCGCTCCGGGCTGAAGCCCGTTCGCTCCGT
>Ga0105092_10000366_pt1 | contig 23152 bp, 20 predicted proteins | sample PPLLak2March2015_FD_87021 | JGI IMG/M metagenome (GOLD analysis project Ga0105092, IMG submission 87021) | Freshwater sediment microbial communities from Prairie Pothole Lake near Jamestown, North Dakota, USA - PPLs Lake P7 Core (1) Depth... | ecosystem: Environmental > Aquatic > Freshwater >... | reverse complement strand
TTCTCAACACATTGGACGAGATTTCAATAAGAAAGTTCACATATAGTGAACAGTCGATTGATTCGCGCTGTCAGAAATCGTGAACTCCATTGCCACAGGTTAGTTCCCGTGTTAGCAAGACGGTGCCGTGTTTCTCGGTCCGACTGCAGCCGCATGAGCAGGGGGTAGTGCCGGTAGGTCACGCCGCCGTTGAACCACCACATGTCGACCAGCATCATACGCCCGCGCGAACCTTGGCCGGGTACTCGAGCCGCCTCCGAATGAAGCGGTATCCCATCTTCTTCTGGAAAGTAACGCTGGTAACAGGCATCGATCTCAGGTTTCCACGCGATCTTCTCGTTCATGGAACACTCGCCGTATGTTAAATTTGCAGAAAACAGGACCGGGCAGGGTCTATGGAGAAAGAGCTGAGAACCATCCTGACGCGGTTGAAATCGGAACTGCAGGCAATTTATGCCGGCCGCCTAGTGAGCATCATTCTGTTCGGTTCCCAAGCCCGGGGCGACGCACAGTCAGGCTCGGATATTGACGTCCTGATCGTGCTCAGGGGGAGTGTCGATCCGGCGACTGAGATTACCAGGCTTGGGCCGATCACGGCGGCGCTGTCGCTCGCAAATGACGTCGTCATTTCCTGCGTCTTCATTTCCGAAGAGCGCTTCGCGACCGAGCAAAGCCCGCTCCTCATCAATGTCCGTCGGGAGGGCGTCGCCGCTTGACACCTGAACAATCGGCCCTGATTGACAAAGCGAAGAAGAGCGTCGCCGCGGCCAGCCTTCTGAACGAGCAGGGATATCCCGGGTTTGCAGCATCGCGGGCCTATTACGCGATGCTTTATGCAGCGCAGGCCCTCCTACTGAACAAAGGGCTCTCGTTCTCCAAGCACTCGGCCGTCATCGCCGCCTTCGGCCGCGAGTTCGTGAAGCCAGGCCGAGTCCCGATTCAACTTCACCGCTTCCTGATCGAGGCATCGGACAGCCGGAAAGTCAGCGACTACGACATCGGCGGCGACATCGGACAGGACGTGGCTAGCGTGCACATCGACCGAGCTCGCCAATTCCTCGAAACCATCACCCAACTTCTTGACTGAGGAACAGTCCTCTCCGCCGCCCTTTCCAAGATCGAGCGGAGGTCGGCCTGCCGGGACCGGCAACCAGCGAGGCGGGGGACGCGGGCGGGTAGATAACATAGTGACCGTTATGCCTGGAGGTGACGATCGGTCGTCTCTAATCCTTAACAGCTTGGATGGAAATGTGGGCCGCCCGGGAATCGTCGAGCGGAGAGAACGGCAACTGAGCCCTACTGATCCGCAGTTTTACTGGCGGAGGAGGTAGGATTCGAACCCACGGTACCCTTCCGGGTACAGCGGTTTTCAAGACCGCCGCCTTAAGCCACTCGGCCACTCCTCCGCAAGTCTCGGCGGAAGTTTCGGGGACACAAAACTTAATTCCTTTGCCAACCGATCAGTAGCGGTGGCGGGTCGGGAATTAAGTATTATGTCCCCGAAATTCCCCGAAATGCTGACTCAATATACAATCACACGGTACGCGAAGAAAAGCGGTATGGTCTCAAAGGAGAAGGGCATGGGGCGTCTGGAGGAGTTCGAGCAGTTCAGGATGGCGATGAACGAGAAGATCCGCGCGGAAGGGAACTTGGAGACCAATCGGTTCTGGAACCTCGACAGTCGGGTCTACGACAGCGGGAAAATCGATACGCGGACAAAGGAAATGATCGGCATGGTCTCCTCGCTGGTCCTGCGCTGCGACGACTGCGTCTGCTACCACCTGATCCAATGCTATGACAAGGGGGTGGATCGGACCATGTTCTACGAGCTATTCAACATTGCGCTGGTTGTCGGCGGATCCATCACGATTCCCCACGTCCGCCGCGCGGTCGCCTTCCTGGACGAGCTCGACGCCAAGCGGGGGAAGACCCCTCCAAAATAGCCTGCCCGGGTCTCCGGCAATCGGGTCGGCTGCCTACGGCGACCATCCGCGCACTCCGCAGAAAACGCTCCGTGCGGCTCTTTCCACTCGGTTACGGGGGCTCACTCCAGCAGCCCCTTGACCGCCGCCTGGAGCCGGGCGTTGAAATCCTCCGCCGCTTCTCCGGGAGCCGGAACGACCGGAGCTCCGAACTGAATCGACACAGGGTGAAGGCGCAGACGACTGCGGCCTCGTGGCCACACCTCGAAAGTCCCGCGGATGCCGACCGGGACAACCGGTACGGCCAGCTCGGTCGCCAGTATTGCGGGTCCTTTCCTGAAGCTCTTGAGAGTCCCGTCGATCGAGCGCTCTCCTTCAGGAAAGACGATCAGAACCGTCGACCCGCGCAGCCCTTCTGCCCCCAGTCGCAGTGACTGCCGGAGTGCGCGGTCGGGGTCGACCGGAATGACCTTGATCCGTCGCCCGATAAACCCAAGCAGCCCGGACTCGAAGAAGTTCATGTACCCGAGAAAGAACTGACGGCGTACGACACGCCAAGGCAGCGCCATCACCAGGAAGCAGACATCCAGGTAGCTCAGGTGGTTCGGGCAGATAAGGAAAGGATAATCCGCGGGCAAATTCTCCATCCCACCTACCCGAAATCGGAAGAGGGCCTTTGAAAGAAGCGTTGCGAAGCGCGCGGCCACGTAGAGGAAAAGCTCCATGCCGGGCCGTGTGCGCAGGATCTCGCGCATTTTGCGCTCATCCTCGGGCCGAAGCGGCTTACGCAAGATTTCGGGCCAGGAGACGGCGGCGTCCTGCCGCTCGGCGCCCGTTGCGCGGTCCTCGAGCAACCCAACCAGGTCTTCGACCGTCAGAACGGCAGACAGCTGCTCGTCTGAAAGCTGCACCCCGAAGCTTTCCTGCAGACTGGACAGAAGCTCCACGCGCTCGAGAGAATCAAAGCCCAGGTCGAGCTCAAGGTTCATCTCAGGGCGGATGTCGGCCGACCGTTTCATTCCCCGGATCGCCGCATAGATCGTGCGCTCAGCCGCGGTGCTCGGCGTAGCGGACGACCCCGCCGACGGCTTCGCCTCCCGTTCGCGACCACTGCGGATTTCCTCGGCGAGCTGGAACCGGCGGATCTTTCGGGTCGTGGTCCGCGGGAGAGGTTCCCGCCTGATCTCGTAACTGTTCACCCGCTTGTAGGTCGGAAGTCCCTGGGAAGCATTTTCGATGGCAAAACGAGTCGCGTCCGCAGAGTTCACGATCTGACGTTTCCGAAGATAATCGAAGTCGGGAACCACGACGGCGTGCAGCTTCTCTCGACCCTCCTGCGAGTCGTCTGCGACGCCGAGAACGCAGATTTCCTTGATCTCCGGGCATCGCTCGGCATAATGGTGCTCGACCTCTTCCGGGTTTACATTTTTCCCTGAGCTGAGCACGATCACATCCTTGGTGCGGCCGGTCAGGTGAAGGTATCCCCGTGGGGAAATGTAGCCGGAGTCGCCCGTGTGCAGCCAGCCGTCCTTCAGCGCCTCAGCCGTCGCTTCCGGGTTCTTCCAGTATCCCTGCATGATGTTCTCGCCTCGGACGATCACTTCCCCGATCCCTTCGGCATTCGGGCGGTCGATGGCGATATTGACGTGGGGCAGAGGGCGGCCGACCGATCCGATCTCGTTGCCGACCGGGGGCGCCACGGTGATCAGCGCGGCGGTCTCGGTCATCCCGTACGCCTGGACAAACGGGAATCCCAGGTTCTCCAGATTCGTCTGCACCGCCGGCTCGAAACGCGCGCCACCCACGCCGAAGAGCCGCAGATCGGACCCAAAAGGCTTGTGCACCGACCTGAAGAAGATCCTGCCGGCGTTTATCCCCAGATTCTTATGCACCAGGCGCGACACACCGAGCATCCGACGGAAGAGGAACCGCACCAGCCAACCGGACTGTTCCACCTCCCGCAGGATCCTCCGGTGCATCAGGTAAAAGAACTGAGGGACGCAGACAAAGATCGTGATTCCCTCGTCTCGAAAAGCCTTGAGAATCCGCTGGGGTTCGAGCACGTTGAGGAAACTGACTGTAAAGCCGGCGAAGAGAGGTACGACGAGGCTTATGACGAGCGCCAGCGTGTGATAAAGCGGCAGGACCGACAGCATATGGTCGGTCGGGTAAACCTGAATGATCTTCAACGTCTCGTCCACATTGCGAAACACATTTCGACCGGTAAGGACAACGCCTTTCGGGTCACCCGTGGTACCGCTCGTGTACAGGATGGCTAATGGGTCGTCGAGCCCGCGCGCCCGGACCGGGTGGTGAAACGCAGATGCCGAGGAACTCTGCCAGGCATCGTTCCCACCGCGGGTCGATGCAGCAATCAACCACGCGCCGGGAGAGGCGGCAGACGCGACGATGAGCGAAGCCGCTCGCCTGGAGAGCGCGCGTTGCGCCTCTTCGAGTTTAGTTTCAATCGCCGGCGAGGAGAGAATCAGCTGGCAACCCGCATGCTCGATGAGTCTGGCGAGCGTATTGGTCGGGTGCTGTGTGTCAAAGGGGACAGCGATGCAGCCGGCGCTCAGGACTCCGAGGAAACAGACCGCCCAGGCCGGCCCATCCTCCATCACTATTCCGACGCGAGCGCCCGGCTCAACGCCCTGATCCACGAGGTGACCAGCCAACCGGGCGGACTCGACCCAGACAGTGCCGAACGTGTAAACGTCCTTCGTTTCCGGGCCGAGGTACTGGAAGACCGGGTGATCAGGTCGAGCGGTAACGTGTGTCCGGAGTCGGGCGAAAAAGTCGGGGACCATTGAAATCAGATTACTTCTGTTTCAACACCCGGTCGAAGAAACTGAATGCCTTTTCGTTTTCGGAGGGGTCAAAACCGTGGCCGGCACCCTTGATCATTTGGATTTCGACCGGAACCCCAGCCTTCTTCAAGGCATCCGCGAGCAGCGTGCTTTGCGAAGGAATGACCGTCTTGTCTTCCTCCCCGTGGAGAATCAAAAACGGGGGATCGTCCGGCGTTATGTAGGTGATCGGATTCGCCCGGGATACCTTTTCGGGATTCTCCTGGATAGGCCCACCGATCAGCGAGGATTCCGGGGAGTCGGCGGCATTGTGCGGCATATCGCCGGGACTGTCGTCCATGCGAAGGAAGTCGGTCGGCCCGAAGAAGTCGCAGACCGCCTGAACGCGGCTCGAGAACTCGATATTGTCAGGTCCTCCTTCCAGCTCTTTGACATCGCCCGACGTACCGAGGAGGGCTGCCAGATGGGCTCCCGCGGAGGAACCCCAAACACCTATCCGGTTCGGATCGATGCCCAGTATCGCGGCCTTCGAGCGCAGAAACCGAATTGCGGCCTTACAGTCTTCGATCTGAGCCGGGAAGATTGCCTCCTGGCTCAACCTGTAATTGATGCTCACCACGCCATAACCGCGGTTGATGAGCGGAAGAGCCGGGGTTTTTTCCTTGTCGCCTTCACGCCAGGCACCCCCGTGGATCCAGACAACAACGGGCACTGGGCTGGACGTCTGCTGGGGCATATAGACGTCCAGTCTCAGCTTTGTATCGCCGACCGAGCGGTAGACCAGGTTCTTGGCAACACGGCCCTGGAGCTGGACGAGTTGCGCCCGGGACTCACCCGGAATCGCGAGCGCAATGAGGACGAGCAGATAAACAGTCAAATTGAAGCGAATCATGTAAATCATGCGTGTTGAATCATGCCCGCAAAAGCGGCCAAATGCAATCTCAGGGGGCGGGGGCTCCGGGGGAGTTTCGGGGACACAATCCTTAATTCCTTTGCCTTCGCATGCGGCAGCCACCGGCATGGGAATTAAGGTTATGTCCCCGAAACTGCGCATGTTAAACTTCGCTGTTCGAAGATCAGAAAAACGAAAGGACTGCTGGTTATGAGAATCGCGGTTATTGGCGGCGACGGGACCGGGCCGGAAGTGGTTGCGGAAGGGCTGAAAGTTCTGAAAGCAGTTGCGGAGAAGGTGGGCTTCAAGTACGAGACAAAGGAATTCAACCTGAGCGGGGACCGCTACCTCGCGGCCGGTGGGAACCCGAAGGTTCAGTCGATTCCCGTCATCCACGATGAAGAGATCAACGAACTGCGGAGCTACGATGCGATCTACCTCGGAGCCATCGGTCACCCCGACATAGCGCCGGGAATCCTGGAAAAAGGGCTCCTGCTGCGGCTGCGCTTCGACCTCGATCAGTACATCAACCTTCGGCCGGTCAAACTGTATCCCGGCGTCTGGACGCCTCTGAAGGACAAAGGTCCGGAGGAAATCGACTTCGTCGTTGTGCGTGAGAATACTGAAGGACTTTACAGTGGCATGGGCGGCGTTCAGTTCAAGGGAACGGCCCACGAGGTGGCCACCCAGGTGCTGGTCGACACCCGCATGGGCGTGGAGAGAGCCATCCGGTACGCCTTCGAGGTGTGCCGTCAACGCAACAGGAAGCGCCGCCTCACGCTGGTTGGCAAGACGAACGTGCTCACGTTCGCGCATGGCCTCTGGTACCGCGCATTCATGGAAGTGGGCGCAGAGTACCCGGACATCGAGAAGGACTACAATCACGTGGACGCCTGCTGCATGTGGTTCGTGAAGAACCCCGAATACTACGACACGATCGTCACCGACAACATGTTCGGCGACATCATCACGGACCTCGGGGCGATGATCCAGGGTGGCATGGGCGTGGCTTCCGGCGGGAACATCAATCCCAAATCGGTCAGCATGTTCGAGCCGATCGGCGGGTCTGCTCCGAAGTACACCGGGCAGAACGTCATCAACCCGATCGCCGCAATCGGCGCCCTGGGAATGCTCCTTCGCGAGACGGGGCGGAACAAAGGGATCAACCAGTTGGTGGATGCCGGCAACCGAGTCGAACAGGCGATCATGTCAGTCACCCCGAAGATGAAGAGCCAGGCAGCCGGGAAGATGGGTTTTTCCACCACACAGGTCGGCGACATGGTGGCGGAAGCGGTTCTGTGCTGAATGCGGAATGCGGAGTGCGGAATTCGGAATGCGGAATGATTGGAGGGGGTATGGATGAACGGATTTCATTGCTCCTCTCGATTCTGGACGAGGCCTACGAGAAGCAGGCGTGGCACGGTCCCAACCTTCGCGGGAGTCTCCGGGGCGTGACTGCCCGTGAGGCCGCATGGAGACCTGAGCGTGGAAGACACAACATCTGGGAGTTGACCGTTCACGCGGCCTATTGGAAGTACGCGGTACGCCGTCGCCTCCTCGGGGAGAAGCGGGGATCGTTCCCGCTTTCAGGAAGCAACTGGTTCGAGTTACCGGGGACGACCGACGACGAAGCGGCGTGGAAAGCTCACCTGGCTCTCCTCAAGAGCGTGCACGCGGGACTCCGGGAGGCGGTCGCCGGGTTTGACGCGAATCTGCTCGAGGCGCGCACTCCGGGCAGCAAGATTACGAACATTCGCACTATCTACGGCATCGCGGCCCACGACCTGTATCACGCGGGCCAGATCCAGTTCTTGAAACGCCTGCAGGCGGCCAGGGGGTAACCTGTCGACGCCTATCGGGTCAGCGAGCGTTACAGAACCGCAAACGGAGCGTTTTCGCGGAGTGCGCGGATTGATTCAGGAAGCAACCAGCTCGGAGCCAGGCGTCGCTCACGGGGACAATCCGCGCACTCCGCGAAAAACGCTCCGTTTGCGGTTCTGTACGCTTCTGCAATCGCCGTGATCAACGCCCGCCCTTCACCACCCTCGTGCCCGCCAGCAGGTCGTGCAGGGCCTGTTTTTGCGGCATGAAGGCGGCGATCAGGAATCCGAGGAGGCAGGGCAGCGCGGAGACCGGCTTAAGCAGGTTACGCCCCAAAACACGCAGGATCCCGATCCGGCCGCCCGTCTTGTGGGCCACCCGGCAGCCGGTCATCATCTTTCCGATGGTCCGCTGCTGGCCGAACCGCTCAAATAGAACGAAATAGGCGAGGCCGATTCCGGACTTGACTGTCTGGTCGAGCAGGATGAAGACGGTTGTCATTCGATCAAAGGTCCGGCCGGCCGGATCGAGCACCGTTCGCGAAAGTGCCTCGTCGAAAATCCAGCGTGCAAGAAAATGCACCGGCAGCAGGAGGATAATCACGAGAATGGAATCAAAGAGCAAGGCGAGAGCCCGGCGCCAGAAACCCGCAAAAAGGCGGGCATTGTGCCCGCCGAAGGCGGACGCGACGTCCGCGCTCCGTGCGGTCCAGGCCGGCTGAGCAACGACCGCCGGTGGAGGCGGGAAAGGTGTTCCGCACAACGCGCAAAAGCGCGCCTGCGGGGCGCGCGCCGTCCCGCATTGCGGACAGGCAATTCCAGGCGGTGTCACCATTTGAACCAACTGAACCACCCTCCTTCTTCCTCGGCCTTTGCCGGGCGGCGCAGCACGCAGGGCGGAGCGCCGAGCCAGAGCTTCTCTCCGGGGAGAGCGCGCAGATACAGAGTCATCAAAGCGGGTGTCTCCCTGCCTCCCTCCTTCACCCAGAGCGTGATTTCCCAGGCGTCTTCTTTCGAGTTCCACGTCCCGTCCACCCGATAGCTGTCCGTTCCCCAGCTGCAGGTCCCGGTCAATTTGTCACCTGACTGATTCAAATTCGCGGTGAGCGGAATGCGAGCGATCCAGACCTGTCCATTCCAGCTGCCACTGATATCGTAACGGGCCCCCGGCAGCTGAAAGCCCTCGACCGGAACTTCGAAGATCCGGCTCTCCGGGCCGTCGATTACAGCAGACAGATCCCTCCCGGCCGCCCGCGCCAAGACCGGGTTTTGTGCAGCCACAACCTCGTGATATGTCAGCTGCAGCTTCGGGCGCTCGCCGGCCCGTGACTTGATGTACTGCGTCACCTCCATCATGTCCAGGATTTCCTGGGGGGTGAAATCAGCAACTGCTATGGGCAGAAAACGGAAGCTGGGCGGCTCGACGTCGGCAATCTGTCTCCACGCGATTTCGACGTTGCTCTTGCCTTCGGTCGTGAATTTCAGGGGACGTCCGTTGCCAAGCCGGTAGAGCGTCACCTGATACTCCTTGACCTGGCCTCGTCTGCGGAGAACCGAAGGAGGTATTTCCACGCGGACCACCTGACGTTCGTTATCGAACTGGACCTTCGGCATGTCCCTCGGCGGCGCCAGCAGGAGGATCTCCGTCTCGAACACGTCCGCCGAATACGGTGGGCTGGTGTAGCTTTCTACCCGCTGGAGGCTCACCCCGGCCTGCGAGACCTGAGGGGCCATATCGGCCCTGGTCAGGAGGAGGGTCGAGCCGGTGATCGTTCGGAAATCGCCGCTTGGTTCCAGACGGCGCAAGTGCCCGACTTCGTTGATATTGTTCGTGCGAACGAGCACCTTGGACTGTTGCAGGTCGGTCCCTCCCAGACCGCGAATACGGGCAGTCAGACAGGGCGAAGACACCGGCCCGGTCAGGCTCCAACGGATGACCGGCTCGGCCGGGTTAAGGCTCTCGTCAAGCGTCGCCGGTGGGGTTTCGTCGAAGATCTCCTTTGCCTTCTCGGCACAGAAAAGCAGGTAGTCAGCGCCGAACACCTTGTCGCTGCCACTCGTGGCCTTGACGAGCGCATCGACCGGTCCCCGGCGAAACGTCCCGAACGCGCCAAGGACGGCTGGAAGAAAGGCGTCCAGGTTTGCGGAGTAGTACCGGGCGCGTAACGCGAGCAGGAACTGCGAAGCCGCATAACCGCGGTGGGCCGACTCCGTCTCGGTTCCTCCCGAGTCCATCGGCACTTTGAAATAAGCGTGCAGCCGCTTCCGGCTCGCCCCGGGCTGCGCGTTTTGTCCGGAATACAAGTTGTCGGCTGTCAGGGGGAACGTCTTATTCCACCCTTTGACCAGGTAATAGGCGCGGGCCTCCTCCTCGAGTACCAGGGCGGTCGCCTCCATGAACCAGTGGTTGACTCCGCCGCCCCACACCTGCCCGGGATTCAGGTACTTGGTCCAGTTGTAGTACTCCTTCTGCGAAACATGGAAGAGCTCATGAACAGCGGTTACCCGCAGATTGTCGAGCGCCGTCGCGTCGTTCCCGGCAGGATTATCGGACGAGGGAACCTTGTCGAGATTGATGTGAATATACGGGTAGGTGAAGTGCCCGTCCTTCTGGTATCCGTAGGTTTCCGGGTTACCTTTCCAGGGAGTTACACAGTAGACCTCGACGCGATTCCCTCCCCTCCGAAAGCCGCGATTCTCGAACAGGTAGGAGGCCGCCTTCTCGAACGCATCTACAACTTGCGTGACCTGCGCCGGGAAGTAATGCCGCTTCTTCCACTCCACGTCGTTGAACGTCTTGTAGAGGCCCTGCACCTGAGGATCTGCCATGTATCGCCTGAACGCCTGCTCGACCGCTTGCCGGTTGTCCTTCTGCGTGTCGGGCGGCCGGTAACGAGCCCAGGCTTGCTCGAACCTGGCATCCAGCTCACGACGTTCCGGGGAGTTGCGTAACGGAATCGAGCGCGGCCACGCGAAGTGGAAGTACGGGCCGACGTCGCACCCCATGTAGTCGTGAAAGAGCGGGTTCCCTTTGATCACCTGATCGGTCAGGTAAAGGACCTTGAGGCCGAGGATCAAAACGAGGAGATACGGGTTGTTATGCCGAATCTGGCACTTCGCAGAGTTCCCCTCGCGGCTGGTGATCATGCGCTGGATCGTGCCATCGGGCGCCACCCGAGCGATCGTCACCGAATCCCAGAGCTCCGGAGGCAAATTAAGCCGCTTCAGGTCGAAGTCCAGCTCGGCCGGCCCATTAAACAGGTCTGTTTCAGTCATCCCCCCGTCAATGTCAAAACCCGCCAGGGGGAGGATCGCACCCTCGGGCCCGGGCTGGAAGTACTCTCCGAGCTCCTCCGGGCCGAAGGGTGTGGCGCGAAAGTCGCGTGGTTTATCGAGAGCCCCAGCCGGAGCGCTAAGGTGGACACCGGGCACCAGCTCAACGTCGAGCGCCGGGACCGAGGGGGGCGGCAGCTCGGTTACGGGCTGCAGACGGCCTGACCAGCCGTTGTGCCAGATCGAGGTCAGCATGGAAGGCAGGAGCTCCCAGCGGCCTGATTCCCACGGAAGATACAGGCAGAGACCCCCGACGAGGAGCATCACCAGCAGGATGAGGGCACCCGCTCCCCACATCGCAGGTTTGGCGAATGCGGAATGTGGAATGCGGAATGCGGACTGAACGACCGCGGGCGGCTGGACCGCGGGCGGCGGAGCAGCGTGCTGCACGAGCCGGGTGCCGCAGGACCGGCAGAACGACGAGTGTTCACTGACGGGGTTGCCGCAGGATGGACACGCTCTAGACACGGAGAAGCCCCTCTTCTGCAAGAAATCGGGCGAAAGGGACCTGCGAGGCCTTACAGGTCCAACTGCCTGGCTCGTCTATCGTCAGCTGCTCTTGATCCGGCTTATCGCCGCATGCAGCCCGCCGAATTCCCTCACGACACTCAGGTAACGGTTCGGAACGGGAGAAATCAACACCGTGCCCGGACCGGTAAAAGTACTGACAACTCCCTCCCCGGACATCATCGAACCGAAGAACGACTTGGTGGCCCGCTCGAGCGCATAGCCGACACTTGCCGAGCGCGCCACCGCAAACGAACCGTCGACCCGCAGCACCTGATTCGCCAGATCGATTCGCTCGATCGGCCCCTGTGATATGTACATCACTTTGCCGCGGCCGGAGACCCTGGTCTGAAACAGACCTTCACCGCCGAAAAGTCCTGTCCATGCCTTGTTGGTGAACATGTCCACCACGACAGTTCGATCGGCTGCCAGGAAAGCTCCCCGGTCGAGGATCCACTCGTCGCCGTTCAGCTCGAGGATGTTCACATCGGCGAAGGTCGGCTCCAAAAATATCTCGCCGGTCCCCCGGTATCGAGGCCGGACGGCCTTTTCCTTGGTTAACGCCGACTTGAGGAATCCGCCGACCGAGGGCATCTGCGCCTCGATCTGGATGTGGCCGATCGGGTAATGCAGCGCGCCCGATTCCAAAATCACTTCTTCGTTCTGGATGGTGATCTTTGGCATCCGGTAGTACTCGTTCTTGAGAATCTCGAAGGTCGTCGATCCCGGTCCGGCCGCCACAGCGGTCGCCGGCTGCTGGTATGCTGCTGGGGCTGGCTGCGCAGCCATCGGTGCCTGGGGTACCGGCGCGACGGGCTGCTGCGCAAAAAGAGCGGGCAGCACCTGGCCTATAGGCGTCCACTGAGGCAGTCCTTCGTACCAACAGGGAGTGGCGGTGTTCACCGCGCCCCTCTGTATCAAATCGCGGAGCTGCGGCTCCGCGAGCGGACCCACTTGCTGGTTGTCACGGTAAATGAAGATTTGATCGGGCATTTGCTCCCTCCTCCGGCGGCTTCGAGCCGGGGGAAATCTTAGCGCCGGATAGAGGGGGAAACAATAGGTAAAGATCAGGGGCCCTCCGGATTACCCGCTTCTCAAATTCCGGACGAAGTGCTAGCCTATGGCTGTTCTGATCCACTGACCGTCGTTGACCCGCAACGAGTTGCCTGCTCGTCTCCGGGGGGAGGTATGTTGTCATGATTTGCCGACAGTGCGGCAGGGAGATCAGTCCGCCAGCCGGCGCTTGTCCGTTTTGCCACTCACAGGTCCAAACAGCAGCCAGCCTCGCGGCGATCCCCAACTGTCCTTCGTGTGGAGAACCTACTTCTTACGACCGTTTGCGATGTGCTGTCTGTGGTTTTGACCGGGCAGTCGAGCCGACCCTCCCTTGTGGGAACTGCTCGCGCACGGTCGCCGCTTCCGCGCGTTTCTGCTGGAGCTGCGGAACGCCCTTGGCCCTTCCCGGACCCCGGCCGCCGGCACCGCAGGTTGTCTCCGTGCCCCCTGCGCCTCCCGGATCGCCAGCGGCCCCGACTTTGGTCGACGAAACGGCCCAAACGGTTGTGCAGCCACTCGTACCGCCGCCACCCGGACCGCCTGTTCCACCGGCGCCGCCGCCGATGCGGGCCAGTGAGGCGGAACAGGTTGAAGCGGATCAAACCCTCGCGAGGCCTCTGGCGCAGCCCCCTGCGCAGCCACCGGCGCCGCCGCCAGCGCCATTTGCGTCAACCGGCGCAGTACCGCCTGCACCACCGAGGCCCGCTGTACCGGTCGCGCCCGTACCGCCGCCTCAGGGACCGCCGCCGATGGCCGTTCCTACACGGATGTCGCCTCTTCCGGCGCCACCACCCGCTTTTGCAGCTTCGGCCTCTCGCCCCGCGAAGACCAGACTACTTCCCGTTCTCCTGGGAGTCGGGCTCGTTCTGTTCCTTATGTTGGGAGCCGGGGCCTTCGCGTTCTGGAAATTCTACTGGGTACCCCGTTCTCAGCAGGCGCAGACGGCTGACCAGTCGCTCGATAGCCAGGGTATTCCTGCGAGCAACGAGCAGCCTTCAACCCCAGGCGAACAGACAAGCAGTCCGACGTCCGAGTGGAGCCAACCGATCGAGACGAACCTACCGGCCGAGAACCAACAATCCGAAACGGTACCCCCTGACGTCAGTCGGGAAGCCCAGAAATCCGATTCGGAACCAACCAATCGAGTCGGGATAGACCGGCAAGAGTCCCCGGTAAAGAAACCGGACGACATCCCTGTCAGACGCACAACGGACGATCAGTATCCCACCTCGCCGGTTATCGCGACGCAGGACAGCCCGGTCTCCAGCACAACAGGGGAGAGTCCAGTCGACACAGGGCAGGCGGATCGACCCGTTTCGCAGTCGGTCCCCGAGGACGCTCCGGCCGCTGTTGTGCCCGATGACTCTGCCAACACCCGCCAGGTTCAGCCACCGCCCCCAAGCGATCCAGTGCGAAGCCAGCCGCTCCCATACGAGGGGCCGAGCCGCGGCACCCTGGTGTGGACCGGGGACGTGGTCAAAGGCGACCAGGTCGTCATTCAAAACGAATCCGCGAACCGCGGGACCGTACAGGGAGCCTTGCCCGGCGTTCCCTGCACGATCAGCCTGAACAGCCCAAACGTGGCTGTGTCTGAGGCGCCTGGACCGCGCAACCGGTATCGCCGGTTGGGTTTACGATTTAGCCAAAAGGGCCGCATTTCGGTCGTCGTTACGTGGGAAGTGATCAAATAGGAGTCCCGTCATGAGGTTTCTAGTACTGTTCGTCTCGCTCAGTCTCAGCCTGCTGGCCGGTTCACCGCCCGAGGATAAGCCGGCCGCCGACGGCGCATCCACGATCAAGGACCAGCCGTTCAAAGTAAAAACCCTGTCGCCCATCAGTGCTTCAGTCAATAAGAAAGGCGACCGATTCTCCGTGCTCGTCCTGGAACCGGCAAGTTACAAGAATGCCGAGATTGAAGGCGAGGTCCTGAAGGCCAAGGCATCGGGCAAGGTTTCGGGCAAGTCGGAGCTGCTCTTCGGTTTCGACAAACTGATTCTGTCCGACGGTTCGGAGATGCCCATCAACGCCGACCTGGCCGGTGTCTCCAATTCTAAAGGCGTGTCCGGAGTCGACGAGGAAGGGCGGGTCATCGGCGCTTCTTCAAAGAAGAAAGATATCGCTCGGACAGCAGCTCTAACGGGCGTCGGAGCGCTGATCGGGGGACTCGCCGGCGGAGGCAAGGGCGCTGTCGCCGGTGCGGCGATTGGAGCTGGAATCGGACTGACGATCGCCTTCAATACAAAAGGCCCGGATATTCGCTTCGAATCGGGATCGGTTTTCGATCTGAAGGTTACTCAGAAGGGCGATCCGGTCAAACCGGCCGAGAACAAGTAGGGCTTTCGTAGGTCCGACTTCCAAGTCGGACATTCTTGTTGTTCGGAGGTGGACCGTCAAAAGGCAGTGTCCGACTTGGAAGTCGGACCTACGAAAGCGTCAGCACGGCCCTACATTCCGGCGCGGCTGCCGGTGTCCATGAGGCCCAGGAATTGCCGGTTGTCCTTGGTCTCCTCTACTTTCTTGATCAGCGCCTGCATGGCCCGGTCCGGGCTTAGCTGGCTGAGCGTCCGGCGCAGGGTGTTAACCTTCTTCTGCACCTCGGGCGTGCGCAGTTTCTCTTCCTTACGCGTCCCGGAGCCCGCAATGTCGATCGCTGGCCAGATCCGCCTGTCGGCAAGCTCGCGGTCGAGCACGAGCTCCATGTTCCCGGTTCCCTTGAATTCCTCGAAGATCACCTGGTCCATCCGGCTGCCGGTGTCGACGAGGGCGGTCGCAATAATGGTCAGGCTGCCTCCTTCTTCGGCTTTGCGGGCAGCGCCGAAGAACTCTCTAGGCTTCGCCATGCTACCGGCCCCCAAACCGCCCGACATTGTGCGTCCCGTGCCCCGGTGCTCGACGTTGTAGGCCCGTGCCATTCGAGTGATGCTGTCCAGCAGGACCACCACGTCTTTCCCGCTTTCGACAAGACGGCGAGCTCTCTCGAGGACGATTTCCGCCACTTTCACGTGATTCTTGGCGAGGGTATCGCTCGACGAGTAGATCACTTCTCCTCGAACCGACCGCCTCATCTCAGTCACTTCTTCGGGGCGTTCGTCGATCAGGACGACCATCAAATGCACTTCCGGATGGAGCTCGGCTATGGCGTGGGCCAGCTTCTGAAGCAGCATCGTCTTCCCGGTTCGAGGAGACGCAACGATCAGACCGCGCTGCCCCTTCCCGATTGGGGTAAGAAGGTCGAGTATTCGCATGCTCGTGTCGCCGGTCTCGTCGATCCGAAACCGCTCGTACGGGTCGAGGCTGGTGAGCTTGGTGAAGACCCGGCGCGAACGGTACTCATCCGGGCTCATGCCATCGATAGTCCCCACGGACTCCAGCCGGGCAGACTTGTTCTTCCGTGTCTCGGCTACCGCGCCGCCGACAATGAAAGAGCCTTCGGACAAACCGAAGCGTTTGATCACTTGGCGGGGGACGTGCGGATCCGAGGCGCTCGGCATGTAGCAGTTCTCGGGACTGCGAAGAAAACCATAGCCATCGGCCAGGATTTCAAGGACCCCAGCCACTTCCTGTTCGTTGTTCACACTATGAGGGTAGCTAACGCACCCGCCACAACGCAAGGCCGCATTAAGGTGCGCTGAAAGTTCGGTTTACTCTTCGGGCATCTGGTCAATTGTCCCACCAGAGGGTATCGGGCGTCGGCCGGGCTTCGAGTATCTTGTTCTCCAGCTGCTCCAGTGCCGGACGCGTCGTGATCTCCCCCTGTTCCACGTCGATGTCCATCTTGATGCCGCCGCACGCCGGGACCTTCCATTTATTGATCTTGATCCCCAGGCTGAGTCTAGGCTTGGCAATGTCAATCAGTCGTGGAATTCCAGGCGTAGGCGCCGGGGCATCCGCCGAACCGATCGGAAAAGAGTTGAGCAGGTAGGAAATGCTTTTCTCGATGCCTTTGTATTTGAAGATACGGGCAAGAGCGACCAATCGATAGAGCGACTGCAACCGGGCAAACTCCGGCTTAGTCTTGACGAGCTCCGTGAACGAGAAATGGTCGGCAAACTTGCGTACGGGTGCGTGAGTGCGACCCGAACAAGCAAGGGTTCCTTCCATCACGAGGCACTCGTCGGTGCTCATAACCACCGGACAGGCATCGAGCCAAGTCGTGTGCCCCGCTTCGGCGTATACGTTTGCTCCAGGAACCAGCCAGAGGTTCAAAATCGGGAGCATCATCACTCTCCCACCCGTCTTCTCAACCAGCTCGGCCTGTTCCTTGATGAAGTGGAGCAGGCTGCGGAACGAAGGATCGGGTGAGTCGAGTCCCAGGACCAGGCGCTTCAAGCTCAGGTCAGCGTCGAAGATCACGCGGGCGAAATGCGAGGTTGGCGGAATTTCACTTATTGACACCGTCATCGGCCGCTCGCAGAGCCGGTTCCACCGATCGACATCGCCCGGCATCGGTTCATGCCTGCCGATCCTTGAAGCGGCCTGCATCAGAACCTGGTAAGTCCCGGCGTCATGGTCAATCGAACAGCCCAGGAACCCGAGGCTGGGCACGTCGGCGGGGGCCCCTTCCAGCCGGTCGCGCCAGGCATTGCGCAGAGCCACGACGAAGTCTTCGGTATAGAGAGAAGATCCAGCTTCGGTTGCTGCTACTCCCACGAGAACGATGTCTTTACCAGTCCGGTCAATGATGAATCCGTCGACTCGCGTCAGCCCACCGAGATTCTTCAGCTCATCGGCAAGGGACTCGCCCTTGGAATTCTCGCATTGCTTCTGGAGCACCCGAAGGGAGACCGCGCGAACCGAGCCACTGGGGCTGTCCTGAGCAAGGGTAACAACGACCAGACAGAAAACGACGGAGAATAGGACGGCGCTGGGATTCCAACTATTCCTGACTATCATCGCCTCCCCCTACGGCATAGCGTCCCAGAAAAGATCCGAAGAATCAATGCCCAGAAGCGGAATATGCCCGGAAGCGGAATCGCTACTGCATTTTCAGAGCCGCGCACGCAGCGAGGGTCGCGTACGCAGCGAGGGTGTTGAAAATGCTCACTCTTCTATTAATAGGCGGATAGCCCGGCGAGTTTCCGGTGGAGGGCGAGATCGCATGGAGCCGCGCACGAAAGATCTGTCGAGAAAGTTCTTAAGGCCTGAAAGGCCGGCACATATTAGCCCAGGGCGAAGCGCTTTGTGCGCAGCCCTGGGTTCAAGGTAGAGGCGGAGACAAGCCCTGAAAGGGCGCCAGAACGGCAACATTATCAGGACCTCACGCCCTTACAGGGCTTCGCGGTCGAGACAGTTGACCCAGGGCTGCGCACAAAGCGCTTCGCCCTGGGCTACTATGTGCCGGCCTTTCAGGCCTTAAGAACCTATTCGGGCGAATCTTACGTCAGGTCACCTGGTCGACTGGCCGAGGCGATCGAATGCTACTGAGCCCCAGTTTCAGGAATTCCGGACCGTTATGGTCTTCGAAGATCGGCCGGCGCTGGAGCAAGAACGACCTCCGGCTTCGGAAGAGTGCCAGGAGAAGCAGAACGCCGATCATCAGGGTCAGCAGGTAGCCCCGAGGCCGGCTCGCCATCGCCACGCACAGGGTTGAACTGAAGAACAAGTACCCTGCGAAGAGCACCACGTACAGGGGCCAGCGGCTCTTCAAGTCCGCGCTCCCCGGCAAATAGGAACAGGTGAAGGGGATCTTCGGAAACCGCAAGAAGAGCCACTCCGCAAGGACCAGTGCGCACAGCGTTTGGAGCAGCCCGAAGCGTAGCGCGCTCCACCAGCCCCAGCACAAGCTAAAAACGACGAGCGTCACGATGAAGACAGGCGCCAAGACCACCGTCCACACGGCGATGCGGGCGCCTCTCCAGAATACGTCGTGCCTGAACGGGGGTATTCTGAAGACCCAGTTGGCGCCAAGTTCCGAGGGAAGCGAAAACGAAAAGCGAACCCCGCCCAGAAGCAGAAGATTCAGGATCGCCGGAAGGCACAGAACCGTGAGGTTAACCCGGTGCATGCTTGCCGTCCCGTCGCGGGTCACGAGGAGGAAGACGGCCGACAGGCAGAAAGCCAGCGCGACACCGAGGCAACTTCCAAGGACGATGCGGTGCCGGGCACTGCGAGCCAGGGTGGCAGTTACGAAATCAAAGGCCGCGCCCTCCTCCGGTTCTCGCGTGACGATCCGTCGAACTCGTCGGAGCAGGGCCGTTCCGAGGCCCAGGCGGCTGTCCGTCCTTCCTTCCGGCTGGCTGAAGAACCCGAGGTGCCGATGATAGGTCAAAGCGTAGAAAATGCCGGCCAGGCTCAGGGCGGTCACGAGGGCGACGACGGCAAAGCTCCAGGACACGTGCGTCGCGTGTATCGACCGGATCCCGAGGAGCCGGTCATACAGGGCAGTGAACCAGGCGGGGACGAACATCACCTGGTACAGCTGCACCTGGGTGTTCCTTACGGCCACAATCAAGTCGGACATGATCAGGAAGGAGGAGAGCACCAACACCAGAAGCGAACATTGGATCGTTACCGATATCTTCTTCAACAAGCGGCGGCTCAGGAAAGCCATGCAGGCGCCCTGCATCCCAACAAGAAAAAGGAACGTGAAAACGCTCGCGGAGAAGACACTGACGAAATGGGCGCCCAGAAAGCGAAACCCGTCCGCCGCCGTCGCGTGGCTTATGGTTGCCGCCAGCGGGAACAGGACACCCGAAGCGCCGTTGGTCAGCACCGCGAACAGGGTCATGAACAGGATCAAACTGGTCACTTTGGCGAGGAAAAGCGTCCGTAGCTTGACCGGCAACACAGCAAGGTTCGTGTAGTCTTTACGATCCGGAAAGAGAGTGTCCCAGTTGAGCAAAGTGGCCAGCGCCATGACAATCATCGCAAACGAGATAAAGAAACAGCGATCACTCCACGAATCGACCGCAGCCCAGGACTTCACGTGGGCGATTTTGAACGTGTACTTCATGCACAGGTAGTAGAGCGACAGGATCAGGCCCGGGAGGGGCAGAAACGCCATGACCTGCGCGACCGAGTAGGCCATGTCGCCCCCGGGGGACACGATCTCATTATCAAAGAGACGGCCGAAAAAGTGCCTGGTCAGCAGGACAAATGGACCGTTGCTGTACTTGTCCGAAAAGTTCAGGCTGCGCATCTGCTGCCTCCGCTAGGCGTTTCGGGGACACAAAACTTAATCCTTCGCTCACGGCCACCGACCGCGAACTGATCGAAAATTAAGTATTATGTCCCCGAAAGTTCACTGCACTTTTATGACCTCCACGACCTGCCGGGCGATCTGATCCGTGTCTTCGGCGACGACCAGCTCCGTAAAAATCCGCTCCAGGGACGGGAGGCTCAGCAGGCTCCGAAGGTTACTAACCGAATCGTCGGCCACCACACGGCCCTGGTCGATGATTACGACCCCCGAACAGAGTTTCTCCACAACATCCAGGACGTGAGAACTGTAGAGAATCGCCTTCCCTTCGTTGACCAGAGCCCGGACCAGACTCTTGAATACCAGTGCGGATGTCACGTCGAGGCCGGAAAGCGGTTCGTCGAAGATCAGCAGATCCGGATTGTGTAGAAGGGCGGCGGCAATCAGGATCTTCTGGCGCATTCCCTTCGAGTACGAGCCAATCGCCGAGCGCCGTTGTGGATGCAAGGAGAACAAGCGAAGAAGCTCATCGATCTTGTTGCGCAGTTGCGGATCCGGAAGGCCACGCAAACGACCAACCAGCTCCAGGTACTCGACTCCACTCAAGTATCCGTAAAGCTCTTGGGATTCGGGGACATACCCTATCCGTCTCTTGTAGGCAATCATGTCGCGCCGGATGTCGACCCCGTTGAAGAGGATCTCTCCACCGGTCGGCTCAAGCAGACCGGTAAGCATCTTTACGGTTGTCGACTTCCCGGCTCCATTGGGGCCCAGATAACCGAGGATCTGACCGGCATTGACGCGAAAGCTGACACCGCTAACGACCTGCCGGATTGAAAAAACCTTTGTGAGATCGCGCACCTCAAGCATGGCGGTTTCCTTTCCCGATGTGCCCGTGCCGTTCCAATTCCTAGCTAAACGTAAGAATTACGCCGGTTCAGGCCTCCAGGTCTTTCAGATAGTTCCTCAGCTCGTGACTGATCTCCCTCGAGCGTGAGCGCGACCGGCCTCTTCGCCAGGCGACAGCCAGGAACGCGGTCACGATGCCCATCCTGAAAACGTTGTCTCTGCCCGTGGCAACGCCTGGGCCGAAAACCAAGAGCACAACCGCTGCTGCCGCCAGGATCAGCATCACTCCCTGCGTATAGATCTCGATGCGAAGCCGGGCCTCGACTTGGCGGTACTCGCGGGAAATGAATTGAATCATGTTGTCCGTTGCCGCCTGACGCAGTCGCCTTACCAGCAGGACAAAGCCAGCGACTCCGTCGACCAGAAGCGCGGCCGCGAACATCCAGGCGACAACCCGGCCGGCTCCCGGCGCCATCACCACAAACGATGCTGAGACCGCAACGAGCCCGAACAAGAGCGAGAAGATCAGTCGCGACAGCTCTTCAGACCGCTGGATGTCGCGCGCGGCACTGATCCGCAAAAAGCGAACCGAGCGGGAGGCGCCGTCCCCCGGAGGAGAAAGCGAGTAACCTTCCATCCTCCGTTGCTGCCATGCCGATTTGAACCCTTCGAGTTCCATATCACCCTCCGCAATAGCGCTCCACGAAAGCCTTTTTCAGGCGATTGATTCGCACTCCGACGTGGCTCTCGGTCAACCCGGTTACTTCCGATATATCGCGATAGCTCAGGTCCTCCAGGTAAAGGAGGAAAACAGCCCGATCGATCTTTCCGAGCGACCCGAGAAAGTCTTCCAGAATGAGCACCTGGCGCTCCGGGTCTGACGGCGCGTGCGGCAACGCAGTCGCCTGGACAGAAAGGTCCTCGGCCGGCTCGATCCGGTGCCTGTTTCTCCGCCTGAACGTAATGGCCGTATTCAATGCCACCCGATACACCCACGTGGATACCGTCGACCGCCCCTTGAAACCACCGAGCCCCTTCCACATCTGCAGGAGAATTTCCTGGCAAAGATCCTGACGCTCGCTCGGAGGCGCATAGCTGCGCGCGATCGCCTTGATCCGGCGTTCGTTCGCCGCAACCACCTCCTCGAATAGTGTCTGTCTGGGATCACCAGGGCTCATGGCGATCGCTCCTGTGTCACTTACTATTAGTAACCGGAGCGTGCCAAAAATTACCGAAGCGCAAGAAAAAAAGGGGATTTATCGAGCGGTTCAAGCCTGAGATCCGTCGGAAGACCTGAATTTGGCCAGAATCTGCTGTTCGCCTTGCGCAATTTCGGACAAGTCCTGGGCCATTCGGTTGGCCTGCTCGAGATGGGCCAGCATTTCCTCGGTAGAGGCTGTCACTTCCTCAACCGACGCGGCGTTTTCTTCACTGATGGCTGCCTGTCAAAGTGACTAATTCGATTATTACATTTACAGTCGTGTCTATTCGCTTCGCAAGTTATCATTGATGAATATGCAAAGCGTGACAGGACTCCACCACGTGACCGCCATAGCCGGCCCAGCGCAGGAAAACCTGGATTTTTACGTCGGGGTTCTGGGACTCCGGCTCGTGAAACGCAGTGTCAACCAGGATGATCCGGGGACTTATCACCTCTTCTATGCCGACGCCGAGGGCCATCCGGGCACGGATCTGACTTTCTTTCCGTGGCCCGACCTTCCGCCGGCTCGAAAAGGCCACGGGCTGGGCGTCGAGGTCTCCCTTGCAGTCCGGCCCGGCACGCTTAATTACTGGGCGACTCGCCTGAAGCGCTATGGAACGAACATCATCGGGCAGGTAAGGCGTTTCGGCCAGCAGGCTCTCCAACTGGTCGACCCGCACGGCCTCCAGATCGGGCTGGTAGAGAGCGCCGACGCTGTTCGCCGAACCTTTGCACCGTGGGACGCCAGCCCCGTGCCGGCCGACTCGCAAATTGTCGGCCTGGAAGGAGTTCGCCTCTATGAACGTGAATTGGAAACCACGGCGGAATTCCTCACCAAGGTGCTCGGCTTTCGCCATCTCGCCTCTGAAGCCGGCTGGCATCGCTATGGATTGGAAGGGAGCACCTCGGGTCGAACAGTCGACCTGCGCGCGATACCCGACGAGAAGCGCGGGACGTGGGGTGTTGGCGGCATTCACCACATTGCCTGGCGAGTCGATGATGAAGAGCGTCAAAGGGACATTCGGGAACGAATTGCAGCCGCCGGAAGACGGCCTACTGCCGTGATTGACCGCTTCTGGTTCAAATCCGTCTACTTCCTGGAGCCTGGCGGCGTCCTTTTCGAATTGGCGACGGATGGTCCGGGGTTCTCGGTCGACGAGGATACGGCGCATCTCGGCGAGTCGCTCGTGCTGCCGCCGTGGCTCGAGCCTCAGCGCCAGGCGATCGAGCGCGCGCTCCCCCCGCTGGAGCTGCGGACCGTAGCGACGAACGACTAGTCCGCATTTCTCACAACTCTGCAGCTGCTTTTTCCGTCAGAGCCGCGCGCGCGAACGCCGGTGAGCGGCTTCTTTTGATTTCGCCTCTGCATGATCCGCACTATCGGTGCGAGGGTGTCGCATAGGGTCGGAGAAGTGCGTTCGGCCCACAGGTATTGACGGACTTGTTATGGGCGGATGTCGTGCGCGGCTCCATTCGATCTCGCCCTCCGCTGGGAACTCGCCGGTCTATCCGCCTATTAATAGAAGAGTTAACATTTTCAACGATATCGCCGCGTGCGCGGCTCTGACGGGGTCTTCTTCGCCGCCCCTTGCTTCGTCCTCCACACGCGGTACGCGAGAAGTAGTCC
>Ga0105092_10000365_pt1 | contig 23156 bp, 12 predicted proteins | sample PPLLak2March2015_FD_87021 | JGI IMG/M metagenome (GOLD analysis project Ga0105092, IMG submission 87021) | Freshwater sediment microbial communities from Prairie Pothole Lake near Jamestown, North Dakota, USA - PPLs Lake P7 Core (1) Depth... | ecosystem: Environmental > Aquatic > Freshwater >... | reverse complement strand
TGTGGAACATCAGCGAAATCGCCATCTGCGTGCGCGCCGCCAGCAGATTGTCCATCCTGCAAATCTAACAAAAGGGGACGGATAGGAAAAGCGAGCGCAGTGCAGCCCGGCAGGCGGCTGACCAACTGACCGACTGACCAACTGACCGACTGACCTACTGACCGACTGACCGACTGACCGACTGACCGACTGACCGGCCGGCCCACGGTCGGTCCGTGCTCCCTTGCCGTTGGGCCAGCCGGTCAGCCGGTCAGCCGGTCAGCCGGTCAGTCGGTCAGTGGTCAGCGGGCAGCAGGCAGCGGGCAGCAGGCAAAAATTCCGGAACGATCCGCTTCCCCTGCAGGTCTTTGCATGATAGATGCGTTATGGCAGCAAGGAAACGCGCAGTCTGGACAATTGAATCCGACATAGGTGGAGAGAGAACAATGAAGACGAAAGTGACATACTGGCTTTTCGCGTTGGCCCTGCCGGCCGTGAGCCAGCCTGTTCACGCTCCGGACTCTCGCCGGCCGTAGGGGCAGGCGCCAGACCGCCGCTCGATGAGGTCCAGTGCCCGTTTCCAGACTAACACAGTGCCTGGAGCTCCGAGTGTCGTCGCGCGTTTCGATGCTCCCGACAGCAACAGCGGCTACGAAATTGAGGTGTTGGCAGTCCCGGTGACGCTTAAGCGGTAAACCCACTAAACCCATGCATACGCCCTCACGCTCCTGCGCTCTTTCGCTCATCTTCCTGCTTCTTGCGGGATCAGCGGTCTTTTCTCAGCAGAAGACCGACTTTCGCTCCTGGACTTTGGAGGAGGCGGTCAAGGTGCTGAATGACTCGCCCTGGGCGCGCCAGCAGACGGTCACTCGCGTAGTGAGCGGTGTAGGCAGCGGCGTCTTCGGGGAAAAGGAGATCTACCATCGGTACTATGTTCGCTATCTTTCCGCCCGGCCCATCCGCCAGGCTTTTGCCAGGATCGAACAGTTGTCCAAGGGCTACGATCAGTTGGACGAATCGGCCCGCCAGGCGCTGGACGAGCGGCTTTCGGTTCAAATCGAGATGGACCTGAGCAACTCGATTGTCCTGGCTGTCTGTTTTCGATCCAACGATCCGGAGGTGGAACAGGAGGTGCGAAGGACGCTGCAGAGTCAGACGGCTGAAACGCTAAAGACGCGCGCCTACCTGTCTTCCACGCGATTTCCCCAGGTGGAATTAGCCGCCTTTTTCCCGGCAACCGAGGACAGCGTTGGGGCGAAATTCGTTTTTCCGAGTGTCATTGAGGGGAAGCCGGTGGTGTCGCCCGAAGACTCGTCCTTGGTTTTCGAGCTGGTCCTGCCTGATGAGGCTCCCCGCCTGAGGACTGTCTTCAGCCCGAGGGAAATGCTGCAGGAGAAGCTGAACGTTTCGTCTTCTGTCCCGGATCTGGCCCAAGTCCGGGATTACGCAGTGCAGGTCAACGAGGTCACCCAAAAGATTAGTGCGGGATCCCAGAGGTTGGCCGAGATCGTGAATGTTTTCCCCGCCAAGCGGGGAGGTGTATTTCATGGCTCTCTCTACGAATACCACCGCAACGACAACTTCGACGCGCGCAACTTCTTCGATCCGGTCGGCGTCCCGTTGCCCGAGTACAAACGAAACCAGTTTGGGGCAACCGCAGCCATAGGGCTGGGCAATCGATTTCACACCCAGTTCTCCTATGATGGATTGAGGATCATCCAGGGGTCGACACTGCTCTCCCACGTCCCCACTGCCGATATGAAACGGGGAGATTTCAGCGGGCTGTCGAAAGACGGGGTCATGGTGCAGTTGCGCGACCCGATCACGCAAAATCCGTTCCCCGGCAACCAGATCCCACAGAGCCGCCTCCATCCGGTTGCGGCCCGGCTCTTGCCCCTCTTGCCGGATCCCAACCGCCCTGACTCGAGCCGCAATTTCGTCAACAGCCAGCCTTACGTTTCAAATCAAGACACTCTTTCCAACCGGACCGACTTCGAGTTCAATGAGACCAGCAAAGTCAGTCTGGCCTACGACTACAAACGTAACAAGGAACTGGAAGTGCACGCGCTCCCGGCCTTCGGAGGGCTCGATTCGGAAGCAGGCCAGGGGGCGACACTTTCCTATGACCGAACTTTCTCACCCAACCTGGTTGCCACCACTATCTTCGAATTTCGCCGTGAGGTTCAACTGATGCTTCCCCGCCAGACACGGGATCCCGGGCTTCTCGCTTCCTTGGGGATTTCAGGCCTCATGGCCGAAGACCCCTACGAGGAAGGGTTCCCGGCCTTCGAGTTTTCGGGATATCGCTCTTTCGGGGACGATGGAGCTCCGGACGGCAGCGTCGTGAACCAGTTTGAACTGGATGCCGACGTGAGCTATGTGAAGGGGCGACATCACCTCGAATTGGGCGGGGAGATCGACTGGCGAGAAATGAACGATCACCGGTCTCCCAGCCTGCGCCGGGGCACTTTCAGCTTCACCGGGATTTATACCGGAGATGCTTTCGCCGATTTTCTCGTGGGCCTGGCTGACTCTGCCGCCAGGACAGTCGGTTCTTCACGACAGGATCTTCGGCGTCGGAGCTTCGAGTTGTTCCTTTCGGATGAATGGAAGGTGAACTCCCATCTCAACCTGTCGGGCGGCGTTCTTTATGATTACACACCTCCGTACCAGTCGATGCACCGGAACCTGTCGGTATTTCGCCCGCTGTCTTTCGATCCTCCGTTGGACGGCGCATTAGTTGATTTGCCGAGTGCGGCCCGTTCTGTTGTTACTCCCGATCGGAACAACCTGGCGCCATCTGTTGGAGTGGCCTTCAGGCCGTTTGAAAGTGATCTGCTCGTGCTCAGGGCCGGCTACGAGTTGGAGTACGAGTCGCCCGAACCGTCGCTCTTTCTCTCGTACCAGGGAAGAAACTACCCCTTCTATTACACGGTGGCGGCCGAAGCGTCCTCGGACGGCCCGGGCCTGAACCTCTCCGCACCGTTCGAAACGGCCGTCCAGACGGAATTGACCGTGCGAGACCTCGAACCTCGCCTCCGGAATGCCGAGATCCATCAATGGCGGTTCACAGCCGAAAATCAGATCGCGGATGGATGGCAAGTTTCCGCCACGTACGAAGGCGAAAAGGCGAACGGAATGTTCAGGACTTTGCTGGCCAACGTTCCGACTCCGGGACTCGGTCCGATTCAAGAGCGACGACCGAATCCAGGTTTCGGTAACTTCACCATTGTCACGAACGGGGGCTTCTTTTCCAGACACGAACTGGAGCTGCGGGCTGAGAAACGCTTGAGCCGCGGCATTTCTTTCACGAGCGGGTTCGACTGGGAGCGAGGTTTCAGTGATGAGATCGACGAGAGTCCATCCAACCCTCGCAACCTGCGGGCGGAACGCGCCTCCTTTGATGAGCCTTCCCTGGATTTCTTCGTTAACTACATCTTCGATCTCCCCTGTTGCGCGGAACGAACGACCGCTCCGGGAAGCTCGTGGCTCTTCCGCTTCCTGGACGGGTGGAGGTTGGCCGGCATCACGACGATTCAATCAGGGGTGCCTTTCACCGTCCAGATGCCAGGGGACGTGAATAACGACGGACTTGATTCCGACCGCCCGGACCGTGTCGCCTCCGGCAAAGTCCAGAAAAGCGCCCGCAATGTTGACCAGTGGTTCGATACTTCGGCATTCGTGGCTCCTCCGGCATTCGGTTTCGGAAATTCGGGCCGCCACATTTTGCTTGGTCCGGGCTATCAGAATTGGGATCTCAGCCTGGTGAAAGGGACCCGATTCCCAAACGGCCATCGCCTGGAATTTCGGCTGGAGCTTTTCAACGCCTTCAACAAAGCCAATTTTGAAGAACCGGAAACGACGTGGGGAACGTCATCCTTCGGACAGATCTTTGGGGCCAAGCGCGCGCGGGAAATCGAGATTGCGTTGAAGTATTCGTTTTGAAGGGTACGAACCACAGCAGGACAGACACGGACAAACACGGACTCACACGGACAAACACGGACCTGACAGAACCGGCGTTCGTCCGTGTTCGTCCGTGTCTGTCCGTGCCTGTCCGTGTCTGTCCGTGCTAATTCCGCGGTTTTCTCTCGTCTTTGACCCCGGCGGCAACTGCGTCTTTCTGGGTTTGAATCAGCCGGTTGTACACATCCCGGTGCTCTCGGGCTTTCTCGGTTTGGCCGCTTCGCGAGTACGCGATAGAGAGCTGCAGGTGCCCGGTCGGGAACTCTGGAAGCTTGGCGACCACGAACTCGAGATCCTTGATGGCCTGCTCATACAGCCCCTTCCGGCTGGCGATCAGCCCGCTCACCAGGCGCGTTTCCGGCCAATCCGGATCTCGTTTCCGTGCTTCACCCAGGTTTTTCTCGGCCTCGGCGTCCTCGCCTCGCTGATAGGCAATCCGTGCGAGCCTGGCAAAACAAGGGCCACATCGCGGATCGTTCTTCAGTTCTTGCTCGAAAGACTTCTGTGCCTCGTCCAGCTGGTTCTTAAGGAACTGGACATCGCCGAGATGGTAATTCACCCGCGGATGCCGGGGATCGGCCGTCTTGACCTGTTCAAATGCCTGCTGAGCAGCGTCGAGAACTCCCAGCGACGAATAAACGAGACCGAGCTTCATGCGGGCATCAACATCGGCTGAAAAATGCTTGAGGTATTCCTCGTAGGCCTGCCATGCGAGCCGCATGTCCTGCATCCGGTAGAGCGCGTCGGCCAGGATGAGCATGTGGTAAGAGTCGCGCGCCGGAAAATCCTGACGGTCGGCCGCCTGCAGGTACTTCATTGCCTCCGCCTTGCGCTCTTCACTTGCAGCCATGAGCCCCCGCAGGAAGTACAGCTCTCCTAGTCGAGCATCCTTTGCTGCGGGTGGCGCCGTGTCCGGTTCGGTCATCGGACCGACTTTATCGATCTGTTCCCGGGCTGCGTCGAGGAGCCCATACTTGATCAGGAGGTAAACGGTCTGAAAGCGCAGCTTCTCCTCCCGCTTCATACTCGGTTCAAGCCGCTCGAGCTGCTGGAGTCCTTTCGTTTTTTCCCCGAGGACCAGGTATGAATCGAGCAGCTTCACTTGAACTTCGGCATTGTCGAGGTAGCGGTCGGCGACGGATTCGAGCAGCTGCTGCGCTTCTCGACTTTGGCTGTTTTGCTGATACAGCATCAGTCCGAGGAAGAGAGTGACAGCAGAATCGGACGGAGCAATCGTCCTCGCCTGCCGTAGCTTCTGGATTGCAGTCGTCAGGTCGCCCGCCTCGTAGGCCGTCACCGCCTCGCGGGTGAGCTCGGATGCAGTTTGGGCCAGGAGCGGGCCGACAGCCAGAAAAAGTGAAAGCAATGTGAGGAGTCTGATAGTCATCATGCTATTGGCCGCGAACCCCCCTGGGAGCGCAGGCATCCTGCCTGCTCTTGCCGCGTCAAGAATCGATTGTGCAAGCGGAACGAGCAGGCAAGATACCTGCGCTCCCAGGGCTACGGTTCCACGACCTCGTGAAGCCGGTTGATCGCAATGTCAGGCACCGCCTGCACCTTCCCGCTCGGCCAACGAATCTCGAGCTTGCTGATCTTGCCTTCACTGCCCAACCCGAAGTGGACAGTTTTATCGCTGGCCGAATAAATCCCGTTTGCCGTGGTCACATGTTCGTACTGGGTAAGACCCGAAGGCAACACCAGCTTGACCCGCGCTCCGATACCGTCCCGGTTGCTCCGGGTGCCCTTCAACCTCAGCTCCAGCCAGTTCCGCTCGGACGGCGGGTTATCGAGGAAAAATGGGCCGTCGTTCAACCGCGAGACGACAATCTCGATACTGCCGTCCCCGTCGAAGTCCCCCGCCGCAACGCCCCGCCACGCGCCTAATGTCTGCAGGTCCGGCCCGGCGGCTTCCGAGACGTCCTCGACTTTTCCGGTCCCGAGGTTTCGGTAGATCCGGCAGGGATCCATGTACCGGAGGCGTGGGTTGTACAGCTGAACGTTATCCACGACGTGGGACCCGGCCACGAAGATGTCCTTCCACCCATCGTTGTCCAGGTCGACGAACTTGTTGCTCCACCCGCTGAACTTCTCCGAGTACTTACCAAGCATCGAAGAAAAAGTGCTGTCCAGGAAGAAGCCGGTCTTGGCATTTTGGAAGAGCGAGAAGCACTCGCCGGCGAGGTCGGCGTAGAAGATATCCGGGAAGCCGTCGTTGTTGAAGTCTTTGAAGTCACAGCCCATGCCGGAGACCATGGTCCCGCTTTCATTAGCCGAAACGCCTGCCTCGGTCGCGACTTCCTTGAAGGTTCCGTCTCCCTGGTTGCGGTAGAGAAAATTCGGGGTCTTGTCGTTAGTGACGAAGATGTCGACAAAGCCGTCATCGTCGAAATCGGCGATCGCGACACCCATACCTTTACCGAGTGACTTGCGGATGCCCGCCTGCTCGGAGACGTCGGTGAAAGTCCCGTCGCCGTTATTTCGGAAGAGGGCGTTGGGCAAAGGGGTGAACACGTCCGGTGAACAATAGGTCCGATAGCCGGGCTTCTTGTCGCCGCACCAGGTGTCGGTGTTGTCCTTGAACGTCCACTGGAAGTAGTACGTGGCAAACAGGTCAAGGCGGCCGTCGTTGTTATAGTCCAGCCAGGAGGCGCTCGCCTTGAACGGGTACTCGTTCATGGCTACGCCGGCCTTGGCGGTTACATCGGCGAAGGTGCCGTCCCCGTTGTTTTTGTAGAGGATGTTGTCGCCGAACTGAGTTACGTAGACGTCAGGATCCCCGTCGTTGTCATAGTCCCCGGTAGCGACCCCTTGGGGATACCCTTTCTTGCCAGCGCCGCTCAGGCCTGATTTCTCGGTGACGTCGGTGAAACGGCCGGCGCCGAGGTTTCGGTAAAGCCGGTTGTATGAGACCGGATCGTTCTTCAGGTGATCAGGAGAAGGAGATCCGTTTAAGAACAGCAGGTCCAGTTTCCCGTCGCCATCGTAATCGAGTGCGGCGACTGCCCCGCCAAGCGTTTCGAACGGGTACTTCATCTCGGTCGCATAGTTGTTCTGCTTAAAGTCCAAGCCGTTTCCGGGGGCGAGGTTGCGCAGGGTGATGCGACCCGGCGGTGTTGGCGCCGCCGCCAACAAAAACGGGAGAATAAATAAGGGAAAAAGCTTTCGACAGCGCACGATCCTGGGAATCTTATCGTAAAGCTGGTCCCGCGGGCAAAAAGCACCGGAGTGGATCGCGTCACAGAGCCGCGCACGGAGTGGAGGGGCTCGCTTTCTGAGCCCCGAAGCGGAGTAAGCGGACCACCTGACGCAGCGGCGGTTGAGTGACTCGCCGTTTTGTGGCGAGTTGTATCGAAACCCCGCGCTTCTGAAGCTCCAGCAGTTGCGTCCGGATGCGATTGGCGCAATTACGCGCACTCCAGAGGCGCGGGGTTTCGATACGACTCGCCACAGAACGGCGAGTCACTCAACCGCCGCTGCGCTGGGTGGTCCCGCCGTGCGCGGCTGTAGCGCGTTCTATACAGTCGTCCCGAAACTCGTCCCGAAACTCATCCCCTCCGGGTTGCATCTTCTGTATCAATGTTCCGTATATCTACCGATAGGTATATAATTCCTGAAATAGATCGCTCTCCCAGTGAACGGCGATTTCTGGACGCCGCCCTGGAACTCTTTTCCGAAAAAGGATACGAAGCCGCCTCGGTCCGCGAGATCTGCGAGCGGGCCGGAATCACCCGTCCGACTCTCTACTATTTCTTCAAGAGCAAGGAAGGGATTTACCGGGCTTTGATCGAGGATGCGGCCGCGGAGTTCCACGGGCAAATAGCGCGAGGCCTGGAAACCGAGCACACGCTGGAAGGGCAGTACAAGCGGATTGCACGTACCCTGTTCGGAGACGCCCGGGAACGAGCTCCCCGCTGGCGCTTCATGTTCAGCCTGGTCTGGGCGACACCCCGAATGCCGGTTGTCGATCAGGTCTTTCACTCTTCGTACTGTCATGCGCTGCAGCTGCTCGGCCGGGCCATGGAAGCGGCCGTGGCGCGAAAGGAGATTGGACCGGGGCGTACCGACGTTCGGCTGCTCGTCTTCATGGGTTCGCTGGGAGAAGCCCTCTCCGGTTTCCTTATAACCGGGAGACCAGAACTGACAGATGAACTGGCCGATTCCCTGGTTGACACCATCGTCCACGGCTGGAAGCACGAGAAGTAGTCTATGCGAAGAACACGGCTTTTACCCGGCGTGTTTGGTGCCGTCTTGCTTACCTTTTTCGCGGCTGCCCAAGGACAGCAAGCACCGGCAGGCCGATCACTGAGTTTAGAACAGGCATTGCAGTTGGCTGAGCAGCGGGCCGAGCAGATCGAGATTGCCCGGGCCGGCATCAGTCGGGCGGACGCCGATTATCTGCGGACACGCAGCCAACGAATGCCGCAATTGAATATGTCCACGGGCTACGACAGGACCTTGAGATCCGAGTTCCAGGGAGTCTTTAACCAGGCGCCGTCGGGCCCGCCCTGTGCTCCGCTCAATGTCAATCCTTCTGCACCGGTCGAGCAGCGGGTTTCCGAGGTGGAGCGCTTCCTGAAGTGCGGAGGATCGAGTAACTCGAGTCTTGAGAATTTCTCGGACCTTCCGTTCGGCAGGTCCAATATCTACAGCACCGGTCTGTCCTTTTCGCAGTTGCTCTATTCAGGCGGCCGTATCCGCAGCCAGCTTCGGCTTGCTCGAGCTGCTCGAGAGACGGCGGAAGTGACCCTTGATTCGGCCCGTGCGCAGGTCAAGCTGGACACGGTCCAGGCATACTACGAGGCGGTTTTGAGCGACCAGTTGGTTGCCATTGCAGAGACGGCGCTACAACAAGCCGAGCAGACCCTGGAACAAGTCCGGGTGGCGCGATCAGTCGGGGCTCAACCCGAATTCGAGTTGCTGCGCGCTCAGGTCGCACGCGACAACGAGCGTCCGGCCGTTATCCGGCGCCAGTCGGACCGGGAAATTGCGTACACGCGGCTCAGGCAAATCCTCGATCTGCCGGCGGGGACTCCGTTGAACCTCGTTTCGCAGTTGGAGGGCGATAGCCAGGGACTCCCTGCCGAATTCAGGACTGGCACAGAAGGGATTGACGTGGATCGGGTTGCACGCAATCGAGCGCCGATCCTGCAGGCGGGGCTGGCCGTGCGGATGCAGGAAGCCAACCTGCAGGCGGCTAAGTCGCAGCGCCTTCCTACGATTTCGCTGACTTCGCTCGTGAATCCGGTCGCTTATCCTCAGGTCGCTCCGACTCTCGGAGATTTTCGGTTGAACTGGACTGTGGGGATCAGCCTGCAGCTGTTGATCCTCGATGGCGGCAGGGTCAAGGCGGACCGGATGGCGGCTCAGGCGGGTGTCGAGGAGGCAAGGGCGCGCCTGCATCAGGTCAGGGACGAATCGGAACTTGACACGCGGGTGGCAGTCGAGCAGCTGCGCGCCGCCCGGGCGACCTGGGAGGCGAGCGCCGGGACGGTCGAGCAGGCTCAGCGGGCTTATCAGATAGCGGAAGTTCGCTACCGGGAAGGCATATCGACGCAACTCGAGCTTTCCGACTCCCGGCTTTTGCTCGAGCAGGCACAGGTCAATCGGGCACAGGCCGCGCGGGACCTGCAGGTGGCTCGCGTTCGAGTCGCCCTTCTACCCAGTTTGCCGCTCGTTTCCCTGGGTTCCGGTACGGCCGCGGCCCAGGTCACGGGAGCCCAACCTGCTGCCTCTGCTTCTTCCACCGGCCAGCAGCAATTTCCAGCCGGGCAGAGCCAAGCATCTCAGACGATCCCCGGCGCGGCCAATTCGACAGGTGTGCGACGATGATGAACAAAAAGGTCCTTTTGTCCCTGCTGCCGTTGAGTGCGCTGGTCTTTCTGGCCGGTTGCCAGACTACACAATCGGCCGGGCCGGCGGAACCGCGACAGGAAGCGGTTGTAGTCGGAAAGGAAAACACGGCCAGGGCGGCAGTGCAGGAAATCCTGACGGGCCCGCTTATCTCGGGCGCGCTGCAAGCGGAGAAGGAAGCGACCGTCCGGGCCGAAGTCGGAGGCGCAGTTCTCGAGGTCAATGGCGAAGAAGGCCAGCCGGTTCGAAAAGGAGCACTGCTGGCACGAATCGACGCCGGGGCCCTGAATGACTCGGTTTTGTCCGCGGAATCGGCCGTACGCTCCGCGCAGAATGCTCTTGACGTGGCCGTCCGCGAGGAACAGCGGACCGGCCGACTCGTGGAAGCCGGCGCACTGGCGGAGCGGAATCTTGAAGCGGCTCGTAATGCTGTCAGTGGCGCTCAGGCTCAGCTGGCAGATGCCCGCGCCCGGCTGGTTGCCGCGCGCGAGCAACTTGGCAAGGCGACGGTTCATTCTCCGATCAGCGGCGTCATCGCTCAGCGTCCGGGGAATACAGGGGATGTCGTGACTCCCGGCACGATTCTCTTCGTGATCATGGACCCTTCACAGCTGGAGCTTCAGGCATCCGTGCCGGCCCAGGAGCTCCCGCATTTGCGGATCGGTACAACAGTCGATTTTGAGGTCCGGGGGGCGGCCCGCGAGCACTTTCTGGGACACATCGAGCGCATCAGCCCGGTCGCCGACCCTGTGACCCGGCAGGTTTCAATTTTTGTGCACGTTCCAAACCCGGGCAGGCGACTGGTTGCGGGCTTGTTTGCCGAGGGGCGGGTGGCGACGCAGCGGCGCAAGAGCCTGGTGGTACCGGCGGATGCCGTGGATACGAGGGAACCGAGTCCCTGGGTCCTGAAGGTGCACGATGGCAAGACCGAGCGTGTTGAGGTTCGACTGGGCCTGGAAGACAAGCGGACCGAGAGGCTCGAGGTGCTCTCGGGGCTGAATGAGGGAGATGTTCTGCTCGTTGGCGCGGCTCAGCAGATCACTCCCGGTACACCAGTGAGAATCGAAGGAGAGCCGGGCCAGGAACCCGTGGAAGGCCAAGCCGACAGGGGCCAAAGGCTGGCGAAAAAGTAAGGGAAAGGACAACAAGGACTTCAAGGACCACAAGGACACAAGAAAAGCAGTTTCTTCCTTGTGTCCTTGTGGTCCTTGAGGTCCTTGTTGTCCTTTCGAATCAATTTCTATGTTCATTTCCGACTATGCCATCAAAAAGCCGGTAGTGACGACGGTCGTGATGCTGGCGCTGTCCGTCTTCGGGATCTTTGCCCTGGCCACCCTGGACACGGACGAGTTCCCGGACGTCCAGCCGCCGATCGTCAACGTCGCTATCCCGTATCCGGGCGCCTCCCCTGACATTGTGGAGCGCGAAGTTGTCGACCGAATGGAGGAGGCGATTGCGGGTATCAGCGGGGTGAAACGAATCGTTTCCTCGTCGCTTGACAGCTTTGCAACGATCACCATCGAATTCGTTTTCGGCAAGGACGTGAACCAGGCGACACAGGAGATCCGTGACAAAATCTCGGAGATCCGAAATGACCTGCCGCCCGAGATGGAAGAGCCTATTCTCACCCGTTTCGATCCGGCCGACATTCCTATCGTCTCTCTCAGCCTCACTTCTCAGCGGCTCTCTCCTCCGGAACTTACACGCTTGGTGGACCCGGGCATTACGCGGGAATTGAGATCCGTGACCGGAGTTGCCGAGGTTAACGTCGTTGGGGGCGTCGAAAGACAGCTGGTCGTCGGGCTGAAGCCGGAGGCACTAAAGGGTTCGGATGTGAGCATCGCCCAGGTTGTGCAGGCGGTGCAGTCCCAGAACCTTGCGGCCCCGGTCGGCCGGCTGACTGGCCGGCTCGACGAGAGAACGATACGGCTTCGAGGACGTCTCGAAACTCCTCATGACTTCGAGCAAATCGCCGTGACGCAGAGCCGGGGGCGCCTGGTCCGCCTCGGAGACCTTGCGGACATCACCGATGGCACGGAAGAACCGCGCACGGCGGCCCTCTTCTCCGGCCGGCCTGCGGTCGGAATTGACGTCGTGAAATCGAAGGGGTTCAGCACTACGACTGTGGCCGAACACATCCGCGCTCGGGTGGCCGACATTCAAAAAACGCTGCCGGAGGGCGTTGAGCTGCGCATGGTACGGGATGCCGGGGTTCGGGTTGAAAACTCGGTGACGGATGTGGAGCATGCCCTCGTCGAAGGCGCGCTGCTGACAGTGCTCGTGGTTTTCCTGTTCCTGAATTCCTGGCGTTCCACGATCATTACTGGGCTGGCTCTCCCAGTCTCGGTCCTGGCCGCCTTCATGGCAGTCTGGGCCTTTGGTTTTACCTTGAACGTGATGTCGCTGCTCGGTCTATCGCTGGCCATCGGCATACTGATCGACGACGCGATCGTAGTCCGGGAGAACATCGTACGCCACGTCCACATGGGGAAGGACCATTACAAGGCTTCCCGAGAAGGGACGTCCGAGATTGGCCTGGCGGTCGCAGCCACCACTTTCTCAATTGTGGTTGTCTTTGTGCCTATCGCCTTCATGGGTGGGCTGGCACAGCAGTGGTTCGCTCCGTTCGCGCTCACGATTGCGGCATCGGTCCTGGTCTCTCTTTTTGTCTCGTTTTCCCTTGATCCGATGCTCTCCGCTTATTGGCCGGATCCTCACCGTGACAGCCGGAAGTCGTGGATCACGAGGCTGCTCGACCGGTTTAACGAGTGGTTTGAATCTCAGGCCGAAAGATACAAGCGAGTAGTCGCCTGGGCACTCGATCATCGTCTGGCGGTCATTGCCATTGTCATCGTGACTTTTTTCGGGGCGTTGGCGCTCCCTGCCGTCGGAATCCTCGGCACGGAGTTCTTCCCGGTTCAGGACGTGAACGAGTTCATCATCAACATCGAGACGCCGCCCGGCTCGAATCTCGATTACACCCTGATCAAGGCCGAGGAAGTCGCTCGAATGGCCCGGGAAATGCCGGAAGTGGCTTATACCTATACGACGATTGGCGGGCGGTCAGGTTCTGTAGACGAAGGGCAGATCTACGTGCGCCTGAAACCGAAGGCGGAGAGGACACTTCGCCAGGATGTCATTACGAATCAACTTCGGCGTCGGACGGCGCGTCTTGTTGGCGTTACCGCGGCAATAGGGACTGGCAGCTTCGACAACGCGAAACGAATTCAACTCCAGTTGCGAGGGCCGGAAACTCGGGAACTGGCTACGCTGGCCGATCGGGTTGCAGGCGAGATCAAGAAAATCCCCGGCGCAGTTGACGTCGGTTTATCCACGCGAGGTCAAAAGCCCGAACTCAACATCCAGATTGATAGAGGGATGGCGGGGAGCCTCGGAATCACGGTCGGGCAGTTTGCGCAGGCGCTAAGGCCCGCTTTTGCGGGAATCGATTCCGGAGACTGGGTCGACCCCGAAGGTGAAACCCGGGACGTGGAAGTCCGCCTGATCCCGGCCGCCCGGTCCAACATGCGCGATATCGAAGGCCTGCCTCTCATGGTGTTCGGCCAAAACGGAGCGGCTGCAACAGTGCCCCTTGCGCAAGTTGCGAGTATTAACCAGAGTCTCGGACCGGCTCGCATCGATCACCTGAACCGCGACCGCGTCATCACCGTCGGCGCCAATACGGCGGAACGGCCGCTCAGCGAGGTCATGAAGGACATCGACCAGACCCTGGCAAGGATAGCGCTGCCGGCCGGATACAGAATCACGCAGGGCGGGGAAGTCGAGGATCAGCAGGAAGTGTTCACCCGTATCCTCATGGCGCTCGCACTCGCAATCATGCTGATGTACCTGGTGCTCGTCGTGCAGTTCGGGTCCTTCCTCGATCCGCTGGCGATCCTGGCTTCGCTGCCTCTTTCCTTGATTGGCGTGATGCTCGGGTTGCTGATCGGGGGGGCGACCCTCAATCTCATGAGTATGATCGGCGTGATCCTGCTCGCGGGAATCGTGGCCAAGAATGCCATCCTGCTGATTGATTTCGCCAAGTGGTCGCACGAGGAAGGAATGCCGTTGCGTGAGGCGCTCATCGAGGCAGGCCGGGTGCGTCTGCGTCCCATCTTGATGACCACGTTTGCGCTGATTGCGGGAATGATTCCGGTGGCGCTCGGATGGGGAGAAGGCGCCGATTTCCGTCGTCCTCTGGGCATTGCAGTCATCGGGGGCGTTGTCACGTCAACGTTCTTGACGCTTCTCGTGATACCAACTTTCTACGAGATCCTGGCAGGCGGGCGAGACTGGGTGCGTTCGCGCCTTCAGAGGAGTGCCGATCGTGCGCAACCCAGCGCGGAGCCGCAGGGCTAACCAGCAAAGCAAAGGGGAACCATTTGCTTCGTCGTGCATCTAAGACCGTGACAAGAGGAAATACGAAGGCTTATGTACGACAGTTTGATGATCTGGAGAGTACCGATAACGTTGATTGTAGGATTTCTCGCCGGCTGGTTCGGCGCGAGAAACGAGCTCAGGATCGTACGCGGTTCCGATGAATCCAACCGGGCCGGATTGCTGTTGAGGATGCGGACCCTTCAATATGCCCTGTCTTTTTACCTGATTTTTTCGATCCTTGGCTTTTGCGCTAGCGGCCTCTATGCTGCGCGGTTCTGGCAGACCCTTGTCCCGGCAAAGGGCTTGTTTGCTTACTTGATGCCGGCCTCAATCCAGACTCTTACCACCGGCGCCATCATCGCCTGTGCCTCGGCCCTTCATTTCATCCAGTCGTTTGCCGAGAAGTACAACATCGATTTGTGGTAGATCTCGGGAGAACTGCGGGTTGTTTGGGAGTTGAGGCAGAAGTGCCAGTCCGCGTGATCCGCGGGCTGGCACTTCTGCCTCAACTCCCAAACAACCCGCTCCACGCTACTTCTTCCCCAAGAACCGAATGCGCCCCACAAACGCCCGGTCTTGCAGACCGGTAAAGCTCAAAAATCCAGGCGAGTCGATATTGTTGTTCACCGCCGAGGGGTTCGGGTAATCGGTCAAGTTGTTGAATCCGGCTCGAAAGGCCCACTCGTAATTGGCAAACCGGAACCGACGCTCCAGATGCAGATTAATGGAAAAGTAGTCAGGAAATCTCCTTGAGTTCGCTTCCCCGACTACTTCCTGGTTCTCGTTTACGACAGTGAAAGGAAAACCTGACCGCCACTCGACTGAATAGCCTGCCATGAGCCGCTTTGTCAGTGTGGACCAGCCCCAGGCGAGCACGCGGTGGGGTGTATCCCATGCGACCGGTCCCTCTTCGGGAGTCCCGAAAACCACGTTGTCGATGTCAGGATCAAGAAGATAGCTGGATCGTGCGGAAGAGCGCGTATAGGACGCTGAAACGGTGTGGCGAGGTGTAGGTGTTCCGGAAATCCCGAATTTCAATGCACGATACCAGTCTTTTCGATTGCTCCTTAGCAGAAAGTGGCGTAGCCGTTCGGTGGATTCCACCCGGTGTCCGGAATTTTGCTCGAAAGCCCAGCCATGGCGGCCCGCTCTGCCCTTGAGCTCGACATCCAGAACCAAAGCGTCTCGCAGCTGTCGTTGCCACCCGGCGCTCCAATTCGTCGACTGCGGGACGACCAGATCATCGGGGTTGGCGATGAAGGACGACACGATTAGGGATGAGGCGGATCCTGCCGTGGTCTCGAGAAGATCAAAACGGTGGCCGGACATGGGCCGGCCGAGCAGGTCCAGTCGGACGGAATCGTGAAAGAGGCCGACACCAGCGGCCACTTTGTTTCGCTGGTTCAACTGGTAGCTTGCCGCTATACGAGGCGAGAAGTAGAAGTCGGAGACGATGTCGTCCCATTCAAACCGCGAGCCGAGCTCAAGGAGAAGGCGATCTGAGACATTCCAGCGATCCTGTAGAAAAGTGCCAATCTGGAGATCTCGGAGCGCAAAGGCGGAAGCCGGGGTAAAACCGATCTTCCGGACGACACTCCCCGCCGCGTTGAAAACCTGTATCGGCCGTCGCTCGCCCGAGGAATCATAAGTCGTCCGGTCGGCTTCGGTCCCCAACTTGAGCTGATGCCGTCCGAGCCACTCCCGAACGGGAAAAGTGGCGGTAACCGCAAACTGAAACCGGCGGGCCAACGATTCGAGAGAGCGGTAGTAGTTTCCCTGGGTCCGCTCCAAGCGGATCTCGTAAGGAGCGGGGCCCATGGGCGTGTCGCTATCCCGGCTTTGGTTCATCCCCAAAGCCGTTTCGAGAAGCAGTCCGTTGGCCCAATACGAAAGGCTACGCAGGCCGGCGAGGTACGCGCTCCGACGCTGATCCACCGTCGTTTCGATCGGGTTGTAAGGATTAAGGCCGGCGTGATTAGCTCTGAACTGGTTGAACAACCAGGTGCCGGTGAGAACATGGGACCGACCAGTGTTCACCTGCACCTTGGTGAGCCCACCCGCGCGCCAGATCTGGTTCTGGTCCTGGTCAACCGGCAGCTCCTTTACGATGTCCGTTCCCAATTCGCCGTCGAGCGCCTGGTGGAACCAAGCCTTACCCTTAGAGAAGGGTCCCGAGAAAGTCACTCGGGGTGTCCAGTTGTTCAAGTGCAAGCCTCTGCGGCTCTGGAACGAAGGCACGAAGTCGGTGGTGGAGAATCGGTAGTGGTCGTCACCTGAGGCCGATGTGAGGTCGAAGACTCCCCCCGAAGCGTTCCCGTACTCGGTAGAATAACGGGAGGACTGCAGCTGAATCGATCGGACGGCGTCGGCGGTGATGCGCGTATCGAACAGGCCGGTGGCTGGATTGTCGACCTTGAAGCCGTCAAGCCGGAACTGGGTCTGCGAGGAGGCCGAGCCGTCCACGTGAATGCGGCCCGAGTGATCCTGAATCGCTCCGGATATGAGAGGCAGGGCGTTTCGGATGTCCCGGGTTGCAGGAAACGGGACGTTCAGGATCTCGACGGTTGTTATCTGCTGGCCGGCCGCGGTTTCTTTCGGATTGAGCCGTGCCGGGGAGGAAACGACTTCGACCTGCTCGGACAGCTCCTGTTGGTGGGTCAGGACTATTTCTATTTCAATCGGTGTCGATCCCGTTTCTGACAGCTCGCTGCTTCTCGACGTGGTTGGGTAGAAGCCTTTCTTTTCGGCCCGGATCTTGAAATCCTGGCTTGGGACAGAGTCCAGGACGAACCGCCCGAGCTCGTCGGTCTCTCCCTTGAGCAACTCGCCTGTTTGGGAGTTTTCAATGGTTAAAAAGGCGGCCGGTACAGGGACCCTGTTCTCGTCGACGACCGTGACCGTCAGTCCGGCCAGGGCGAACAGTGGGGCAAAAAAAAAGGGTAACAGCAAAACCAGCACCCGCATGGCAAATGAAGATTATATCGTGAGGGGAGGGGAAGCAGAGCGGAAGGATTGCGTTACAGAGCCGCGCACGGAGCGCATATCCGCGTTATCCGCGGGTATGCGCTCCGTGCGCTACTTGCCACCACCTCGCAACTCCGTCATCGCCTGCGGCCTTGCCGCCCTCAACGGCTGATCAAAGACCGACTTGTAACCGCCGCCCATATTCCGGGCAAGCCATAGCCGGTACTCGAAGTCTTCGGTCCGCGAAACGAAGCGTGCGTTAATCGGGGTGGTGGCCATGATGACCGCGATTCCCTTCCTTCCCTTTTCCCCGTTTACCGCGAGAATCAGCTCATCTCGAAAATCGCCGCAGATATCCGCCGTCATCAGCACTCGCGCCTCGGCAAATGGATTGGGAGGCAGGCCGTGCTGCGGCACGATGCTCGTGCCGTTGAAATTGCCGATCGTCCTTCCATCCGGACTCAGCAGTTCCCGGGTTTCATCACCGTCCCATTCAAAAGGGGTGTAGCCGGACGGGAAAGGCTCTACAAGCGACTTCCCCGCGCTCGAATAGAGGATCCAGTTCGTGTCGTCGTGCCCGGCCCGATTGCTTGCACATTCCAGCCCGGGGGATGACCCGAAGATATCCGCGCTCCACCCTGCATGTCCATGTGTCCAGCGTGGATCCTCTTCACGGTTGTGCTTCCAGATAATCTCCCCCGACTTGGCGTCAACCATATAAACGCCGGCGTGCTGACTGGATTCCACGATATAAAAGACCTCGAGCCCGGGACGGTTCGGCAAGTAATCGTGCACGGACACTATGTCAGGATGCTGCCGATAGATGGACCAGCGAAGCTTGCCGTCCGGGTTCAAGCACAGGGTTCCGACAAACACTTCCTGCTTGCCGTCTCCATCCACGTCGGCTGCCTCTATCTTGTGGCCGCCGCTTCCGCTTGTCTCCGCAAAACTGTCGAACTCCCACAACTTCTTCAGCGAACCGTCGTAGGCGGTAATCACCTCGTTTTCGTACAACCCGGTTTGCGTCACTACAGCCGGGTGTTTGCCGTCCAGATACACGACCGAAAGGTGAATCCGCGTCGAGGATCGTTCGAAGTCCGAGACCATTGCCGGCCATTCGGCTTTGCTCTTTATTCGACCTGTCATCCCGTCGAGGACGGCCACGTAGTCCTTTTCTCCAATTTGAAGCCGTGTGATCACTTCCGCTTTGCCGTCATCGTCCATATCCCAGACGTTAAAGGGGACATTGTTGTTGTTCCCGAAGCAATGATCGTGTTGCGAGACGGCGACGCGCCACAGGGACCGCCCGTAGCAAGTGAACGCCTCGAGGTGCACCGGCACGCCCGGATCCTGGGACATCTCGACATTGCCGTTGTCCAGCCGGATGACACAATCCAACTGGCCGTCTCCGTCCAGGTCTCCGAAAATCGGCACCAGGCCTCCCTCCCGAGACAGTGGCAGAAAAGTGGCGACCATGAGTTCCGGCTCGGCCGTCACGCTCGCACCGGCCCATTCTGACCTGCGGCCTTCGCTCCCTCCGTTCGTGACCGGTCGGACATAGTAGTGGAACCGGTTTCCGGTTCTTAAACCGGTATCGAGGAAAGTGGTGGCGGTTCGCAAAGGCTCTGGGTTGATTCTAAAACCCGCATGCGCACGCGCCTCTGACCGGTAGACGTTGAAGCCGGTGGCGGTGGAATCCGAGGCGAGAAGTGCCCAACTCAGCAAAACCGAGCCCTGGCCGAGGGACTGCGCGACCAGCCTGCGAGGCTCAAGCCGCCAGTCAACGCCTTCCGGAGCTCGAATCGGCCGAAACCCGAGGTCCGGCTGACGGCTTCCAGCCGATACGGACACGAAGTAGCCACAACGCAGATACTCAGCGCCCCTGGCCCACGACCCGCCGCCTACCGTTCCTTCATTGATCGATGGTTCTTCGATCCGATACTTGTAGCGGGAAGTGACCGGATCCGAGTTGATGATCACCATTTGCCAGACGTTGCCTGCCATTCCGAACAGCTCAAAACGGTTTGGCGAACCCGAACGGGACGGTTGAAGGTGGTCGGCCCATTGCGTGAAAACGCGTTTTCCGTCTGAATCGAAATTCGCTTTCCCGGCCGGGGCGCCATCTCCCCATGGATACTTGCCTCCGTCCTCGCCTCCTCTTGCGGCGTATTCAAACTCTGCGGAGGTCGGAAGCCGGTACGGTCGGCCGTCACGCCTGGAGAGCCAGGCCAGATAAGCGGCTACGTCCACGCGGTTCACGAAGATGACCGGATAATCCTCCTTGCCGAGCGGTATTCGTCCCTTGGTCCAATGCAGTGGCGGTACCCGGCGAGTGGCGTCAACGAAGCGCTTGTATTCGCCGTTGGTCACCGGGTGATCGAGGATCTCGAAAGCTTCGACCCGGACGAGCGGACGGTCGTCTTCCTGTTCGACGTCTCCCTTGTGAAACGTGCCGCCGGGCACCATCTTGAATCCTTCGAGGGCCGGGCGGGCAGTCTGAGCGTCAAGGGGGGGCATGGTCATAAGAACCAGGGCAACGATGACAATACTGCGAAAACAGGAGCCGGCGTTCATGAAGCCGGATTGTACACGCAAAGCCCGAGATTTCCTGTAATCTTATAGCCTCGGAGCAGAGCCATGGACCTAAGTGATATCCGGAAGAAAATCGACATGATCGATTTCGAAATCCTCAAGCTTCTCAACAGCCGGATGGAATACGGCCTACGGACCAAGAAGTTCAAGCGGAACGTGACCGACGGGAAGCGGGAAAGCGAAGTCATCGAATACATTCAGAAGCACTCGCAGGGGCTCATCGAGCCGGAGTTCTGCAAGCGCCTGTTTCTCCAGATCATTTCGGAAACCAAGCGACTGCAGGAAGAAAGCGTGAAGCTGATCGGCTTCAACGGCGAGCACGGCGCGTTTGCCGAAGTGGCAGCCCGCGAATTCGATCCTCACTTGATGTATATCAGTTGCGGCGAATTCCGCGAGATTTTCGAGGCGGTCAACGCGGGTCTGCTGCACTACGGTATCGCCGCGGTCGAAACGACGGCCGGGGGCACTATCTCCGATGTGAACCAATTCCTGATGGAGAGCGAGCTGCAGATCATCGGGGAGGTGAAATCGCCGATTCATTATGCGCTGCTCGCGCTGCCTGACACCGACCCTCGTGAAATCCGGGTCGTCTACTCGCACCGGCAGGCGCTGTCGCAGTGCCAACGCTATCTGGCGGAGCATGATTGTGAGGGCCGCCCTTACTACGATGCCGCCGGCGCCGCCAAGATGCTGTTGCGGGAGAGGCCGAAAGGCTCGGCCGCGATCGCAAGCCGATTCGCTGCCGAGTTCTACAACCTTGCTGTCGTAGCCGAGAATATCGAAGACCGCGATAACATCACGCGCTTCCTGGTCTTTTCAAGGGAGGCCGGAGAGCGCGACGGTAACAAGTGCTCCATTGTCTTCTCAACCCAGCATACCGCGGGCGCCCTCTTCTGGGTTCTGAAGGAATTTGCGGACCAGGGAATTAACCTCACGCGCATCGAATCAATGCCCAGCCGGCAGACACTGGGGACTTACGTGTTTTTTGTCGATTTCCATGGCTCTGACCATGACCCGGTGGTCCAAAAGGCCTTGGGAGAGGTCCAGAAGATGACCCCGTTTTACCGGTTTCTGGGCTGCTATCCGGAGGCGGACCAGCCGAAGTAAGACGAGGTGGACGACATGGACGGCGTGGACCCAGTGGACCGTTTCGGCTGTCCACTGGGTCCACGCCGTCCATGTCGTCCACCTCGTCCTGCTTTTGAATCTCATCCAGCAACGCAATATACTGCTGAAACGGCGCTTTAGAGCGCGCCTTCATCACCCATGGCGACCAAGACCACAACAGCCCGGCTGCTCGTAACCGACACTTCCAACAGTCAGACGTTCGAGTACGATCTCGGTTCTCCGGAATCTCGCATAGGTCGTGCCCTCCAGTTAAACGACATCGTCCTGAATCAGGCGCAGGTGTCGCGCGAGCACGCCCTCATCCGCCAGGAAGACGACAGCTTTCGGCTGATTGACCTGGACAGCTCGAATGGCACGAAAATCAACGGACAGCGGATCAAGGACCATGTTCTAAGCGACGGGGACGTGTTCACGATCGGCAGATTCCAGTTGGTTTTCCACAAGGAGCCGGCAGAAATCAAAGTCCACTACAAAGAGATCGATACGACGAGGACGGTATTGTTTCGGCCCCCAGATCAGCTCATAGCGGCTGTCCCCCCGACGCTTGAACAGCGCGTCCCGGGCGGCGGATCAGGCGACCAGATTCTGCAGGAGAACCTCACCGCGCTCAGGAAGAAGGCCGAGACGCTCTCACGTTTGTATGAGCTCAACCGGCTGCTGGCCTCGGTTTTTTCGCTCGACGATATCTTTGAAAAAGTCAGCGAGCTCCTTTTTCGTCTGACTCCCGCCGAGCGTTTCGTAGTTCTCCTCGGCGAGGAATCAGAAATAGACTCGCTATCGAACATATCCGTGAGGATCAGGCCGGGAACCGCCGAGAGCGAGCGCGACATGCCGATCAGCCGTACCGTTGTTCAGCGTGTCGTGGGTGAAAAACTCTCCTTGCTGTCCCTGGACGCGCTTCATGACGAAAGGCTCTTGTCTGCGGAATCGATCGTCGCGCAGCGTATCGCCTCGATCATGTGCGCACCGCTCGTGCAGCGGGGGAATCTGCTGGGAGTTATTTATACGGACAGCCGGCGACGCTCGCGGATTTTCAACGAGGATGATCTCGACCTCTTGAATGCCCTGTGCGCGCAGGCCTCAATCGCCATCGACAACGCCAGGACTCACGAAAAGTTGTTGCGCGAGGCTGTTGCCCGAGCGACCTACGCCCGCTTCATGCCTCAGCACGTGGTAGATGAGATTCTCGAGCACCCCGACGCTCTTACTCTGGGCGGGTCCAACCGGAACATCGCCGTTCTCTTTTCGGACATCCGCGGCTTCACCTCGCTCTCCGAAAAACTCCCGCCCGAGACCGTTGTCCAGGTCCTCAACGAATACTTTTCGGAAATGACGCCGATCCTTTTCGAGCATCAGGGGCTGCTCGACAAGTACATGGGCGATAATCTGATGGCCCTTTTCGGTGTCCCATACGAGAGTGAGGACGCTGCGGTCAACGCGGTCAAGACTGCCGTTGCCATGCAGAAGAGGCTCAAGGAACTGAGCGGACCGTTGAAAGAGAAGGCAAAGGCGGAGATCTGTGTGGGGATCGGTATCAACGTCGGAACGGGGACTGTCGGTTACATCGGTTCCAAGGAACGGACGGACTACACGGCGGTTGGCGACGTGGTCAATCTGGCCGCCCGTCTGGAGAAGCAGGCAAAGGCCGGCCAGATCATCATCAGCGAACCAGTCAGGCAGGCGCTCGGGGACGCGTTCGAGGTTGCCCCAGTCGGCATAATCTCAGTCAAAGGCCGGGCTGAAGCCGTGCAGGTGTATGAAGTGAAGTGGTGAGGGGGCCTACGCTTTTTTGGAGTGCGGCGGCAGAGGGAGGCCGAGGCTTTATCAGGCCTGCCGGCGACGCCGCTTTGGTATCCTGCACGGTTTGCCTGATGTTGTTGCACGCTTGTGCCGAATACCAAAGCGGCGTCGCCGGCAGGCCTGATAAAGCCTCGGCCTCCCTCTGCCGCCGCACTCCAAAAAAGCGTCTACTTGAGGTGTTGCCCCAGAAACTCGTAGATCTCGCGCCGTGACTCCTTTGCGATCGGGGTGTCGATGCGGTTGAAGCTGTGCCCGCCCGGCGCATCCTGGTAAATCTTGTATTGGAAGTCCTTGCCGGCAGCCCTCAGCGCCTGGATGAGGCTTTCCACCTCCACTACATTAACGTCCCGGTCGTTGGTCGTCGTGTGAACGAGCAGTGGAGTTTTGAGTTTCGCGACATTCCACAGCGGCGACCGCTTGCGGTACTCTTCCACATCTTGATTTGCAGTCTTCCCGATGTGGTATCTGGCTGAGAATTCATCCCTGTAGTTCTGAGT
>Ga0105092_10000364_pt1 | contig 23160 bp, 21 predicted proteins | sample PPLLak2March2015_FD_87021 | JGI IMG/M metagenome (GOLD analysis project Ga0105092, IMG submission 87021) | Freshwater sediment microbial communities from Prairie Pothole Lake near Jamestown, North Dakota, USA - PPLs Lake P7 Core (1) Depth... | ecosystem: Environmental > Aquatic > Freshwater >... | reverse complement strand
GGGGTACACGAGCTGAGCCAGAAAGAGGACGAAAAGAGCCGCCATCTCCCAAAGGCGAACTCTCAGATCGATCAGCAGGGCAACCGCGAAGATAGACTGGGCCGCAGTCAGGAGTACCTCGTGGTTCTGCCTGTCGTCGAGGGGAACTTGCCCGATTGATCCCAGGCTGATGCTGTAGACCAACGGGATGGTCCCGACCAGTAGCGTCCACTGATTGACCTTGGATGAAATCAAGGCGCCGAGAGCGGATTTCGGGTCCCCTCGCAGTGTCCAGAGCGCCGCAATGATGAACTCCGGCGCCTCGGATGCCAGGGGCGCCAGCCACTGAACCAGTAGGAACTCGTCGATGCCGAGTGCTTTCCCCGATTCAACGAGGGAATCGGCGAAGGGTTCCGCCGAGGAATAAATGACAGCCCCAGCGTACAGGAAGAGGATCAGCGTAACCAGGCGTCTCGGGGTTCGTCCCAGCTTCCCGATCAGGCGCGCCGGGCCAACCAGCTCAGGCTCATGGATCTCCATATGTGCGGTTCGCCAGGCATAAGCGGCGAACAAGGCGACGAGAACAGCGCAGTCAAACAGCGTTAAGCGACCCTTCAAAGGAATTGTAAACGCGTAAATCGTGGCGATTGTCAGGTAGGAGATTTCGACCCTCGCGGTCGGGTCCAGGTCCAGATGCTTTTTTTTGAATTTGAGGTAGAAGAGCAGGATGATGAACGGCCATCCGACTCCTACCAGCAGCCGGTTGGCGCCGGTCATGTTTGCGGTCGCGTAGTGAATGTATTCCGGGTTGCGCGCGGCCTCCCAGGCGAAGTAGAGATCAACCGCGTACTCGGGCAGTACCGCAATCACGGCCAGGACAGCCAGGGCCAATCCACGGGAAATATCCATCTGCGCGACCTCGGCCGCCCAGGACAAGATAAAAGCGGAAGCAAGGATCCCGAGCCCGAAAATGATGGCAGCCGTGGTCGGCGCGAGGTGCGCTCCGTACAGCCACTCGAAATACAAGGCGGGGAGGGTGGCCGCCGCAACGATCGCGATAAAGAACTGCATAATAAAAAGATATGGGCAAAGGTAGTGCGAGTCAACCGAGCCAGAACCAGCGAAACCACTTTGTTGCGCGAGTCATCTACAGAGTAGAGGTCGCATGACAAAGAATAATAGTCCCGGCGTCGAGGAAGCCGTCCGTTGCGATTTATGCGGTAATCCCACGGCACTGGAATTCGACGGCCAGCACGTCTGCGAAGAATGTTATCAAGGCCGCAGTTCCTGCTGCCCCGAATTTGGCAAGGACGATCTATGGGTTTTCGAGGACGAAGAACCTGACGAAGCCGAAAGGGCGGACGACCGCGCAACACGCGTAAGCAAGCGGTCCTAGGGCCGCATTTCTCACTGCCGTGCGCGGCGACGGACAAAGCAGCCGCAGAGTTGTGAGAAATGCGGGTTAGTGCTTTCCGTAAGGAGTTGTTTATGCCAAGAGGAGCCAGCCGTAAGCGCGAGAACGAGTACAAGGACCTGAAGAAAGAGTTCAAGAAAGAAGGGCGCTACAAGGGACGAGAGGAAGAGGTAGCGGCGCGGATCGTTAACAAACAGCGGGCAGAGTTCGGAGAGACAAAGGCGGAAAAAGCGAAAGACCGCGCCGGCAAATCGCCGGATCGCGGCCTTCCGATTCCAAATTACCAGCGACTGACGATTCCGCAAGTTGTCGATAAAGCCAAAAAACTGTCGAGCGCTGAAAAGAAGCGGATCATCAGCTACGAGAAAAAGCACAAGAATCGTAAGACGCTGCTCGAACAGTTGAGCTGACTCTGCCGCCGCTTCCGCTGCCTAGAACACGCGGACAAACAACCGGTACGTGAGTCCCCGGCCGAACGCATTATCGCTCGTCGCCACGTGGATGACGTGCCTGCCAGCTGCCGCCGCCGTGTAACTGACGCACGCATCGTTGCTCCCCGGCAGGATGGGCTGACCGGTGGCGGAAAGGCTTTGCCCGATGGCAAAGATCCTGAGCTCGGCGGCCATCGGCGAACCGGTAAAACTCGTCAGTAGTATCGCCTGGACCGTCTGCCCTTGGGTGAGATCGACCGCGAAATTGTCCTGTTCCGATCCGTCGAAGTTCGCGTTGATCGTCCCACGGATCTCCGCCGGAGCGCTGATGACATGAGGGGTAGATAGTTTGTTATCCTCAAGCTCGTAGGCCGTGTTGCTTCGAAACGACGAATCGCTTTGCACCGGTACGGTCGAATACACCGTGTTCTCGGCATTCTTGGACTCCTTTAATGCGACGACGACGATCGGTGCGTTGCTCGAGAACTGCAAGACTCCTCTGAAATTGTTAAATGTGAGGTCCTTGAAGAGCTCGGTGAGGAATTCGGCCTTGTGCCCGTGTTGCCGAACCTCGAATTCGCGCTCTCCCTTGAGGGACCCGTCTGCATTGTAGAGTCGGGCGGTTACGTGCGCCGATCCCCACTCAGAAGTATTCGCGATCCCATAGCCGGTATTTGTATCCACGCCTGGTGCCAACTCCCCGTCCATGCGGTGTACCGGAAACGAAAGCTCGTGCGAAGGTTCGGCGGGCAAAACGGCGGCCTCCCACAAGGGAACCGTCTGGCCGGCGCTCAACTGCCGATATGCGCCATAGGTTGCGGAAATCTGCAGAGGGGTGTCTGAAATTACCTTCGTCCAACCAGCCTGTGCCGCGCTGGCCAACGAGAGGTTGACCACGTATCTCGTCCGGGCTCCCAGTTCGAAGTTAAGTGAAGATGCTTCGCTGGTCAGTTTCTGGTCATCGGGAGACGCGGTGCGAAGCGTCAAGGTTTCGCCGAACCAGCTCTTGAAGAAATACATCTGAATATGAGCGGCGTTCTGAGTCGGGTTGTAGACCGAGAACTGCGTCTGCATCGTCAGGTCGCCTGCGGTGCCTGCCGCAGTCTGGGGGAAGAAATAGGTGTTTGGGGCCATCCACTGAGCCGAGACCACCGAGACAAGAAACGGCGCAACCATCAGAGCAAACGACAACCGAAAGATTCTGGACATCTCCCCCTCCTTAGCGAATGGCGGTGCCGGCCTCGATCGGCGGGCAGGCAAGCCGCACGAACCGCAGTATAGGGCGAGTCCGTCCAGAAACAAACTACATGTCCATGTAGTATTTGGACTTGGAAGCCCTTCCCGAGCCCAGAATCTTATTGACCGAAGCGCTTTTAGTTCTTATGCTTGCCAGCAATTAAGCGCCTTTTGCTAACGTGAAAAGGGAGGCAGCTCATGTTGATGCGGCTCGTTCGGGTTCTGATTCTCTTCCTGGTCGCCGCTTTGCTGACGATTGGGGCGCTCGCGCAAGTCACTTTCCGGGCCGAGTCACCGGTCATCACGCCGGGGACGGCCGGCTGCGTTCAGGTCGGCTTGTTTGTCAGCCTGCCGTCGACCGCGATGCCCCCGGACTGGGGTGGGCTCGTCGCTACGCTGGACTACGACGCGGACCCGGGCGTTCTGGTAACCGGAGTGTCGCCCTGGGCACGGATCTCCAATTTTGCGCCCGTCTCCAGCCCGGGATTGACGGACCCGGCCACCTCGCAACCTCCGCATTCTACAGGCGGGGGGTTGTTCATGGACCCGTGCCAGCCGGATGCGTTGATAAACAGCGTGGTCCTCGGCGGCGGCATGAACATACCGTTTATCCCGGGGACTTCGATGGCGATGGTTTCGGAGACGGTGAGTCCGATGTCCCCGAACTCGGGCAGAATAAGTCTCCTTTCCGGCGGTAGCTTCGACACACCCGTGGGGCAGGATCATTTGTTCGCCGTATTGACGTTCATGGTCACCGGGAATCCAGGTGGCATCCGGATCACTTTTGTGAACCCGATGCCCGGCTCGAATGCACTGCTCGACCTGAATGAGATGGTGGTTGAGGCCGCCACCAGCGGAGGCGTGGTCCAATTCGCAAGTTCCTCCACCGCGGTTCCTACGCTGTCGCAGTGGGGCATCATTGCGTTTCTGTCGGGACTACTGCTGTCTGCCCTCGTTTTTTTGCGTCGGAGGCCGACTGTTACCTAGCCGATGAAGTTACCGCTCGTCATATCGTTTGTGCTCCTGGCCCTCTCCGGCGGCTCCCTGGTCGGTTGGGCACTCAGCGGCTTGGCTGTCCCTGCTGAAAGGCCCCGGAGGAAGGCCTGGGGCATTCTGAGCCTGGGTGTTTTGCTCGGCATCGGAGCTGTTCTTGTTTATTTCCTCGGTCTCCAAGCCGGCCGCTCGCCGAATCCGGTAGCGCGATCGGCGCCGTGGGAGGACTTCCAGCTGCAGCTGGATAGTATCCAAATCCCCCGGGCGGACGCGCTGGAACCCATCCGGGAGGAGGTCTCGCTTTCGGCAGCGCTCTCCCATTTGGACCAGGGTGCCGAAATCTGGAACAAAAAATACAAGTGCATCGGCTGCCACCTCAACGGCTCCTACCTGTTGTTGCGCCCAGCCTTTTCAGCGGTTGCCGGCGCCCCGTCGCCTGATACGCGCGAGTTCTTTCTGAAGAACCTGGAACCGTTTGTCGGGAAAAAGGAAGAGCTCCTTCTGCGGAACGGCAACAGGCCGGCGCAGGTGGTTTGGGCGGCTGCCGGACTGGCGACCTGGGATGCCCATGTCGTACGGGCTCTTTCCCCGGAGACAGATGGAGTGTTGCGCTGCATGTTCCGGTTGCAGAAGGAGAACGGGGCATGGCTGTCTCCCGACTGCTGGCCTCCCCTCCAATCGGACGCCTACCAATTGGCAACCGTTGCCGCGCTAGCCGCCGGCACGGCGCCTGGCTGGCTGGATGGTGCCAAGGAGCCGGATTTGAGACGCCGCCTCGTGCTGCTGCGGAAGTACCTGGCCGATACGACTCCACCGCACGAATATGCGGCGGTATGGCGTGTCTGGGCTTCGACAAGGTTTCCCGGTGTTTTGAAGCCGACCGCTCGGGCGGCAAGCCTCGAGCCGATCTGGAAGCTGCAGCACGAGGACGGAGGCTGGGCGATCCGCGACTTCGCTGACCCCGCACAATGGGGCGGAGGGTCTCGCCGAGCCCAGCTCGAGGCAGAACCTGGTTACCGCAAGGCTCCGAGCGACGGTCACATGACTGGCCTGGCCGTTTGCGTGTTGAGAGACGCGGGTATCCCCGCCGGTGACCCGAGAATCGAGAAGGCCGTGAGCTGGCTGCTGAAGAACCAACGCAAGAGCGGGCGCTGGTGGTCGAAATCGCTGAATACCGACACGTACCACTTTCTCACGTACGGCGCGACCTGCTTTGCCCTGGCCGCTCTCGAGAAATGCGGCCGGCTCACGCCCACAAGGCGTTAGCCCGCATTTCTCACACTTGTGAGACTCCCCTGCAATCCGCTAGATTTGCTGTCTGGGAGCAGAACTTTGTACAAAGCCCCTATCCGCTATCACCTGCCGTTCGTGATCTCGCTGGTTCTGCTCTTTGCGGCGACGACACTCCCGTTCCGATGCCACTATCCGATCAACTGGGATGCAGCCCAGTTCGTCCTTGGAGTCCGGCACTTTGACGTCCGCGTGCACCAGCCGCATCCTCCGGGCTACCCGTTGCTCATTGGGCTCGCCCGCATTGTTGACCGCGTTCTCGATTCGCCTCACCTGTCGGTGCTTATAGTGGTTTGGGCGTTCGGTCTCGGTGCCTTACTAGTGCTCTACTGGCTTGTGTTTTCTCTTTGGGGCAGCCGGTGGGCCGGCTTCTATTCCGCGGTTGGTCTTCTCCTGAATCCGCTCTTTTGGTACTACCGGGAAACCGCGCTCACCTACACGGTTGATGCTTTTGTCACGCTTCTGGTCGGCGGATTGAGCTACCGGGCCCTTAGCGGCTCCCCTCGTCTCCAGTATTCAGCTGCGGTTGCACTCGGGCTGCTGGGGGGTGTGCGACCGTCACTGGTATTGCTGCTGGCGCCGGTTGTCTTGTTTCCGTCTCTGGCGCAGAAACGTCACCGGGCGACCGTGGCAGCCGTCGGCCTGCTGGGAATCTCGGTGCTGGCGTGGTTGATCCCGCTGATTGCCTTGTCGGGAGGCGTTTCCATCTTCATGGAAACATCAAGCCGGCTGGCCGTGCAGGGAGCCGCAAACACTTCGGTGCTGATGGGAGCTGGAACTGAGAAGATGCGGCAACAACTGGCCGCGGTGATAGCGCTTGTGGAGATTCCCTGCAACCTGATGTTGTTACCGGCGCTCCTGGGTGCTCTGACTTACTTCGGTGACTTAGTCGTGAAGAAGCGCGTCGGAGCGGAGTCGGCATTTCTTGGTTGCTGGATCCTGCCTTCGCTTCTGTTCTTCGTGCTCGTTCACTTGGGACAACCCGGGTACCTTCTAATCCTGATACCGCTCGTTTACGTGAGCGCCGGTCGCGTCTGGGTGGCGGTGGAAACGGCCAAAGCGAGATCTTTCAGGGCTGTGGGAGTGTCCTGTCTGATTGGCCTGCTCTTGCTCCACGGCATGGCTTTCCCTCTTATGTCACCCGAGGTGAAGTCCGCACATCTGCACTGGAAGGACAAGCTGCAGCGGCTCGTGTTAAGGAAGGCCAGCGACTTGGGCGTTTTTTGTGCCGCCGTGATCAAGCTCAATGACAAGAAAATCGAAGCGTTGACTGAGACTGTTCGTTCTTACCCCGTCTCGGGCACGCTGGTCATCACGACGCCACCACTCGACGGGACCATCGGACCGCACTACGATCCTCAGCCGGTTGCTTTCCGAACGCTGGGCACCACCTGCCCCGAGTACCGGCTCTTTCTGTTGGGACCGGAGCCTCATGTGCCGTTGACTCTTCAGGAGTTCAAGACCGAGTACCTGCCTACCGTTATTGAGATTCCGCCGGGAGGGAACAGGGTAGTGGTTCTTCTCGACCACATCCCGCCCCAACTGATGCCGGGGCGACTCGACCTCGTGGGGAAAGACCAGCCGGCCCCTCATTACCTGGGTCTTGCGGAGGGACCGTTCGAGTTCCTGGGTGTTCGGTTCGAACCGCTGGAGCCTTAGCCTGAAGCGAAGCGGGTCACGGGAGCTTCTGAACGGTTTAGCCCGAAACCTTCGGCTCCGACTGCCCGGTCTCGACAACCACCTCGGCTTTCAGGCTGTTGGCTATGAAACACTCGTCGTGCGCTTTGCGATGGATGTCGGCGATCTGAGCGGGCGTCGGGATCGCATCACCGGAGAAGCGGATCACCGGGCGAAGGACGATGCGCGAAAACGCCGCCCGCCCATTGGGTCCCTTCCCGATTTCGCCGTGGGCGTAGTCGTCGTATGCGTCCACGACGAACCCGGCTTTGGCCGCGATGGAGAGGAACCAAAGCATGTGGCAACTCGAAGCAGCGGCTACGACGGCTTCTTCCGGGTCAACGTTCGATGGGACCGAGTAGGGCAGCGGTACAACCGTGGGAGAGGAGGAAGCAGGCACAACGGTTCCCCCGTCGAAATGCCACTCGTGGGCGCGGCTGTACTTCCCATCTCTGAAGCGGGCATCGCCGCGCTTCCATTGAACGTGAGCCGTGTAGGTGTGCATATTGTCGATTCTGGTTGAATTCAGTCTAGCCAAACTCCTTGAGCACAACAATGCTCGTCGCTTCTCCGGGCGGCCTGGCGCCGCTCGGCATCGGCTGCATCGCGCTCCGGAGGTCGATCCGACTTCCAAGTCGGACATCCTGACTTACTCGCGGCGACCAACCGCGCACTTCGCAATAAACGCTGCGTCTGTAGTCTGTTACCGCTCGGCAGCGGCTGCATCGTGCTCCGGAGGTCGATCCGGATGTCCGACTTGGAAGTCGGACCAACGGGACTCCCGTTCCATCCTTGACACACTGCGGGCCTCACCATATTCTCCGTCGTGGACAGGGAGGACCAAACGTGATGGACAGACGAACGTTTTGCTGCGCGGGCATCGTAACGGCAACAACTCCGGCGCTGGCATCAGCGGTTGAGCCGGAGTTGTTGGCTGCGCCGGCAATGAAGCTGGTGATAGGCAGTGACCACGCCGGTTTTCCGCTGAAGGGCCCCGTCATCGAGATCCTCCGCTCGTGGGGCCATGCCGTGAACGACGTCGGGACATATTCGACGGCGCCAGTCGATTTCCCGGACATCGCCAGGAAGGCATGCGCCGAAATCCTGACCGGGCGCGCTGACCGCGGAGTCATGGTATGCGGAACCGGCGTCGGCGCCGCGATTGCCGGGAACAAGATCAAAGGGATTCGTGCGGCGCTTTGCCATGACACCTACTGCGCGCATCAATGCGTCGAACACGACGACGTCAATCTGCTCTGCATCGGTGCCTGGATCATAGGTATCAAGGTCGCGGAGGAGGTCCTTCACGCTTTCCTCGGCGCCCGCTTCAGCACGGAACCGGAGTTCCGCCGGCGGGTGAAAAAACTCGAAGAACTGGAGTCCTTTCGGCCGTAGCGCGGATTTCGGGCGATTTCGGGGACATAATACTTAATTCCCACCCCGTGACTGCCAAACTTGCCGTTGGCAAAGGAATTAAGTTTTGTGTCCCCGAAATCCCCGAAATTCCAGAAATTCAGGTGTGCCCGAACAAACACGGAGTTCCAAATGTCTGAACACAATTCAAACGAGAGCATGAAAATCGATCGTCGCGGATGGCTGCGGAAGAGCGCTGTTGCGACATTGGCTGCAGGCACCGCACATTGGTCGGTGACCGCCGGGTCGCCCGCCGATTCGGCTTCGGGCCTTGCCCTTCGCGAGAAGTTCTTTGGCTGCGTTGCCGGAGTCTACGTTGGCTCCTCGATGGGAGCGGCCGTTGAAGGCCAGAGTTGGGAAACTATCGAGCAGAAGCACGGCACCCTGGATAAACTCCTGCCGTATCGGCATTACACAGGCACGAGCAATTGGACCCGTGAGCCGGGCACGACGGAGGACGGCGTAGAGCGGCAGAAGCTGATGATTGCTGCGATCCTCGAGAAGCAGGATCGGGTCACTGCCGAAGACGTCCGGAAAGCCTGGGTTGAACACATGAATCCCAACGCTCCGGGTCTTATATCCGAACCGTTCGAAGGATCGCTCCTCGCGATGGCTAAGACGCCCGTCCCCGCCGCGGACATCGGCAAATACTGCGACTACTCGGGACTCATCTCGATGGCTCGGTCGTGTCACCCGATCGGTCTGATCAACGCCGGGGATGTGGAGGGTGCCATCGTGGATGTCCACGAGGTCGGACAACTTTACAATACGGGCGGTTCTCGGGGCATTCGGTGGGCCGAAGTCACGGTGGTTGCGATCGCCGCCGCCACCCGGCCCGGGGCCACGGTAGACAGCGTACTGGCAGCCATCTTTGATAACTGCGATAAGCCCAGCCATGCCTTCCAACGCGAGGTTGGTGTACGCAGCGAGCTGGAAGCTGGTTTGAAGTTGACAGCCGGTTGCGCGGATTTCCGTGACCTGCGGCAAAAATTCGCCGGTAAATACAGCGGCCAGGGAGTCCCCTACGCCATGAGCTATGCCAACGAAGTGGTGACCAAGGCTGTCTGCATCTTCCGCATGACCGGTGGCAAACCGTGGGAGACAATCAAGTCCGCCGTCAACATGGGCCGCGATACCGACTGTCTGGCTGCCGTGTCGGGTGGCATTGCCGGAGCGCTCGGCGGCGGCGATTCAATCCCGGGGGATCTCATCAGGCAGGTGGACCATGCCACCTCCCTTAACCAGTACACCTGCGCGCGCCGAACCATAAGAGAGACTTCGGACGGGTTGTATGATGCTTATCGGACCCGGCTGAAAAAGCTCCGGGCATTCGTCGATGCGATGGAAAAAGCTTAGGCGCACACCGGTATGACTGAGGCGGGAGGAAAAGGCAATGCTCAACTTCACGGTCAAGAACCCGACCCAGATCCTGTTTGGAAAAGGATAGAGGGAAGGGAGCCATTTCCCTGGCGACTCTGGTCAACGGTATTCGTTTTGACGATGGCCGCCGCGTTGCTCATCCAGCTGGTCCTGCTGCCCCTGGTCTTTCCCTCCTGGAATGCGGGCGGCGGGCTGGTGGATAACTGTCTGGATTGTGCACAATACCATCGGATCGCCGCAGCGATGGCCGAAGGAATCCGCCAGAACGGGTGGTCGGCATGGGAACTGAGACCGGAGGGGCATGCCCCAGCCGGTCTCGCAGCTGCGTTATATGCGATCACGGTTTCCGGGCTGTGGACGATGGTACCGGTTAACGCGGCGGTTCATGCCACCACTGTCGCGTTGCTTTTCCTGATCCTTACATCCTTCGGCTGTACGTCCCGGAGCGCGTTACTGGGAGCGGCTCCGTTTGCCCTCTTTCCTTCGAGTGCCCTCTGGTATGCGCAACTGCTGAAGGACGGCTTTTTCTTCCTGGGATTTTTTCTCTTTGTGCGCGGTTGGATTTCCATAATGCAATCGTCAGGGCGACCACGGCTCCCTCGAGCTCGGCTTCTGGCAGTCGTTCAGGCTCTGTCTGGAGCTTTCGTCCTCTGGGTCATTCGGCCGGAAATGGTCAAACTGGTTCTCGGCCTGTCCTCTGCAGTCTGTGCCGCCGGACTGATCATGGCATTCGTCTGCGGCCGGTTCAGAACGTGGAGGCGGGCTTTCCTTGGAGGGTTCGTCCTCGCTTTGGGTGCGACCACTCTTGCGGTCTGCCTGGATTACCTGCCCAATCGAACTGAACCCCCCCGATCCGTCAGGCCCCCGGCACTTGCAGATACCGTGGCTCGGGGACCGGATTCCGCTCAGGCAAAGCGGACACCGACGGGAAGTTCGGGCTTGGCGGCTGGACCAGTGGCAGCCGCGCTGCGTGGGTTTGTATACCTCCCCGTTCGCCTGGCCGCTGTTGCGATCCAAAAGCGGCAGGCCTACCTCGCCGAGCAAGGCGCATCTGACATGGACCGCGACGTCCAGGTGGAAACTTTTGGCAACCTGGTTGCCTATTTGCCGAGGGCCGTTCGGAACGCTTATTTGTCTCCTTTTCCTCGGCACTGGTTTAGTCAAGGCACCCACGCTTCCACGACCAGTTTGCGGCGGGTGTGCGGGTTTGAAATGCTGGTGGTCTATTTTGCTCTCTGCTGCCTGCCCTTTGCCGTTTGGCGCAAGAGACGAGACGTGTTCCTTTGGGCAGCGCTGCTCCATGCGGGTGGGATGCTCGTCGTTCTCGGCACGATTGTGACCAACTGGGGGACCCTGTACCGCCTCAGGTACGGTTACCTGATGCTGTGGGTGGGAATCGGTCTGGCCGGGTTCCTGGAAGTCGCGGACGAGCTTCGTCAGCGAAGAAGCCGTCTTAATCAGCGACCTGACCGGTCCGCCCGTCCTGCCTGATCCCGACGACCAGGCGCTCGAATTCTGAGGCATACCGTTCCAGGGAAAAAAACTCGCAGACTCGCGAGCGCCCTTTTTCACCCATCTTCCGGCGAAGCTGTTCATCAGCCAGGAGCCCGAGGGTCCGGTCGGCGATCAAATCGTCTCTTCCTGGCGGAGTCAGGTACCCGGTTTCTCCGTCCAGAACAGTCTCGGCAGGTCCTCCCCGATTGGTACTGACCACCGGGATGCCACAAGCCATGGCCTCCGTCACTGCCAGCCCAAAACTCTCAAACCGGCTGCTGCAGACGAATACGTCGGCGGCCGCCATGATGCTCTCGACCCTCGGAGTCCATCCCAGAAACCGCACTCTGTCTCGCAGCAACGGGTCGCCACCGACTTCGGCGTGGATTCTGACTTTCAGTTTCTCCTCGTGTCGCCCTCCAAAGACATTGTCTCCGGCGACGGCAAAGCAGACGGTAGGATTCTGGAGGGCGATCCTCCGGGCTGCCTTCAAAAAGATATCGTGCCCCTTGACATCCTGGTACCTGCCCACAAAGACGACCAGTGGGCTTTTTTCAGGCAGGTCCAACTCCCGGCGAATCGATTGTTTTAGATCAGGGCGGGGTTGAAACTGGCAAGTGTCGATTCCGAGATACAGCGTCCGAACAAGGTCGGGCTGCATAAAAGGAGGCTGACCCAGGAAGCCGGATCTCACGGCTTCGGAGATAGCCAGTGTTCGGGTGGGGCCGTGGCGGAAGAATCTCCGTTGCCAGGGCTTGGGATGAAACCACCAGCCGTAACAGGTGAAAACCAGGGAGATGCTGTTTCGTCCACAGACGGGTGTCACAAACGGCAGCGTGTGGAAATCCGAGTGGACGGCTGCCGGGGCGAGTTTTTCGATGACCCGACCGATTCGCCGGGTGGCTGGAAGATGCCGCCAGATCGCCGGCACAAACCAGGTGGTGGCCCCGCGATACGGAGTCAGGGTGGTGAGGACGCCCTTCTTTCTAGCCGATTCGGGGAGTTGGCCATCGCGAGGGCAAAGCAACACGGGGTCATGGCCTCGCTCCTGCAGGCGGCTCATGAGACCCATCAGGCTCGTCTCTCCGCCTCCGAGTCCGGTGTAGTAACTACAAAAAACAATGCGCAAACGCCGCCCTCCCTCGTTATCCCCCGGTGCAGGCTGTAACAGTGAATCATACAGTGGCCACCAGGCAACCCTAAAATGGGGGCGGGCATGACGCAGGGCACGACAGCGAGGGTGTTGAAAATGTTGACTGACGTGATATTTCCGTCAAGCGGATTGCCGAAATGACCCCAACGGGGTCACGTAGCAAAGCCCAGGGTTGCCCGCGTTGTGTGCGGGAAACCCTGGGTAGGGGTGTTCGTATGCATCCAACCCTGAAAGGGTTGCGTACCGCACTACGCAACCCTTTCAGGGTTGGATCCTTCCCGCCGTCAACCCGGGGTTTCCCGCACACAACGCGGGCAACCCCGGGCTTTGCTACGTAACGCCTTCGGCGTTGAAAACGTCACTAAGCCGCCGGTCGAACGCACTTCTCCGACCTTTTTCAAGACCCTCGCTTCATGCGCGGCTCCATTCGCTCCCTCTTGGAGGTTCCTTATAGGTGCACTTGCCGGAGCGATTGGCGGCGACTACAATGAGCCGCGCCGGGGAAGCGAGCGACTGAATCATTCTCCATGGCCGCCTGGACTTCCAATATTGCGGACCACTTTCATGCGGGTAGCGCACATCAGCAAGTCAACCGGGATCGCAGGCTCCGAGCGTCATCTGCTGGATCTTTTGCCGGGCTTGCGCGCACGTGGGCTGGCAACCTGTGTCCTGGTACTCGAGGACCCGCGGCACCCTGCCACCGCGTGGGGTCGCGCTCTGCGCGAGCGTGGCGAGACGGTAGAAATTGTCCCGATTCACGGGCACCTCGATTTTCGGCTGGTGAGCCGCCTGGTAGAACGTCTGAGGGCATTTGGGCCTGATGTGGTTCACACGCATCTGCTGCACGCCGATTTGTACGGTCTGAGGGCTGCCAGGCGTGCGGGCGTTCGGCACATGGTCTCCTCCCGCCACAACCAGGATGCCTTCCGCTGCAATCCGCTGATCAAGTGGCTGAACCGCCGGGCCATGCGGTACGCCGAGCGCGTCATTGCGATTTCCGGCTCGGTGGCGCGGTTCGTATCCGAGGTGGAGGGAACCCCGTCGGATCGTGTGGTCACGGTCCATTACGGTCTCGATATCCCCTCCGTCCCACCGGATAGTCGAGAGCAGGCACGAGCCCGGCTCGGGTTCGGCGGCGCCGGCGATCTGGTGCTGATCGGCTTCATCGGGAGGCTGGTCCGCCAGAAGGGAGCTGATCTGGCGCTTCAGGCCTTTGCGGGAGTGCACACGGCCCACCCCCAGTCCCGGTTCGTGATTGTCGGTGACGGTCCCGGGCGCCGAGATCTCGAGGCCCAGGCGCACCGTCTCGGGCTTGCAGGGAGGGTGGTTTTTGCGGGTTGGGTCGACGAGGCCAGTCGTGTCATTCCAGCGTTTGATATGGTAGTAGCGCCATCGCGCTGGGAGGGCTTTGGATTAGTGGTGCTCGAGACAATGTGCTGCGGTCTGCCCGTGATCGCCAGTCGAGCAGGTGCTTTCCCGGAGATCGTGGTGCATGGAGAAACCGGGTTGCTCGTCCCTTCGGAGTCCCCGGAGGCATTGGCCGGTGCCATGGAGCGACTCCTGAGCGATCCCAAGCTGGCCGCTGCCATGGGGTGTAAAGGTCGCGCCCGGCTCGCGGAGGCGTTTCCCGTAAAGAAGATGGTGGACGCGACGGTCAGGGTGTACGAGCAGCTGACGATTTGCTAAGGTGAGTCGTCTGAATCGGGGGGATTATGCGTATCCTGATCGCCTCGGGCATCTTTCATCCGGAAATCGGTGGTCCGGCTACCTACCTCGAGCAGATACTTCCGGAGCTGCTGAAGCGCGGTCACACCCTGACGGTCGTGTCCTTCGGCGATAGCAGCCCTGCCGCCCGCTACCCTTATCCGGTCCATCGCGTGGCCCGCCGTCATTGGTTTGCCCGTCACTGGGAATACTATTGGACCGTCAGCCGCTTGTGGCCGGGGCACGACCTGGCCTTCATTCACAGCCTGGGTCTGCCTTTGCCGCGCCGGTTGAGTCCGAGAGTGGGCAGGATAGGCGGCGATCCGGTCTGGGAGCGCGCGGTCAACCGCGGCTGGGTTGCTCCTGACGTCGATGTGCAGAAGTTCCAGACAGCGTGCCGCCACCCGTTGGTGCGCCTGAGCAAAGCCCTGTATCACCAGGAAGTACGGGGGCTGGACCGTATTGTCGTGCCTTGTCAGTTCTGCAGACGCCTGGTGACTTCCTGGGGTGCGGACCCGGCGAAGGTCACGGTGATTCACAATGCAATACGTCCGATGTCCATTCCGCAAGAGACAAGATCCGCGGTTCGCCGTCAGCTTGGTCTCCCAGATGCCAGGTTGCTTCTGACGGTCACTCGTCTGACCTCATTCAAAGGTATCGACTACTTGATTCGAGCTGTGGCGCGTGTCAACGATCTGCATTTGATTGTCGCCGGCGACGGACCCATACGCCGGGAACTGCTTCACCTTACGAATCGCCTTGGAGTCTCCGACCGTGTTCACTTCCTCGGATACGTTCCGCGGGACGGGCTGCCCGCCCTCTTCCGGGCTGCGGACTACACGGTCGCGTATGCGGGGGGGGAAGGCTTGTCGCACACGCTGCTTGAATCGCTCGCGATTGGCACTCCAGTTATTGCGAGCGATTTGGGAGGAAATCCCGAAGTGATCAGCCATGGGAAGAACGGTTGGTTGGTGCCGTTTCCTGACGTAAACAAGCTCGTCGACGCGATTCACCGGGCGTTCCTACCAGCCGAGCAGGCCCGGTCTAGTGCTAACTGTAGCCTGGGCCTCGAAAGGTTTTCATGGGAGCAGATGGTCGAGCAAACGGCGCTGCTGATCGAGTCGTTCAGCACCGGCCGGCGATGAAGCTGGTCTACGCAGCCAAAGCTCGCATTCCGAGTGAATTTGCACACGGTCATCAGATCGCGCGAATGGCAGAAGCCTTCGCCGCTGCCGGTGCTCAGGTGACTCTCTTGTACGCCCGCTATCGCAGCTCGGCAAAGTCTGGTAGTCAAGACATCTGGGACTTCTATGGTGCAGAACGCACTTTCCGAGTCGAGAGCCTTGCCTGCTTGGATTGGTCACGGTTCGCGCGGTTCCTGCCGGCGCAACTCGCCAGAAAGTGGCAGACTTCATGGTCGGAGTGGCTGACTCTTCTCACCTTTACGGCGACTTTGCTCGCAAGGGTGCGGCGTGAAAACGACGCGATCGTTTACAGCCGGGACACCTTTCCGCTCTGGCTCATGTCACTTCTTTGGCCGAAACGGGCTCGGTCTCTGTTCCTGGAGGCCCACACGTGTCCCGGCACGCGTTTGGGTCGACACTTGAGGCGGGGATTGATGAAGCGCATCGGCGGCTTCGTTGTCATTACGGGTCAGTTGCGCTCGCGCTACCTCGAGTCGGGCGTCGAGCCCGAACGGCTACTTGTGGCTCATGATGGCTATCGGCCTGAGTGGTTCGAGGTCGAGGAAGACCGCCACAATTTGCGTCGTCAACTGGGTTGGAGCGCGGACTCTTTCATAGTGGGTTATGCGGGTCGTTTTCAGACCATGGGTATGGACAAGGGGATCGGAGTGCTGGCGGATGCGGTCGCGGAAATCGCTCGTGATCCAGGTGCGCCGCTTGTCCGACTGGCACTGCTCGGGGGGCCGGCCGAAGACGTAAGTCTCCTTCGTGGCCGGATCATTTCCGCGGGACTTCCGCCGGAAACCATCTGGTACGGCGGCCACGTCTCGCCCACGGCGGTGCCCCGGTACCTGCAGGCCTTCGACGTATGTACGGCGCCGTTTCCCTGGACGGAACACTTCGCTCATTATGCCTCACCAATGAAACTATTCGAATATATGGCGTCGGGAACCCCTGTGGTGGCGAGCGATCTGCCTGCAATCGCCGAGATTATTCAAGATGGACAAAACGGATTGCTGGTTCCTGCGGGCGATGCTTCTGCTCTTGCCGGCGCTCTGCGGCGCTTGAGGGATGACCCGGCGTTGGCGTCCCGCCTGGCGGAACGGGCAACGCGGGATGTTGTTCCATACAGCTGGCAACACCGGGCAAAACGTATTTTGGATTGGATTGGCGCCACAACAGATGGTGTATCGCAACCGCGCGCCCAGCGAGGGTGTTGAAAAAGCCGAGAGTTGCGTGCCGCCGCTGGCGATATTGCCTCTTGTGTCACCCTTCGGTCGCCTTCGTTATAACGCCGCCGTGCCCTGAAAGACATCAGAACCGCAAGTGGAGCGAAGCGGAGCGCGCGGGCCCAAACCGTTACGAGACTTGAGGAGTTGTGCGAGACGCCTCGCCAAAGCACGCTGTTTGGGCCCGCGCGCTCCGCTTCGCTCCAGTTGCGGTTCTGATGTCTTTCAGGGCACGGCGTCGGATATTTGGGGCTATCGGCGTTTCATCGGAAGCTTATTGCTTTTTGACCCCTCGCCGCGGGCCTCCGAACAAGAGGCAGCGTGACGCTCCGGCAACGCCTACAGCCCCAGGCGGGGCAGGACGTAGTATCTGATCAGCGCCACCGTGAAAAGCATAACAATCACGTGCGTCCAGGCGGCGCCCATCGCTCCAAAGGCCACTATGAGCGGGACCAGCAGAATGAGGCGAAGCGCCAGGGCGGCCGTGCTGTACACAGTGGCCAGTTGGGGTTTGCCTTTGGCGAGCGTTGCCTGGCGCGCCCAATGAAAGACCCCGCCCAACACGATGCCAACGGCTAGAACTCGCACGAGATTCGCGACTGGCTGGAACTCGGGACCATAAAAGACTCGGACCAGCCAATCAATACAGACAAAGAGGGCGGCGTATATCGCGGCTGTGATGACTGCTGCGTGAAGGACGTATTGGCGAATCAGGTGCCTGACGCGTTGCGCATTGTCCAGCGACCACGCCTCGTTCAACTCGGGATAAAGCACGGTGTTGACCGGAGCCACCGGCATGGCGACGAGACTCGCCGCGCTGTGCGCGATTCGGTAAAAACCGACCTCCTCCACGGGTCGCAGCGCGCCGAGCACCACGACGTCGATGTTCTTGGTGAGGGCCGTCAACGAGGCGGTGATACCCGTGTGGAATGCGAACGAGGTGAATGTTCTGACCGTGTTCGAGTAGCAGCTTCCGCGCCACGTGCAGAGTCGTTTTCTGAGCAACCAGATACCTGCTGAGAACCAGACCAGGAAAGAAAAGGCCGCAATCGCGACGTGTCCCCACATGACGGCCCAGAGACCCAGGGGTGCGAGCAGGACCAAAGACGTAACGCGAAAAACGCCTATCAGGATTGTCAATCCAGCGTTCAGCCTGAATAGCTTGAACACGTAGCACAGGGAGAAAAACGGACCTTCAAGCGTGGAGAAAGGGATCGACCAGAAGTAGATGGCCGTCAGGTCTCCCAGCGTCTCGCTGTCTGGATAGAGTCGCACCCACCATGGAATGACAAGCACGGCAACGGCAAATGTAACCAGCGTAATGAGGATTTCGGCGCACAGCCCCACATAAAAAAAGCTGATCGCCTCTGTCCGGTTGCCACGTACGACGGCGCTCCCGACAAACCGGATTAGCCCTTCACCGGTGCGGATACTCATGAACTGGACCAGCGTCGTCACCAGCGCTGTGCCGAGGACGATCATCCCGTAGTTCTGCGTTCCCAGGGCGCGAGCCAGCACCACCGAGGTTATCAGGCCCAGAGTGACCTTTGACCAGTCTGCGATCAACAATGCGGCAGAATCATGGACGATTCGGCTTTGTATCAGACGGCGGAGGGAGTAACGTAACGGCACGCCAAGACGCCGGATTGCGCGCCTCATCTGGCACTCCCGGTAGGTCTTTGACGGTTTTCGGACAGCAGCGCACCGTAAGTCTCTGCCAACCTGCGGGCAAGGTTGACCCACGACAACTCCTCAGCCCGAAGGCGTGCTGCTTGGCCCATCCTTGTCCGCAACACGTCGTCGGTCAGAAGCAGGACGATCGCGTCCGCCGCCGCCTGCGCATCACCCTGTGGGACCAACAATCCGGTTTCCCCATGGACGACGGCCTCGCTCGCTCCGGATTCGGTAACGCCGATGGCGGGCACACCGGCAGCGGCTGATTCAAGGTAGACCAACCCCAGTCCCTCATAGCAGTTGTCGCGATCTTTGGGAAGCAGGGCGAAGACATCGGCCCGCTGATACCACCGCCGGAGTTCGTCGAACGGAACGCGTCCGAGCGTGTGGAAAGCGTCCGTCATGCCCCGGTCGCCGGCTATTTGCTGCAGCTCTCGAGCGCAGTTGCCGGGGACGTCTTTCGCCCCGATCAGAACGAAGTGCAGGTCAGGCAGGGTTTTGCGGGCCAGGGCGACCGCCTCGAGCGTCACCCCGTGTCCTTTGCGCTCCTTGAGGGCTCCGACGCTCAAGACGACTCGGCCTGTCGCGGTCCAGTCGGCTGGCTCACTGGCTGTACCTGTGTTCTTGAAGAGCTCCGGGCGCACCCCGCCGGTGGCCACGAGATGGCGAGGCAGACGCATACGCTCTGCCATCCGGTCCCGGATGAAGCTCGTCTGGAACACGATGGTGTCGGCCCTCCGGAACGCGGATCGAAAGACCAGGCGCTGCCAGGGGTTCGCCAGAGGAGCGACAGCCCAGGTGCCGTGGGCGGTCAGAACGAAGGGCACGGACCGAGGGCGGCTGAGCGCAACCAGCGGGGCGTACGGTTCCACCAGGCAATGCACGACGTCACACCGTTCCAGAATCCGACGCAGGCGCAGGCTCCGCGACAACGTCCGTAGGGTTTGGCCTCGCGGGCCGAAGAGCGGTGGCAGGACTGAGTGCACCTCGATTCCTGCGAGCTCGCTGTCGATTTTCGAATCGGCGGTGACGAGCACGGGCAGCACGCCCTGTTCCCGTAGTGCCCGAACGACCTCGACGGTGTAACGCCCCCAACCGTCTGTCCCACGCGCTCGTTCCGTCACGAAACAGATTCGCAACCTCATCCCCCCTGGTCCGCCGGGTGCCAAAGCCGACGTAGACCAACCGCCGCCAGAATCCAGATAAACACCTGGGCAGGAAACAAATAGCGCGGTGTTACCGTCAGAATCCCGTACACTCCGAACAAGTACCCGATGATCGCGAAGAGTGCGAAGTACTGCCGCCATCGGGTGAGCACCAGGGCCACACCGAGCAATGCAAGCGCCAGGGCAGTGAAGTGTAATAGATGGATCGACAGCTTCAGCCAGAACCATGGCGAATGTCGAATGGCGGCAAGGCCGCGAAGCGAGCCGTCCTCACGCCACCACCGCGCGGCGATCTGCTTTGTGCTCGGCCCGGTCAGATTGACTGTCCCGTGCGGTTGGAGGATAGCGCCCGCCAGGTGGCGGCCCCGCAGGCGCATCCATTGAAACGGGTTCCGGGCAATCGGGCCAAGTGCTTCAAAAAGGTAATCCTGGTCTCCGGCCTTGAAGTCCCGGCGCCTGCGGTCCAGCGCCTCGTGTCCCTCCCACTGGCCACTGCCGGTTGCCCCTATCCATAGGTTGGAAGCGAAGCCGCTCGGCAGCGGGCTTCTGGTCGTGTAGAGCAGGTAAAGGTTCCACGGGAGCAGCGTCAAAGCGAAGGCGCCAAGCATGACTGCGCCTCGCCGTAATCCGAGGCGACGTCCCTGGAGCATCGCAAGATGAGCCGCCAGAAGCACCGGGAAGAAGAGAAGGATCGGCCGCGTCAGTGTCGCCAGCGCAAAGACGAAACCGATCACGATTTGGCCCGATTGCGAAACCTTCTCCTGTTCCTTGGTGAAGAGCCATATTCCCAGCGTCAGCCAGAACATAAAGAGGGTTTCAGTCAGGATGCTGAAGGGCTCCATTACAAACGCCGGACCGAGTCCCAACCCCGCCGCCGCAACCAGTGCTGCCCGTGGATCGGACGTCAACCGGCGGGTCAGGCTGAAGGCCAGCCACACCGTCAAAACACTTAGCGCGACTTGTGTGAGTCGTACGAGGGTCAGAACAACGGTGGGAGGCAGCCTGTCTCCGGCAGGAAACGGAGCATCGGGGACGAGCCGCCAAACGATAGCCAAGCCGAGCGGGTACATCGGCCCCACTGTGCTTAGAGGCTGCTCCAGAGCGGAGTGTGCGATCGACCAGCCCTGTCGCAAGTACCAGATGCTGTCGCCTCCGTGAATACCGGTCTGGGGGTCGGTTGCAGCAAGAACCGCGAGCCGCGCCAAGCAGGCGACGGCGAGCAGGAGCCCGATCCAGCTTTTCGTTCGAGCAGGAGCCTGCTCCTCAATGGTTGACTTCATGGTGCCCGACCCGCTTATCCAGGTCGCCGACTTGCAGGCGGAGTATAGCCATCTCCTGGGCGAGCGACTCGTTCTCTCTGGTCAACCGGCTGATAACGGTCGAGAAGTGCAGCGTGATGACGAGCAGGAACGCGAATACGACAACGAATAACGCGCTTGGCGGATAGGCGATTTTCATTGCGCGCGCGAGCAGGTCCAGCAGGGTGCGGTTGCTTGCCAGGATCAGGATCACGACTGAGGTCAGCAGCCATAGGATCGAGTAACGTTCCCTGAGCCGCCTTCGGCGCACGAGCTCTATCACGCTAACCAAGAGGGTTAAGGCACCACCAAGAGCAATGAGAATCGTGCGGTCCAGCATTGTTACCTCGCTTTTGACCTGTCTTCAGGAGTCAACGTCGGCGGCTTTCGCAGGAGTCCCACCATGATCGCCAACAGCACTTTGAACATGTAGTACGCCGAGTCCAGCAAGTGAATGGAGCTCTGCCCGCCGTAACGCGGATTCATCGTGACGGGAATCTCGGCCACCCGTAGGCCCGCTCGTACAAACAAAACCACGGATTCCGGTTCCGGGTAATCATGTGGATAATGGTCGGCGCACAGTCGGATGGCTCTCTGGTTAAAAGCACGAAAGCCGGAGGTCGGATCGGTGAACCGTTGCCGGCAAATGAGACTCGTCACAGCGGCCAGGATGACGATTCCCATGCGGCGAAGGCGCGGCGTGATATAGCCGCGTTCCTCGAGGTAGCGCGACCCGATGACAACGTCAGCTCCGGTGCGCAGAAGTGCGGCCAGAAGTTCGGGGATCTCGGCCGGGTTGTGTTGACCATCTGCGTCGTTACGCACTACCCTGCCATAGCCAGAACGCAGTGCATAGAGGAAGCCGGTCTGTTCGGCGCCGGCGATGCCCAGGTTATTCGGCAGGTGCAACGCAACAACGCCCAGCCCCTCGGCGACGGACCCGGTACTGTCATCCGATCCATCGTTGATCACGACAATATCGGCAGCGGGGACACTCGTCCTGACCCTGCAGATCACACGTTCCAGACTTTCCTCTTCGTTATAGGCAGGTATGATGACCAGCGTCCTGCCCTCACCCCTCGTCGACAAGTCCGTCCCCTTTCGGCATGGCCGGTTTACCCTTCCACCGAGAGCTGATGATACAAGGTTTCGTACTCAGCCCCCACTTTTCTCCAGCTGTACAGTCGTTCAACAAGTCTTCGCCCTCCCTTGGAGAGCCTGATGCGCAAAGCGTCATTCTGCAAAAGCTGGACGACTCGCGAGGCGAGTTCGTCCGGATCGTTCCCCAACACAACGTCCTCTCCGGGTGTCACATCGATGCCCTCGCATCCGAGTGGGGTGCTTACCACCGGTAGACCGGTTGCCATGGCTTCGAGGATCTTATTCCTGATCCCTGCCCCTCGAAACAGTGGAACGACCAGGCAAGCAGCTTGAGCCAGGGGAGCCCTCACGTCAGCTACCCATCCGGTCACCTCGACGCCGCGCCGGGCAAGGGCTTTCAACGCGGCGGAGGGATTGGCACCGATTATCCGGACCGAGGCTCCCGGTACTCGTGTTTGCACTCGGGGCAGGATATCCGAGATCAAGCTGACTGCGGCAGCCAGATTGGGGCCGTAGTCGTAGTTACCGAGGAAGACGAGCGGTCCGTCGTTCGCACCCGGGCCCTGCGGCTTAAAGTACTCGAGATCGACTCCGTTGGGAATGACCGCGATCGCCAGCCGGGGATTGAGTGCCCGCAGGTAATCCGCGTCCTTGCATGACACGAGAACGACCCGGTCAAAGCCCTCGTAGATCCTTCGCTCGTAACGGCGAGTCACCTCCAGCGTTGCCCTCAGCTGCAACCGTTCAAACGCCCCCCGCGCCTGCGCCGTTTCCCGTTCGAGAAAGAGCCCAAAGCTCTCGTAGGGCGTGATGATGGACGGCAAGCGACTGCTGAGACTTCGAAACTCGTAGACCTGAATTCCTCCGAAGAAATGGACGATGTCATAGCGCCTCGTGGACAGCAGACGTTCGATGGCGCGCCACATCGCCGGGTTCCAGCACTCGTCCGCAGAAACGGGGGTTGGGCGGAACAAGCGCTTGAGATAGTCGACGTGCGAGCGCGGCTGCTCCTTCACAGCCTCGAAATGACCGAACAGCAGCGCGGATCGTGGGAGTTGGTCCAGGTCCTGCTCGTCAAGGTAGAAGGCCGCCATATCGAAGCAGTGACCGCGTTCCCGCAGCTCTTCGACGAGATGCGAAACGATCAGCCGGTCGCCATGATGTCGTGGGTAGGGAAAGCAGCGGGAGATGATCAGAACATTCATGTGTCATCACTCCCTAACCTATTCGATCCCGCACACGTTGGACCACATCCTGTCCCCAACGGGTCGGCCAGCTTAGAAGGCGAAGCCATCGTGCCTTCCGGGGGCCGAAGTACTTCTCCGCATACGCCGCCAGGTCCTC
>Ga0105092_10000362_pt1 | contig 23200 bp, 17 predicted proteins | sample PPLLak2March2015_FD_87021 | JGI IMG/M metagenome (GOLD analysis project Ga0105092, IMG submission 87021) | Freshwater sediment microbial communities from Prairie Pothole Lake near Jamestown, North Dakota, USA - PPLs Lake P7 Core (1) Depth... | ecosystem: Environmental > Aquatic > Freshwater >... | reverse complement strand
GCCTTCGAGGCCTGATAAGGCATCGGCCTCTCCCGTTGCCACCGCACTCCAAAAAAGCGGTCGGTTGCCAGCCCGACGTCGGGTGCCTCCAAGATACGTAAAGTGCAGGGCCTTGCCACCGCACTCCGAAAGTAGTTAATGCAACTGCTCTGCTCCAGAGGCCAGGCCTTTCTTGGCCGCTAAAAACTTAATCTTGACCCCTAACCAAGGAGAATCCCTGTGATAGACAAGGTGAACCTCACCGAGAAGTTGTCCAGCTTTTCCGATCACTGGAACCCGAGGATCGTTGGCGCGCTGAACGGGCAATACGTGAAGCTCGTTAAGTTCCAAGGGCCGTTTGTGTGGCACAAGCACGACGCCGAAGACGAGTTGTTTTTCGTCGTGAAGGGACAGTTCCGGATTGAATTCCGCGATCGGAAGGTCGATCTGAACGAGGGCGAGTTTCTGATCGTACCGAGAGGAGTAGAGCATCGGCCGGTGGCCGAGCGCGAAGCACACGTTCTGCTCTTCGAACCCGCATCAACTCTGAATACTGGAAACGTCGAGAGCGAGCTGACCCGACACAATCTGGAACGGATTTGAACTACAAACGGTTGACTGCTTGCGGCTTTCCTCGATAGGATCGAGCCTTAGTTTCGACGTCGTGTCCTCTTTTTGTCTCCTCGAAAAATACTTATGAGAACGAAGCCAGTGACGGTAGTCCTATTGGTCCTTCTGTTGGCGATTGCACCGATCTACGCGATCGATCTGATCCCTCAGCCAGTGGAAATGAAACTTCTGGATGGATCGTTGACTCTAACCCTGAACTCGACCATCTCTTACAACAAACCGGAAGCCCGCAGCCTGGCCGTGATGCTCGCCGAAAGGTTGAAGGTTCCAACCGGAATTGGTTTCCGGCTGCGCGAAGGCGAGGCAGCGACGATTCAACTTCGTCTGAACGACACCGTGGTCCCGGCGATCGGGAAAGAAGGCTATGTCCTCGAATCCAACGTCGAAACGGCGGTCATTTCTGCAAATCAGCCCGCCGGCCTGTTCTACGGAATCCAGACCCTGCTTCAACTCCTGCCCGCGGAAATCGAAGGCAAGATGGAGAGCGCGAAGTGGACGATCCCAGCCGTGCGCATAACCGATTACCCGCGCTTCGGGTGGCGAGGCCTGATGCTCGACGTCAGCCGGAATTTCTTCACGAAGGACGAAGTCAAAACGTTCATTGATCAAGCAGCCAGGTTCAAATTCAACACGTTCCACTGGCATCTGACCGATGACCAGGGCTGGCGGATTGAAATCAAGTCGTTGCCGAAACTCACCGAAATCGGGGCGTGGCGAGTCCCGCGCGTCGGGCACTTCGGCGAACGCCCCGCGCCCAAGCCCGGTGAAGCGGCCACCGAGGGCGGGTTTTACACGCAGGCCGACATTGCGGAGGTCGTCAAATACGCCCTGGATCGCTTTGTGACAATCGTTCCGGAGATCGATGTTCCGGGTCACAGCATGGCTGCGATCGCCGCGTACCCCGAGCTCAGTACTCGCAAGGACACCTCGACGCGCGTGGACCCCGGAACGCACTTCTCGGAGTGGTATTCGAACGGCACCTTCAGGATGTTGATTGAAAACACGCTCAACCCCTCGGATGAGAACGTCTATGCGTTTCTCGACAAGGTTTTCACCGAGGTGGCGGCGATGTTCCCGTCACCCTACATCCACGTCGGCGGCGACGAGTGCTACAAGGGGTACTGGGCGCAGGATCCGGGTTGCCAGGCCTTGATGAAGAAGCTGAACACCCGGCATGTCGAAGACTTGCAGGGATACTTCCTGGGCCGTGTAGAAAAGATCATCACCGCGAAAGGGAAGAAGGTGATCGGCTGGGACGAAATCCTCGAGGGCGGGATTTCCCCCGAGGCGGCCTTGATGAGTTGGCGCAGCATCAAAGGCGGAATTGAAGCGGCCAAGTTGGGCCACGATGTTGTGATGAGCCCGGCTTCCTTCGTCTACCTGGACTACTGCCAGGGCGACCCGACCGTTGACCCGCCGATCTATGCGAACCTCAGGCTCCGCCAATGCTACAACTTTGAACCGGTGCCGGAAGGGGTCGAAGCCAAATACATCCTTGGAGGACAGGGGAATCTGTGGACTGAGCAGGTGCCGACTCTCCGATACGCTCAATACATGACGTGGCCCCGCAGCTGGGCGCTGGCGGAAGTGTACTGGTCTCCAAGGCAGGCCCGGAATTGGGAGAACTTCGTGAGCCGGGTGGAAAAGTATTTCGCGCGCTTCGACAAGGCCGACATCAATTACTCGCGCTCGATGTACGACGCGATTGTCGAAACGTCCAGGAAGGGCGACAAGCTGCTGCTGACAATGGATTCGGAAGTCCCTGGCCTGGACATTTACTTCACGACCGATGACACCATGCCCGACAGCCGCTCGACCAGGTACAGCCAACCGGTGGAGATCCCCGATGTTCCTCTCACGTTGCGGGTGATCACTTATCGGAACGGCAAGCCGACCGGCCACCTCATCACGCTCCCGCTCGCCGAGCTGAAGAGGCGGGCGAGAAGGTAACCCTGCCGATCTCGGAAGCCGCGCACGGAGAGAACGGGCGAAAGGACCCGGTGAGATGCGCAAGGTGTTGATCGCGATGGGGCTCGCGGCTTGGGTGTAAGCTGATTAGAAGGTGGCCCCGAAATCTGTTCGGGGTCAACCAACAGGGAATCTGCAGATCCCGAAAGCTTTTCGTTGGTCGACCCCGAACAGATTTCGGGGCCACTCAGGCCGAGACTATCATGACCGGCAGTCACCTGATCCTCTACGACGGCGTGTGCGGGCTGTGCAATCGACTGAATCGTTTCGTCTTGAAGCGCGATCCAGCCGCGGTCTTCCAATTTGCTTCACTGCAGAGCCGGCTCGGCCAGTCGCTCCTCAAAGCAAACGGACTGGACGCCGACAACCTTGAAACGCTGTACGTTGTCGCGAACTACGGCTCGGAATCTCCCGTACTCCTTTCCAAATCCCAGGCAGCGTTCTTCATATTGAAGACGCTCGGCGGTCCCTGGCGAGTGGTCACGATCCTCGGCATTCTCCCCAGGCGGCTGCTCGACTGGGTCTATGACTTGATCGCACGAAACCGTTACACGGTGTTCGGGCGTTATCAAACCTGCCCGATTCCCAGCCCCGAATACAAGAGCCGATTCGTTGATATATGAGGATCAGCGCGAGCCCGCGTGACGTTCTGATAATTCCTGGAGGACCAACATCGCTTCGGCCGCTTTCGCAGCCGGAACAAACAGGTGATCGTGGTAATAGCCGGCGAAGACGTTGACGCTGATCCCGGCGGCGGCGAGGGCCGCGGTCACGGCGGCAATCATCCCCACCGCTTCCAGGCTCGAGTGAACCTCCAGCGTGATCAGGGTCTGCAGGGATCCGTCCAGGCCGGCCTTCTCGGCGGCTTTCTTCGCAACCACGAGCGTCATCCCCTCGCTCTCTTTGAACGTCGCAAGGGGAACGACCCGTAAGCTGGGGACTATGTGATCAGGGACGGAGCAGAAGATGAATTGCCCAGCCAGCCGCGGCTTCAGATTAGCCAATAACAAAGTCAGATTCGTTTCACCGCCCATGCGTGCTTCTATGATAAGGCAGAGCCGCCGGCACAGCGAGGGTCTGAACCAGCCACTGCTCGCCGCCCGACTCGCCACAAGACGGCGAATCACTCAACCGCTGAGATCCCGCCTCGGCACGGTGTTGCACATACCAAAGCGGTGTTGCCTCGAGGCCTGATAAAATGTCGGCCTCTCGTAGCCACCGCACTCCGAAAACCTCCCGCCGACCTTTTTCAACACCCTCCGGCGCTACGTGCGAGGCTCGTAATTTGACTCCAGCTCACCCTGCACGGCTCTGTCACTGCCCGCCGATGGGTTTACACTGAAATGATGAGCAATCCCCGCTTTTTCCCCTTGTTGGCTGGTTTGTGGCTGGCGCTTGCCCCGGCTGTTTTCGCGCAGACGAGAGACAGGAGCCAGGTTCCAGAGCAGTACACGTGGCGGCTGACTGAACTTTACCCCACCGACGAAGCCTGGCAGCAAGCTAAGCAGACAATCGCCTCCCGGCTGCCTGAGCTGGACCGCTACCGCGGGACGCTCGGCCAGTCGGCCAAGCAGCTGCAGTCCTGCCTGGATCTGATCTTCGGTCTGCAGAAGGACTTCGCCAGGCTAAGCACGTACGCCGGATTGAGCTCGGCTCTCGATACGCGGAACTCCAAGTACCTGGCAATGGTCCAGGAAAGCGGCCTGCTTGGCTCCGAGTTCCAGTCGCGGACCGCATTTGTGGAACCCGAAATCCTCCAGATCGGGCGCCAGCGGGTCAACGAGTTTCTCACACAGAACCAAGGACTCAAGGTGTATGCGCATTACCTTGATGACGTCCTTCGCAGAGCGGCGCACACGGGGACTCCCGCCGAGGAGAAGATTATCGCGGATGCCGGCTTGATGGCCGACGCAGGCGGAAGCGTCCACAATGTCTTCCTGAATGCGGATTTCGTCTACCCGGAAACCACGCTGGCGGACGGCCAGAAGGTCAAGGTCGACCAGGCAGGATTTCAACTCCACCGGGCCTCGGCAAACCGCCAGGACCGTCAGAAAGTCTTTCAGGCTTTCTTCGGGAGTCTCGAGAACTACCGGCGTACCTTCGGCGCCACTTTCTACGCAAATGCCAAAAGCGACGTGTTCCTCATGAAAGCGCGCAAGTACGGGAGCACGCTTGAAGCGGCGCTCGATCCGAATGCGATTCCCGTCGCCGTCTATAGTGCGCTGCTTTCCGGCGTCAACGACAGCCTGCCGACTTTCCAGCGCTACCTGAAGCTAAGACAGCGGATGCTCGGGCTTGATCAACTCCACTACTACGACTTGTACGCTCCACTCGTTAAGGGCGTCGATTTGAAGTACTCGTACGAAGACGCGCAGAAGTTGGTCATCGCCTCGCTGGCGCCGATGGGCCAGGAATACGTGGACGTGGTTCGAAAGGCGCTAAAGGAGCGCTGGGTTGATGTTTATCCGACGACCGGGAAGAACCCGGGCGGTTTTTCAAACGGAGGTGCGTACGACGTTCACCCGTATCTTCTCATCAACTTCACCGGGCTGTTCAACGATGTCAGTACGCTGATCCACGAGCTCGGCCACACGATGCACAGCTACCTCTCGAACAAGAACCAGCCGTACCCGACGTCCGCCTACCCAATCTTCCTGGCGGAGGTCGCGTCCACCTTCAATGAGGCGCTGTTTCTTGATCAAATGCTGAAGACGACGACGGACGAACGGGTCAAGCTCTCGATCCTCGGCAACTACCTCGAGCAGATGAAGGGCACTCTCTTTCGCCAAACGCAGTTCGCGGAGTTTGAGCTGCGCGCCCACCAGATGGCAGAGAAAGGGGAGGCTTTAACCGGCGACCAGTTGGACCAACTCTACATGGAGATCACGAAGAAGTACTACGGACACGACAAGGGGATCTGTGTGGTGGATGAAGAAGTTAAGGCGGAATGGGCATTTATCCCGCATTTCTACAGCAGCTACTACGTCTACCAGTACGCGACGGCGCTGACCGCCTCGTCGGCGTTGTCCGAGAAAGTGCTGGCAGGCGACGAAGAGGTAAAGCGGAAATACATGACGTTCCTCTCCTCGGGCGGCTCCGACTACCCGATCGATCTCCTCAGAAAAGCCGGGGTGGACATGACGACTCCCGAGCCGTTCCAGGCGGCGATGAAGAAGATGAACCGGGTCATGGATCAAATGGAGGAGATCCTGCGAAAGACACCCCAAGGCACCGAGTAAAGGGAGCATTAGTGTTTCAAAATATCGACATCAGAAAGTTGGCCGAAATGACAGGCCCCGAGCGGGCTTTTGTCTCTTTGTATCTCTCCAGCCCGGAGGCGCTCAGTTCGCTGAAGAATCGTGAAGATGCCATTCGAGGGTTGCTTGAAGATATACCGGAGGAAGCCGAACATTTTGAGCAGAGCATGGCCATGATCCGGTCGCTGTTGGCAGATAGCTCTATCAAGAAGAGCCCGCTTTGTCTGTTCGCCTGCTGGGCGACCGACTTCGCGGAAGGCTATTATCTCAACGTTCCCACCAAGGACATGTTGTGGATCGGCTCAAGTCCTTACGTCCGTCCTTTGGCTGAATTGACCGACGAATATAAGAAATTCCTGGTGGTCGCGATCGACAACGCCTCGTCGCGGATCATCCAGATTGTGTCCGCCGCCCCTGGAAAGGAGGAGACGGTCAAAGGAGAGGTGAAGAATGCGGTCAAAAAGGGTGGATGGTCGCAAAAGCGCTACGCGCGCCGCCGGGATAAGCAGATCCTGGAATACGTAAAGGAAATCGATGGGGTACTGGCGGAGATGGTCCGCAACGAGGGCTTCGAGCGAATCGTCCTCCTCGGATCACAAGAGACGATCAATAACTTGAAGGCCCAGCTATCAACCGAGGTGGCCGAGAAAGTGGTCGGCGAGAAAGCGGTGGATCTTTACGCCGGCGAGGAAGTCCTGCTCGACGAGGCCTACGGGCTCTACTTCGCGGAGGAGCGCAACTCGGAGGCCCGCCTGTGGGATCGGATCAAGGATGAGGTGTTCACGGGCGGGCTCGCGGTTACCGGTGCTACCGATGTGCTCAAAGCCGCGCTCACCGGCCGCGTGGATAGCATGGTTGTGACGCGGGACGCCAAGATCAAAGGGACACAGTGCCGCGACTGCGAGAACCTGGTTCACGGAACGCCGCAGACCTGCCAAATTTGAGGGTCCAAATCAGTATTCGGAGTGGATCTCGTGAACGAGATCGTCCGTCACGTGCAGCTGACTAGCGCGACCACCGATTTCGTCGACCCAATCCCCGGATTGTCGAAAGCAGGCGACATCGCGGCGTTGTTGAGGTATTGAGGGCGGCGGCAAGGGACACAAGGGACAGAAGAGACGCAAGCAACCTCGCTGTCCGTCGTCCCTTTTGTCGCTTGTGTCCCTTGTGTCCCTTATATCCCTAAACTCGTCCTCTACCCCGTCTTCCGAAACTCGAGCCGGTTTAGATTGAAACCGCCTTTGACGGCTTCGAGCTTCAACGAATGGCGCCCGGCTGGAAGGGTCAATCCTCCCAAAGACACCGGCCGCCATACCTGCCAACCGCCCGTGTTCGGCACACTGACATCGGCACCGAGAAGCGTCCCGTCCAGGGTAAGCCGCAAGATCCCGCCCCCGCCGGAGCTCGCAACCCGGATGTCGACACCGTAGGTGCCCGCGCTGCCGACATCAACCGAGTACCGCAACCATTCTCCGTCCTCGATCCAGCCGACGTTGTAGGCAAACCCGTTCGTGTCCGTTGACTTTTCGATGTCCACGCCGTCGTTCCGGTAAACCCATCCCTCGTTCCAGGCCTTCCAGTTCTCGTAGGTAATCCGCTTGGAGACAGCGTCGTGATAGGCCACACCTTCAGCACCGGTGTCAAAATCCGCTGCATTGACGACGCCCGGTATCGTCTTTGACTGGCCAAACGGCTGCGCGAGTAGACCAAAGGACGAATCGGTCAGGCTGCGCAGGACATCCGGCAGCAAACGGCATTTCCCGATCGCCAGGTCCGCCGCAAGCTGGAAGAGAGCGGTTCGAGCCTGGTCAGCCGGCGGTTTCGTGGCTTTTCCGTTCCAGTAATCCACGATCGACTGGTAGCCGGCAGACGTGCCGGCGGACAGCGGGCTGGTAATGGTTTCGAGCTTCTTGTGAGGCCACCAGCACCAACCGATTCCGCTCTGCTCAACAGCTTTCACAACTTCGTATCCCCACTGGTTGGAGTTCACGCCGAACTCGCCGAGCCACAGGGGGACGTTGTGTGCCTGGCGAATGGCCAGGAAGTTTTGAAGCGTAGCGGCAGACGTGTCATTCCAGTACTTGTGGAAGCTGTAGACGAGTTTCGAATCGAAGGGTGGGGTGAGCTGCGAGAAATCGGTCGCATACCAGCTTCCCTCGACGAAAATCAGGTGATGCGTGTCAATCTTGCGGATTTCGGTCGTGAGCCGGATGTAAAGGTCCCGGAGAGCCGCATTTGTGTATCCGGATGGAAGCACGGGTTCATTCAGCAGGTCATATCCCAGCACCGATTCTTCGTGCGCGAACCGGCGCGCAATTTCAGTCCAGATCTTGACGGTCATTTCCTGGTTCGCGGTCTCGGTCCAGAGCCGCGCCTGGACGCCATCACTGTCACTGATGTTGTCTTTGTTCTGTCCACCCGGCGCGCAGTGCATGTCGAGGATGACGTAAAGCCCGTAGGTTCGGCACCATCCGACAAGGCGAGCCAACCGGCCGAATCCGGATTCCAGGAACGCTTGACTCGCGGAGTCGTACAGGAGGTTGTAATGAAACGGGACCCGAATCGAATTGAATCCCCAGGCCGCTATCTGCCTGATGTCTTCTTCGGTGACGTAGTTGGCGCGGTACAGCTCAAAAAACTGGTTGGCATCCTCTTCTCCAATCAGCTCGACAATCCGAGTCCGGATCACCGTCGGTGACCCGTAGCCCGGGACCTGCAGCATGTATCCTTCGGGAACGAGCCAGCCGCCGAGGTTGATACCGCGAAGCTGAAGGGGCTGTCCTGTCCGGTCAACGATCTGGCCGCCCACAATGCCGGAGAAAGTTCCCGTTCCTGACGGCATGGCGACCAGCGCCCCTGTTGCCTTATCCTGGATGAGCCCCATCAGGGCGAGACCCTGGCCACTCGTCACATCCAGGAGTAACGTGCCTCGAAAACCTGCGGGCCGGGTTGTAAGGAAATCCTGAAAGAATTCGGACTCAGTAAGAAAACGAGCCAACTGCTGGCGGGGCGCGAGGCTAACGTCCTTGGTCGCCTGAGTAGCGCCTTGATCGTCAAGCAGGGTCAAGCGTGCGCTCACCGGCGCAGCAGCGTCCGGGTTGAAAGCAGCAATTCCGGTGTTTTCGCTGGTCGAGATGCTCGCATACAAGCGATGGGCGGAAGCGACCGGGCTTCCGACGACCGAAACGCGTGAGCCGAGGACTTCGTAGATCAGCGAGCCTTCAAGAGAAACTCCCGCCTGATTGTCTGGCAGTACTTCAACCACGCCGCTTTTCAGCGGTCCGGTCCCCTCGGTGCGGACGTCCAGGGTTCCGAGCGGCGGAAGGGAATAAGGAAAGGCAGACACCACTTGTCCACCGATCGGGACTTCCACCGGCCCGCCGGAGCTGTTGAGAAAAAGGATCTGGCCGTTTGCCGGCAGCAGGCCGTTGTTGCGGAGGATGATCCGTGTCGAGTTGCGGACCCCATTCAGTTCGCCGGATACGAACTGCGGGAAGACCAGCCCCTCCGCGAGGCTGACTTTAAACAAACCAAGTCCCAGAAGAATAACAATCAGTGCACGAGATTTCATGCTTGCTCCCGGGGCGAGATTTTAGTCTTTAAGGACACTCAGGACCACAACGTAAGCAAGAATCTCACGCCATAAGCCGATGGCTTTTGCCCCCGTTAGGGGGCAAAGCCTTTTATTTGAGCGCTATGCCTCGTACTCCTCCCAAGGCGCGTATCCCTGAAGGGGAGCATTTGTCTTGACGTGCAGGAAACGAGCGACTATCGTCCCCCCCATAGGCCTTTTTGATCATGCGCAAAATCGACCTGAGCAATTTCCAGATCGCCACGAGTGGGACGGCACGAGAAGTCAATCGACGAATCGTTCTGAACCTGATCCGGGCACATAAGGCGATCTCACGCGCCGACCTGGCCCGTAAGACAGGCCTGCAGAGGAGCACTGTTTCGCTCATCATCGAGCAGCTCATGGCCGAAGACTGGGTCGCGGAGGGAATGGTGGGATATTCGCCCCGTGGTCGAAAACCCACTTATCTCCGCCTGAACGCGGAGCGTCTGGGAGTCATCGGCGTCAACCTCCGGCCGCATTCAACGACGATTGCTTTGGCTGACTTGAATGCCAATTTTCGCGCCCAGGAGTCGATAGCCACGCCTCCCTCTCCCGATCTCTTCATTCAGGAGGCGACCCGGCGGATCAACAATTTGAGACAGTCACACGCGGAACTGACGTGTGAAGGCATCGGCGTCTGCCTTCCCGGTCGAGTGGACCTGACAACCCAAAGACTCGTCTTCGCGCCGAACCTCGGCTGGGAAGACACGGATCTCAAGAGCCCCCTGGAAGCGGCAACGGGGCTGCCGGTGGCCCTGGAGAATGCAGCGAATGCCTGCGCTCTGGCAGAGATCTGGTTTGGACAACAATGGGAAGGCGTTCACGACCTGGCCATAGTGACGGTCTCAGAAGGCATCGGGACTGGGTTTATCGTGAACGGTCAACTGGTGACCGGCCCCTCGGGGAGAGCGGGGGAATTCGGCCACGTCACCATCGATCCGAAAGGGCCGGTCTGCAAGTGCGGCAACCGGGGTTGCTGGGAAGTGTTCGCCTCGAACACGGCGACGACCGAGTATTACCGGCAGATCATGCCTTCCAATCGAGGCCGGTCTCGCTCGGCTGCTGGAGCCCCCGAGCCGACGTTTGACGATGTGCTCCGCCTGGCAGAACTGGGTGATCCATGCGCCTCCGAAGCCTTGGAGAGAATGGCCCGCTACCTGGGAGTCGGCGTCGCGATGCTGGCCACCGGCCTCGAGCCAAGCATTGTCGTGCTCGTCGGCGAGGTCACTCGGGCCTGGTCGCGGATCGGGCCGATCATCAAGCAGACAATGGCCGAAAGTTGCCCGCTCAAGGACGCCACCCGCGTCGTCGCCGCTGACGATGCCCTGCAGCCCAGGTTGCGCGGAACCGTCGCCCTCATCATCCAAAAGCATTTCGGCGCGCCGGCAGTGGCGTAATCGAACGCGAAGCCGAGAGCGGCGCCCTAAGCGTTACAGAGCCGCTCGCAGGGGGTTGAGCGCTTTTTTGGGAGTGCGGTGGCAACGAGAGGCCGACGCTTTATCAGGCTTCGAGGCGACACCGCTTTGGTATGGGCAACATCGTGCCGAAGCAGCCAGTGAAGTTGCATATACCAAAGCGGTGTCGCCTCGAAGCCTGATAAAGCGTCGGCCTCTCGTTGCCACCGCACTCCCAAAAAAGCGCTCAACTCCCGAGGCGGCTCGGTCCTAAGCCAGATTGGCCGTCGTCCTCCATGGTTTGGCCTTGGTGGGAATGGTCAGGATAAAGCGGCTTCCTTCGCCCGGTTTGCTCGAGATTAGCAACTCGCCACCGATCAGATCCATTCGCTGCCGCAGGCTCAACAACCCGAACCCGCTGCCCGGCGTCCCGCCCGTTGTCCCGGAGTCCGAATCAAAGCCAATTCCCTTGTCCGCGACCACAATCTGCGCCTTGTCATCGGCCAGACGGCAGAGGCGGAGAGTGGCCGTTTTGACTTGAGCATGCTTGGCTACGTTAAAGAGCAACTCGCGGGTCGACTCAAAGAGGAACGCCTTCACCTCCTCCAGATCCGGGCTAACCGACTGGTCGATTTCGAGGTCGACCGAGAGGCCGAACTTCTCCTCCATGGATCCAGCCAGCCAAGTCAGGCTTGCCGCCAGCCCTTCCTGAAGGATGGGCGGGCTCAGCTCGGCCGTCAGGGTGCGGGAGGCCTTAATGCTCTCGTCCAGCAATCCCTGGACTTCCCTGATTCCGTCCGAGAGTCCCGGGCCGCTCCGTTCAAGAGCCGCGACCCGGTATTTCGCCGCCACCAGCAACTGCTGAATGTGATCGTGAAGAATGTTCCCAATTCTCTGTCGTTCGCGTTGCTCCGCCAGCGTCAACTGTGCGCCCAGTTGTCTCAGCAGATCGCGGTTTTTGCGGAGCGCCTTTCGGGTGCGCAAAGCCACGAACCCAAACGCCAGGTCATCGGCAAGTTCAGACAGAATCCGGACCTCGGCCGCCCCAAAGGCGTCTACCTTGACGGCGTAGATCGTCAAAGCGCCAAATACGGTGTTGCCGTCGCTAAGCGGCAAAGAAATCGATGAGCGGAAGCCGTGACGAATCGCCAAATCCCGCCAGGGGGAGAGCGACGGGTCATTAATGAAATCACGCCCAAACTGAACCGTGCCTGTGCGGATGGCAGTTCCTGTGGGCCCGCGGCCTCGTTCCGCGTCGTCCCAGCTGATGCGCGCAGAGTCGAGGTAATCCGCATCCAAACCATGGTAGGATACCGGCCGGACGGTTTTGTCCTCATCTCTCTCAGCGAACCCGACCCAGGCGAAGCGATAGTCACCCACTTGAACGATGATGCGGCACAGCTCGTTCATCAGCTGTTGCTCGTCGTCAATTCTGACGATCGCCTCGTTACAGTTGCTGACCATCTGGAGGAGTTGATTGGTCTGCTGCAAGCCGGTCTCGGCTTCTTGCCGGCGGGCCACCTCCGCCTGAAGTCTTTCGACGGCGCCGGCTAATTCCGTTGTACGTTCCGCAACCTTGTGCTCCAATTGATTGTGAGAGGCCTGCAGCGCCTCTTCGGCTTCCCTCTGTTCGGTTATGTCCCGAAGCACGGCCAAATGCCGGCTTGGCCGGATATTGGCGACCGCGACAATCTCGACCAGAGGACTCCTCCCGTGCTGGCGAAGAAACCGCAGTTCACCCTGATAGCAACCGTGGAGCAGGAAGTCGGACCAAACCGGCTCCATCCGGTACTCGGGCGCAACGAATTCAAAAATTCGTCTTCCGACGAGTCCCTGGTCATTCGTGACACCCAGCAGCTTGTTCGCAGCCGGATTGGCCTCGACATATCGGGCATCGTCGTCGAGGATGACGATCGCGTCCGGGGACACGGCAAACACCGCGCGCAGGCGAGATTCGCTGTCGAGCAGGGCCTCCTGCTGCTGGCGGAGCTGTTGGAGCATCTCGGTGGATGTTTCCAGTTCGCTAAGGTCCGTGGCCACAATGCAGACGCTGATCCCATCCGGTTGATTCAGGACGTTGGCCGAGATGTGAGCGGGGACGGGCGGTTGACCTTCGCTCTGGAACACCAGACGCTGCTTTACCGGCTCCTTGGCACTTCGGGCTATCAAAGCCGGGATGGAAGAGCTCTGGTCAGGGGCGACAAATTCATGCAGCCGATGGCCGAGAATTCTCTCCTGCGGAAGCTTGAGGAACTCACCCAATTGCGCATTGCAGAACAGGATCGTCTCGTCAAAAGCCACGGTCAGAGCCGCTTCTTTCATGGTCTCGACGATCAGCCTATAGACCTGCTCCGAGCCCGTCAGTGAGAAGACCCGATCGCCGCCTCTGCCGGAGACCACGATCGCATCAACTTCTCCCTCGCGGATCGCGTGCAGAGTCTCCTCGGCCTCGGCCAATTTCTGCCGCAGTTCCCGAATCTCCTGATCCCGCTGGAGGTCCTTACTCGCCGCTTTGTTGCTCATTGATCGACCTCCACCAGGTCGAGCCCTAAGATAAGCTTTTCCTTGTTGGTCATGTCGCCGATCAGCCGGCGCAGCGGCAATGGCAGCTTCTTGACCAATGTGGGCGCCGCAATAATCTGCCCTTCCTTCAGAACTTCCGGATGCTGATAGATGTCCACGATCTGCAACTCGTAAGAATCTTTCAGGCGTTGCTCGCAGATCTCTTTCACCGACCGGATGGCCTGCTCTGATCTTGGCGAAATGCCGGCTACGTAGAGGATCAGGATATGCTTCGGTCGATCCTTCGGCCTCACGGCTCTTTCAAACGCTTCGTACTGGTCCTGCGGCTTCTTCACGGATCGTCTCTCCCCCCGGGCGTTAGGTGTTCAGTTCGAGTCCCGCGATCACCTTCTCCGTGTCAGACAAATCTCCAATCATCTTGACCACGGGCCGGCCGGCAATTCTTCGGACGAGCGTGGGAAGGGCGACGATTTGTTCAATGGCGGCCATTCGAGGGCTCTTGACGAGATCGATGACTTCGATCCGGTAATTCCCTGACAAATGCTCCTCACAGATTCTCTTCAGGTTTTTCAAGGCCCTGAGCGACCGTGCCGCCCGCCCATCCACGTACAGACGGAGATTCCACTCCTTGGGATCCTCCGCCTTGCTTTTCGACCGTGGGGCTTTTTCCACCTTACAATGGTATCTCCTTTAGTCCGCTTTACGAAGAGTAGCGATCCTCTCGCGTTCCTCCCGGGCCGTCGAAAGCCTCTGCTGTTCCTGCCCGCCGGCCGCCGCCAGTTCCTCGGTGACGTTCTTCAACTTCTCTTTGTGTGCCCAGGAGCCTTGGAGCTGCCCTGCTACTTCTCGGCAACCGCATCGCGGTAGACTGGCGTAAGAGTCACCTATTCGATGACCATCAACCCACTGCCCTTTCGCTCCCAAGTGGAGGACTACGAGAAACAGGCCGAGGAACTGCTTCGAGCTTTCAAGGCGGGGGATCGCCAAGCCGTCGAGCTAATAAGGACCAAGCACCCTCGCTTCTTGGATGAGCGCATCCCCTGGCTTCCGAAAAGACTGCCCGAGTCCGAAGTTCGGAGCGCCGCTCTCGAACTTGTCGACGCTCAACTGGCAACAGCCCGCTCGTACGACTTTCGAGATTGGCCCGCTCTAGCCGAATATGTCCAGGCAGTCACTCGCGATGATTCATCGGCCTACCGATTCGAAGCCGCAGTTGAAGCGGTGATCAATGGCGATGCAGGCGGGCTTGCGCAGACGTTGGGCGCCCATCCGGAACTCGTGCACGCACGCTCGATCCGTGTCACGCCTTTTGATCCGCCGGTCCATGGAGCTACCCTTCTTCATTATATTGCGGCCAACGGCGTCGAAGGATATCGCCAGACAACGCCGAAAAATGCGGTCGAAATCGCCAGGATGCTGCTCGAGGCGGGTGCCGAGGTTGACGCTCTCGCTGACATGTACGGCGGGCGACACACGACAATGAGCATGTTGGTCTCGAGTGACCATCCCGCGCGCGCCGGAGTCCAGATTCCACTGATCGAGACGCTCCTCGATTTCGGGGCCGCCATCGAGGGCCAGGGGTCCGGCGAATGGACGTCTCCGCTGATGACCGCACTCGTGTTTGGATTCCGCGAGGCGGCTGAGACACTGGTTCGGCGGGGTGCGAAAATGGACAATATTGCTGCTCCGGCCGGTCTGGGACGGCCGGCCGAGGTCGACCGACTGCTGCCAAGCGCAAGCCCCGAGGATAGGCATCGAGCGCTCGCCCTGGCCGCACAACTCGGTCACACCGAGATCGTCCAGTTGCTGCTCGATGCGGGCGAGGATCCGAACCGGTACAATCCCAAGGCCACTCATTCCCACGCCACCCCGTTGCACCAGGCGGTCTGGGCCGGCCACCAGGCGGTCGTGCAGCTGCTCGTCGACCGAGGAGCCCGCCTGGACATCAGGGACACGATTTACCAGGGCACCCCTCTCGGCTGGGCGGAATACGGGGGGCAGGCCGAGCTCGCGAAGTATCTGCGAGCGAAAGGGGCGACGGCCTGAAGGTTCGAGATCTGGAGCGACATTAGTTGCGTCCACCCCGATCGTGGCCGGACTCTGGAGCAGCGATTTTCAGGGATTAATTAATTAGAGTCCCGGGTTCATGGTTCCCATGCCCGGAACCGGCTTTTTATTGTGGCCGGACTCTGGAGAGTCCGGCCACGATAGGGCTGGACGCAACTACTGTCGCTCCAGAGCACCGCCCTGTAATGCGACTCGCCCCCGCGGCCTAGCACCCGCTCCGCGGGATTTTCACGCTTACGACGGTGCCGGTCGGCTCCGCCGGAGTAATCTGCAACTCGCCGCGCAATCGCAATGCGCGTTCCTTCATGCTCAAAACCCCGAAAGTGTGGGACCGGACGTAATCGGGGCTGATCCCTTTTCCGTCGTCTTCGACTCGCAGCACGATTTCGCCTTCCCGCTCGATGAGGACGACTCTCACGTGCCTGGCTTCCGCGTGCCGTGCGACATTTGTCAGGGCCTCCTGGAGGATGCGGAACAGGGCCATCGAGCAATCAGAGTCGAGGGTCCCTTCCTCAACCCTCAACTCCAGATCGCAAGCCGCACCGGTTCGTTCGCGGAAATCATCAACCAACCACTCGACCGCTGAACTGAGTCCGAGCTCATCGAGTACCAGCGGGCGGAGATGGCGCGCGATCCTCCTCACATCACCGATGACCGTGTCCAGCAGCCCGGAAACTGACTGCAAACCGTCCTGCACGTCTTCCGGGGGGGCAGGCCACGTCTTGCGCAAGCGAGCAAGTGCCATCTTGGCTGCTGTCAGGGACTGTCCCAACTGATCATGAATTTCGCCGGCGATTCGCTTGCTCTCTTCTTCTCGAACGCTCTCGAGGTAGGCAGTCAGGCTCCGCAACTCTTCGGTCACTTGCTCGGCTTTTGTGCTTTTTTCGCTCAGCCTCGCGATCAGCGACTGGTTCTCGCGGTTAAGCTCAAGGACCGCCAGATAGGCCTTATGGTTGCGAAAGGCGGACATGAACATCAGGACGAAGAAAAGGCAGCACATGACCGCCATGGCGATGTGCATTCGGTCGGAAAAGGTAAAGAACCGAATCGTGACCGGAAGGAAAGCTGGGACTGCAAAGGCCGCGAACGCGGCCCTGAGGTTTGAAAACGTGCTGACCGCACCCGCAACCATCCCGCCGATCACAAAGGCCTGAAATACCTGGTGCGGCATTGATTCGGCCGGAAACAGCAAGATTGGGAGCGAGCCCCACATTACTCCCGAGAGCAAATTACCGGCAATCATGAGTCTCCCCCACGCCCTGCTGGATTTCCGGCTCTCCGATGCCGAACTGTACTGCTTGATCAGGACAAGACGGGCGGCGGTGAGGATCAAAAGGCCGGCGAGCCAGGTGACCAGAGGCCCGTGAGGAAGAACGGACCAGAGAACGGCGACGACGATGACCGAATTGATTGCGTTGCCGAGCAGGCCAACCGGGAGAAAGGAGTAAAGCCGCCGGACCTGCTCTGGATAGAACGTAACCGTCTCCCCCCGTGACGGCTCGATGATGCTTTCTAAGCCTTGCTTATCACCTGAAGGCGCTGACGGTATTGGCATGCCCGCCCCTCCAGGACCCCATACCCCATAAATACGACTATGCGAGAGCCGTTTCAAGGACGGACTTCGCTGCCTGGGACGCCGCCGCCCGGCTGAACCCGGGTTCTGTAGTTCTACTGCCCGACGCCTGCGCCGGCGCGATTGCGATAAAGGGAGGCTTCCACTGCGCCTGCCATCTTTTCGACGTCAAGATCGCGTCCCAGGAATTCGCGGATCTTCCGTGCGTGCGCGAGCGGGTTCGCAATCACCTGGCTGTACTCCAGCTCCATCACCTCGAACTGTTTGCTCGACTCGAGCCAGGACCTCGTTTTCTGAAGATGCTTTTGAAACAGGCCGCGCATTCGCTCATCGGAGGCCGGGTCGACTTTTTCGCCCCGGCGCAAAAGCATCTTGTTCTGCGAGGCAATCACTTCGTGCAGGTTCCTGTTTATGAAGAGCACCTTGTAGCTGTTCGCAGGAGGGAGCTCAGGCAGAAGCTGAGAGATGACCTTCAACGCCTTTCCCCTGGCTTCCCGGACCCAGTTCCTGTCCGTTTGCTTCTGCAGGTTTTTCACCTTTTCAAGTTCGAAGTACCCTCTCGGATTATCCTCATCAGCCTGCCGGACGCCGTCGGTGAAGATCTCGACTCCGCCCGCCTCGAGCATTTTCATGAGCATGGATGTCCCCGAGCGGGGAAGGCCGGAAACGACGATGACCGGCTCGCTCTGCTTTTCCTTTCCGAAGAACCCGAACAACTTCATACGCGCCTCATTCCTCAAAATCCGCTAGAACTGAACTCCAAAGACTCCTTTTAGAGCAAAACTTGCCGCAACGGATATGATAAAGAAAAAGACCAGCCAATCCACGCTCCAACCGAGAACCTGCAGCGGAAGCGGCCGGTACAGCACCTCGACGGCGCGTATGCCTGCCCGTCGATCCAGTCGAGGCTCCGAGGGATAGAGGAGCGAATCGAGCCAACTTACCGTCCTCAGCGACGAAACCGCTCTCCAGTCGTTGCCGATGTCCAGCGCTTTTTCAATTTCCTGGTCACCGATTTGCACTTTAAGCGAGTGGTGACCAGGCCGCACGGCTCGTATCCGCCAAGCCGCCTGCTTGTCCGATGAGATCCGTACCGGAGGAGTCTCCACAATGAACGACCGATCAGCCTTCAGAGAAATCGGACGACTCAGGAGCGCGGCATCGGCCACACTGATTCTGACAATCGCCTGCTCACCCGGGCGGAGAGGACGACTGGCGAAATGCAAGTTGAGCTGCACCATAATCAGTGACATCGGTATCAGAAGCACGAGCATCGGGGCCACCGACAAAGCCATGTATCGCATGGTGTCGCCCAGGATCTGCTTCTGCAAGCGGAGTACGACGCCGATTTCGTGTTGATAGAGGCGCACACCGAACAGGTTGCCCCGTATACGGTCCTTGATGCCCCGTATCTGTTCCTGCCTGGACACCCGGCCGAAAATCCAGACCATCAGCGCCCCGGCAAACACCGAGACGACTGCCAGCGCCCAGATGGGCGGCAGCGGCGCGAGCGGCCAAAGAAGCAGTTTGAAAAACCCGGTGATCAGGCGATTTAGCAAGTCCATGATGCGAGAACCCTCGGACAGGCACGGACGAACACGGACGTTCACGGACAACATCTCACTCGTCCGTGTTTGTCCGTGCCTGTCCGTGTTCGTCCGTGGAAGTGGATACTCCTACGAGATGTAGCCCAGGCCTTTCAGCCTTTCCTTGATCTCCTCTTCGGAGCCGGCGTCTTCGAGTTTGGCGACTTCTTTCTCGAGCGCATGGGTGATGAACTCGTCAACCGACGAATAGCCGGCTATCTTCGAATACTTCCGAACCTTCTCCAGCAAACTCTTGTCAATCTTGATCTTCGATCCAAACATAGCTTCTCTCTCCCAACAGAAGTCAGAAGTCAGAATGACAGAACTGCTTCGCTTTTCATTCTGACTTCTGACTTCTGACTCCTGACTCCTGACTTCTGCCTTTTCCTAATCCAGGCAGTCCTTCCCGATCATCACCGGGAGCTTCTGCACCCCGTATTCATCCAGCACTCCGACAGTCAGGTCGTAAAGCGCCGGTTTGTCGAGGCTGATTTTTCGATTTGAAAGCAGAACCCCTGGAACCAGGCGGTAGTCAATGCTGTGATCGCCGCTCCACGGGTCCCGGTTGTCCAGGAAGACCTCCCGCGGGAATTCGCCCAAGGGACTCTTCCATGAGCTCCGGTAACCGCGGTTGTAGCCGATGATCAGATCCGGACCGGAGTCGACATTGCTGCCTTTCAGATCGCGGCGAGTCCGGGTCACTAGCGTAATCGGGTGATTACCATTGCGCGGATCCTGCATCGCGAGCAGATCGGCTTCCAACCGGTCGAGCAACTGATCGTACTCGGCGCCCTGGGAAACGATTCCGTTACTTTCGCGGCCTCGCAGATTCACATACAGGCCGTTCAGCCCAACGGCATAAGCCTGAGTGCCGGACCAGTCGACGTTCTGGAACAGCGTCACACCGTCTCGCTGCGTGAGATCCTTCAGCTTCACATAGCCCTTCTCGAGCAGCCAGGAATTGAGATTTACTTCCCAGTAGAACGGGTTGAAGCCGTGATCCGACATAACGACGAGAGTCGTGTTGGCGTCGATTGACTGCATGACCCGTCCGAGCGACTCATCCATTTCCTGGTAAAGCACCCGGATTGAATTACTGAGCTTGGCATCACGTCGAAAGCCTGGATGCTTCTCGTCGCTGTATTCCCAGAACATGTGACAGCCCTGATCCACGCTGGAGAAGTAGAAGAACAGTAGACCTTCTTTGAAGTTTCGCAGCGCGTAATCCAGGGCTCTCCGACTTTCGTGGTACACAAACTGTGACTGTTGCCAGAACTCCTCACCGGTGAAGATGCCGGCCGAAAAGGCCTTGCTGTCTTCGGGCAGCTGCTGGGTGTAGAAATAGCCCAAGTCCTTCTGAAGCTTCTCGGACCAGTTGTCCGGTGTTGAAATCGGCATGGCCGGTTCTTCCGGGTTGATCTGCAGCGGGGTGACGTAAAGCTTGAACGCCGGGCGGACCTGCTTCAGGTAGAACCGGCCGATCGCGCTGACGCCAACCAGGTGGGGAAGCGCGTCAAAATCGATACGAACCCAACCACTCCACTCGCCTTCCTTCAGGATGAACTCCTGGTCCTGGACCAGGAATCGGGCCACCGGCTGCGATGGATCCAGGAAGACCTCGAACGGGACTGTCATCTTCCCACCCGCCACGCGGAAACTATTGTCGGGCCCCACCAACTGGGCCGCGATCCTGGAGTCCTCGACCGACACCTTGAATAGCCGCCCCCCCGACACGTCTTCCTGCTCGTGTGCAAGTTGGTCGGTATAAAACGAGAAGGTGCCCGGAGTGCCAAGAACGTCCGGTGTTCCCATGCCTGATAAGGTGTGTCCCTCAGATGTCGGAGGGAAGTTGGACGGAATCCGGTAAATTGTAGTGGGCACGCCCTTCTCTTCCAGCAACTCCCAGAACGCGCGCCCCCGCCGAAGTTGCTCGACTCGGCCGGCATGCAGCGGAATCACCCAGGGGCCCAGGGTAAAGGTCCAATCGGAGGGAATCGTCCTCGCCATCGCGAACTCCGGCATCACGGTCTTTGGGTCGCGATGGATGAAATCGTAAATCCCGTGCCCTTCGGGGTTAGTCCCGGTGATAAAAGTGGACCAGGCAACCGGGCTCAGCGGCGGCATCGTCGTCTGGAGAGGTTTGAAGTCGCCTTCCTTCATAAGCTTGCTGAAGTGCGGGAGAACGCCCTCATCGGCGAAGCGCTTCAAAAGCCCGGGGTCCATTCCATCAATGCCGAGGATTACGACTTTCTTCACGGGCGGAGGCTCCGTCCGTTCCATCAGACCGACAGCCAGGACCATCAAGAGAGTTGACGGAAAGGCGACAGACACAACCTTAAACCCGGTTCTCATAGCGTTTACCGCCTAACATCACGAACCGCTTTTTCGAGTGCGGTGGCAACGAGACGCCGAATGCTTTATCAGGCGGCGAGGCAACACCGCTTTGGTACATGCGGGAACGTCGGCTCCTATAGCGCTTGCTCCTCCACGTACCAAAGCGGTGTCGCCTCGCCGCCTGATAAAGCATTCGGCGTCTCGTTGCCACCGCACTCCAAAAAAGCGTATGCGGGCGCTCCCCTTCACGCCTGTCCTCCCGACTCCGCCGGCATGAGCGATCGTCCATCACATTGTTCCGGAACGGGGACGCCAAAAAGGTCCAGGACCGTGGGCCCGACATCCATGATGCTGACCTTGTCGGCCTGGATCTTCCGATTGCAGAAGAAAATGCCCGGAACATCGGGGGGATTAAGACAATGGTCGCCGCTCCAACTCTTGACGTTGTCTTCGAATACCGACGGCGCAACGGCGCCGGTAACCGAGGTCCACGAAACCCGGTATCCTCGGGCAAAACCGACGATCAGGTCCGGTCCCTCGTCGGCGTACGGTCCCCGGTAAATCTTCTTCGTGTCGTAAACGCCGCGAATCGCCTGGGCGCCTGATTCCGGATCGGTGAGGACGCTCAGCTTGGCTATGATTTCGTCCTTCACAGCCTGCGCCTCTGCAGGCGGGACAATCCCTTGCGCCTCACGCCCCGCGACGTTCAGGTAAATGCCGCCAAGGCCGACCGCAAACGCCTGGCTCCTGCTCCAATCCACGTCGCGAAACCACTCTTCGCCGGTGGGCTGGTCTTTCACGGCCAAATAGCCGTTTTCGTACAGCCAGGAGTTAAGGTTTACACTGCGTTTGAAGGAGCTGAAGCCGTGATCGGACATGACCACTAAGGCGGTCCCATCGTCGACCTTGTCCATCACCCGCCCGACGAGATCATCCATCCGCTGGTAGAGCTTCTGGATCTCGTCCCGGTGCTGCTCAAAGTCCTTGCCCCGATTGGCCGGGTGGTCCTCTTCGAGATATCTCCAGAACATGTGCTGGAGTCGATCGGTGATATCGAAAACGCAGACCACCGCGCCCCGGGTTGTCTTGTCGATCGCGTCGAAGAGCATGCGCTCTCGCTCTTCGTGCACCGAGTAGGCCTGCTTCAGGAAGGCCTCTTCGTCAAGCACGCGCTCGTTGAGCGCCCACGTATCTTCGGCAAGGCCCAAAGTCGAAAAGGGACCCTGGGTTTTGGACAGGTACATCGAATAGGTTATCGGCTGCGAGATCGGCAGCGCAGGCTTGTCCGGGGCAATATTGACCGGGGACATGTAGAGCTTGAAATAGGGCTCTTTCTCTTTGAGATAGAAACGGACCATGCCGCGTACTTTCATGCCGGGCATCGCCTTGAACTCGAGCGGTATCCAGGGAGTGAACTCCTTAAGCGGAAGCGGATACCTGTGACCATGCAGATTGAGAATGGGCCCATCCCCGTTGTGGCCGACGAGCACGCTGAACGGGATCTTCATCTCGGCGCCTTCGGATCGGACTGGATTTGCGGGACCGAGGATGTGGCCGGCGACTGTTCCATTGGTTCGCTCTACTGGGATCTGGGTACCTCCGGTGAACTTGCCTCGCTCCCCCGGATCGCTGCTGTAGTAGGAGAAGGTGCCCTGGGTCCCGAGCAGATCCGGCGCCGACATCGCAGATAAAAGCAGTCCTTTGAATTTTTCCGGAGGAAAGCTGATGGGGACGCGGATGATTGTGCTGAATACCCCGTGATCACCGAGTATTTTCCAGAAGGACTGGCTCTTTCGATCAAACTGAATCTTCGCTTTGCCGAGCGGAATCTTGTAGGGACCGATGGAGAAGTGCCGGGAGGGCGGCTCAATCCGCGCTGAGCACAGCTCCGGCAGGTAAGACTTGCGATTAGGCACCAGGAAATCGAAGACCTTGTGGCGTCCCGGGTTGCACCCTGTTTGGAAAGACGACCATGCGACCGGCGATTCGGCGGGATACGTTGTCTGGAGATCGGAGTAGCTCCCCATCTTCTGCAAGCGGGCGAAGTTCGGCAGCAAACCCTGCTCCATGAACTGACGGGTCAGCTGGGGATCCTGGCCATCCAGGCCGACGATAATCACTCTCTTCACCCGGCTTTTCCGAAGCGCAGCCCGTCCGCGGAGCAGTCTGACGAACCAACGAAACGGCCAGGTCAGAAGCGTCACAAACGCCAGAAAGATGGTCGCGAGAACCACCAGGAACGAGGAGACGAAAGCAATGCCGGCGCCGGGGCCGAT
>Ga0105092_10000361_pt1 | contig 23206 bp, 22 predicted proteins | sample PPLLak2March2015_FD_87021 | JGI IMG/M metagenome (GOLD analysis project Ga0105092, IMG submission 87021) | Freshwater sediment microbial communities from Prairie Pothole Lake near Jamestown, North Dakota, USA - PPLs Lake P7 Core (1) Depth... | ecosystem: Environmental > Aquatic > Freshwater >... | reverse complement strand
TCCTGGAGAGCGGTCCTCATCAATCACGGGAGCAGTTCCAACCGCATCCTGGTCAACCTGGACGCCCATCCCGATCGCACCTTAGGTGCCCGGGCAATGGAATGCAGCATCATTGCTCACCAGAAGACTGCTCAGGTCTTTCGAAGCAGGCCATCCGTTTTCAAAGGTCAATCCGGGGACAGCGGAGCTGATTGGGAATCGTATAACGATGCGATTGGGACGCGCTGGGCAGCTCCTGACATCACCTTCACACAGAAGTTATCTCTACACTGGGGACCTCCGGACGTTATCCTTGAACACCACCCTGGCCCGACACCAGGCGCAACCTGGGTCATTATCTCGGATCTCAAGATCATCTTTGTGGGCGATACAGTCGTGTATAACCAGCCGCCGTTCCTGGCAAATGCAGACATTCCTGCCTGGCAAGAATCTTTGGATCTTCTACGCACCAACTACTCCGGATACACGGTCATCAGCGGGCGGGGTGGGGTTGTGCCTTTTGATGCTGTCCGCCTCCAGCTGCAGTTTCTAAAGAATACCGTCAAAGGACTGGAGAAATTCGCCCGGAGCAACAGTCCGGCTGAAATTACCGAAAAAGTTGTCCCCAAGCTGCTTACAGAGCTCTCTTATTCACCGCATCTGGAAGAACACTATGTTCAACGTCTGAAACACGGACTTTACCAATACTATACCCGCCGGTACCGGCCGACAGAGCTTGAAAACCAATCCCGGCAGGTTGATTCTGAACAGTAATTAAATCGCTAAAGAAAGTCTCAAATATAAAAATGAAGACAACCCCGTATGCTCCCATCTTCGAAATCAGCAGGGGAGGAATCACCGAATCGATTCACTACGGTTCGGTTGCCGTTGTTGATTCAGGCGGTAACCTGCTCGCTTATTATGGTGATCCTTATACAGTCACCTACTTGCGTTCGTCTGCAAAACCGTTTCAGGCAATCCCCTTCCTCGAACATGGCGGTCAGCAGAAGTATGCGTTGACATCAAAAGAGATCGCCCTGATCTGTGCTTCGCATGCGGGTACCGATGAGCACGTAGCAACTGTCTGTGGAATCCAGGCGAAGACGGGTGTATCGGAAGAACACCTCATGTGCGGTACACATCCCATTTCCGACCCGGTGACAGTCAGAGCGATGCGAGAACGAGGTGAGCAGCCTTCACCAAACCGCCACAACTGCTCGGGAAAACATACCGGCATGCTGGCATTTACCCGCTTGTTGAATTTGCCTGTGGATGCCGAACCTGGAAAACAGGCTTACATTGATCAAGAACATCCTGTCCAGAAAGAAATATTGGACACCTTTGCAGAAATGTGCGGACTGACCAGGGAAGATGTGCATGTGGGCATAGATGGCTGTTCAGTACCGAATTTTGCAGTACCTCTGTACAACGCTGCATTCGGGCTTGCGCGGCTTTGTGATCCTCACAACTTACCCGACCTGCGAAAGGAGGTCTGCCGTACAATCACATCATCGATGTCAGCCTATCCATTCATGGTGGCGGGACCCAACGGCTTTGACACCCATTTGATGGAAAAGACGGGGGGCAGGATCGTCAGTAAAGGCGGGGCTGAAGGTTACCAGGCGATTGGACTTCTACCAGGTGCGTTGGGAAAAGACTCTCCTGGCGTTGGAATTACGATCAAAATATCCGATGGTGATATTGCCGGTCGTTCTCGACCCGATGGGAATCCGGCAGTTTACACACGGGCTGCGGTTGCACTGGAAGTTCTGCGGCAGCTCGGTGTCCTGACGGGTTCAGAATTGGAGTCTCTCGAGCTGTTCGGACCTGTATATACAATATTTAACTGGCGTAAGCTAGAAGTCGGGCAAGGTAAACCCTGTTTTCAACTTCAAAAGTCATGAACTTGCAAGAACGAGCGCTGGCAGTATATGACCGTCTTCTAAAAGCCTACGGGCATCCTATCTGGCGCGATCCCCTACCTCCCATTGACGAGTTGGTCTCAACGATCCTTTCTCAAAACACCAACGATATCAATCGAGACCGGGCATTTACAAACCTGCGGAATCACTTTCCGAACTGGGAAGCTGTCCGTGATGCTGACCCGGAAGAGGTCATCAATGCAATCCGTCCTGCAGGTCTGGCCAACCAAAAAGGACCACGTATCCAGGCTGTCCTTCAGCAGATTACCAGCGAGCGTGGTTCGCTTGACCTGGAATTCTTGCGCCATATGACTGTAAGTGAAGCGAAAGATTGGCTGCTGCGCTTTAACGGAGTTGGACCAAAAACAGCAGCGATCGTCCTCCAGTTCTCACTCGGGAAGCCTGCGTTTCCGGTCGATACTCATATTTACCGCGTTACAGGCAGGATAGGTCTGCGGCCTGAGAAGCTGAATGTAGAAGCAGCCCATGATTTTCTGGCAGAATTGTTTCCGGAAGACACCTATTACACAGCCCACCTCAACCTGATCCAGCATGGACGCCGGGTTTGCCAGGCACGCAAACCATTCTGCTTACAGTGCCCTATTCGAGATTTATGTGATTATTACCAGAAAGGGATCGAACGATAAATCCTATGCTCCCTCAGCCCCATCTCTCAGCTCTCCTTCAAACCTTATCTAAAATCGATCTCGATTCACTGCCTGCAGGTCTCAAGGAAACCATCAGCCTGGCGCTTGAGCATGCCCATGGGCTGGATGAATCTTTGTCTGAAGAACAGCTTATGGGTCAACAGGTGGAAGAACTGACCCTGGAAAACGAACTCCTGTCACAAAAATTGAATGAGGCCAATCAGGCAAAGGCAAAGTTTGTCTCAGTGGTTACCCATGAACTGCGTATCCCGATGACGGCAATTAAAGGATACAGCGATCTCCTACGAACCGGAGCCATCGGATCCCTCAATGAACAGCAGACAAGCTTTTTGAACATTATTCGCACGAACGTCGACCGGATGTCAGCGCTTGTGTCAAACCTCTCTGACCTTTCCTATATTGAAACAGGCCGCATGAAACTGAATACGAAATCATTTGAGCTCCCAACCGTCATCGACGAAGTTCTGCTTAATTGGATGCCAAAAATTGAAGAAAAAAAGCAGTCCTTAAAGCAGGAATTCGGTGAAAGATTACATCCAGTTAGTGCTGATCGTTCTCGCGTGGCGCAGGTGCTTTCTACTCTACTCAATAACGCTTCCAGGTACACCCCTGAGGGCGGCAGCCTCAGCTTGCGAGTATGTTCGAATGGAGAGGCTGTAAGAGTGGAAGTGGTGGACAGCGGCATTGGTATCCACGAAAAAGACCAGCCCTTCATTTTTACTCAGTTTTTCCGCTCGGAAGATCCCGCTGTTCGTGAGTATCCGGGTTGGGGATTGAGCCTTTGTGTCGCCAGGAAAATCGTTGAGTTAATGGGAGGCCAGTTAAGCTTTCAGAGTGCTCCTTTGGAAGGAAGCAGCTTCTGGTTCTCATTACCTATAGGAGGAGATGATGAACCCGAGCAAACACGGTAACAAGCACACACTTCTGTTATATAAAAGGATGATGGACCGGCTGTGGGGGATGACACTTTTCACGGCTATTTTCCTGACGATCTGGTTGGTGGCTGAACGGTATGACTATTTGGAACACCTACAGCCATTGTACCGTTACGGCATAATTATTGCTGCTGTCGCAATGTTTGGCTTCACCGTTTTCGCCCTTCTGACCCGCAAAATGGCTTACGTGCAGGCACGCAGCGATCACATCCTCCTCGCAACTCCGTTCCTGAGATTGAAGATCGCTTACAGCAGGCTGCGGAGCGTCCGGTCGGTCAACTTTGCCAAGGTTTTTCCACCGGAAGCATCTTCCTGGGCTCAGCGGCGTTTTCTAGAACCCTTTTACCCTGAAACAGCCGTTGCCATAGAAATGAACGGATTCCCGATCTCACCTGGCATGCTGCGCTTGTTTCTGGGACCGCAAATGTTTCTACCCCGACAGCAGGGATTGTTATTTCTGGTTCACGATTGGATGGGATTAAGCACCGAAATCGACTCACGTCGTAGTTCCTTACGCCAGTCTCATATCAAGCAGCCGCCTGGAAGCATTCATCTACTGCAGAAATTATCTAAAAAATAAAAAGAAAAAAACTGTATTTGAAGGATACTGTCAAAAAAACCATTAATACGTGTAACTTTTCGAAGTGTCTATTGTCATCGGCAACAAGTGATTTAAGACAATAACATTATCGGGTTAGTTATTGTATCATTAGGACCGTAAGTAGCAATCATCTTACCTCCTAGTGGTTATCGCTGTTTCCTCCTTTGGCGAAAGTCTCCGCCGGGCTTCCTCCTCACCGCCCCGGCGGAGGCGACGTTTAACCCCCAGATATAAAAAAAGTAAACTTTATTTCCCTTCAACGGGCAGAACGACCGTAAATGCAGCTCCTTGCCCCAGGGTAGATTCTACCCAGATCCGCCCACGGTGATTCTCGACGATGGACTTAACGATCGCCAATCCAAGCCCGGTCCCCTGGACATCGAATGGTACATTTGAAGCGCGGTAGAATTTATTGAATATGTAGGGTTGATCTCCAGGAGGTATGCCCGGACCATTGTCTTCCACCCGGAAGATCACCTGTCCTTCTTCAGCAGCAGCAAAAATGGATACTTTCCCATGCGATGGTGCATATTTGATGGCATTTCCAATCAGATTTGATACCATCTGCCTCATGCGGATGGGATTTCCAAGCACAGCGGGCAGCTTGTCTTGCAGTTCCACTGTCACTTCAATCCCTTTTTCTTCAGCACGCTGGCGCAAACCTTCCATCGCGTAACGCACGATCGCCGAGAAGGGGACAAGCTCTTTCAACGTATCGAATCCAGCTTCGATACGACCAAGATCGAGCAGGTCATTGATGAGAGAAGTGATATTATTTACACTTAGCTGGATCCGGCGAATAAACTCTCGCTGCTGATCGTTCAACTTTCCGACCCGATCCATTAGCTCAATATATCCTAAGATCGCAGTCAAAGGAGAACGCAAGTCGTGAGATACTGTACTTACGAACTCGCTCTTTATCCGATCGATTTCCTTGAGATGAGTGATATCCTGCATGAATATTGCCGTACCCACATCCTGGATAGGCGTCATGCTGGCATTAAATATTCGCCCATCCTCAAGCTTTATTTCCGCATGAAGCTGCCGCGACCGGTTCTCATCGGATAACAGCTCAAGCAGTTCCGCATGCCTGAGAACTTCATTAGCTCTCATCCCGCTCAAATTATTGCCATTCATGTTGAGCGCTGTCCGAAGTGCCTGATTTATGATCAGGATCCGGTTATCGGAGTCTACCACCAGAACCGCATCCCCGACCTTTGTTAGAATTGTTTCCAGTTTCTTGCGTTCGATATCTGTATACATATACAGACGAGCATTTTCAATTGCTATGGAAGCATAATCACCTAGAGTGGATGCAATCGTTAGATGTTCTTCTTCAAAATGAGTCCCGCCCTGGCGATTATCAACACCTAACACACCGATGATCCTGCCGTGTACCTGTAGAGGCACATAGATCAGGTTGTATACCAGGTAAGAGGTCTTAATCTTCTTCGGCTGCTCCTCACGGATCAGAAGGGGCTTGCCGGATCGCAGCACCTCACCTGGCAAGGAATCACGAATAGGCAGCCGGAAAGTGCGCACAAAATCTTCGTTGAAGTTGCGGCTTGCACGCATATACAGCTCGCCCGTTTCATCATCCAGAAGGAGCAGACTACCCTTTTCAGCGCCGGTCAGCTCAACGGCAGCATCGACAACCGCTTTTAATACGCCATCCAGGTCTAAGAGAGCCGTTACAGAACGTCCGATCTGCTGCAAGGTTTCCAGGCTGTCAAGCCGCTTTTTGAGTGTTTTTGTATTCCGCTTCAACTGCAGGTTCGCCCAATCCTGGATACGTTTGCTCCGCTCTGAAGTACGTTTGACGGTTTCCAGCAGAATATCATTACTAACCGGTGGTGCCAGATACGCGCTTGCCCCAGCCCGTAAAACATCCAGCTCGAGTTCAACACTGTGTCTTTCAGGTAAATAGATAACCGTTAATCCTGGATACTGCTCTAAGAGATAGCTAACATTTTTAAAGCCTTTGAGTTCATCACCATGATCGGTAATAATTACGACAGACGGCATTTGGGCTTTGATCAATTTCTCGGCCGTGCTGCAATCCTGGAAGATCGTCACTTGATATCCGGCAGGCGTTAGTAAGCCGGTCTCCAGGTATGAGATCTTTTGTGGTTCAGGTGAAATCAAGAAAACAGTTTCGTCAGTCATTTGTTCGATTACGGTGCCTCAGAAACCTAAGAAGATGACAGTGGAAGGGTAAAGTGGAGGCTCCTGGCCTGATCTGGTTGTTTTTCTACCCAGACCTTCCCACCATTTGCTGTCAGGATATCTTTCACAACCTGTAAACTGATCCCAAAACTTCTTAGAGGTCTGTGCTTGCCTGAGGTTATTGATTGGTTCCCGATATGGATAGTACATTGAGCAAGGGGGGGATTCTGCGGAATGGTTTTCACCCTGACCGTTACAGTTCCACTGGTTGTGCTCGATCTGATCGCCGTAGACAGCAATCCTTCTAATGCTTTTAAGAGATGATCTGCAATCCCACTAACTGTTACCGGCTCAGAAGGTAGTTCAGTGATAAGTTCAAGACTGCCCTGCCTGGCAATCCCCCGGTAGTGAGAGACTGCTTTACGCACCAGTTCTGTAAGATTCACTGCGGCTTTCTGAGATACTGTCTCCGTTTTCTGTGTGCCGGCAAGTGCAGCAATGCCGCTTTCGATAAAGAGCAGGTCATCCAGGCAGCGACGGAGGGTAGATGTTTGGCTATCGGTTAGTGCTCCAATCTTCCCTTCCAGAACTGCGCTCAAACCTCCTGCGGCATCATTCAGAGGTTGGCTTAAATCAGCATTGATACTGTTGAGAAGGTCAACACCAATTCGTTCATTAATACGCGCATTTTCTACTCCAGCTTGAAGTGAATACGCACGGTCTTCCAGTGCTTTGAACAGGCGCGCATTTAGAAGCGAAATAGAGGCATAGTCGGCAACAGCTTCTAGCAAGGCCTGATTGTTTGCCCCGAATGGTTTTGCTTCTTTTCGGACCATAACCAGCAGCCCCACCACCTCTTTTTTCGCCTTTATCGGTGCTACCAGGGCAGACTGGCCCAAACTTGATATTTTAAAACGCTTTAATGGGCTGCCATAAATTGTCAGCGACTCTCCTGAAAGAGCCACCAGTGAGCTCAGACCATCTTCCCAAACCTGCCCAATTTTTTCTGTAATCGAATCTGGCAGGTTGCGGTAAGCGCTTAGCAGAAAATCTTTTCCGTTTTCCTCACGCAGCAAAAGCCAGCCAATATCAGCTTCGGTCACATATACGCCACCCTCAACGATCTGAGCAAGAAGCTTGTGCTGGTTTGTAATGGAAATAACGGCCTTACCGATCGCAAAGATTGTTGTCAGCTCACGCACCCGGCTTTGCAGCTCCTGGTTCGTATCTTTCAATTGGCGCGCAAGCTCTTCTCGTTCCCGTCGAGCACGTACCTGTTTGAGTGCTCGCTCCACCACTGTCACGACCTCGGCCTCACGGATTGGTGCACCCAGATAGTCAGAGGCGCCAAGGCGAAAAGCCTGGATCACATCACCTTCCATTCCTTTCCCGGCAATCACAATGACCGGTACGTCAAACCCCTGGGATGACAGTGCTACTAACAGATCTTTCGCGCTGAGACCCGGTAAAGCCATGCTCGCAAGGATGACGTCAGGCGCCAGACGTAAAGCCCGCTGTATAGCCTGGGCTGCTGCGCCTGCTACTTCGACCTGGTACCCCATAGGTTGGAGTGTCTGCCTGGCGATTAAATCGCAGATATCCGGATCAGATTCTACAAGTAAAATTCTCTCTTTGGGAGTTTTCACATCTTAATAATAGCATGATTCCCAAAATAGGTATTATTGCTTTTGTTGGGTGTCTGCTAACCTATACCGTAAAGAAAAATACTGCGGTACTCATATCCATCAGGATATGAACGATAACAAAGTACGGCAGCAAACGCGGGCGCCAGTTTAAGATAATCGCCATCAGAAACGCAAATGGAATGAACATCAAGAGCCGCCATATGATGAACTTTGGGTCGAACAGGAGAGGCATTGTAAAATGCTGCACGCCTAACCCAAGTGCTGCCAGAGAGACAGCCAGTAAGGCATTTCCAGTCTGTTCTTTCAAGCGCGGCATGATATACCTTAAATAATAGGGAAGCTCCACCATACCTTGCGTTACAGGGAAGAAAATAAAGGCGGCAAGAGCAGCCCAGGTAGGTATATGGCGGACCATCAGGTTCATTGCATTTTGCGGATCATCAAACAGCCAACCAGCGAGCGCTAAATTGGGCAAAAAAGCAATAGGTCCGCTAATCACTACAAGGCCAAACACCACCAGAAGATCACCTTTCACATGTTGTTTGCTAAAATGGAAGATATCCCAATACTTGTTTCCTTCGTCTCTAAAAAAACGGATAAGAAGAAACAGGGAGACCAGATTTGCAAGAATCACACTGAAAGGCCACCAAATAGCCGATGTATCCCACGGATCCGAGTCTCCTGCAGTGAGAAATCCGAGAGCAAACAAAGCTTGAAAACCAGCGAAAAGGCATAATCGCGCTGGTAATAACAACCAGGGTCGCGGTTGAAACGCTTTCGGTATTGCGCGTAGTTCCTGTGAAGACAGTGCCTTGTTCATGATATTCACCTATTTAAGATTCGTATATGGGAGTAGCTTGAGTTTATCATGAAAGGAACCAATGGTGTTATTATGTTAATAATTCATAAGAACTTCCTTAATTGCTTGACTCAAGTCCTATGGCGCGCATAGAATCATTCAAGGGCTAAGTTTCAGGAATTCATATGGAATATAAGGATTACTATCAGACTTTAGGCGTCGATCGAAAGGCAAACGAAAGCGATATCAAACGCGCATACCGTAAATTGGCGCTTCAGTATCACCCCGACAGAAATCCGGGAGATAAGAAAGCTGAAGAAAAATTTAAAGAAATTAACGAGGCTTACCAGGTCCTCAGCGATCCGTCAAAACGCTCCCGTTATGACCAGCTTGGAGATTCTTATACAACCTGGCAGCAGCGCGGTGCTCCCGGTGGTTTCAACTGGGATGACTGGGCTACCTCTCCAGGCGGCAGGGGCGGCCCAGGGAATGTTCGTGTAGAATACGGGGGCGATATTGATGATATTCTGGGTGGTGGGTTCTCAGAGTTCTTCCGTCGAATCTTTGGCGGTATGCCTGATATTGGCCAGCAGCCTGGAAGGGCGGGACGACCAGGTGGCGCACAAACTCGCACGGCTCAGCCTCCCTCATATCAACAAAACGTCACAATTTCACTTACTGAGGCATTTCAAGGGGCCACTCGGCGGATAGAGGTTGACGGACGGCGTTTAGAGGTCAAAATTCCCGCTGGAGCCAAAACCGGCACGAAAGTTCGCGTGCCTGAGGCTGTATCTACACCTAACGGACTGAAAAGCGACCTCTACCTGATCATCACCGTTGCCGATGACCCCCGGTTTGAACGTCGAAACAACGACCTGTATACAGACGTACCTGTAGATTTATATACTGCAGTATTAGGTGGTGAATTAACCGTACCTACCCTTTCAGGGAATGTTGTCCTCACCATCCCACCCGGCACCCAGCCCGGGCAGACTTTCCGCCTCACTGGAAGAGGCATGCCACAACTTAAAAACCAACAGGCTCGCGGAGATTTATTTGTACGCGCCAAAGTCCGCGTGCCTAAAAACCTGGATCAACGCCAAATAGAGCTGTTCCAGGAATTATCGAAGACCAACAAGAATTAATCAGGACTGCACCCTTACCGGAACAGAGGGGACGGTAACGAAAACTGGTAGGAGTAACATATTTAGATGAAGCAGAGAAAAATTTTTCTCTTCCTGGCAGCATCGGTACTCACCTCGATCCTTGCCTGCCGGGTACCGCAGCTTCCATTCGGAACCTCAACACAGTCAACACTTCCCGCGCAAAGCGTACTCCAACAGACCAGCACTTCTCAACCACCAATTGCTCCAGACCTATTGGCCTACCAGGATATCCTGACCCGCCTGTATGAGAATGCCAGCTTAGGTGTTGTTTCGATACGAGTTTTAACCACCCAGGGTGAAGCTATGGGCTCTGGTTGGGTCTTTGATAAAGAAGGTCATGTCATCACCAACTACCACGTTGTGGAAGGTTTTTCCGATTTCGAAATTGACTTTTCATCGGGGCTCAAAGTGCGCGGTGAAGTAATCGCAAACGACCTCGATTCAGATATCGCTGTCATCAAAGTCAATGTACCTCCTGAACAGCTCTATCCGCTGCCGTTAGGCGACTCTAACCAGTTGAAAGTCGGTCAGACTGTTATTGCGATCGGGAACCCCTTCGGCTTGAGCGGAACAATGACAGTCGGCATTATCTCTGCCATAGGACGCACATTACCTTCCATGCGTCCAGCACCAAACGGATCTCCCTTTACGGCAGCCGATATCATCCAAACGGACACCGCGATTAATCCCGGCAACTCAGGGGGGCCACTTATCAATCTCAACGGGGAAGTTATCGGTATCAATCGCGCGATCCGGACCGAAAGTTTTAATACCAGCGGTGAGCCGGTTAATTCAGGCATTGGCTTTGCTGTTTCTATCAATATGGTAAAGATGGTTGTGCCAAGCCTGATTACGAATGGAAATTACAATTATCCTTACCTGGGGATCTCTTCTTATGATGAGATCAGCCTTCTCCTTCAAGAAGCGCTCGAGCTGCCACAGGCAACAGGCGCTTACGTCAGTGATGTTACTGCAGGTAGTCCGGCAGAGGATGCCGGGTTGAATGGCGGTTCCATACCTTCCGACATCCCTGGCTACAACAAAGGCGGTGATCTGATCATCGCTGTAGATGGAGTGGATGTACGAACTTTTGGTGAGATGCTTACATATCTGGTTATTAACAAGAAACCTGGCGATACGGTTATTTTGACCATCCTGCGAGATGGACAAAGAATGGAGGTGCCACTAACCCTGGAAAACAGACCCTAAACGTATTGTTGGCCGCACCAGCAGCCCAAAATCCTTGCTTTTGACTCTGAGAACCATAAGATGTCAAAAGCTGGTACTGCTAAACCTTATCCACACAAAATAAGCCTGTATAAGGTTACAGGACAGCAGCTACCCATATTTCTGTAAGGAGGAACTCATGTTAACAGACGGTAAATTCCAGGAACTGCTTGATTACCAACCCAAGCATCCTGTTCTGAGTGTGTACCTGAATACCGATCCGACTCAGGGCAGCACCGAAACATATAAGCTGCGTTTACGCAGCATGTTGAAAGATATTGATTTGACAGAAGATGTCCGGGCTGTCGAAAGGTATTTCGATCATGAGTTTGATTGGTCAGGACGCAGTGTAGCGGTGTTTTCCTGCGCGCCTGAAAAATACTTCCGAGCTTACCCTCTTGCTGTTCCCGTTCGCAGCCGCGTACGGGTAAACAGCCACCCACATATGAAACCACTGGCAGACGTTCTGGATGCCTTCGGAGGATACGGTGTCGTCCTGATCGACAAGCAGGGAGCACGCCTTTTTTACTTTCACCTTGGAGAGCTTGTAGAACACGAGGGAGTACTCGGAGAATCCGTACGGCATGCCAAGCGGGGCGGAACTTCATCTTCACATGGACGTCGCACCGGTTCGTCTGAACAGCTTACAGATCCAGACGAGATCACCGGGCGCAACATGCGCGAAGCTGTCGATTTTGCTGCCAGATTTTTTGCTGAAAAGAACATCCGCAGAATCCTTATTGGTGGCACGGATGACAATATCGCTCAATTCCGCAGCCATCTCCCGAAATCCTGGCAAGCTCTGGTTGTCGGTACTTTTCCTATGAGCATGACTGCCAGTAGTGATGAAGTTTTCAACAGGGCGATGGAAATCGGAATGGAAGCCGAGAAAAGAAGAGAACACCAGCTCATAAGCACCATGATCACCGGGGCGGCGAAAGGACGTGGAGGTGTAATCCACCTTGATGAAACTCTGAGCGCCGTTCACGACGGTCGAGTGCAAACCCTGGTAATTCAAGAGGGATATCGAGCTCCTGGCTACCAATGCACCGGGTGTGGTTATCTGACAGCTCTACCGCTCCCTACCTGCTCGTTCTGCGGTAAATCCTTTAAACAGATCCCGGATGCGGTAGAGATGGCTGTCCATAACGTGATGAAATTAGGTGGAGAAGTGGAGGTCATCCACGACCCGATCCTTACGGAGGAATTTGGAAATATTGGAGCTTTATTGAGATACTAAACAGGTTTCAATCGATCCATAGAATATCAAAACGAAAATAGATGCCAGCCGGTTAGCTGGCATCTATTATTTTGAAAATGCTTAATAAACTACGAGGTTTTTTGTTGGTAATCAATGCTTAAGGTTGGAGGAAAAGGTCATTTTCTAGTTTTATCAAATTGGCGGTTAGGATGGAGAAATCAGACAAGGCAGCTTCTGGATCTCGTTCCATGATATCCAGAGTGATTTCAAGCCGGCTCTCCATATCTTCCACAACTTGCTGCATTGAGGGATCGAGCTGTTCCCTGATCTCTGCCAGGTTGTTGGCGGTATTATTCAAAGAAACCCTGGCTTCAGCCGTGTTCTCTCTTTCGAGAGACAGGCTTGCATTGGTGACATCATTGATAACGCTCAAGATCATCACCCGCAAGTTTAAGGTATCAATTTCCTGTGATAGCTGCTCGTTTTCAGCCTCCATCGGCTCCAGTGTTTCAATTTGTCCTTGAAGATCTGCTATCTCCGTCACCATGCTCTGACTCTCTGTGGACCAGCGTTCGATATCATTATTGAGCCTCTCCATAGCCGGACGGAAGAAAGCAAAGTAAACCACCAGGACTCCTGCCAGGAAGGACGCCCCAATTACGATCATCCATTTCATTAACGTCCGTCCGAATTTTGCCAGGCGGCTTTCCTCACGGACCGGCACAGGTGTTGGTTCTACTGCTGGAGCTTCGAAGACCTCAGCTCCCGGTTCATCGGTTTTCGGTTCCGTTTCTGGCGTTTTCAAATCGTCCTTGTTCTCCATTGTATTCTCCTCCAAAATCAGGTATTTAGGCAATTCGTCAATCAGGCACTTAGGCAAACGGTCAACCAGTCAACCAGTCAACAAAGCACTTGGGTCTTGGGTTTCTAACGTCGAGAAGCGTCCCTGATCACTGGATCCTGGTCACCGGTCGCTCGTTTCCCTGTATACTTGTCTACTTGTATACCTATTTACATTTTCCCTGGTCACCAGTCCCCAGTCACCGGTCACATGTTTACCAGCTTACATGGTTCCTTGTCTACTTATTTACATCAAAACGCTCATCCACCGGAAACCACGGGCTAACCTGGCGTTTCCGCGGACGGTATCGCGTTGAAATAAAGACTCCGAATAGAAAACCGCCAATGTGCGCCCACCAGGCTACACCGCTTGTCGTGTGACCGGCAGGCAGCCCCAGAGCCATAAACCCGGAAAATAATTGTGTAATAAACCAGAAACCCAGGTAAAAAATCGCTGGTATCTGAAGCAGGATTGGAAATATAAATACCGGAACCAGGGTTAAGATCCGGGCTGCCGGGTAGACCAGGAAGTACGCCCCTAAAACCCCGGCAATTGCACCACTTGCCCCGATCGTCGGTACGGTGCTAAAAGGATAAAAGACAGCGTGGATCAGATTTGCAGCTATCCCGGATATTAGATAAAAGATCAAAAATCGCCAATGCCCCATCCAATCTTCGACATTATCCCCGAAAATGAAGAGGATCCATATATTACTCAGAAAATGGAACCAGCCGTTGTGTAAAAACATAGCAGTAAATAAGGGCAGCAAAAGAGATGGGTTTTCGATAAGGACAGATAGCTGGGAAAGATGTAGCCTGGCCGGGACCAATCCCCAAACTGCGACAAAATGATCGAGTCCAGCGCTCGCGAGAAGGATCTCATAAAGGAACACCAATGTATTCGCTCCGATAATCGCCCATGTGATCACCGGCGCAGATTTCGATCGGATGTTATCGCGTAGAGGTAACATACTTTGTCCAGGTGGAATGACAGTAGGTTAAAGATAGTATACACCAAACATTAAAGCCAAAACGAGAATGAAACCAGGATATAACCTGTCCATTCTCGTTTTTTTTAACCAATTCTCAAACGGCAATTAATTTGTGGAGACTTTAATGCTCTTTGGTCGATGAGACTCCGCCTTGGGAACACGCAGGAGAAGAACGCCGTTCTTGATGCTGGCTTCAGCCTTGGAAGGATCGAGAGCAGTGGGCAGGGTGACGACCCGTGAGAAACTGCCTGACGGAAGTTCACAGGTCAGGAACTTTTCATCCTCACCAGCGGTAGGCTTGAACTCACCACGAATAGTTACGGTGTTGTTGAGAACCTCAATGTTCAAATCTTCAGCCTCGAGGCCTGGAACCAGAGCTTTAATGGTGTAGTCATCCTCAGCAGTCGTAACATCAACTGCCAGCATCATTTCACGCTCGGATGTCGTATCTGAAAGGCTTTCCTCCAGCAAACGGTCCATTGCCTGGCGAAGGGTAGCGAAACGGCGATACGGGGAAATATAGAGAGTCATTTTTACCTCCTAAAAATAGTAACCAATCTAAAATGGTTATTTTTGATATCTGACCTAAATATACTTGACCGTTATAAGAAAAGCAGAAAAGAAGTGTAAGAAGCATATAAGCGGCTGGTAAATTGTTTGTTAACCCCACAGGAAGTCAATTGGGGCAACCAGGTAAAAGGGTGCCTTGCGAAGGTCCAAGTTTTAGAGCGCAACCTGTTTTTCATATGTGTTTGGTTCCAATATCCGGACCTTCGCAAGGCGCTCTCTCTTTTACCTTCTCTTCTTCCCTACCACGATCAGATGCGGAGAATCATCCGTATACTCGGATCGATTATAGTCGCCATAGATGTTCGTCACATCCAATCCTACAGCCTGGAACTCTTTCAGATAAACATCCGTCCCGACGAGCGAGTGAACCGATTTGAGTTCGTACCGCTCCGCTCTACCGTCTGGAAGAAGGTGATGGTAGACCCAACGGAAGATAACTATACCCCGTTTCCGCTCCCAACCACCGCTTATAATGACCGGGTTCCCTGTCTCAGGGTGTTCGAAGAAGTCTTCCTCTTCAGGCTCCGACAAAGCAGGCATCCTTCTCAGCAAAACCGGATTCGGGATACTTACCGTAAAAATACCCTGTGGTTTGAGGCGGGATACAACACAGTTGAGAGTCTTAATCCTTGCAGTCTCGTCCAGCATACTGTACGTGTTGCAGGGTAAGATAATGAGTGGAAAACTTCTCTTCAAACAGAAATCAGCCATATCGGCCTGTACGAGGTTGATCTTTCCTCTCAGATGATCAGAAATATGGCTCTTCAAGTACAGCAGCATCTCGAGGCTTTTATCGAGACCGAACATCGATGCTCCTTCAGAAGCAAGCGGAAGAGTAACCCTGCCGGTGCCGCAGCCGAGCTCCAGAACTGGGTTACCCTGTTCCTTCCAGAGTCCTTGCCAAAATGGAAGATCTTCCATATTTTTGCTGTGGTGCATGTGGTATAGGATTGGCAGCATATGAGAAATGTCCTGTCGATGCAAAGTAGAATTGTCCTTGACTTCAGGTATCCTATACATTATACTCAGCCCGCCGGGGTGTAGCGCAGTTCGGCAGCGCACCGCGTTTGGGACGCGGGGGTCGGCGGTTCGAGTCCGCCCGCCCCGACCAAACTCCCCCCTTCTCCCTAGTTTCCTTGGGGGAAGGGGATGTTTTATTAAATTAACAAGCAGCTGCAGGGAGGGATGGAAGAAATGGCTGGCGTGAAGGCAGACGTCGTTGTAGAAGCTGTACATTACAATCAAGAAGGCAAGGTTGACTGGGTTCGGGTTTACGAACGGATTGGCAATGCTTACACAGACCGGCTTATTTGGAAGCGGGATATGCTCGTCTCACGTCTGAAAAAAGGCGCTAAAGTTTACGCTGGAAAACGCATCCTCCTTCTCGCTGGGAGCTTTGAACTCGGTGATCCCATCCAGTTGGTCGAGAAAGATGGCGAAAATTATCTGGTCACCGGCAGCGACGGCTCGGACAAGGACAGCCTGCAGACTGTTCCTATCCTGTAAAAAACAGTATAATCTCCTCGTGCCTACACCTTTTTATCATTTAAATACAGCAGAGGATTTGTCCCGCCACCCCAAGCTTACCGGCAGCCTGGCACGGCTGATCCGGGAGAATATGTGCCCATTTTTGCTTGGGAACACTGCACCCGATGTGCAGGTCATTTCAGCTCAACCCCGCGAGGATACTCATTTCTTCAGCTTGCCAATCCAAAATGGAATGCCGCCTGCCTGGGAGCATTTCTTAGTAGAAAACCCAAAGCTTGCAAACCCGAAGCTGCTGCCTTCCCCTCAGGCAGTTTTCCTGGCAGGTTATCTATGCCACCTGCAGGCTGATTGGCTATGGATTAAGAGAATTTACGCCCCTATCTTCAGTCGAAACTGTGCCTGGGAAACACCTGCCTATCGAAATTACATCCACAATGTCCTGCGCAGCTACCTCGATCTCCAGGTGTGGGACAAAATTACTTCTCTTTACGGTTATTGCCTGGAAACAGTCGATCCCTCCGGTTGGCTGCCTTTTGTAGAAGACAGGTATCTCTGCGAGTGGCGAGACCTCCTTGCCCGTCAATTACATCCCGGCGGCTCGAAGGAAACCGTAGAGGTCTTTGCTGCACGACAGGGCATCGATCCTTCCGATTTTTACCGTTTGCTTGAGTCGGAAGAAAGAATGGACCGAGAGGTTTTTTGCTATTTGAATCGCGATCAGCTCGAAGCGTTCCTGCATGATCTGATAGCCGAAAACCTGTTCCTATTGGAACGCTATTTTTCTGGCAAGTTTACCTGTTAGATGATCACTTATCACAGGAGGAGGATTGGTCATGAAAATCATCGCTGAAGAGCCAACACCGGCACCCGATAATGCTCTATCGAAAGCAAGCGGCACGGTCCAGGACTTTCTAACCAGCACCTTTGGCCGTCCATCAGATGCACAGGCGCAGGAACCGATCATCGCCTATATGGGAAAAACCCTGAATAACCGTTTCACGCTCCTGCGGGACTACAAACTGGAAGGCGTTGATGTCCCCATCCCAATGATCCTGATCGGACCCACCGGGATTTATTTGATCTATGCGAGCGCAGCTAAGGGTGTATTCCAGATCAAAGGTGAGGCCATGTCGGAGATGAAGGGTTCGAAAAACTTTTCTCCGGTGAGACCAAACCTGGTACATCGGGTTATGATGATGACAAATGCGTTTGACACGCATCTCAAGAATCAGGGCCTTGAAGTTACCGATATCCAACCTGTCCTTTTCTTCGCCAGCCCGGGAACACACGTCGAATCCATTCGTCCTTCGGTCAGAATTGTGCAAATCGACGGGCTCGAACGGTTTACATCCACGGTACTCCAGGGGCGCGTGGTCTTCTCTTCTGAGGATGTACACAACATCCTTAACCTGATGACACATGCTGCAGCGCCATCCGTACCTGTTGAGCCAGTCGAGGATCCCGATTCGATGAAAAAGAAAGTCGGTACGATCGAACCTCGTCTTAGTCAGGGCCTGCACGGAATCTCCAGGCGAATGAATCTCTCCTCGCGCCAGTGGATCCTGCTCGGCGTCATGGCATTATTTAATGTCCTGATCTTGATCGGGTTTATTTTCTTGCTCGTACTTACCTCGTAGCTTCACAGTATTTATGACATCACCTTTCCTTTCGATAATCATTCCCGCTTACAATGAGGCAAACCGCCTGCCTGCCACCCTGGACCAGATATTATCCTTTCTGAATTCCCAGACCTACACGGCAGAAATCATCGTCGTCGAAAACGGCAGCACCGACCAAACCCTGCAGGTGGCTGGCAGTTATGCTTCTAAAAACCCAAATGTACGGGTCTTTCACAACACAGAGCGCGGCAAGGGATTGGCTGTCCGCCGCGGAATGCTTGAGGCAATAGGACAGTACCGGTTTATGTGCGATGCCGATCTCTCGATGCCAATTACGGAGATTAACCGGTTCCTGCCGCCGGTTTTGGAAAACTTCGATATCGCAATCGCTTCGCGTGAATCTCCTGGCTCGGTCCGTTACAATGAGCCCGCGTACCGGCATTTTGTCGGACGTGTCTTCAACACCCTTATCCGTCTCCTGGCGCTGCCCGATCTGCATGATACACAATGCGGGTTTAAATGCTTCCACGCTTCGGTCGTCGAGCCACTCTTCAGCCGCCAAACCATCACCGGATGGTCATTCGATGTTGAGCTGCTCTTCATTGCCCGAAAGCTGGGATATCGTATTGTGGAAATTCCCATTCCCTGGTATTTCAACGCCGAGAGCAAAGTTCGGGTCCTGCAAGATTCGATCCGAATGGGCATGGACCTTCTGACTATTCGTATGAATTCAATAAAAGGTATTTATGAGCAGCCGGTTCGACACCAGCCTCCTGCCGCCTGACCCTGACCTCAGCTTTGAATCGACGCTTTGGGAGTGCGGCATCCTTTCTATCGCCGGAGTCGACGAAGCCGGGCGCGGCCCATTGGCTGGGCCGGTGAGTGCAGCAGCCGTCATTTTACCTCCAGGCGTTCAGATTGCAACCAAACTATATGGCGTCCGTGATTCCAAACAGATGAGGCGCGAAGAAAGAGAATACTGGGAAACTGTTATTAAAGATCATTCCTGCTATTGTGCCGTTGGGTTTGCTAGCGTAGAGGAAATCGACCAGATTGGAATCGTTCCCGCCACACGCCTGGCTGCTCAGCGAGCACTTGATTCTTTGAATGCACTTCCCGAACATATCCTGCTGGATTTTATCCACCTCCCGGAGTGCTCCATACCCCAGACCTCGTTAATAAAAGGTGATTGCCGCTCACTGAGCATCGCATCTGCTTCCGTACTGGCAAAAACAGCTCGCGATGCCTGCTTGCGTGAGCTGGATCAGGTGTATCCAGGTTATGGATTGGCTGAGCATAAGGGTTATGGCACTCCTGCTCACCTTCGGGCGCTTAAAGAGCTTGGCCCGTGCCCCATCCACCGCCGCAGCTTCCACCCGGTCTGTGATTTGCCAGAACTAAAATCAGGATTAAACGCTGAAAGCAAGATCATTCCAGAAGGAATATCTTAAAAAACACAGTCTTGTAGCCGAGATGCACCAGGCATATCTCCGTTTATAACGATGATAGAAATCCGCGTATCCGTGGAACATATTCGTGGATGGCTGCTAATACTATCCTATGATCGCCATCCATGGATAATGCCGCTAAAGAACAGCGCGCCGCTAAAGAACAGCGGGCGCGGATACGCGGATAAGAGTCCACACGGCATCCTTCAAAAAGCAAGGTGCTGGATGCCGGAGGAAATTCTGAATTACCTTTAGAACCAGTCGCGTTTCATAAAGAAAAGTGAAACCATTCCGGTGATCAGGACGGATATCCCAAAGATAATTGGGAAAGCCCAATCCGTTCCTTCCAGCGGTAACCTCACATTCATCCCATAGAAACTCGCGATCATCGTTGGCAAGCTGAGCAAGATGGTGATGGATGCCAGGAATTTCATGACTGCGTTCAGGTTATTTGAAATAATGGAGGCAAACGCATCCATCATTGCGCTGAGGATGTTTGCCTGAATGCTCGTCATTTCTATCGCCTGCTGGTTCTCGGTCAATACATCGTCTAACAAATCCTCATCTTCCGGATACATTCGGAAGAGCTGGCTGCGCTGTAGCCGTTCAAGCATCAGCTCGTTCGACTTGAGGGCAGTCGTAAAGTAAGTCAGGCTTTTCTGGTAGCGCAGCAGATCGAGAAGCTCCCTGTTGCGCGTGGAGGCCTGGAGCTTGTCTTCCAGGATGTCTACTGCCTTGGTAATTTCCCGCAAATAACTGAGGTATCGAAAGGCAGATAGGAGCAGCAGCCGCAGTACGAAGCGGTTCTGTTTCGTAGTTGACAAATCTCGCAGCCGGCCGGAAGCGAGCTCTTTAAGTACATCATTGTCTCGTTTACAAACGGTTACGAGGTACTGCGGGGTGAGAATAACACCCAATGGAACTGTCGTATATGGGATATCTGATACTTCCCCCTGATAATAAGGTACACGAAAAACGATTAATATCTCCCCATCTTCTCTTTCGGTTCTGGATCTTTCGTCGAGGTCCAGAGGAGACGTCAGGTAATCCTGTGGAATATCCAGCTCCTGCAGGCAGGTAAGCTCCTGCGGATCCGGATCGATCACGTTGATCCAGCAGCCCTTAACCGGCTTTTCGATGATTTCCAGCTTTCCACCATTCGTCTTGCAGTAAATCGTGATCATCATACACTCTCCCTGAGGCTAACTGCCTCTACGTTATTTTCTTCAAGGCGGCTTATCAGAAAGGCTGGGGCTTACTGGGCCCGTTTCTTTCTGATATGTACTGGCACTTTCGTCCATTTGATAAACTCCTTTTGTAGGTTAAAAAAAACTTCCCGGAAGGTAGAAATCCGGGAATTCAAAAAGACGCGTAATTAGAACGCTCCCGGTTATACCTTCCCCTTCACTACAGAAGAGATACTACGCATACGTACGCCCAGATGACCGGCATAATAAGCAATACGGAAGCGCTGGTCACTTCCGCTGCTGCCAGCCACCCGAGCAAGGGTTCCTGTTTTGAAGAAAAACTTTACAGTCATAGCCTTACGTTTTTATCCCAGCTTCCGAGCACTGTGTACCCGGTTAAAAACTCTTTCCGAACTCCGGAAAGAACCCTCACCAGTATAGCATTACTTGACCTTACGGACAAGGAGTGAATCCACCGGTATGTTGTTCATGCTTTCACAAAATCCCCAATATACTCACATTAAAAGGTGTAAACTTTTTGCTATAATTCGGGTGAATTAAACTGAAAAGGTTATATTAGGAGAAATTACACATGAGTTATACCATCATCAATGTTCCTGAAGAGGGGGAAAAAATTTGCATTCAAGATGGAAAACTCCTTGTCCCCGAAAAACCCGTCATCCCTTTTGTAGAAGGAGATGGAACCGGAAGAGATATCTGGCGGGCATCTTACAAAGTCCTTAATGCTGCTGTTCAGTTTGCTTATGGGGACAGCCGAAGATTATCGTGGATGGAGGTTTACGCTGGCGAGAAAGCCTACAAACAGTATGGTTCGTGGCTCCCAGAAGAGACCCTTGAAGCCTTCAACGAGTTCCTGGTTGGTATTAAAGGTCCTCTTACCACGCCCATCGGCGGGGGCATGCGATCCTTGAATGTAGCCCTCAGGAAAGCCCTCGACTTGTATGTCTGCCAGCGTCCTGTCCGCTACTTTTCTGGCGTACCTTCGCCCGTCAAGCATCCTGAATATGTAGATATGGTTGTATTTCGGGAAAATACCGAAGATATCTATACCGGGATAGAATTCGAGTACGGAACTCCTGAGAATCAGCGTTTTAAGGAACTTCTGAAAGAAAATTTCCCCAGCGAATACAACAAAATTCGCTTCCCCCAGACTGCCGGCATCGGCTTAAAACCGGTCTCAAAAGAAGGCACAGAGCGTTTGGTACGTGCTGCTATCCAATGGGGGTTAACGAACAAACGGAACAATGTAACCCTTGTGCACAAAGGAAACATCATGAAGTATACCGAGGGTTCCTTCCGCAATTGGGCTTACGAACTGGCAGAGAGGGAGTTCGGAGATCAAGTTTATACATGGTCCGCGTGGGAGCGGACACGCGAAATTAAAGGTGAGGATGAAGCAAACGCCGAGCAGGAAGCTGCGTTGAAAGCTGGTAAGCTGCTGATCAAAGACGTCATTGCAGATATCGTTTTCCAGCAGACCATCACCCGCGCCCGCGATTTTGACATCCTCGCAACGATGAACCTCAACGGTGATTACCTCTCAGATGCCCTGGCTGCCCAGGTGGGTGGGATCGGTATCGCTCCGGGAGGCAACATTAACTACGTCACAGGGCATGCAGTCTTCGAAGCCACCCATGGCACCGCTCCAAAATATGCAGATAAAGACATGGTGAATCCAGGTTCAGTCATCCTCTCCGGGGAGATGATGCTGCGCTACCTGGGTTGGCATGAAGCAGCCGATTACGTCCTCAAGGGCATCGAAGGAGCTATCAACGCAAAAACTGTGACTTATGACTTCCACCGCCTGATGGACGGAGCTAAACTCTTAAAAACATCGGAGTTCGGCGATGCTGTCATCAAAAATATGCATTAATTTTCATCCTATGCCAGGAATAGGAGAGACAGCTTAATAAGGAGACCAGGAAGGACTGGAAACCAAGAAAGAAACAAATAAAAACAAAGTCAGAAGACTTTTCTCAGGAGGACTTCTATTGGATATTTTCTTATTTTTTCCTGGTTTCACCTATTCCTGGGTTCCTTATAAAAATACTTACCTGAAAGGATATTAGATTGGAGGAAAGATGTCATCACTCAAGACGACCGCGAACGGTTATATCAAATACCGGGGTCGTGAAGGTCAGTTGAGCTTTTTACTCCACCGGGTCACCGGATTGGGCGTTCTGCTTTTTCTGACAATCCACATACTCGACACAGCTACAGTATATTTCTTCCCCAGCCTGTATGATCATGCCATCGCTATTTACCGGACGACAATCTTCGGGATTGGAGAGGTCTTCCTGGTATTCAGTGCGATATTCCACGGCGTGAACGGCCTGCGGATTGCCATATTCGACTGGTTTCCCCGCTTGTGGACGATCGAACGGGAACGCCGCTGGTCCGCCACAGGCTGGATCCTTTCTCTCGTGCTTTGGCTGCCAGCCGCTGGCTGGATGCTGTACAACATGCTGAGAGAAAACTACGGTTTGTTTGGGGGCTAGGAGGATAAGATGGCTGTTAAAACGTACCCTGCTGAGAAGAAGTCACTGAAAGTAGACGTGTCGCCAACCTATGAGAACACCGCCTGGAAATGGATGCGCTACAGCGGTGTTCTGCTCATCCCCCTTGTCTGGTTCCATATTTTGCTGCAGGATGTCATCGTCGGCGTCCACAGGATCGATTTCGATTATGTTGCTGCCCGCTGGGCTATGACGAGCTGGAAGATTTATGATAT
>Ga0105092_10000360_pt1 | contig 23216 bp, 16 predicted proteins | sample PPLLak2March2015_FD_87021 | JGI IMG/M metagenome (GOLD analysis project Ga0105092, IMG submission 87021) | Freshwater sediment microbial communities from Prairie Pothole Lake near Jamestown, North Dakota, USA - PPLs Lake P7 Core (1) Depth... | ecosystem: Environmental > Aquatic > Freshwater >... | reverse complement strand
CTTTGTCGATCGAACCGTGCGCTGTCAGGACAAGGACCGGAAGCTGGGGAGAAATCTCACGGATCGCCGCCAGCAGCTGGATGCCATCCATCTCGGGCATCTTCAGATCGGTGATCACCATGTCGATCTTCTCGGCGCGCAGACGCTCCAGCGCCTCCTTCCCTGACGAAACCGGAGTCGCGTGGAAACCGCAATCGCGGACATGGTAAGTCAGGACCCTTAGGAAGTTTCGGTCGTCGTCGACCAAGAGAATATTGGGATGCTTCACTTGGAGATTTTAACACATGTGTTGCATTTCAAGCAGAACACTCACTGGGCCTCAGTTGATTAACGGTAGCTCGAATTTGTGATCAGATATAAGGAAAAAGGAGCGTTCTTATGTACGGTTTCAGCGTGCAACTGTCAGGCGGCTTTGACGAAGCAGTGCAGAAGGTCACACAAGCACTTAAAGAGCAGGGATTCGGTGTTATTACCGATATCGATGTGCGCGCCACCATGAAGGAAAAGCTCGGGATTGAAGGGCAGCCTTACCGAATTCTCGGGGCCTGCAACCCGTCCCTGGCCCACCGGGCTCTGCAAGCCGACCCGGACATCGGGCTGCTCCTGCCGTGCAACGTCGTGGTCCGGCAGGCCAGCGAAAAGACCATCACCGTTTCGTTCATGGATCCAGAAGCTGTCCTTAGCCTGGTTAACAAGGACGAAGTAGAGGAGCTTGGGAACGAGGTCCGGCAACGACTGGAAAAGGTGAGGGATGCGTTGAAGACGCCGGTCGGGGCAGAACGCTGAGGGGTGGGAGGTGTGGAGTAAATCGAAGTTGCCCGCAACCGTGGGTCCCATCTGGAGATGATGGGACCCACGGTTGCCGACAGCTTCGATCTCTTCCCCCCTGCTCAGCCCTCAGCGGCCAACTATGCGTCCGCCCACGCGATCAATCCCGGGAGATACGGCGTCGTCAGACTCTCGTGATGGGGCAGGACGCGGATCGAAAACCCCTGTAAGCCGCTTCGTCCTTCTGCTCCGACGTGACCTTGGTACAAATAGACGCCGTCCGGCTCCGTAGACTGCAATTCCATTTCGGCGGTCTTCGCGTCGATCACTTCTCCGGTCGAGCTGATCGGGCCGTAATAAACCTGCACCCGGACGTCGGTCGGAACCAGGCTGCCCAGATGCACGCGCGCTCTGACGGGGATGGCAGAGCCGACACTCACCTGGGTCGGCAGTTCGGAAGCGGCCGCGGTGATCCGAATTCCCCTCCAGCCGGAACTGATTCGCTCGCGCCACGCGGCCACACTTCGGGCGCAGGCAAAGCTGTTCTCACTCAGTTGTCGGAACCGTTGATCGGCCAGTAGGTAGGCATTTTCGACGTACTCTCTGACCATCCGGTGAGTATTGAAGAAGTGGCAGAGGTGCTCGAGTGAGGTTTTCATTCTCGAGATCCACCGGCGAGGCACGCCGTCCGGTCCCCGGTCATAAAAGGTCGGGATAACGTCGCGTTCCAGCAGCTCGTAGAGCGCTTCGGCTTCGACATGGTCCTGGTAGTCGAAATTCTCGTAGAGCTCACCACGGCCTATCGTCCAGCCGACCGGCGAAGCATCCTGTCCAAGCATCCACTGGACCTGATCCCACCAGCCGTCGGCGGTACTGAGGTTCAAAACTCCGTTTGCGGCCGCCTTCATCCCGCTTGTCCCGCTCGCCTCGCCGGGTCGCCGCGGGGTGTTAAGCCAGACATCAACCCCCTGAACGAGGTAGCGGGCGGTGTTGACGTCATAGTCCTCGAGGAAAACCAAGCGTCTCCTGAATTCCGGCCGGCGGGCTAAATTGACAATCTGGCGGATCAGATCTTTACCCGCATCGTCACGGGGGTGGGCCTTTCCTGCAAAGATAACCTGAACCGGTCTTTTCTGGTCATTTAGGATGCGTGCCAGGCGATCGGGATCACGCAAGAGAAGCGTCGCCCGCTTGTAAGTGGCGAAACGGCGGGCAAAACCTATGGTCAGGCAAGATGAGTCAAGCACCTCCTGAGCCGCCTCAATCTCGGATTCGGTCGCGTTCCGGCGCTTCAGTTGGCTCTTCAGCTCGGTTCGCGCAAAAGCGACCAGGCGTTCGCGCCTTCGCTCATGATTGCGCCACAGTTCCTCGGCAGGAATCTGTCGCGATCGGACCCAGATCGCCCGGTCGACGGGTTCCTCCCTCCAGCGCGGGCCCAGATACCGGTCATACAGGTGCTCGACTTCCTGTGAAATCCAGGACTGAAAATGAACGCCGTTGGCTACATAGCCGATCGGGATTTCGCCCGGGGGAACGCCGGGCCAAAGGCCGCGCCACATATGCCGACTGACCTCTCCGTGAAGCCGGCTCACAGCGTTGCTGTACGAAGCCAGGCGAAGACTCAAGACGGTCATGCAGAAGAATTCGCCTTCATCCTTGGGATTCTGCCGGCCAAGCGCGTGAAAGTCGTAACGGGAAAGACCAAGGGAGCGATAGTAGTCGCCCAGGTACCGCTCTATGAGATCCGGGTGAAAGTAGTCATGCCCGGCCGGCACGGGCGTGTGTGTCGTGAAGACGAGGCCCGCAGAAGCGGCCTCTCTCGCCTCGGCAAAGGTCAATTTCTGGGTCTCCATGAGCCGGCGCACCCTCTCGAGGCCCAGGAAGGCCGAGTGGACCTCGTTCATGTGGTAAACCGTCGGCTCGAGCCCCAGGGCGCCCAACACCCGATAACCGCCAATCCCCAGCAGGATCTCCTGCTTGATTCGCATCTCAACGTCGCCACCGTAGAGCTGGTCAGTAATGTCTCGATCATCCACACGATTTTCCGGGATATTGCTGTCAAGCAAGTAGAGTGGCACCCGTCCGACCTGAGCCCGCCATACTCTGGCCCTGACTTTTCGACCGGGATAGTCCAACTCGATCATTAGGGGCAGCCCGCTCGGGGTCAGTTCGAGTTGCAGGGGCAATGTGTGGAAGTCATTGTCTTCATAGGCCTCCTGCTGCCATCCCGCCTGGTTGAGATACTGCCTGAAGTAACCTTGCTGATAGAGCAGCCCGACGCCCACCAACGGTATCCCGAGGTCGCTCGCCGATTTGAGGTGATCGCCTGCCAGAACGCCCAGCCCACCGGCGAAAATTGAAAGCGACTCGGTAATGCCAAATTCCGCGGAGAAGTAGGCGATCAGAGGGGTGGCGGTTGGGTGGGATCGTTTAAACCAGCTTGACTTGGCCTCCAGGTGCACCGCAAACGTCCGATGAACGTTGTCGAGATGGGCTAGAAAAGCCTCGTCCACGGCAGCAGCCTCCAGCTGCGCCTGGTCCACGGTGCTCAGCATCAGGATCGGGTTATGGTTCGTCTTCTCCCAGAGATCGCTGTCCAGTCGCCGGAAGAGCTCGATCGCTTCGTGATCCCATGCCCACCGGAGGTTGTACGCCAACTCGCGCAACCGCTGCAAGGGTAAGGGAAGACGGGGCACCACGTTGTAGGTCGAAATCGGTTTCATCGTGTTGGGTTCTCCGAGGACCCCAAGGATGGCGCATCTCGGTCGAGGATGTCAACGGCCCGAAAAGGCATCCTGCGGACCTCAAGGTCATCAGATGTGTCCTTGGGTATCCTTGAGGTCCTTGGTCCTTTTGGCCTACCGCCGCAGCAACGTGCGCAGCACGAACGGAAGGATGCCACCCTGGCGATAATAGGTGACCTCGTTCGGGGTATCAGCGCGAGCGGTAACGGTGAAGCTCTTTTCTCGTCCCCCGGGGTCGGAGGCTTTTACCGTCAATTTTTTGAGCGGGGCGAGGCCGTCCGCCAACCCGAGAATCTGGTAAGTCTCCAGGCCCGTCAGTTTCAGACTCTCCCGATTCTGCCCCGACTCAAACTGCAGCGGGAGCACTCCCATCCCGACGAGGTTACTGCGATGGATTCGTTCAAAACTTTCAGCCAGGACGGCCCGAATGCCAAGCAAGCGCGTCCCTTTTGCCGCCCAGTCGCGCGAGGACCCCGTTCCGTATTCCTTTCCAGCGATCACCAAGAGCGGCACTCCTTCGGACTGGTACTTCATCGCCGCATCGTAGATCGACACAGGCTCCCGACCGGAGGGGTGGAGTGTGTACCCCCCCTCCACGCCGGGCACCAGGACATTACGCAGGCGAATGTTCGCAAAAGTCCCGCGCATCATGACCTCGTGGTTTCCACGGCGTGAACCGTACGAGTTGAACTGATCGGGAGTCACTCCAAGGCCCATCAGGTAACGGGCCGCCGGGCTGTTTTTGGCGATGGACCCTGCCGGCGAGATGTGGTCCGTGGTCACGCTGTCGCCCAGTACGGCAAGAACACGCAGTCCTTTCAGGTCGTCCAGCCGCTCCGGTTCGGCTGCCAGGCCCTCAAAGAAGGGCGGCTTCTTTACATACGTAGAGTTTTCATCCCAGCTGTATCGATCTCCGCTCGGGATCGGAAGACCGCGCCAGCGCTCTTCGCCCTGGTAGACGTCCGAGTACTTCTCGGCAAACATCCGGCTGTCGACCGATTCCTGCACGACCGCCCTAATCTCCTCCTGGGTCGGCCAGATATCTTTCAGATAAACCGGCCGCCCCTGCTCGTCCAGACCTAGCGCCTCCCGGGCCAGGTCGATGTCCATCCGGCCGGCCAGTGCGTAGGCGACCACCAGCGGCGGCGACGCCAGGTAGTTCGCCCGCACGTCGGGATTCACCCGCCCCTCAAAGTTACGGTTCCCGGAGAGGACCGAGCAGACAATGAGGTGGTTTTGGTTCACGGCCTCGGAGATTTCTTCCGGCAGAGGCCCGCTGTTGCCGATGCAGGTTGTGCAGCCGTAGCCCACGAGTTGGAAGCCGAGGTGGTCAAGGTACGGGGTCAACCGCGCCTTGTTCAGATACTCGGTCACGACTTTGGAACCGGGCGCCAGGCTGCTCTTAACCCATGGCTTTCTCTGCAAACCCCTTTGCACCGCCTTCTTAGCAAGGAGTCCGGCGCCAATCATTGTCGATGGGTTCGACGTATTGGTGCAGCTCGTTATGGCGGCAATGACGACCGATCCATGCTTCAGCTCAACCTGCTCCCTTTTGTCGTCGGGAGTCGTGATCGTCACCGTCACGGTGCGGTTCTTCGGAGCACCATTGGTGGAACTCTCCAGATGCCTGAGAAAGGCTTTCCCAGCCTCGCGCAGAGGGACGCGGTCCTGGGGCCGTTTGGGTCCTGCAAGGCTCGCTTCAACAGTGGCCAGGTCAAGCTCAAGGGTCTCCGAATAGAGAGGTTCGGCCGCGTTCGGGTCATGAAACACTCCCTGGGCTTTCGCGTACGCCTCGACGAGCTGAACATGTTCTTCACGCCGGGCCGTCAGGCGCAGATACTTCAATGTCTCAACGTCAATCGGGAAGAGCGCACAGGTCGCCCCGTATTCGGGAGCCATGTTTGCAATCGTGGCCCGGTCGGCGAGTCCCAGTGCACTGACGCCTGGCCCATAGAACTCGACGAATTTGCCCACTACCCCACGCTTTCTCAGGATCTCGGTGATCGTCAGGACGAGGTCAGTCGCCGTCGTGCCTTCGACGAGCGAGCCCCGCAATCGAAACCCGACAACTTGCGGAATCAACATCGTGACCGGTTGCCCCAGCATCGCGGCTTCCGCCTCGATGCCGCCGACCCCCCAGCCGAGCACGGCCAGCCCGTTCACCATGGTGGTGTGGCTGTCGGTCCCCACCAGCGTGTCAAAGTGAGCCTGGTTTTCGCCTTTCTGTCCGTCCGTACCGAAAACCACCCTCGCGAGGAATTCGAGATTCACCTGGTGACAGATCCCGGTGCCTGGAGGAACCACCTTCAGGCTGTCAAAGGCGGATTGTCCCCATCTGAGAAAAGCGTACCGTTCCCGGTTACGTTCGTATTCCTTTTCGAGATTAATGTCGATGACGTTCGCTCTTCCAAAGGCGTCGACCTGGACCGAGTGGTCAATGACAAGCTCGGCAGGAACGAGCGGGTTGATCTTGGCTGGGTCTCCTTTCATGTCGGCCATGGCGTCGCGCATAGCGGCGAGGTCAACCACGGCCGGGACGCCCGTGAAGTCCTGGAGCAGGACACGAGCCGGGGTGAAAGCTATTTCCCGGTCCGACTGCCGTGCCGGGTCCCATTTCGCGAACGCTTGAATGTCGTCACTGGTCACCGCCACGCAATCCTCGTGGCGCAGAAGATTCTCGAGAAGGACTTTGAGGCTGAAAGGAAGACGTCCAATTGTTCCTCCCAGCTTCTCTTGCAGAGCGGGAAGACTGTAGTACCGAAACTCCCTGGGGCCAACTCTGAGGGTCTTACCGACACCGAAAGTGTCAATGCTTGTCCTGGTCATTTAGTCTCCTGTGTTCATCCGAGCAACACGAGCAGGAGGGCCGGAGGAAACGACCTCAAAGACCTCAAAGACCTCAAGGACCAAGGACAGAGCTTCCCGTCCTTGAGGTCCTTGAGGTCTTTGAGGTCGTTTCCTCCGGCCCTCCTCGTCCGGCGCGGTACCCGTGTTATTTTCTAAAAATATGCGTCGCATGGCCCATGAAGGCTTCGGCGACTTCGCCCATCGTCTCAGACAGCGTGGGGTGAGTATGAATCGTGAGCGCGACGTCTTCGGCGACGGCCCCCATTTCGATCGCGAGCGTTCCTTCAGCTATCAACTCGCCGGCCCGCGGTCCGACAATCCCGACACCCAGGATCTGCCCGCTCGGCTCATCAAACAGCATCTTGGTCATCCCTTCAGTGCGTCCAAGGGTGACAGCTCGGCCTGAGGCGGCCCATGGAAAGCGCACCACTTTGACTTTCCTGCCTTCACTGCGGGCCTCCGACTCTGTGAGACCCGCCCAGGCGATCTCGGGATTCGTAAAAACGACTGCGGGAATCGCCCGGTTGTCAAAAATGGTCTTCTTCCCCGCGATGACCTCCGCCGCCACTTTTCCCTCTCGCATGGTTTTGTGGGCCAGCATGGGCTGACCGGCGACATCGCCAATGGCGAAGATGGCCGGATCAGCCGTTCGGCACTGACGGTCGATCCTCACGAACCCCTTCGGGTCGATCTCGGCCCGGGTTTTATCCAGGCCAACTCCCTGTGCGTTCGGTTTCCTGCCGACTGAAACCAGGACACGGTCGAACACCTGCTTCTTCGGCTCGATTTCACCTTCGAAGTCGACTTCGAGCCCTTTGTCCGCTTCCCGGATGCCAACGACTTTCGCCTTCAGGTGGACGCCGCTGAACAACTCGCGTATCCGCTTATCCAACGGCCGTACCAGATCGCGGTCAACACCGGGCAAAAGTCCGTCCAGAAGTTCGACCACCGTGACTTGCGTTCCCAGGGTCGCGTATACGGAGCCCAACTCGAGCCCGATGTAGCCACCGCCAATAACGAGCAGCTTCGATGGGATATCTTCAAGCGCCAAGGCGCCGGTTGAATCCAGGAGACGAGGACTTTGGAGGCTGATTCCGGAGAGAGGGGTCGGAACCGAGCCGGTCGCAACGATCGCATGCTTGAAGCGCAGCCGCGACCCGCCGTCCCCCTCCAGCCGGAGCGTGTTCGAGTCCTCGAACGTGGCCTTGGCTCGAATATAGCGAACCTTGCGAAGTTTGGCGATGTCCGACAAGCCGGAGGTCAATTTAAAAATCACCTGATCCTTGAAAGCGCGTAGCTTGTCGAGGTTGATTTTGGGCGCCGCGAAGGTCAGACCCAGTTGTTCCGCCTCTCGGGCGTCCTGGATAAGGTCCGCGGCGTAAAGGAGGGTCTTCGAAGGTATGCAGCCGACAAAAAGGCAGACGCCTCCTGGCCTCTCTCGCACGTCGACCAGGGTCGTCTCCATTCCCAAGTCCGCCGAGTGAAAAGCCGCCGCGTATCCGCCTGGTCCTCCGCCAATCACCACCACCTGTGTCTCTTGGTCCGCCATCCTGGTCTCCTCTTTTCGCTTGGCCTCTACCTGGTCTCTCGTTCCAATGCGGCGAGCAACGCATCGATTCCGGCCTGTGCCACTTCGGTATCCTGCTCGACGCTTCCGCTGCTGCAGCCGATCGCCCCGATCGTCTGGCCTTCCACGACGACCGGCACTCCTCCGCCAAAGATCATGAACCTGCCGTGGTTGCTCACGTGGATCCCGAAGGCTTTTCCGCCGGGCCCCGCCACCTCGGCATAGGCCGACGTCGGAAGCCGGGTAGCCGCCGCAGTGAAGGCTTTGTTAATGGCGACATCGATACTCGTTATTTTCCCCCCGTCCATCCGGTGAAAGCAAAGGAGGTTGGTTCCCGCGTCGACAACCGCGATATCCATGTCGACACCGATCTCGCGCGCCTTGTCCTCTGCCGCCTGAACCATCACCTTTGCAGCATCCAGGGTGAGTTGGATACACCCTCGCTTAAGCAGCTCCATCTTCTCCTCCTTATCATTATGTACCTTACAACTGGTTGAATTTGAAGGGAAGTCCGAGGAGGAACGCTGACGGCTGACGGCTGACAGCTGACAGCCGACCAACTGTCCGATGCTCACCCCGAAGGGGTATGGGTTCAGATAAGCAGACAGACCTCGCAGGGCGAGGTCTTCAAGGAAGTAATTGGGCAGTCGTCAGCTGTCAGCCGTCAGCTGTCAGTAGTTTTCCCGGTAGAAAAGCAGGGGATTCATGGCTTGGCCGTTCAGTCGGACTTCGTAATGAAGGTGAGGCCCGGTCGCACGGCCGGTAGAGCCAACGTAGCCGATGATATCGCCCTTCTTGACCCGCTGGCCGACTCTGACCGCGACCTGGCTCAGGTGACCGTACCGGGTGGACAGGCCGAACCTGTGCCGTACGACAACCAGCCTGCCGTAACCGACCTGGCTCTGGGCGAAAACGGCGAGGCCGTCGGCCGTCGCCAGGACCTTGTTACCGCGGGGAGCCGATATGTCGATTCCCGAATGGAACTCCCGCACGTTGGTGAATGGATCCAGCCGGTATCCGAATGGTGCCGAAGGGTAACCGTGAACCGGAGGAATCGCCGGGGTGGCGGCCAGCAAAATACTCCTGCTGGTGTAGAAATCCTGCCATTGGCGCAGCTCGCTCTCGATATTTCTGCCCTTGACTCCCAGTTGTCTCAGCTGAGCGGTGAGATCACGGGTGGTCAAGCTGGCAAGAGCGGAATTGCCCGGTCCGCCGACGCCGCCCAATCCCTCCCGGTTCAGACCGGAAAGGATGCTGACTTTCTTGCTGACCACCTCCAGGGCGGAAAGCTGATCAGTCAGATTGTTGGCGGCAAGACGAAAAGTCTGGTTTTCCTTACGAAGCTGGTCGACCTCCACGCGTAATCGGTCGTACTCGGAGGTCTTCTTCCACATCTGATAGTAATGAAGGCTGGAAAGTATGAAACCCGAAATGAGGACAAAGGAGACAATCGTTACTGCAGTGGCGAGCTTGCGTGAGAAACAATAGGCTTTGGCCGGGGTCTCAGCGAAGCGGGCCAAGATAATGGTGAAGTCGCCTCTCTTCAATACGCACCCCCCCTTTCAACCGGAACCGGCAAGTATCCTGTGGGCCTCCTTTTACAGCTGAAAAGCAGGGGTCAGTATAGGTAGGCAGGAATAGGGTGTCAAGCGATTTTGATCACAATTACCAAGAATGCCGACAATGGTGGAGGCGGTGGGAATCGAACCCACGTCCGAAAGTCTTCGCCAGCCAATCCTACATGCTTAGCCGGTTTCGCTTTTTACTTCCGACGAGCGTTTGAAACCAGCAAACTAACCCGCCAGAAGCCCCTCACAACGATTCCCGGTACTCCCGTGAAGGAAGGAAGAGCACCAGATATCCTGCAAAAACGACGCCCCGATGGCCCTACAGGCGAAGCACATCAAGACGGCTACGTGATATTACGCAGCGAGTGGTAACTGTTCGTTGGCAGTTATTTGTTTTGCCACTGATTAACGAGGGTGAGGCACCTCGGCATGCATCAACTGACTCAACTACTCCCGTCGAAGCCTGTCGCCCCCTTTCTTACACCCTAGATAGATGCAGGCGCATGGAATTTAGTTGCATCAAATTGAAAAGGACCTCAAAGACCTCAAAGACCTCAAGGACAACCGAACTGACTCATTGTCTTTGAGAACTTTGAGGTCCTTGAGGTCCTTCTTCTGGTCGCTTCCCGTCTTGGGAATACCGATCCAGGTGGGTTACGATAGCCGCCATGGAATGGCGGGTCGACAAAATGCAGGGGCGTGACTGGGAACAGGTCCGCCTGATCTTCCTCGAAGGAATAGCGACCGGCAACGCGACTTTTGAGGTCGATGCGCCGTCCTGGGACCACTGGAATTCGTCTCACTTGACTGAGTGCCGGCTGGTTACCAGGCGATCAGACGATCAAGTGTTGGGATGGGCCGCGTTATCCCGGGTGTCTAATCGGTGCGTTTACCGCGGAATCGCCGAAGTGAGCGTTTACGTCGCGGGAAGCTGCCGCAGACAGGGAGTCGGTGCGGCCCTGCTGAACGAGCTGGTTGAAGAATCCGAAGGTGCAGGGATATGGACCCTGCAGGCCCACATTTTTCCTGAGAACCAGGCAAGCCTGCGGCTTCATGAACGTTCCGGATTCCGGCAGGTCGGCCGCCGGGAACGACTCGGGGAGATGAAAGGAGCCTGGCGCGACGTCCTCCTTCTTGAGCGTCGAAGCAGCGTAGTCGGTATCTAGTTTATTTTGGCGATGACAACAGTTTACAATCGCCGCAGTTATGCCGATGCTCCAAGAGGGCCGCGAATGAGAGGAGACACGCAGACGGTGCAAATCCAGGAGATCCGCCCCGACCGCCGGACATGGACCGTCACGATTTACGACGATTACCTCAGATTCGTGGCTGACGCGGGGAGCGGCTCCTTCGACGTCGAGCGCGCGCAGGCGGAACAAGAGGTCCAGCTCCGTGCACCGCTTTTCGGCACCCCGGGGTTGACCGTCCAACAAGGCCGCAAACTCTGTTTCAACCTCGATCGAAAGCATTTTTCGGCGCTCAAGGCTTGGCTCGGCCCTCCTACCGGCCGGAGTCTGAGAGCGGCTCTCAAGCAGCAGCTCGGATGGGGAATCGGGGTCGGTATTTTCCTTATCATCAGTTCCCTTCCGAAACCTGCAGACCCCGATGCCGAGCTTGACGCTCTGCCGTTCGACCCGGTCGCTGGTGCCTTGGGCACCAGCCTGATATTCCTTCGGCTCCTGAGCTGGGCCCTTCCCTGCCGGCAGCTGTTTCTCGCCGATGCCGCCTGGTTCCTGGTGCTCGGCGCGAAAGTCGCCTACGGTGTCCTGTCCGGGTCTAGTGGGATCTGGCTGGTCGTGACCCTGCTGTGCGTCATTGCCGCTATTGGCGGGTTTGAAAAGTATCACGAGTTTCGTGACCTGGCTGAAGACCACCCCCAGAGCCCGGCACGGGTCAACGGGGCGACTTGAAAGCCTATTTGCGAGCGAGGCAACGATAGCCGAGCGTGAACTCCGGGTGCGCGTCAAAGTAATCCAGGTAGTAACAGGCGATCGGGAGCGCCAGGCAGAAGAGGGCCAAGCTTGCAAGTTCAATCGGAAAGAGCAGGAGCCGCGCAACCGGAGGCAATCTCAGGAACAGGATCTTCGGGATGTACGTGAGCCGGTGCCCCAGGTAGTGGAAGTATCCCCCGAGCGGTTCTATCTCAACGTCCCTGAATCCTGCATTTGACAGCAAATCTTTCAAGGCAAAACTCGTAAATCGAAAGAAATCATTCGGCTGCTGGTGTTCGCCCCAACCTTGGGGGGCGGTCAGGTACAGTTCACCTCCCGCTTTAAGAACTCGGTAAATCTCGGCGACAACGAGGGCCGGGTTTTTTACGTGCTCGAGCACTTGAATGTTCAGGACCCGGTCGACCGCATCGTTCGCCAAGGGGAGTGAACCGAGATCCGCGACCACCTGCACTCGCGAGTAGTCCCAGGCGGAATCCCCGACGCAAGAATCGAGCGCCAGGTAGAAATGATCCGAGAAGAGACGGGCAAAGCGTGCTTCCCCCGCCCCGGCATCCAGGACAATCTGCCCCGATTTGCCGTGCGCCGCCTTCATCACGAAATCTTCGATGGCGTAGTCGAGAGGGTTGATCCGCCGTCGGAGAAACTCAGGCAGCAAACAGTAAGCACGCAGGTAGAGACTGCTCATCGAGGGCTAATGATAGCATCGGGAGCCGATTACACCGATCAAGTCGCATCGGCTAGCCTGCGCCCGTGGCGATCGAAGATCGGGAACTCCGCCCAACCGAGACGCTGCAGCCGATACTGGGTCGCCACCTTCATCACTCCCAGGCCATACTTGACACTACGCCTGAAATTGATGCTCGAGGCCTCGGTAAAGTACTTGGTCGGACAGCTGATTTCACCGATCCGGAATCCGAAGTAGAGCGCCTGGACCAGGATCTGGTTATCGAAAAGGAAATCGTCGGAATTCTCGAGCAACGGCAGCGTGACCAGAACCTGCCTGGTGAATGCCCGGTAGCCGGTATGGTATTCCGACAATTTTGCCATCGTCATCACATTTTCAAAAACCGTCAGGAAGCGGTTAGAGACGTACTTATAGAAAGGCATTCCGCCCCGAAGAGCTGTACCTCCGAGGATGCGAGAGCCCAGGACCAGTTCGTATTCTCCGCTCGTAATCATTGCCGCCATGGCCGGCAACAAACGCGGCGTGTACTGATAATCCGGATGCAGCATGATGAAGACGTCAGCCCCGAGTTTGAGCGCTTCCCGGTAACACGTCTTCTGATTTCCTCCGTATCCACGGTTACGATCATGGACGATCGTCCGCAAACCGAGACGGCGGGCAACAGCCACGGTATCGTCGGGACTCGCGTCGTCGACCAGAACCACCTCGTCAACCAGGTCCCGTGGAATCTCGCAGCAGGTTTTCTCCAGCGTGGCCGCCGCGTTATAGGCCGGGAGCACCACGGCGATCTTCTTCCCTTGCAGCATCCCGGCTACTATACCATCAGCTGTTGGTCCCTCTTCCCGTTTTTCGGTAACATGCTGTGTATGCTGAAGGTGGGCCTGACCGGAGGAATTGCATGCGGGAAGAGCTACACGCTGAAAGAACTGCAGCGGCACGGCGCATACACGATCGACGCCGATGCGATCGTCCATCAATTGATGCTGCCTGGACATCCCGGCTATCACAAAGTCGTCGAGGCCTTCGGGACCGAGTTCCTCAACAGCGACTCCTACATTGACCGTCGAAAACTCGCCAATCTCGTTTTTTCGGACCCGGCCGCACGCCAGAAACTCAACGAGATCATCCATCCGCTTGTTTTCGCCGAGGAGAAGCGGCAGGTTGAGGAGGCGGAGTTGATCCAACGCCGGACGCCAATGGTTGTGGTTGATGCCGCGCTGATGATAGAGGCCGGATCGTACCGCAATTACGACGTGATCCTGATGGTATATGCCCGCCCCGAAGTACAGCTGATGCGTCTCATGCTGCGCGATCAACTGGACGCGGAAGACGCGCTCAAACGGATTGCCAGTCAGATGGCCCTGCTCGAGAAGATCAAATATGCCGATTACGTAATAGAAAACTCCGGCAAGCTCTCAAACACGAGCGAGCAGGTTACCCATACCTTCCGGGATCTGGTCTTTAGATACGAAGAGAATGATTTTGAGGGAAGCTGGAAGCTGGGGAATTGATTCCCGTTAGCCGCAAAAGGCGGCACTACCCACCGGCCTGCTGCTCCCAAAACCTCAGCATCCCCGCCAACAGAGGCACCATGATCTCATGGTGGCCGGTCAATGCTATTCCCGTCCCTGCCTCGCCGACCGGCCTTTTCACGACGTTTTGAGTGGGACGATAATGCTGGATAAAGTCGAGGTTCGCCGTCGTGAACCTCTCCAGCTCCCGTCCGCTATTCCGGACCAGGGCCACGGTCTTAAGAAAAACTTCGGGAAGGATCACGGCCGAACCAAGGTTCAAAAAAACTCCCCCGTCCCCTAACAAAGAGACGATTTCGGTGAGGACTCGAAAGTCAATGAGAGAGCCCTTCCCAAGAGCCTCGCCCGATGCGGCCGGATGGTTATGAATAGTGTCGGTCCCAATGGCGACGTGAACCGTGAACGGAATACCCCGGCGAAACGCCTGCAGAGCGATACAGCACTCCGGATGGGCGGCGTCCAGGCTGGCGTCGACAAAAGCACCGACCGATTCTCCAATTCCCTGGCCCGCAAGCGCTCCCTGAGAGATAACCCGGTTCAGGATGTCCCCGGTCTCCCTCGCCATTCCGAAGCTTCCGTCCTTCAGGTCTTTCTCGACATCTTCGGAGGTATGCCCGCTCCAGGCAATCTCAAAGTCGTGGATCATTCCCGCACCGTTCGTCGCCAGTGCAGTCACGAACCCTTCCTCCATTAACTGGATCAGGACAGGGGCCAGACCCACCTTTATCACGTGCCCCCCGAAAGCCCAGATGATGGGCTTCCTCTTGTCACGGGCCTGTTTTATCCTGCCCGCCAAAAGACGGAGCTGATCGGCAGCCAGGATTTTCGGCAGGGAGTCGACAAAGGCCGAGAAGCTGTCCCGGTCGAGTGAGGACGCGAAGGCCCTGAAATTGACCTTGCTCGGCCTTGACGTCAGAGGATAGTCCTTCAACTGTTCTATCTGGAACTGTTTGTACCGGGACATTTCAACCTGCCGCTTCGAGAGGATGACATTCGAGAAATGACTTGAGCGCCCGCCCAGTGTAAGACGTGGAGCATCCGGCAATCTCCTCGGGTGTCCCCGCGATCACCACCCGACCGCCGTCGCGTCCTCCTTCCGGTCCCAGGTCGATGACCCAATCGGCACACTTGATGACCTCGAGATGGTGTTCAATCACGATGACGGTATTGCCAAGATTGACCAGCTCGTTAAGGATGTCAAGCAGTTTGCGGACATCCTCGAAGTGCAGCCCGGTCGTTGGCTCGTCCAGGATATAAAGAGTTCGTCCGGTCGACCTCTTGCTGAGCTCCCGGGCAAGCTTCACCCGTTGCGCCTCGCCGCCGGAAAGGGTGGTGGCGGACTGACCCAATCGTATGTAACCCAGCCCTACGTCGAGCAACGTCCTCAACCTGGCCCGAATCGTCGGGATGTTTTCGAGGAGGGGATAAGCCTCCGCAATGGTGAGGTTAAGAATGTCGGCAATCGAGTGCCCCTTGTACTTCACGGACAGCGTTTCCCGGTTGTATCGGCAGCCCTGGCAGGCGTCACAGACAACGTAGACGTCGGGCAGGAAGTTCATCTCGATCTTCCGCATCCCGTCGCCCTGGCAGGTCTCGCAGCGGCCTCCCTTCACGTTGAAACTGAAACGTCCGGGCTTGTAACCCCTGATCTTCGCCTCGGGAAGCATCGAGAACAGCTCACGAATAGGAGTAAAGAGACCGGTGTAGGTAGCGGGGTTGGAACGAGGCGTGCGGCCGATGGGAGACTGATCAACCTCGATCACTTTGTCCAGGTGCTCCAAGCCGGCCAAGCCTTTGTGCGGACCCGGTTCAAGCAAGGATCCGTACAAGTGGCGGGAGACAGCCCGGTAGAGCACTTCGTCGACCAAGGAGGACTTTCCCGACCCGGAAACCCCCGTGACAGCGATCAGGAGTCCCAGAGGAAAGGAGACGTTCACGTCCTTCAGGTTATTGTGGCGGGCACCAAGAACCTGCAGCATCTTGCCGTTCATTCGGCGTCGCTCGGCGGGCGGCTGGATGCGTCGAAGGCCTCTCAAGTACGCCCCGGTCAGTGACCCCTCATGGTGAAGCAAGTCCTGGGGAGTCCCCTGTGCCACCACACAACCGCCACTGGTTCCGGCGCCCGGCCCCAGGTCTATGACCCAGTCCCCACTTCGGATGGTCTCCTCGTCGTGCTCGACCACGATGATCGTGTTTCCGAGGTCCCTCAGTTCTCTCAGGGTTTCGAGCAGGCGGTCCGTGTCTCGCGGATGCAGACCAATTGAAGGTTCATCAAGGACGTACAGAACACCCCGGAGTCGGGAGCCGACTTGAGTGGCAAGCCGGATCCTCTGTGACTCGCCCGCGGACAGCGAGGCCGCCTGGCGATCAAGCGTCAGGTAGGAAAGCCCGACGTCGGCCATGAAACAAAGACGGCTGCGAATCTCCTCGAGTATCTGCCCTGCGATCAGGTGCTCGCGATCTGAAAGCGTGATAGCAGTTACGGCGGCCAGACATTCATCAAGCGGCATGCGGCAGTAATCGGAGATCGACACCCCATTGACCCGGACGGCCCGGCTCTCGGCGCGAAGGCGACTGCCTCCACAGGCGTGACAATCTCCTTCGGACATGAAACTCATCAACTGCTGACGCCGCCGCTCGCTTGAAGTGCTTTCGATCCTCTCCAGAAACCACCGGTTGAGTCCGGGGAACTTGGAACGGTAGACGAAGTCCCCGTAGCGGTATTGCAGCGGTCGGTCGACTCCTCTGAGCAAGCCATGGCGAACTTCTTCCGGCAGCGAACCGGTGGGCGTTTCCGGGTCGATGTTCAGGTGGCTCAGCAAGGCTCGAGCCGTTTCACGAAACAAGTTGAGCAGTTCCTTGCCCCCCATCACCAGCTCTGCGCTGGCGACCGGCATTTCCGGGGTACCTATCAGGCGATTCAGGTTGACTTCCAGCTCGCAGCCGAGACCCTCGCAGGCCGGGCAGGCGCCGAAGCGGCTGTTGAACGAGAAGCTTCTCGGCTCGAGGACAGGTATGTCCACGCCACACTCCACGCAAGCCATTTTCTCCGAGAAAGTGAACTCACTCCCGTTCACTACAGAAACGGTCACCAGGCCCTTGGACATATCCAGGGATTGCCGGACAGATGTCTCAATACGGCTCCGCACGTCTTTCTTGAGCAGAAGCCGGTCGACCATAATGTCGACGCTGTGGTTTCGTCGCTTGTCGAGATCGGGAGGATTCTCAAGGTAGATCGACTCCCCGTCGACCCGAGCCCGCACGAACCCTTCCTTCTGGTACTTTTCGAAGAGTTTCTTAAATTCCCCTTTCCTTTCCCGCACTATTGGCGCCAGGATCATCACTCGCGAGTCGGCCGGCATATTCAGGATGCGGCTGACGATTTGATCCAGTGACTGCCGGCTGATCGGGCGATTGCACTGCGGGCAGTGGGGGGTTCCGATGCTCGAAAACAAGAGGCGAAGGTAGTCGTAGACTTCCGTGATGGTTCCAACCGTAGAGCGAGCGTTCCGGCTCGTCGTTTTCTGCTCAATAGAAACCGCCGGCGAGAGTCCGTCAATTGAATCGACGTCCGGCCTCTCCATCTGCTGGAGGAACTGCCGGGCATAGGCAGAGAGGGATTCGATATATCTTCTCTGCCCCTCGGCATATAGCGTATCGAAGGCCAGACTCGATTTGCCGGACCCGCTCAATCCGGTAACGATGACGAGCCGATTCCGAGGAATGTCGAGGTCGAGATTCCTCAGATTATGCTGGCGTGCCCCACGAACCGAAATGTACTTCATAGCCCAAACGAGCTATTGTCCGGGTTTGAGGGGGGCGCGGTCAAGGGAGAGGGTTACAATCAAAAAAGACCCCAAGGACCCCAAGGACCACAAGGACGAGACTCCTTCTGGTCCTTGAGGTCCTTGAGGTCCTTGAGGTCCTCGAAGTCTTTGAGGTCTTTGAGGTCTTTGAGGTCTTTTGAGATTGCCTACGGCAGCTGCAGTCTGATCTTTCGTACCTGCCGGTCACGAACGAACTGAATGTTAAGCTCCGACTGCGTGCCCAGGAAACGGTGCAGATCCGCCGGTGATGTCACGGAGACATCGTTGACCCGGATCAGAACATCTCCAGCGCGTAGACCCGCCTTCTGAGCCACACCGTCGGGTGTCACCTGCCTGACCAGCAGGCCCTGTCCGTCCGGGCAATTGAAGAACTCCGCCAACTGAGCCGAAAGCGGGTCGACTTCGAATCCCAGAAACGACAGCGGGGGCAAGACTCGGGTTATCCGCGGGACCCTGGGGGCACCTGTTGCAGACCACCGTTGTTCGGTTCGGATCATCCACTGGAGCCGAGGCAGAGCATCCTGACGATGCGAAAGACGGACGGAGAGCTTCTCCAGATTGTCGTTGCGCTTAACGGTAAGAGGCAACTGGTTGCCGGCGCCTACCCATTTGATTGCTTCGGTCAGACGCTGCCAGTTCTCGATGGGCTGGTCCTTCACCGCGACGATGGTGTCGCCCGGTCGCAAGCCCGCTTTTTCGGCTGGGCCTCCGCGCGCGATCTTCGAGATGACCGCTGGTCGGCCAGTGGCCTCGTCCCTGTAGTAGACGCCCAACCAGCCCTCGCGAATATCAGATCGCGTTTGAAGAACTTGAGCCGCCGATTCGCGAATCACGTCGGCCGGCAAGATCTCGCACAATTCCACCGTTTTGCTGTAGGGATAGGGTCGGGTTCCGGTGACGATGCCGACGACCTTGTCTTCCTTGTTGAGGATGACGCTGTTGGCCCAGCCCTGGTGGGACCTTCCCAAACCCCCCACCTGCACGTCGCGCTTCGGCGCCAGCCGGTTCTTCTCCGTCTTCAACAGGAAGGGAGCCGATGTCCTCCAATGCTGCGTGCCAAGGCTAAAGAAACGCACCTGGCCTTTCTGCGGAAACGGCGCAAAGCTCGCGAAGGAATTGCGCTTGATACCGGCAGCCAGGATCGCGAGGGAGATCCGCTGATCAACCCCGACGACCTCCGCCCGGTGCCTCTCGCCCTCCGACGTCTCGATTATGATCCGAACGTCAGGTGAACTTAACTCCGCCCACCGCATGCCGACAAACGAGACGACATGACCCTGGTCGTCGATTACCAAGCCCGGAAAAGGCGTGAGCTGCTGAAGCTGGATGATTTGAAGCATCGAGCTTTCGTCAAAGACGCCGACTTGAGAACTGACAAGGACCTTGACGAAAGAATCGGGCCTGATGTCGGGTGCAGCAAAAGACACCGGCAGCAAAGCCGGCATGAGAGCTGCCAGATTGGCAATCGTTCGGAGGTACCGCCCTGTCATCAAATTCCTCGCCAACTAATGGCTCACGTTCTGGAGGTAGAACTCGTTCTCTGCCTGTGTCTGGCGTACTTCGATAGTGGCGGGCAATTCGAATACGTAGCTGGGCGGCGAAGTTTTGTGATCAACCCCCGCGATACGCACGTCCGGCTGAAAAGTCAGATGGTCACCGGGAGTAATCTCCTCCCACTCCTTACCGTCCAGAGAGAAAACCTGACCCTGGCGTTGAATTCCCGAGGCCGTTACGGCCAGGTCGCTGGCGTCGATTCTGTAAATCCGCTCCTTTCCGACCGGAGCACTTGCGGCTGCCGAAGCATCCGTCTCACTCGAGACACTAACGAAGTTGACGATGCCGATAGCAAGGAAAACAAGACCTGCGAGAGCAGCGGCAAATTTCCAGTAGACAGGTCGCGTTGTGGGTGTGGTTTGCGAGCAGACTCGCTCGGTGAAGAAGGGGGGAAGATCCATCTGCCCTTTGAGCTCTCCGCTCAGCTGCTTGAGACTGAGAAGATCCTGATGCAAGGCGCGGCAGTCGTCACAGCTCTCCAGGTGCTCCAGCACCTCCGGCGAGTCCGCTGACTGCATCTGTTCGGTCAATATACGTCTGACTTTCCTGCACTTCATAGGATTCCAGCTAATTTCTCACGCAAGAGCATCTTGGCCCGATGAATCCTCGATTTCACAGTTCCCATCGAAATCTGGAGGACTCGGCAGATCTCCTCGTACGACAAGTCTTCAACTTCTTTCAGAAGGAACGGAACCCGATACTTCTGGGGCAGCGAATCAACCGCGCCCTGCAGCTTTTCAAGCCTTTCCTTCCCGTCGAGCGTCCGTTCCGGGGTTGGACGGACATCCGGGATTGCCAGCGGTTTGCCATCCTTCTGGAACAGCCCGATCATGTGGCGAAGGGAAAAGAGGCCTTTGCGCTCGCGCCGACGCAGTTCGTCTATTGCCAGGTTGGTCGCAATCCGGTAAATCCAGGTCGAAAACTGGTAGTCTCCCTTATACCGATCCGCGTAACGGAAGACCCGAATAAAGGTTTCCTGAGCCAGGTCAACCGCCAGGTCATAGTCGTGGACCAGCGTGTTGATGTAATTAACCAGTTTTCCCTGATACCGGGAAACGAGAACCCGAAAGGCCTCGTCGTTGCCTTCCAGGTACGCTGTCACCAGCGCGTTGTCTCTAAACCCCGCCACCCCGCCAGCGTACGCCACAGTTTCAGCCATAAAACCTGCCCGACCGGTTACCCGTTGCCGGTTTCCAGTTGCCAGTGACCGGCTTATCGAGTTTACGTATTAAATAACGATCCAAAAAGCACTTTGTTCCAAAAGAAAAGCGAGTTGTGCAACCGGAAACCGGTATCTGGCAACCGGTAGCCGGCAACTCACTTCGCTTCTAGCCAGGACGACCCGATCGCCAGGTCGACTCTGAGCGGCACACTCAATTCGGCAGCGCCCTCCATTCTCTCCGTGACCAGGCGACTCATCAATTCTAACTCCTCCTCGGGAACCTCGAAAACCAGTTCATCATGCACCTGCATGATCAGGCGACTTCGAAGCTTGAGGTCCTTCATCTCGCGATAGGCGACCACCATCGCCTTCTTGATCAGGTCAGCCGCCGTCCCCTGGATCGGGGCGTTGACGGCCGTTCGCTCCCCGAAACCTCTGAGACCCCAGTTGCTGCTGAGCAATTCAGGGATCTGCCTGATCCGACCGAAGAGCGTCGACACGTAGCCGGTCTGCCGGGCGTCGGCGAGCGTCAGGTCAATCCACTTCTTTACTCCCTCATACTTCTTGAAGTAGTCGTCGATGTACTTCTGCGCCTCGTGACGGTCGATCTTCAGATTCTGGGCCAAGCCAAAGGCGCTCAAGCCATACATGATCCCATAGTTGATGACTTTGGCATGCCGCCTGAACTCCTTGGGGTTCATCACGGCGTTCATCCCAAACACTTCCCGCGCGGTCCGTTCATGGATGTCTTCGTCTCTCCGAAAGGAGTCCAAAAGGACCGGGTCCTGAGACAGATGGGCCATGACGCGCAGTTCGATCTGCGAGTAGTCGGCGGCAAGAATACGGAAGCCGCCTTCGGGAATGAAGGCTCGCCGGATCTTGCGGCCGACTTCGCTCTTGATCGGGATGTTCTGAAGATTCGGGTTGCTGGAGGAGAGCCGCCCGGTGGACGCAACCATCTGGTTGTACGACGTGTGTATCCGGCCCGTTTTCGGATTGACCAGCCGGGGCAAGGCATCCAGATAGGTACCCTTGAGTTTAGTCAACTCTCGATACTCGAGGATCAGGCGGGGAAGATCATAACTGGCGGCCAACTGCTCCAGCACCTCGAAGCCCGTCGCGTAGTGCCCCGCTTTCCGGGTCTTCTTCGGCTGCGGCAGCTTCATTTTCTCAAAGAGGATGACGGCCAGCTGCCGAGGTGAATTGATGTTGAAGCTCTCTCCAGCGAGCTCGAAAATCCGGTTGGTCAAGGCGTTGACTTCCGCCTCCATCTCCTGCGACATCTGGCGCAGAAACTCGCAGTCGACCCTGACTCCCTGTTTTTCCATGGCTGCCAGGACTTCGACCAGGGGCATTTCCACGTCGCGCAGCAGAGGTTCGAGCTTCTTCTCGACCAGCTGAGGCTGGAGTTTGTTGAACAACTCCCACGTCAGATCGGCCTTTTCACAAGTAGCGTTGGCCAGTGCCTCGCCAAAGAGGGTTGGCGCCTCTCCTTCGGCGGGGCCGCTCGCCTTGCTGCCCAGGTACTCCATCGCCAGTCGGTCTAGTGCAAAGTTCGACTGATTGGGCGACAGCAGATACGCCATCAACATGGTGTCGCGGATATCCGGGGGGAGTTTCCAGGAGAAACGGCACAGGAGCCCGTAGAAGGGCTTAAGATCGTGAATCGCGACATGCGCCGGCTCGAGCAGGAGTTTCCCAACCAGGGCAGGCTGGTTTTCGAGTAATTGCCGAGGAATCAACCAGGCCTTACCGTTGCCGGCGCCGACGGCGACACCCTCGAGCCCTTCGGCCTGGTGGCTGCCTTCCGCAAAAGTCACTGCAACCGACGCGGCCTTCCCCTGCAAATCGCGACCGAGGTCGAGGATCTGCTGAGCTGTTTCGAGCACGGCATATTGTCTCGCGGCCGGCTCAACGGCGGGGAGAAGCTCGTCAAGCAGGTTCATGAACTCGAGCTCGGCAAACAGTTCCCGCGCGACTTCCTGATTTGGGTCGCATTTTCTCAGCTTCTCAAGATCCAGCTCGAGGGGCAGGTCAGCGCAGATTGTGACCAGATCCCTGCTCTGTCGGATCAGAGTCTCATTCTGCTGGAGGCTCTCCCGGTAAGTCTTACGAGTCACCTCGTCCCGGTGCTGGAGCAGGTTTTCGAGAGATCCGTACTCCTGGATCAGCTGCTTGGCTCCTTTGTCTCCGATGCCCGGGGCGCCCACAATGTTGTCCGAGCTGTCTCCAACAAGACTCAGGACATCAACGACTTTTTCGGGCGGAACGCCGAACTTCTCCTCCACGCCCTTACGATCCAGCCGCAGCATCGTGCGCGTATCCAGGATCGAGATTCGGTCGTTGACCAGCTGGAACATGTCCTTGTCTATCGTCACCACAACCACGTCCAAGGCACACTCGGCCGCCTTCCGAGCCAACGTCCCGATGACATCGTCGGCCTCGTACCGGGGGTACGACAGAATAGGGACGCACAAGGCTTGGCAAACTTTCAGCACGTAAGGGATTTGGGAGGCGAGGTCGTCGGGCATCGGGCGTCGGGTCGCCTTGTAGCCCTCATACTGCTCGTGTCGAACGGTCGGGCCGGTAAGGTCAATGGCCACGCCGAGAAACTCCGGCTGCTCTTCTTTGATCAGCTTCCGAAGCATGTTGGTGAAGCCATAGACGGCATTGGTCGGCAATCCCTTCTTGGTACGCAGCCCCTGGATCGCGTAGTACGCCCGGTAGATGTGCGACATCCCGTCCACCAGGTACAGGCGACCAGATTGTGGATTGGCAGGCCCGGAGTTCACAAGGCGCTATCTTACTACAGGAGTCCGGCTGCGGGGAGGCGCAGGCGCAGGAGCGTTTTTTTATCCACGAATTACACGGCGCGGCGTAGCCGCAACAAAAGCCTGCCCGATGAAGAAGAAAGACAGAATGTCGAATATCGAATATCGAATGTCGAATGTCGAAGTGAGGAAGAAATGATCATTGGATCTTCCGTTTCGCCGTCTTGATGCTGGAGACG
>Ga0105092_10000359_pt1 | contig 23236 bp, 19 predicted proteins | sample PPLLak2March2015_FD_87021 | JGI IMG/M metagenome (GOLD analysis project Ga0105092, IMG submission 87021) | Freshwater sediment microbial communities from Prairie Pothole Lake near Jamestown, North Dakota, USA - PPLs Lake P7 Core (1) Depth... | ecosystem: Environmental > Aquatic > Freshwater >... | reverse complement strand
TCGGGAGCAGGTCGAGAGTGAAGGGCCGAAGGGAGAGTACACGTTGGTGATTGAAGCCGGCGAGGCCCAGGCGGCGTCAAGTCAGCGCGAAGTCGATGTGGTCGCCTACATTGCCGGGCTCATGCAGACCCGAGGCCTGAGCGAGCGGGACGCCATACGGACAGCGGCCGAGGAGCTCAACCTGCCCAAACGGGACGTCTATTCTCTATTCAACAAGCGCCCTGGCCCTTAAACCCGCATATCACCTGGCATCACTGACGCAACGCCGCATAATATGCAGTCGTATTGCATATTATTCTGTGATGCAGACAGTAAAGAGGCTTGACACACCGAAGACTAACTGCATAAATGTATTCTTTATGCAGCCGGTACCAAACTCCGAATTCAGAACGGTCCGCCGCCTGGGAGGTGGTGCGGGAATCGATTGGCGCGCTTTTGGCGCCGTTTCGAAACCCCGCGCCGGCTTGCGCCATCCTGCGCCATTCCGTCGCAGCGCCCTATAAGCGCCGGAATCTCTCATTCCATAGATCCCCGAAAACAGAAACAGGAGATGAAGAGAGCTTCAGAAAATGAAAGAACAGGAACTTTTTTTCAAGAAAACAGCGGTGGAAGAAGGCGAAACGTCCTTCGTGCCTGACCTTTATGCTTCGTCGGTGGCCAGGATGAATCTCGAAGCGCCGCTCTCCGTAGTGTCTCCCGGCGAGTGTGACGAAGGAGACGTCGTTCTGGTACGAGTTCACGAAGTGAACACTGCGTACCCGACCGTCGAAACGACGGAAGTGAAAGAAGTCGTCCTGGAGAGAGGGAACCTCCTGGTGGGAGTGCTGGGTAATCGCAAGGCGCTGCGCGGTTTTTCGGGTCGGCCGCCGCTTTATCTGCGGCCTGGATCTTTGCTCCATCTCTTGAACAAGGGCGGCGTAATCGGCGAGTGTACGGCTTTTAACCGTGACCTGGGCTGGCCGGCCCGTGTCGAATACCTGGGGACGGTTTCCGTCGATGGGCGGCCTCTGAACCTCAGGCACCGGGCTCTCGCCTTGGTCGATTCGCCGATGCCGTCCGTGCCGGTGATCCTGGTCATGGGCACTTGCATGAATGCCGGCAAGACAACCGTCTGCAAGCAGATCCTTCGGCTTTTTTCGGAGAAAGGCTTTACCGTGCATGCGGGTAAGGTGGCGGGCGTGGCCTGTCTGCAAGACACGCAGGGCATGAGGAAGGCCGGTGCCAAGAAGGTTCTGAGTTTCATGGATTTTGGCCTCCCCTCCACGACGGAGGTCGAGAGCCTGGTTCCCGTCGCTCGCTCCCTGGTCCATTATTTGGCGGAAGGAAAGCCCGATTTCATCCTGCTCGAAATGGGGGACGGGATTCTCGGCGGCTACCAGGTCGCCTCGGTCTTTGAGAACACCGAATTCATGGAAACTTCGCTGTGCTCGATTTTGTGCGCCAACGATCTGATGGGTGTCTGGGGCGCGGCGGAGTGGATGAATAAACACAGTTCCGTTCCGCACGCGCGGCGTCCGGCTCTCATATCAGGGCCGGTAACCGACAGCGGCGAAGGAATCCGGTACATCGAAGACCATTTTGGGATCCCGGCAGCCAACGCTTTTGACAGTGCGGGCAAAATCTGCACGTTCCTCCTGGAGTCATTGATGCCATGGTTAAAGTCGGCATAGCCGGCGGGTCGGGCTATGGCGGCGCGGAACTGATCCACATCCTGCTCAGGCATCCCAACGTCCAAATCGCCTGGCTGTCTTCGCAGCAGCATGTGAGTAAGAGTGTCGCCGAGGTCTACCCCCACCTGCGCGGCTTTCTAGATCTCAAATTTTCATCGGTCCAGGATCTGCCCGCCGCAGACCTGGACATGCTCTTCCTCTCCCTGCCTCACGGGCAGGCGATGAAGATGGTGCCCGGATTGCCGAAAGGGCTGCCGGTCATCGACCTGAGCGGGGACTTCCGTATTGATGATCCGGCGGTTTTTCAGGATTACTACGGCATCCCCATGGAGGCTCCGGAACTCCAGAAGTGCTTTGTGTATGGATTGCCGGAGATCAACCGACAGAAAATCCAGGGGGCACGGTACATCTCGAACCCCGGCTGTTTCGCTACAGCGACCATACTCGCGCTGTATCCGCTCCTTCGCGAGGGCTGGGTGAAAGGTCCGGTCTTCGTCGATTCCAAAACCGGTTCCTCCGGGGCCGGCAATTCGCCGACCGCCGGAACCCACCACCCGCGGCGCACTAACAGCCTGTTTCCCTACAAGCCGTTCCGCCATCAGCATCTGCCCGAGATCATCCAGGCGCTGGGTGGATCAAACCCGCTGGTCTTCCAAACCTATTCGGCGCCTTTTGTTCGCGGCATCTTCGCCAGCCATTACATGGAATTGAACCAGAAAGCCGGCATCGACGGAATTCGGGCCCTTTTCATGGATTATTACGGCAAGGAACCGTTTATCCGGTGGGTCGCAGACAAACCCGATGTAAACTACGTCCGGCATTCTAATTACACGGATATCGGGGCCGCCACCCAGGGAACTTACCTGATCATCTGGTCGGTGCTCGACAACCTCCAGAAGGGCGCGGCCGGCCAGGCGGTTCAGAACATGAACATCATGCTCGGCTTTCCGGAGGACACGGCACTAAGCCTGGCGCCCGTGCATCCGTGATGTTACGCGTTACAAAGCCGCACGCTTTTTTGGAGTGCGGTGGCAACGAGAGGCCGACGCCTTATCAGGCCTTGAGGCGACACCGCTTTGGTACATGCACCATTGCTGACTGCTTCGCATCGATATCGCATATACCAAAGCGGTGTCGCCTCAAGACCTGATAAGGCGTCGGCCTCTCTTGCCACCGCACTCCAAAAAAGCGGCGCTGGGTGCTAACGTTCTAACTTCGTCACAAGCACGAGGAACACATGCAGGAAACGCGGACTTACAATACCCAGGCGGATGAAGACCGCTACCAGCTGAAAACCTATGCCAAGTGGCCGATATCCCTGGAGCGGGGAGAAGGTTGCTACGTCTTCGATTCCGACGGTAAACGCTACCTTGATCTTTACGGCGGGCATGCCGTGGTTGTCACCGGGCACTGCCATCCCAAAATCGTCCGCGCCATTCAGGAACAAGCTGCTCAGTTCATCTTCTATTCCAACGTGGTCTACAACAGCGTTCGCTCGCGTGCGGTCCGCAAGCTGGTCGAAGCCGCCGGGGCTCCTTACTACCAGGTTTTTCTGGCGAATTCGGGGAGCGAAGCGAACGAGAATGCGATCAAGCTGGCCCGCGCTCTAACCGGACGAACCGACGTCATTTCGCTGGAAGGCTCGTTTCACGGCAGAACCTACGGCAGCCTGTCAGCGACAGGAATCGCCAAGTATTCAGCCTATTTGAACACTCCGGTGCCGAATCACCGCATTGTCCCGGCCCAGGACGCCGCTGCAGCGGTGTCCGACAAAACTGCCGCATTGCTCGTGGAGCCGATCCAGAGCCTGGGCGGCATCAACGTGATTCCGGGCAACCTGCTGTCGGAAATGAGCAACGCATGCAGCAGTCACGGCGCGTTGTTGATCTTCGACGAAGTGCAGGTGGGGATTGGAAGAACCGGCCGATTCCTTTATTCCGGAATCAATAATGTCTATCCAGATCTCGTCACTCTTGCCAAGGGAATTGCTTCCGGCTTTCCAGCCAGCGCGCTTTTGCTTACCGAGCCAGTGGCGCGAGAAGTGAAGAGCGGGGATCTCGGGACCACTTTTGGCGGTGGTCCGCTGGCGTGCGCCTGCATTGAAGCGACCATGGATTTCATTCAGGAAGAAGATGTCCTGGGGAACGTTCGCAGGGTCTCGAGTTACGTGCAAGATGAGCTCTCTCGATTGCCGATCGTCGAAGAGGTTCGCGGCACCGGCCTGCTTCTAGGACTCCGCTTTTCCGGGCAGTGGGCAAGTGCGAAAACGGTGCAGCGGGCCCTCCAGGCAAAGGGTATCCTGACGGGCACTTCGGACGATCCCTCGATTCTGCGCCTCATGCCGCCTCTGATTATCACTGAAGCAGAAATCGATTCATTCATCGCTAGTCTCGCCTCCCTATGAAACTGGTCATTAAGCTAAGCGGGAAGGTCCTGGAGGATCGAGCGCTGGGGCTCGATGTTGCTCGTCAAATCGGCCTTCTTTGGACGGCCGGCCACCGTCTCCTGGTAGTCCACGGCGCCGGGAAGCAACTCACCGATCTCTCCAAGCAGCTTGAAATCCCGGTGGTTCAGTACCAGGGACGACGCGTCACTGATCAGCGGACTCTCGAAGCCGCCAAGATGGTCTTTTCGGCCGTTAATCGAGAGCTTGTCGCTCTTCTGGTCAGCCGGAGAATTCCGGCACTGGGGTTGACCGCTTACGACGCGCTGCTCACGAGGAGCGTCAAAAGGGCGCCGCTCCCAGTGGCAGACGCAGAGGGAGTTACACGCGAGGTCGACTTCGGATTTGTGGGAGAGATTCGGGAAGTCAACCGTGAAGCGCTGCAGCGACTGGTTGAGGCGCCTTATCTCCCCGTCATCTGCAGCCTCTGCGCTGACGAAGCCGGTCAAGTGCTGAACATCAACGCCGATACTCTTGCCACTGAGCTGGCTATCGCTCTAAGCGCCGACCGACTGGTTTCCGTCTCGGATGTTGACGGGATCTATCTCGATTTGAAGGACCCCTCGACCCTCATATCTCGCCTGACTGCCGCCGAAGCCCGCCAGTACCTCGAGAGTGGCGTTTTCACCGAGGGGATGATTCCGAAAGTCCAAACAGCGCTGAAGGCCGTGGAACACGGCGTCGCGGCCTTTCAGGTAGTCAGCGGAATCCAGCCGGATGGGCTGTTGCAGGCGATTGAGAAGGATGCAGGGACGCTGCTGACAGCATCGTAAGACACAGGTAGGCAAACCGCGTGATCCGCGGTTCCTCACCTCGGCAACACCGGCCGCTGCAGTGCCAGCTCTTGCTCAAGCGCATGCGCGACGCGTAGAAGCAGGCCTTCCTGGAAGTGAGGGCCAAGGATCTGGAGGCCCACCGGCAGATGGTCTTCGGTGATCGCACATGGCAAGGACAAGGCGGGAATTCCGGCCAAATTTGCCGTCACTGTATAAACGTCGGACAGGTACATCTCCAGCGGGTCGCCGGTCTTTTCACCCAGCTTGAACGGCAGCGATGGAGTGGTAGGGCCGACGAGGAGGTCGACTTCCCGGAAAGCGTTCGAATAGTCCTGCGCAATCAGCGTTCTCACCTTGCTCGCCTTCAGGAAGTAAGCGTCGTAATAGCCTGAGCTGAGGACGTACGTGCCGATCATGATCCGCCGCTTGACCTCGGCCCCGAAGCCTTCGCTTCGCGAGCGCTTGTACATATCCTCAAGATCCTTGGGATTCGGGGACCGGTAACCGTACTTCACCGCATCGTATCGAGCCAGGTTTGAGCTGGCCTCCGCCGGCGCAATGATGTAGTAGGTGCTGATGGCGTATTCGGTGTTGGGCAGCGAAACTTCGACAATCGAGCAGCCGAGTTTCTCGAGCCGGGCGATTGCCGCCCGGACTGCGGATTCGACCGTCCGGTCAAGGCCCGAGCCAAACCATTCTTTCGGTATTCCCAGTCGAAGCCCTTTGACATCCCGGCCGATCTCAACCAGGTAGTTGTCGAGCGGGCGTGCGGCAGACGTGGAATCACCAGGATCGTGGCCGGCAATTGCCTGAAGCACCATTGCGGCATCGGCGGTGGTTCCGGCCAGCGGCCCGATCTGGTCCAGTGACGAGGCGAACGCGATCAGCCCATAGCGCGAAACTCGGCCATAGGTAGGCTTGAGACCGACTACACCGCAAAAAGCAGCAGGCTGTCGGATCGAGCCGCCCGTATCGCTTCCTAGCGCCCCGGGCACCTCCGACGCGGCCACCGCGGCGGCCGATCCGCCGCTCGACCCGCCGGGGACACGATCCAGGTCCCAAGGGTTACGAGTGGGGAAATACGCGGAATTCTCAGTGCTTGAACCCATCGCGAACTCGTCGCAGTTTGTCTTGCCAAGGACCAGCGCGCCCGATTGGCGGAGACGGTTTGTAACGGTCGCGCTGTAGGGCGGGACGTAGTTCGCGAGTATTCGCGAGCCGGCGGTCGTGCGTGTTCCCTGCGTAACGATATTGTCTTTGAGGGCGAGGGGAATACCGGTCAGGAATCCCATGCTGACCTCACCGGCCCTCAGCTTCTGATCCAGTTCTTCGGCATCCTTCAGGACGCGCTCCGGGTTTGTAGTGATGAAGGCATGCACGCGCGCATCCACCTCGGTAATGCGGTCGAGGAAAGCACCGGCAATTTCCCGCACTGAAAAGTCTTTGCGTTTGAGGCCGTTGTGAAGCTGCTTTATCGAGAGCCTATTAATCTCTGTCATCCTTTTTCCTGGGACCCTACCAATTTCTACTCAATGACTTTCGGCACACGGAACTGGCACTCGACCTGCTCTGGCGCGTTCGAGACAGCGTCGGAGCAGCCTAGAGAGGGCCGGGTTTCATCTGCGCGGAAAGGAGTGCCTGAGAAGGCTTCCAGTGCGTGGTAGGTAGGATTGATCCCTTCCGTTGGGGCGGAATTCAAGTGCTCGAAGTAATCGAGAATCTCCTGGAAGTGATGGACGAACCGCTCGAGCTCCTCAGGAGAGTATGTCAGCTTGGACAGCTCGGCAATTTTTTTAACGTCATCTATGGGCACCATATGTGGGCGCGGGGTTTCGATACAGCGCAAAAAACGCGCCACTCAACCGCCGCTAACTTCCTTTCTCCTCTGGAACAGCGCTGCCAGGTATTTTCGGGCGAGACCAATATCCTTCGCAATCTGTTTTTTGAGACTGTCCACCGACTCAAAACGTCTCTCGGCGCGCAGCCGGGTACAGAAATCGAGGCTCATCGTCGTGCCATACAGATCGCCGTTGAAATCAAGAAGGTGCGCTTCGACAACGGGAACACCCTCGGGACGTTCATACAACGTGGGGCGAAAGCCTATATTGATAACGCAAGGTTGCACCCGGCCGGGGAGGTGGGCCCTTCCCGCGTAGACCCCGACCGCCGGAATCAACTCGTTTTGCGGCTCCAGATTGGCTGTCGGAAATCCGATGACTGTGCCGTTTCCAGCTCCCCGCACGACTGTTCCCCTGATCTCGTACGGACGGTCTAGCAGCCGGCGTGCCAGTCCTGCCCGACCGTCGAGAAGCATGCCTCGCACTCTTGTGCTGCTGATTCTGACTCCTCTGAAGTGGACTGGTTCAATGCCGTGGACCGGAATCCCGCGCTGCCGGCAAATCTCGGCAAGTGCGGCGCAATCGCCGGATCGTTTGTGTCCGAATCGGAAATTCGACCCAACAACGATCTCCCGGAGATCCCAGCGAAAGAGAACCTCGGAGACAAATCGTTGCGGCGGCAACAGCGAGATTTCACGGCTGAAGGGAAAGCGAATCAAGACGTCAACTCCCATCTCTTTCAGGATTTTTTCCTTCTGTTCGAGCGCCTGGAGGAGAGGAGGAGCGGTTGCCGGCGTAATGATTCTTTGCGGATGCGGGCTGAACGTGAGAACGATTGCGGTCCCTTGCTTCTCGCGCGCCCGGTTAACCAGAAAACGAATAATGGCCTGGTGGCCCCTGTGGATCCCGTCGAAGGCACCGATACTGAGAACCGGATAGCTCAAGGAGTTGCGAATGTCACTGAGGTCGTTGACGGTTATCATGTTCACCTAGAGTTCAAGGACCAGGCCATCGTACGAGAGACTGACCGATGGAGGCAGACTCTTGTTGCCTTCGTCGTGATCCACATCGTGACTCATGTGGATCAGGTAAGTCATTTCGGGTTTCAGACGAGCCGCGACTTCAGCTGCTTGCGCCAGGCTGAAGTGCGAGACATGAGGCCGGTACCGCAAGCCGTCGAGTATCAGGTACTTCAGTCCTTGCAGTTTTCCCAGAGAAGACTCCGGAATGCGGCTGACGTCTGTCACATAGCCGAGATCGCCGACACGAAAGCCGAGTACGGGCATCTCTCCGTGAAAGACTTCTATCGGTGCGAATCGCAGATCACCGATTTGAAAGGGGCCATCGATACATCGCAAATCCACCTCGGCTATGCCGGGGTAACGGTTTTCGGAAAACAAGTAGCGAAATGTGATCTTGAGCTCATCCACGGTCTCGGGGCTTGCATAAGCCGGGATGGCCCGGCCGGATCGCACGCTCAAGGGGAAGACATCGTCCAGGCCGAGAACGTGGTCGGCGTGGGAGTGGGTGAAGATCACCGCGTCGAGCCGGCGGACATCGTGCCGAAGCATCTGCAGGCGGAAATCGACCGAGGTGTCGATCACGACCGTCGCCTTGCTCTCGAGAAGAAGCGACGATCTCAGGCGCTTGTTCTTGGGATTAGGGGATCGACAGACGCGGCAACCGCAGCCGATGACCGGGATGCCGCGCGACGTCCCAGTCCCCAGAAACGTGACCTTCATCAGAACTTGATGACCTTGGATTTGCTTAGGAACTTCAAGCGGAGTTCATAAAGCAGGCCGTCAAGAAGCCGTTGCTCGTCGGCCGACAAATTCCCCTGCGTCTTCTCTCGCAGGATGGTCAGGATATCGATCGTCTGCCGGGCTGCCTGGAGGTTTTCGGCGGGACGGCCGGTGGCCGGATCCGCGACTTCGCCCATGTGGACCATCGCGGAAGTTGCCATGGAGAGCAGAAATGACGGGAAATCGATGCTCAGCTCTTCCTCACCGCCCGCTCCCTTTCCTGGGGCCGGTTGAGGCTGCTGCCTGGCTCCAGGGGCCTGGCGGGGAGGAGGCGGCTGAGTCCTGCCTTCGGCCCTCCTTTCGCGGTTTTCCGGTCGCGGAGGTTCGGTAGGAGTCGGTGGCTGGGCCTCGGGTCGAGGTTCGCCTTCCTCGGTAAACAATCTTCGATCGGTAACTTTGAATCCGGTCCCTTGGTCGTTCTCGTTGTTCGCCATGGTTTGTTCTCTGCTCCACGGGTTACAGAGCCGCGCACGGAGCGGAGGGCCGCGAAGCGCTTTCTGCGGAGCGAGTCCCGGAGCGAAGTAAGCGGACCATCCAGCGAGACGTTACGCACGCTGGATGGTCCGCTTACTTCGCTCCGGGACTCGCTCCGCAGAAAGCGCTTCGCGGCCCTCCGCTTCGTGCGCGGCTCTGTAAATGCAGTCTTGGTCCGCGCTATTCGTTGGCCTTATCGCTTTTCTTTAAATCCTGCCACGATGCCTCCATTTCTTCCAGGGAGACATCCTTCAGTCGACGTCCTTGTTCGGCGAAGTGGCGCTCCAGGCGCCGGAACCGGCCGGCGAACTTGGCATTGGCGCGTCCCAGCGCCGTTTCGGGATCCACCTGCAGGAACCGAGCAACGTTAAGGGCGGCAAACAGGAGATCGCCTACTTCTTCGCGGATCCGCTCGGCATCCTGCTGTTCAACCGCCGCCTCGAGCTCTTGAAATTCTTCGACCACCTTGTCCTTGATTCCCTTGAGGTCGGGCCAGTCGAAACCAACGCGCGAGGCTTTGGCCGAGATCTGGTAGCCGGTGTACAACGCAGGCAATCCGGGCGGAACGCCGTCCAAAAGGGATTTCTTTTCCTTAGACCGTCCGGCCTGGGCTTGCTCCGCCGCCTTGATGTCTTCCCAATGCTTCAACAGCTCTTGGGCATCCTGGTATTTGGCATCGCCGAAAACGTGAGGATGTCGTCGGACCATTTTCTCATAGACTCGACGGCACACCTCATCTGCGTCAAATTCTTCACGCTCCTTGGCGATCCGGCAGTGAAAGACGATCTGGAAAAGCAGATCCCCCAGTTCCTCGCACAACTCGCCGGGATCGTGGCTGTCGAGGGCCTCGAGCACTTCGTAGCTCTCCTCGATCAGCATCGGCTTGAGCGTCTCTCGTGTCTGGTCCCTGTCCCAGGGGCAGCCTTCGGGACTGCGCAGGACATCCATCAACTCGAGGAGCTTGCGAAAATAATGATCTTCCTTCTCCGTCACCTGTCAGCCCTCGACGATGTCGAATTGTTCGACGTGCATGAGTGGATCGGCCTTGACGGTGACGATCTTGCGGGTCAGATCTTCGATCTCGTTCAGCACCTCGCGCTCGCCATCGCGGAGAGCCTTGCTGACGTCCGGGTGGCAACGAATGATCAGTTCCTCTCCCTCCTGGAGATGAGGGAGCAGCTTACGCACCTCTTGATGGATCGAATAACAAATGGTGCGCACGGATTTGGTCATGCCGGTGCCGTTACAGGTCAGGCAGGGTTGGCACAGTGTCCGCTCCAGGGATTGCTTCACGCGCTTGCGGGTGATGGCAACCAAGCCGAACTCGTTGAACTGCAGGATCTTGGATGGAGACTTGTCCTTGCTCAGCTCCTGCTGAAGAGCCTCCATGACCTTTTGGCGATTGCGCCGTTCGTCCATGTCAATGAAGTCAATGACGATGATGCCGCCCAGGTCGCGCAGCCGAATCTGGCGGACGACTTCCTTGACCGCATCCAGATTGGTCCGGGTGATTGTGTCCTCGAGCGAATTAGTGCTTCCGACGAACTTGCCTGTGTTCACGTCGATCGCTACCAGTGCTTCGGTCTGGTTAAGGACGATGTAGCCGCCGTTTTTCAACCAAACCTTCTGCTTGAGTGCCTTTTCAATCTCAGCGGTTATGCCGTACTGGTCGAAAATCGGCTCAGTGCGGTTGTAGAGCCGAACTCGATTGACCAGCTCTGGATTGAACCGGCTGACGAATTCGACGATTTTCTCGTACTCATGCTCGTCATCGACGCGCACGGCCTTGTAGCCGTCGTTGAAGTAGTCGCGCACCACGCGTTGGACCAAGCTGGGTTCAGAGTGGACCAGGGCAGGAGCTGACGCTCTTTCCGCCTTCGCGCGCAACTCTTCCCAGGTTCTGGTCAGGTAAGCCATGTCCGCGCGGAAGTCCTCTTCACTGTGATTCTCGCCGACCGTTCTGACGATGAACCCCTTGCCGAATTCTCCGCGCAGCCGGTGAATGATTTCCTTCAGCCGCTGCCGCTCAGTCTCGGAGGCGATTTTTCGGGATACTCCAACGTGGTCGACGGTTGGCATGAAAACCAGGTACCGGCCGGGAAGCGCAATGTGAGAAGTTATGCGGGCGCCTTTTTTACCGATCGGCTCCTTCGCAACCTGGACAAGGATTTCCTGGCCCTCGCGGAGCAGATCTCCGATCTGAGCCCTGCCATTGGTCCTTGCGCCGGTAGTGCGCCGCTTGCGGTTAGACTCGGGTCGGCCGGATAGCTCCTGCGTATCAGACTTATGTTCGACGCTTGCTTCGGCATCCGGCTCAGCTTTCTTTCGCCCGCGGCCTTCGGGGCGTTCTGACGTTTCGGACTCGGCCGGTGCTGCCGCTTCGGTATCGGCGGCCGGCTCAGCCGGCTCGGATTTCCGGGACCCACGGCCCCTGCGCACGGGTTCCGGCGTTGGAGCGGGCTCAGGCACCGGTTCGGGCTCTGGCGCCGGCTCGGGTGCTGCCGCTGGCTCCGGGGCCGGAGCCAGCACGGTTTCTTCAACCGGTTGCTCTGCCTTGGCTTTTGATGACGCTTTTGCTTCTTCCGGGGCGGGTTCCGGCTCTGCCACCGGCGTCAAATCCTGCTGTGCCCCAGCAACGGGCACCTCTTCCTGGCTGGCAGCTGCGGCTGTCGACTCCTGCTTCTCCGCCTCTGCCTCAACAGGTGCCTCTTGTTTCTCGGTTTCCGAGGTGGCTTGGGCGACCGGCTCCTCGGTCTTGTTCAGTTGTTGGAACATCGGGTCCCAGATCGCAACACCTTCGGCTTGATCGAGCTGGCTTTCAACGACAGTCGGGAGTTGGGGGGTGACGCCAAGGTGAGCAAACGATTCGCCGGGGAGTGGTTCGATGTGGTGCTCGCCGGAAACAGGGGCTTCGGTTCTTTCAAATCGCGACTCCCGGCTTCTCCGGCCGGATTCACGAAACTCACGCGGCTCGCGAGAGTGCTCGCGAGACTCCCGGGATTCGCGCGGCTCCCGTCGTTGATCGCGAAACTCACGAGGCTCGCGGGACTGTTCGCGCAACTCGCGAGGCTCTCGCGGTTGTTCGCGGGACTCCCGAGGCTCGCGCGGCTGTTCGCGGGGCTCGCGGGGCTCACGGGCCTGTTCGCGTGCCTCGCGGGGCTCACGGGCCTGTTCGCGTGCCTCGCGGGGCTCACGGGCCTGTTCGCGTGCCTCGCGGGGCTCACGGGCCTGTTCGCGCGGCTCGCGGGGCTCACGGGCCTGTTCGCGCGCCTCGCGCGGCTCTCGCGCCTCCTCGGGAGAAGCTTCCCGTGCCGCTTCACGATTCTGCTCGCGCGGCTGTTCGCGGGTCTCGCGTTCCCGGCCCGTCTCTCGGCGGCCTCGCCGGCTTCTTCGCGTGCGCTTCGCATCTTCCAGCGGCGCCGGGACTTCCGATCGCGCCTCGGCTTTCGGTTCCAACCTTATGGCTTCTTCGAGGCCGGCGCTTTCCGCTGAACGGAACAGCTCTTCGTACTCTTCGTAGTCTTCAAAAAAGTCGGAAACGTACAAAAAGGCGTGGCGCTCAAGGCCGATGTCGACGAAAGCGGCCTGCATTCCAGGCAGGACTTTGGTCACACGGCCCTTGTAGATATTTCCCAGGATCCCTTTGTTTTTCTGTCTCTCGATGAAGATTTCGGTGATCTGGTCGTCTTCGACAATCGCGAGCCGGTTTTCGAGGCTCGTTGAATTGACGATCAATTCCTTGGACATGATTTCTCCCTTCGAACGGCGGCGACTCGCCGGTCGTTAAGGAGAAGCTGGTGCAGAGGTCTCTTGTTCCGCGAATTACGATAAGAAGGTGGCTTCGATCAACTCACATCCCATCCGTGTATACGGCCCGGGATGATAAGTCAAAACGTGGAGGCAACCATCGGGTTGCCTCGACAAAAGTTTCTTCCGCGAGCCGGCGCGGCGGTTCTCCGCTTCTCAACGGTCTCGCATCATCTGCGGTATGTGCAGCTTCTCCAAATAACCAATATAGAAAGCCGATATAAGTGCGAAGCAAATCATGCACATTATAGCGATGGAAATTAGCGTGTGGCAAGAAACGAGAAATGCAGGTCAGGAGTCAGAAGTCAGGAGTCAGAAGTCAGAAGAAAAGCAAGAAGTCGGAAGCAAGGAGTAAAGTCCGGAATCAGGAGAACAGAACGATGCCTGAAGACCGCGCGAAAGCAAAGAGTTTTTGTGACCTGATAGTCTGGCAAAAAGCCCACTGCTTCGTCCTGGAAATCTATCGGCTAACGTCGACCTTCCCGAGGCAGGAGGTTTACGGGCTTGTTAGCCAGATGCGGCGGGCTGCAGTTTCAATCCCGGCCAATATTGCTGAGGGATTCCGTCGCAGAGGCAAGAGCGAGAAGGCTCGTTTCATGAACATAGCCGAAAGCTCCCTCGAGGAGTCGAGATATTATCTGCTACTCACTCAAGACCTAGGCTACAGCTCAGCTACGCCACTGCGAGAGCGCCTCGAAGAGGTCAGTCGTCTCTTGAATGCCTATACCAAATCTATTCTGACTTCTGACTTCTGACTTCTGACTCCTGACTCCTGTTCTTCAGTACACAAATCGGTGGTAATGCACGTTCAGCGCAAGGCCGAGGGCGACGTAGGTGCTGAGCGCGGAAGAGCCGCCATAGCTCAGCAGGGGCAGCGGGATTCCGATAGCCGGCGTGATCCCGAGCGCCATGCCGACATTGATCACCACGTGGAAAAAGATCAGGCTCGCCACCCCGGTGATGATCAGTATCCCCTGGCGGTCGCGCGCCTGCTCCCCGATTCGCACCATCCTCGACAAGACGAACAGGTAAAGCAACAGGACCAAGCAGGCCCCCGCCAAACCGGTCTCCTCCGAAAGAAGCGCGAATATAAAATCCGTGTGCACCTCGGGCACGAAGCCGAGTTGGCTCTGGAGACCGTTCCCTATCCCCGTTCCCAGCAGACCGCCTGACCCGATGGCAATTTGCGATTGCCGAGTCTGATAGCCGATTCCCTTGGGGTCCAGGCTCGGGTCAAACGTGACCATTATCCGCTGCTTTTGATAGTCCTTCAGAACGAGCCAGCTTGCCGGGGCGAGCAGGAGCGCGAGCGCCATCACCGCAGCCACGAACCGGAACTTCAGGCCTCCGATCAGCATCATGCCGCCGAGGATCGGGAAGTACATCAGGGCGGTTCCCAGGTCTCCCTGCAGAACGACCAGGCAGACCGGAAGCATCGCGATTCCCGAGAGGATGAAGAAGCTCTGGCGTTTCAGGTAATCATCACTCAAGCCGGAAAGGTAGCGGGTGAGCGTCAGAATCACGACGACTTTGACGACCTCCGATGGCTGGAAGTTCTGCCCGCCGATCGACAGCCAGCTCTTACTCCCGTTGATCTCTCTGCCGAAGATGAGAATCCCGATAAGCAGCAGCAGCGACAGGACATAGATGTGAAAGGCGTAGTCTACGAGGTAGTGGTAATCGATGGAGAAGACGATGAAACACAGGACCAGGCCGAGTCCAGTCCACACCAGCTGGCGGCTGAAGGCACTAGACACAACGCCGTGCAGGCTGGCGCTGTATACCCCGAGGATGCCCAGAAAGGCGAGCATCATCGCGCCGCCGAACAGGAGGACATCGAACCTGGAAAGGAATTGCCTTATCGACATCTCGGACGGGCCTTCCTACTGCCGGATGCCCCCCCCGTTTGTCGGGCTGGCAGGCTGCGGCGATTCCGGGGCGTTGGAAGCGACCTGCTGCAGCGGGCTGGGCATTGGCGGACCCACCGGAGGATGTTTCTTTTCCCAATACGCACGGAAGATCTTGCCGGCGATCGGCGCAGCTCTTCCTCCGCCGGATTTCCCGCGCTGCACAATGACACAAACGACTATCTCCGGGTTATCGCGCGGAGCGAAACCGACAAACCACGCATTATCGGCATACTTGCTTGCCTCTTCGGCCGAAAGAGTCTTCTTGGCCTCGTTGCCGATGGTTTGGGCCGTCCCCGTTTTCCCGCACACTTCAAAGCCCTCCACCAACGCGCCACGCCCGGTGCCAAATTCGTTGACGACGCGCCACATGCCGTCGCGCACCACTCGCAGATGCTCCTCTTTGAAGAACGGCGCGGTGGTGGTCGCGGCAACGGCGGTAGCCGGGCCGCGGTAACCTTCCGCTTCTTTAATCAGGTGTAAGGAAGGTTCCTGACCGGTTGCAATCATGCCAACAGCGCGAGCAAGTTGAATAGGAGTGACGTTCATCGCTCCTTGCCCGATCGCAACCGAAATCGTTTCTCCCGCGTACCATTTATCCCCGGTGGTCTTCTTCTTCCATTCCTGGGATGGGACCAGCCCGTCCGCTTCGCTGGCCAGGTCAACGCCGCTGATATGCCCCAACCCAACGCGCTTGCTGTACTGCTCGATATTGTCAATCCCCAGCTTCTGGCCGAGCAGGTAGAAGTACACGTTGCAGGACTGGCGAATCGCCTGGGTCATATTCACCGTCCCGTGACCTCCCTTTTTCCAGCAGTGGAAATAATGTCCGTACAGGGTAACGCCCCCCGGGCAGAAGACGGTGTCGTTCTGGTTTATGACCCCTGTCTCCAGGCCGGCAATCGCCATCACCACCTTGAACGTGGATCCTGGCGAGAACTCTGCCTGGATGACCCTGTTTTGGAGCGGGTTTTCCGTATCAGAACTGATTCGCGCCCAGTCGGCCCGGTTAATCCGAGTCGCAAACATGTTCGGATCGAACGCCGGATGGCTGGCCATAACGAAGACATCGCCCCGAACAGGATCGAAGGCTACGACCGCACCCGGGTCATCGCCGAGCTCTGTTTCGGCTATCTGCTGGAGATCGAGGTCCAGCGTCAGCGTCAGGTTGTCCCCCGGTGTGGAATCGACCGATTGGAGTTCCTCGATCGTCCGGCCCATGCTGTTTACGAGCAGGCGCCTTTGGCCATCGATCCCCGTCAGATTCGGGTTGTAGGTGCGCTCGACCCCGCTCTTTCCAATGATGTCGCCTTGATGGTGCCCGACGAATTCAGTCCATTTCAGCTGCTTGTCCGATATTTCCCCGGTGTAGCCGAGCGCGTGGGCAGCCAACGGACCGTATCGATAGAGTCGTCGAGGTTCCTCGACTATCGCTAGCTCGGGATGCTCGTTTTGATGGGCCAGGACGTAGCTCATTTCCTCCATGGAAAGGTTCTCTTTGATGACTACATTCTGGTACCTGGACCGGCTGCGGGCGACATGCATCCTTTCCTTGAGGGCTTCTTCCGAGATGTTCAGCCCACGCAGAAAGTTGAAAACCCTGTTCAAGTCGTGCGCCTTGTCCAGGAAAAGTACCAGGTTGGAACTCTGGACGTTGTCGACGAGCACGCGGCCTTGGCGGTCAAAAATTATACCGCGCGGAGCCAGCATCGGGATAATCCGGACCTGGTTCTGCTTGGCCAGTTCTTTGTAGTATTCGGCTTTCAGGACGGCGATATACCAGAGCTTGCCGAACAGGAGCAGGAAAATCAGGAAAAAACAGGTCCGCAATCCCTTGATCCTAGCAACTAACCTCCGGTTATCCTGAAAGATCGGCATAGATTAAGGCGATTTACGATTGACGAATTACGATTGACGATCTAAGGAGCTCATTCTCCCTTCGCCCACCGCCATTCCTCATCGCACCCGCCTCCTCATAATCGACAATCGACAATCGTCAATCGTCAATTGCTTTAGGCTCCGACTCTCCGAAAGTCCTTTTTCGGAAATTTGAAGTGATCGTAAAAGCGTGAGCCTATCCCCCCGGCCACACCGGTAACGAGCGCCTTGATCAAGGCGTCGAGCCAAAACCTCTGACCAATATCCTGTTCAAGCAAGAGCAGCATCAGATAGAGCACCGCACTATCAAGTGCCGAGACGACCATGATCACCGCAATGCGGCTGAACAAATCGTCCAGCCGAAAGACCTTGCTGAGTAAGCTGGCGGCAAAGCCGGCTATGGTCTTGCTCAATCCATTTAACCCGAGAAAAGTCCGGTAGATCGCATCCTGGACGAGCCCGAAAGCCGTGCCGCTCGCAGCTCCTGCCGCGGGTCCCGAGTACCAGCCGACGTAGAGGACCAGGATGAGTGACAGGTCCAGGTACAATGCAACCCGAAAATAATGTGCGCAAAGGGTTTGAAGACCCGAGCTAACCAGGAGAAGAAGACCGACCTCCCATTTGTGCACCACGACGTTGAGCTTCCGCATCCTGTGGAAACCCTGCGCAATCAGCACAGGATCGTTAAAAGTACAGACTCGACTTGCCAATCTAGTTCCGCGTGACGATTAGAACTTCTTCCAGTCGAAGAAAATCAACATTCGGTTTCACTCGAATCTCGCGATGGATTTTTTTTCCCTTGGTCGAGCTGATGATTCGACCGATTGGTATCCCTTTTGGATAGATCCTGTCTGTGCCTGACGTGTAGATTGACTGGCCCACTTCAGCCTTCTCGTAGCTGGGTATGTAATTCCAGCTGAGAATCTGACTGCCGTCGCCCCGGACGATGCCTTCAAGGCGTGAATCGGCGAGCAGCGCCCCAGCTCCCGCTCCGCCGTTGGTTATTAGCTCAACTTCCGATGTAAAAGGAGTGGTGGCAATCACACGTCCCACAATTCCCCGCGGAACGATGACTGCGCTATCGACCTTCACCCCCTGACGTGTTCCCGCATTGATGAGGAGTCGCTGGGAATAAAACGGTGGGCTCTTCCAGATAACCGCGGCCGGGCGCGTCGAGAAGTCATATTGCTGGCGGACCAACTCATAGTCGGGCACCCGCGCAAGCAACTGTTCCACATTGCGCAGCTTCGTCACTTCGAGACGCAATCGGCCGTTCTCTGCGAGCAACTGCGTCCTCTCTTCGGCGGCCCGATAGAGAAAAACGTAGCGAGCAAGAGCCCTCGCCAACCCGCCCGTGAGCGAATTAACGCCCCAAGCGACCGGGGTAAACACCGACAGGCTCCACGACCGCAGCAGAGTCCGGCCACTTTCGTTTCGAATCTGGACCGACAGCAGGGCGATGTTCAGAGCAACCAGCAGCAACAGCGCCACTATCGGTCTCCGCACGAAGTCCGTCATTGGATGCAGACTCTTTCCAACAGCTTCATGTCGGCAAGCATTTTGCCGGTTCCCAGCACCACTGATGTCAAGGGGTCCTGGGCCAGGAAGACCGGCAGGTTGGTTTCTTCCTTAATCCTGATGTCCAGGTTCTGGAGAAGTGCCCCTCCACCCGTAAGCACGATGCCCTTCTCCGCGATGTCTGCCGAAAGCTCTGGAGGTGTTCTTTCGAGCGCGACCCTTACGGCATTGACGATCGTTGAAATAGCGTCGGAGAGGGCCTCGCGGACTTCCTCGTCGGTAATGGTAACGGTTTTCGGAATGCCTTCGATGAGATTGCGACCTTTGACTTCCATAGTCATCCGCTCCTCCAGGGGAGCGGCCGACCCGATCTTGATCTTGATCTGCTCGGCGGTTCTTTCACCAATCAGCAGATTGTGCTTGCGCTTGATGTATTGGATGATCGCTTCGTCCATTTCGTTTCCAGCGACTCGCACCGATCGGCTGTAGACGATACCGGATAGGCTGATCACGGCAATATCAGTCGTGCCTCCGCCGATGTCGACGATCATGTTGCCGCTCGGCTCGGTGATCGGAAGCCCGGCCCCGATGGCGGCGACCATGGCTTGCTCCACCAGGAAAACCTCGCTGGCTTTGGCGCGCAGCGCAGATTCCCGCACAGCCCGTTTCTCAACCTGGGTCACTTCGGACGGGATGCTGATCACAATGCGCGGACTGAGCAGGTGGTTGCGATTGAGCGCCTTCTTGATGAAGTACTTGAGCATCTCCTCAGTGACATCAAAATCCGCTATCACTCCATCTTTCATGGGCTTGATGGCGACGATGTTAGCCGGCGTTCGGCCCAGCATCTCTTTCGCCTCGTGCCCGACGGCCTCGACTTTGTTGGTGACCTTATTGATCGCCACTATGGACGGTTCATTGACGACAATGCCTCGGCTCCTGGCGAAAACGAGGGTGTTTGCGGTCCCAAGATCTATGGCCAGGTCATTTGAAAACATACCGAATACAGAGCGCAGCTTCATAACTCCCTTACACCGCGACTTTGACACAGTTTCGGTTATCGCGCTTGGCTTCGTACATCGCGGTGTCTGCACGATGTATTAGTTCGTCGGCCGTCCGCCCGTGTTCCGGGAAGGCGGCAACCCCCGCGCTGATGGTCAGCTCAATCGAAAGGCCCTTGCGATGGCCAAAGCGGTGCGACGCGATCGTCTTCCTCAGCCGCTCCGCAATCGTATAGGCATCCCCGGTCCCAATTTCCGTGAGAACCACCACGTACTCGTCCCCCCCGTAACGAGACGCGGTGTCCGCCTCCCGGACATTGCTGCGGATGACTTTGCCGACTTCCGCCAGCACGGCACTGCCTACCAGGTGTCCGTAAGCGTCGTTTACTTTTTTGAAATAGTCGATATCGAGGAAAACTACTGCCACTGACTTCTTATACCGGGCGCAACGGGCGAGCTCAGCTTTGAGAAAATGGACCAGGAACTTGCTGTTGAAGAGGCCGGTAAGGCTGTCTGTAAAGGCGATTCTCTCCTTCTCTTCCAGAAGATTGATCAGATCCCAGCTCTGGGCCAGGATCCTCACCCGAGGGCCAAGCATCCTGGGAATACGACGGCAGGTCTCCAAGTTGCGAGACGAAAATCCCTGCACGAGTCCCACCAGCTGAGAGTTGTGGAGCAACGGCAGTATTAACGTGACCGGGTAATCCTTTGTTTCGGCCCATTCTCCGTACGATCGGGAGACGTTATTATCCACAAGCGATTTTTTGTTTTCAAGCATGGCAACCAGGTCGGAAGGAAAGGGGATAAGCGTCTTAAGTGCAGGAAAAATAAGCTTGAATTCCCTGGCGGCCTTGTCCCAGCGGTGAAAGATCCAGAGGTCGACATCGGGGTGCTGGAACACCCGCTCGTGGAGCTCGCACAGTTTCAGCTTGTCTTGCCGAATAATGGCATCCAGCAATTCCGAAGTCGGTTCCAGCCTCATGGCAACAACCCACGTATATGCAATAGTTTCAGATCCAAAAACACCCCTGGATCCCGAGGACCGGCATATTATAGCCGCTTCTTGTTCAAGTTTAGTGATCCTGTTACCAAAAAAATGAGGGGCAAAGGGGCAAAAGGGGCAAAGGGGCAAAGGGAAAGTTTAGGGACGGGCGGCACGCCTGCTTTTAAGGCTCCTTATCAGCGCATCCAGCATTCGCTCGACTTCGTCCCGTTGTGATAGCACCCGGTCGCCCGTTTCCACCTGGAGATATCCCAAGCGGCGAGCGAGGAGCAGTTGGGTCTCGAGTTCCGCCGCCGATCCGCCCCCTATATTGAGGAACCGGATATATTCGGTAGTCGTCTCGCGTTTGTGACCTTCAGCAATGTTGTAAGGGAGGGACCGTACTGTCTTTCGCAGCTCCGCAGTGAGACCGTATGTCTCGTCTTTTGGAAATGTCTTCGTGATTCGCTAGATCTCCACCACCAACTCGAACGCCTTCTGCCACACCAGCAAGTCTTTGAATGTCCTTACTTGGATCGTGCCCGTCTTCATATCCGCGTTGTCTCCTTTCCGGTCTGTCCCTGCCCCTTTGCCCCTTTGCTTCTTTGCCCCTTCGAGGCGTGTGCTATAATGCGCTTCTTTAGCTACCCGAAGGTTGGAGGAAGTATAGATGCTCGCTTTCCTTAGACGAAAACAGAAGGGCTTGAAATGGATCCTTTGGATCGTCATTTTCGCCTTGGCCGCAGGTATGGTCCTGCTCTTTGTCCGAACTCCCGGTGATGTCTCAACCGCAGGCCTGAGCAACGCGGAAATCGCCCAGGTGGGCGACCGGCCGATCAGCGCTATCGAGTTCCGAAAGCAATATCGCCGCTTGTACGAGATGTACCGTCAGGTCTACAAGCTCGACCAGCAGGATCCGGCGATCATAAAGCAGCTGGGACTCGGACAGCAGGCACTCAACCAGCTCATCAGCGAATACGCCCTGACCGCACAGGCTCGCAAACTGGGCATTGATGCCACTCCTGAGGAAGTCCGGCAGGAGATCATGAAGATGCCCGTCTTTCAGAACAAGGGCACTTTCGTCGGCACCAACCTGTATCAACAAATCCTCGAACAGAACAGTATGAGCGTAGGCGAGTTCGAGGAAAGCCTGCGCCGCGACATCATCCGCAACAAGCTGATGCATGTCCTTACTGACGGGATCATTGTTACTCCCAACGAGCTCCGCAAGGAGTTTGAGAACCGGAACATCGAAGCGAAGGTCAAGTACGTTGCCGTTGATAAGGAAGCTTCGAAGCCCACGGCGGTCAACGAGCAGGAACTCGAAAAATACTACGCCAGTCACAAGGAAAACTACCGCACGGGCGAACAGCGCCGGGTTAGTTACATGTTTGTCCCCGCTGACCCGATGTCCGTAAAAGTTTCCCCTGAAGCTGTCCAGGCCCGAATGAACGCCATCAATCCGGAGGAGCAGGTCAGAGCCAGCCATATCCTGATCAAGGCTGCTCAGGGACAGGACGACGCCGAGGCGCTCAAGAAGGCCGAGGCGGTTTTGGCGCGGATCAAGGCAGGCGAGGATTTTGCCAAAGTGGCTAAGGAAGTATCAGAGGATCCGGGATCCGCTCAAAGAGGCGGAGACTTGGGTTTCTTTGGACACGGCCAGATGGCGCCCGAGTTCGAATCGGCTGCCTTCGCCCTCCAGCCGGGTCAGACGAGTGAGCTTGTCAAATCCCCGTTTGGGTACCACATCATTCGTGCTCTTGAGAAAACGACAACCCAACCGGAAAGCCAGCGCCCCATGGTCGAATTTGAGCTGCGGCAGCTCGAGGCCAACCGGAAAGCGCGGGATCAGGCTTACAAGATCCTGAATGAAGTAAGAAACAAGAAACCGCTGGCCGAGGTCGCCAAAGAACAGCGGCTCACCCTCATGACCTCCGACTTCTTCGGCCTGGGCGACCCGGTTCCGGGGATGATTGTCCGGAACGACTTCAATCAGCGGGTGTTCGGTCTGAAGAAGGGCGACCTGATGCAGCCTTATCAGGGATCCGGCGGATATTACGTCACCCAGGTGAACGACATACGGCCCCCTGCTGTTCCGCCCTTTGACCAGGTCAGGAACCGCATCGAGAACGACTACAAGGCGAGCCAGGCCGAGCAGTTGGCCAAGCAGAAGGCGACGGAGTTCCTCAACGCCGCGAAGTCCGGAGATTTCGAGGCGGCCGCGAAGAAAGCGGATCTGAAAGTCACCACCACCAACTACTTCAAGAAGGGGAGCAATATCGACGAGACTCTGCGCTTCTCGCCGGAGCTTCATGAAAAGGTGTTCGACAAGTTGGCGGAAGGCGAGACGACAGGACCGATTGAAGTGGCCGGGAAGTACGTGATCGTCCAGGTGATCGACCGCAGCGATGTCGATCCGGCCAAGTTCGATCAGGAAAAAGCCCAGCTCGAGAAGGAACTGACCGATCAGAAGAAAGGCACTTTCTTTCAGAGCTATGTCCGCAACCTGGTTGACGAATTACGGAAGAACAACCAGATTCAGATCAACCAACAATTGCTGGACGAGGTTACCAGCTAGTGAGTAGAATAAGAGGACCGGTCAGACTGATTTGACCGGTCCTCGTCAGAGTGGGGCTGTAGCTCAGTTGGAAGAGTACCTGAATGGCATTCAGGGGGTCGTGGGTTCGAATCCCATCAGCTCCACCAATCCCACCAACAACTTAGCGTCGTTTCTGCGCCCTGATTACCCACCTTGAAAGTCTCGGGGGGTCATCGGCTTCTTTCGGCTTCCAATCTCGCCGTTAACTCCTAAGTGTCAATAGGTTAATACTCCTCCAAGTCCCCCTGTTACTTCACTGTGTCAGTATTTGTGTCAGTTTCGGTGTCCCGAACTTTGAGATCAATGCGCACTTCAATCCGGCCCCAAAGACGGAACGGCCGGCCGTAGATCCTGCTTAGTTGAAAAATCTACGAAAGAAAATTTTCAGGACGGTCGCGGCCCTTGATGCGGCAGGATCTACGCGGAGGTCTTAAGGACGGGCTGGAGCTTTGTGCTCGCGTTTGTGCTTGGCGCGGCGGTTGAGTGACGCGTTTTTGGCGTCGGGCGAGCCGCATCGAAACCCCGCGCCGCGTCGATGAAG
>Ga0105092_10000358_pt1 | contig 23251 bp, 20 predicted proteins | sample PPLLak2March2015_FD_87021 | JGI IMG/M metagenome (GOLD analysis project Ga0105092, IMG submission 87021) | Freshwater sediment microbial communities from Prairie Pothole Lake near Jamestown, North Dakota, USA - PPLs Lake P7 Core (1) Depth... | ecosystem: Environmental > Aquatic > Freshwater >... | reverse complement strand
GGCTACATCGTCAAATACTCGATCCCGGTGCTTATTCCGATCTTCGCCCTGATTTGGCTGCTCTTCTTCAGGTGATTTCGGATTGCGGATTTCGGATTGCAGATTAAAAGGCAAGACTCGGGCTCGGACGATTGTCGAATCCGATCGATCTGCTGGTTTTTAATCCGAAATCCGTAATCCGAAATCCGCAATCGGGCCTACGCTTCTGAGGCCCGGGATTTCCCCCGTTGCCGCAGGTACTCAATCACCGCTGGCATTACCGACAAGAGGATGATTGCCCCGATGACCAGGGTGAAATTCCTTCGCACGATCGGTAGGTTACCGAAGAAGTACCCGCCTACTACGAAGATGGCCACCCAGGCGATTGCCCCAATGACGTTGTAGGAGACGAAATGCATGTAGCTCATTCGTCCAATCCCCGCGACAAACGGGGCAAATGTCCGGATGATCGGCATGAACCGCGCAATGATGATGGTCTTGCCGCCGTGGCGCTCGTAAAACTGGTGGGTTCTGAGGAGGTGTTTGCGGTTCAGGAATCGCGAGCTCTCACTGTGAAAGACCTTCGGCCCGATAACCTGGCCGGCCCAATAGTTGACCGTATCTCCGAGGATCGCGGCGGCCGCCAGTAGGATGAAAGCGACAGCCAGGTCAATCGCGCCGCGTGCGGCGAACGCCCCGACGGCGAACAGTAAAGAGTCGCCGGGGAGAAAGGGCGTGACGACCAGGCCGGTTTCGCAAAAGACGATCAAGAACAGGATTAGGTAAACCCAGATGCCGTAGCCGGAGATCAAGACGTCCAGATGCGTGTCGATGTGGAGAATAAAATCGATCAGGTACTGAATCAATTCCATAGAATTTCAAAAGATATCACAAGCCGCCGATTCGGCCAAAGGCCCGGATGGTCAGGCAAATTCCTACAGTAGAAACAGCCTTCGCCCTATAGGATGCAAGGAAGAATTCGGAGATCATTCCAAAATCGGCGTAGTATGCAAACAATGTGAACGAAACCCGGCCTCGCGGCATTATTAGAGGTAAGTGGGGGGGCTGAGCTGGGTTCTCCCCCGAGTTGTGCGGGTGGTGAGCATGTCTGACAGTGCACAAGCAAATCAACAAGTATGGGGGATACTGCTGCCAGCCGACGGCCGTGGGGGTAAAGCTCCGTACCGCCGTATGGGGACCGCTGCGGACCATGACGCAGGATTGACTGGAATGCAGGAGGCTGCCTGCCAGATGGCCTCTTTTGCCGATCCCCGTCATCTGCTGGTTGTCCTGCGAGCGGGTCAGCGCGCCGTTCTGAGCGGCTGGGAACCCACTTCACTGCCCGGTCGAGTGGTCGAACAGCCTGCCGATCGCGGTACGGCTCCAGAGTTGTTCCTCGCCGCCTCGTATATAAGGGCTGAAGACCCTGACGCGATCCTGGTGACGATCCCTTCCGACAGCCTGCCAGTCCGACCGCACGCCTTTCATCAGCATCTGAACGAAGCCGTCACCGCTGTCCGCTTGCACAAGGGTAGCCTGGTGTTATTGGCAGTTGCCGCAACGCGTCCGGACCAGGACCTCAGCTGGATCGAGGTGGGGGAGCCGGGGGACGGAGCTTGCATGCTGCGGCTGGTTCGACGCTATTTCGAGCGGGCGACGCGAACAGAAGCGGAACGTTTTTTCAGACGCGGCCTTTTGGCCGATACAAGGGTCATGGTGACCCGGGTCAGCACGCTATGGGACGTGGGATTGGATCTGTTTCCTCCCATGATGAGTCGGTTCGAGGATCTCACTGACCTGTTGCGGCTGGTGCTTGATCGAAAAGTAAGTCCCGAAATAGAGCAATTGGCGCTCAGAGACGTCTACCGAGGACTCGAATCGCTGAATTTCGGCAGGAGGATCCTCAACCAGGCGCTCCACAGGCTGAGGGTCTTGCCGATTCGGACGACGGGGACCGACTGGGGCCATGTCACGATCGAAGAGACCACCACGGATTCGGTTTCGGCCCCACCTTTGGCTGTCTAGTTGCCAATTATCCTCTGCTGTTGACGACTCATCGCTATCGCTTCAGAAAATGGTTTCAGATTAGATTGCAAACGTGTGCTACGATGAAAATGATGTAGGAGGTTTTCTCACTTATTGACCCTTCTCAAAGGTTGGCCGACACATGATCAAGATTCTAGTGGCTGACGATCATGCCGTAGTCCGTGAGGGTCTGAAGCGGATTATTGCTGAGACTCCTGATCTGGTAGTGGCCGGTGAGGCAAGCAACGGCCAAGAGGTACTCGACAAAGTGTTGAGCGGTTCCTGGGATGTGGTTCTGCTGGATATTTCAATGCCCGGTCGGGGAGGACTGGACGTCCTGCGCCAGTTAAAGGGGGAGAGACCCAAGTTACCCGTCCTGGTGCTCAGCATGCATTCTGAGGATCAGTACGCGGTTCGGGTTCTGAAGGCCGGGGCCGCCGGCTATCTCACCAAAGACAGCGCGCCCGATCAGTTGGTCAACGCGATTCGCCGGGTGATCCGTGGCCGCAAGTACATCAGCCCTTCGGTCGCCGAGAAGCTTGCCTTCGACCTCGAGATCGACTTCAAAGAGAGCCTGCACGAGAACCTGTCTGACCGCGAGTACCAAGTGCTCTGCATGATTGCATCGGGCAAAACCGTCACGGAAATCGCCGAAAGGCTGGCGCTTAGCGTCAAAACGATCAGCACCTACCGGACTCGGATTCTGGAAAAGATGAAGATGACCAACAATGCCGAGCTCATCCGGTACGCGATCAAGCAGGGGCTCGTGGAATGAAGAATCAAGATGAAGGTGACGCCTGAAATTTACAGCAGGCGCGAGTGTTTAGTTCCTGATCCTTCGTCGACCGTTGATACCCCGTAGGACAATCCCCCAGCCTGTCTGTAGGACTTATTCCCGCCACCCAAGCGGCGCGATTCCTACAAAATTTTAGTCCCACGGCTTATGTTTTTGCCTTCGCCAATCCCAGAAACTATCCGCCGTGGACGCGCCGTACGACATCGCCAGGCAAATGCCCCCAGCTTACCTCTCCTGTGCAGCCCCCAAGCTGTCGCGTTCCATTTCTCTCGTCGCCTAAGGCGATCTTCAGTTTGGTGCTTTGACCCGTGGAGGCCCCTATGATCAACAACGCCAGCACTTTCGAGCGCAACCGATGGTCGATGGTCCTTTCGGGCGGGGAAGGGGAACGACTCCGTGCACTGACCGAACGCTGGCTCGGACAACACCGCCCCAAGCAATACTGCACGTTCGTCGGATCCCACACCATGCTGGAACACACGCTCGAGCGCGCCGTTGAGCTGGTGGGCGAGGAACGGGTCCTGACAGTCATAGGTCGCGGTCATCAAACCTTCGTCGATCTGAACGTGATGCCGGGGAAGGTTATCGAACAGCCATTGAACCTGGATACGGGCGTGGGAATTCTGCTTGGGGCCAGTTATATCGCCGCCCGGGATCCGAACGCCACTGTAACGATATTTCCCTCCGATCACTTCATCGCTCCGAAAGAACGCTTTTTGGAACAGGTCCGACGTGCGGCCCTGCTGGCCGAGCGAATGCCGGAGCGACTTATTCTTCTGGGTGCGGTGCCTGACCGGCCGGAACCTGAATTTGGCTGGATCGAGCCCGGTCTCACCGACGCGGGATTCAGCTGGAGCTCCCGCCAGGCGCCATTGCAGGTTCTCAGCTTTCGCGAGAAGCCGAGTGACAACGATGCGCGCGACTTCTTCGCCCGTGGGTTCCTTTGGAACACCATGATCATGGCTGTGAAGCTGCCCACGCTTTTGGAGCTCAGCAACAGGTATCTGCCGGAAGTCTGTGACCGATTCGACAACCTGAAAGATGTCTGGTCACGGTCGCGCGGCGGTGACCCACTCGAGCAGGCCGAAACCGAAGCGCTCGCTTTGCTTAACGCCTTCAAGGGACTTCATCGAACGAATTTCTCCAAAGATGTCCTGCAGCGCGCAGCTGATCGAACGCTCGTTTTCCCCATGCAGGGCATCGAGTGGAGTGATTGGGGTCGGCCGGAAAGAATTGAGGAGACGCTCCTGAGACTCTCGAAAAGGCCCGCAATTCCGCGTGAATTCTTGAGAGTCGGATAGGCTGTAGGACAAACACGGATCGTGTGACCGGCCTCACATCCGACACAAGAAACAGCCAACTGCCGATGGCTGCTTCCCGGACAGATTCCCTATCATGCAGCCGAAGGTTAGACAGGTTCCCCGGTAAGACGGGCATGAGAAAACGAGATGAGAGCCAGAGCAAGAGGAGGAAATAACGTGGATTCAAACGTGGTCTTTTCCGTGAAGAGTGATTCAGTGAGGTCGGGACGACTTGTCAGCGACGGTCTCTATCCGCAATCAAAAAAATCCGACTCGGCAGTTCGAAACCTGGCTCTTGCCATTCTGCTCCAGGCCTTCCGGGACGTGATTGCTCCAAAGAAAACCTCCAACAAAGAATGGGCCATCTGGCGCAAAGATGCCATGGAATGGTTCTTCGCCGACGATAATTGCCCGGGCAGCTTCATCTGGGTATGCGACGTCCTCGGCATGACCTCCGGCGAGATCCGTAACTGGTTGCACACCTACAAGCGCAGTGGCCGCACCGCGAAAAAAGAGATGGTTAAGCGGCTGATCCGCTTCCAGATCCCGCACTAGGACAATTGCGGATTGTGGATTTCGGATTGCGGATTAAAAACCAAAGACAAGGTTCCGGTTTTTACTCCGCGATCCGCAATGCGCTCCGCTGTTTGCCTCTTAGTCCGCGATCCGAAATCCGCAATCCGCAATTGAACTACTGTCCCAGAACATACCTCGTGACCTGATCCAATTCCTCCTGGGTCAGGTCCTGCGGAGGCATGACGGGATAGTCCTGACGCTTGCGGCCCGGCTTAGCAATCCACTGCATTAACGTGGCCTGGTTGGCGGCGTACACGGAAATTACCTCGTTCAGCGGCGGCCCAACGAGTTTCTTCTCAAAGCTGTGGCAGCTGGCGCACCTCTGACTGAAGACCCGGGCTCCCGGGCTCAGAACTCCGCCGCCCAAGCCGCCAGGCATCGAAACGTAGCTGCGCGCTTTCAGGACCTCGGCCTGGTATTTCGAAGTCTTCTGCGCGACAAGCAAGCGGTGCGGTATCACGGCGGTTTCGCGGACGTCGTGGCGCGCCCAACCCATTAGGCCGACTGTCAGCGCGAGCGTGACTACCACGGGCCAGAACCGTCTCCCAGGCTGCTCGTCCCGGATTTCAGACCAAAGCAGCCGCATCACGAGAGCTGCCAGCAATAGCACTGCTGTCAGAATAGCAACCAGTGTTCCGGAAATGACGTGGGCGGGGAGAGTCAAGAAGACAATCAGTCCTACCGCCAGCTGTGCCGCTGTCGCTGCCAGCGTCACCTCGTAGAATCGACGGATCGAGGTCTCACGGTTCAAATCCTGGATTCCCAGGCTATCGAAGCGTTTCGCGTTCCCCAGGTAGAACACCAGAAACAGCCCCATCACGGCCACGCTGGCGGTTAAGAAATGCACGTAGCGAGGCAGCACGTTAGGAAGGAAGAGGGCATCCAGAAAGGATTTCACCGAGCTCCATGCTTCGGGATAGAGCATCAGGTTGATGTTCGTCAGGAAGATCAGCGGGATTGTTAAAAAAAGCAGGTTGGCGATCAGCGACAATCCGATGTGCAGTGCCTTGTTCTGCCCCAGCAGGTCCCAGGAGTACTTGTGAGCATACGTGAAAAGGAACGCGAGAATGACCAGGGGGATCACCATCATCCAGGCGTGCCCGGTGAGGGTGTTCGCGGCGTAGAACTGCACCGTGTACAGGACGCTGATTGTCAGTAGCGGGGCGACACCGAGTACGACTGCTATCGACTTGTTGACCGTAATCGTCTTGGCTATCGCGCGACTGATTCTGTCCCAGTCGGGGCGCCGCAGCCCGATGATCTCGGTGACGAGCACCCACAACGAGCCTCCTACCATCAGGTTAACGAACAGAATGTGGAGGAGGAACGAGACCCAGAGCAGCACAACCAGCAGCCAGAACGGTGCTGGAAGTGGCAACGGGATGTCTTTCGGTACGATCGGGTCCATCGAGCTCATTTCCTCTTGTCAAAAGGGCTGACGACGACGTCGTGGGAGCTCTGCAGTCTGACCAGGTATGCGGCCAGCGCCCCGCGTTCCTCGACGGTGCCTGGAAACGGCGGCATGTAAGCCCGTGCCCCGTGGATGTTCTTGATGTAGGCATCGATGACCGTCTCCTGCCAAACCTGCCCGGGATAGAGCCGTGCGAGGTTCCCCTTGATCGAATTCAAGCCGTTAATGGTGTGACAGCGGCTGCAGGCGATCATGAAGATGTCCCGGCCGGCCGGGATCTTGTTGTCGGCTCCGACTCCGCGCTCCGATGTCCAATTGGCATTTGGGAGCAGTCCGGTTTTTACCAGGTATGCAGACTCGTTGACTCGCACTCCATTGGAGTACATGTAGTAAGCGAGCACGTAAGGCTTTCGAACGAACTGGCGAGCGCGCTCGAACTGGCCCAACAACAGTGCGAGGCATGCGAACGGTATGATCCAGGTGACGGCTCCGCCCCAGCCCGGTCTGACTACTCCCCAGACGCTGACCAGAATTACGGCTGCGGCCGTCGCCAGCGTGATCTTCAGAAGGATCGCGTATTGGCTCGCCCAGGCGATGGTCCCGAAAGCGACCGGCATGTTGGCCATCATCTCCTGCGGTATGACCGCGTAGTACAGGAGCGAGGCGATTGCGACAGGGATGCTCCAGCACAACGTCCAACCGGAGAACCAGCGGATTGCCTGGGCACGCAGGGCCCTGTCATTGCGGGTGAAAGCGATTGACAGCGCAAGCGCCAGGGACCCCGCAAGCGCGAGTGCGACCGTGGTTCGAAAGAGAAGCTGCGGGACGTACACCGGGTTCAGGAAGCCTGTGAGGAGGCTCCGTTGCTGAGTCCAGTCTCCCGTGTTCATCATGAAGCCAAGGATCGCGGTGATGATCGCCATGGTTAGCCAGGACATCAACCCGAGCGCTATGCCAATGCGGATATGTGCGGGTTTGCGGTCCCCGGTCATGCGTTTCCAGGTAAGGAAATAAATCAGGATAAGGACGACCTCCGAAACGAATACGACCCATTCGGAAAACCATGCCCAGTAGAAAACCCGCAGCAGGCTGCCGATCGCGACCGGGTTGACTACCGACGTCGAAAACCAGATGCCGACACCGGTGAGAGCGCCAACCGTGGTGGTTACCACAAAGGCAACCGCGAGAATCCGGTAAAGCAGGCGGTCCCATTCGTCCCGACCGTTTCGGTAGCACCACCACTCGAAAAAGGCGAGCAGCGGCATCATGCCGACGGCAAAGGAATGGTTGATGATCACGTGCACGATCGCGATGAAACCGATCAGGAACCTGTTCCCGAAGAAATCGGCCTGAAAGATTGGGAAGTCCATAGCTCAAATACCAGGCTGTTTCGCTGTCGCCGAAGCCGTTTCGGCGGGTGCCTGCACCGGCTCCGGAACCGCGGAAAGCAGGAACCCGTGGAGTTGCTCCCACTCCAAGGTCTTCAACTGGATGGCCCTCGGCAAGAAGCCGTTTGCTCCTGCGTTTGCCGAAACGATTCGTCTTAGGCGGTCCGGATTTACTCTCCAGGAGCGGTCGTTTTGAAGCATGTTCAGGGCGGCCGCTCCACCATGTGGATCCAGGAGCCCGTTCAAGAGCTCGGCCCCTGCCGAACCGGTTTGAGCCGCACCCGTCCCGTTCGCGGGCACAAAGCCGGTCCCCGGCCCACGAGACGCGGCATCCTCGGCAACCAGCCGGTCGATGGCTTTGGTCAAGGGCACGACGTTCGGCTCTTTCGCCCCGGCTGCCAGGGAAAACTCCGAATCGAGCTTTGCCAGGGATCCTGCGTCGTCGGTGGTGTGTCCGGGGGCCAGCTTCAGAACGAAGTGACCCAGCGCGAACCGCTGCTCATGCGAGAGGTAATCGAAGGCGGGCATGGATGTCCCCGGAAGGCCGTTGGAGACAGTCCGGAAGATGTCACTGAGGCGCGTGCCGCCCTTCCAGCCCTTTACGGTCGTCAAATCGCGGGGTTTGGGGTTCATCGCCGCCGCCGCCGCTCCATCTCCTCGCCCGCCCTGTCCGTGGCAGGAGCTGCAGTGCTGCGCGAACAGTTGTCCCCCGTTCTTGATCTGGTCCGGCGTGCCGGCAGCAGCCTTTTTCACGTCAACCGGAGACAATTGTTTTCCGGCCCGGGGAGCTGTCTCGGTGTCGTCAAAGACGAGGTCTTCGGGGGCGAGGACTTCCTTGACCAGCACCGGTGGAGTGGTCGGCGCAGGAGGCAGGGTTTCGCTGTACCAGAGGGCGACGCCGAGAACCAGCAGTTGCGCGGCTACTGCAAGTGACAGCAAAACCCGTTTCGGCCTCCAGCCGCTGTCCGTTGATTTCACGGGACGGTCGTTTGACATCAATCGCCTCACAGATGGAAGTGCAGCCCGGCCTCCAGCCGGGGATCCTTAACCGCCAGAACAGGTTTCTTTGAAAGTTGCCAAACGCCAACAAGGAGGACAATCGCCGCGGCCATGAGAGGAAATGCTATCTCCTGCCACCCGAACGCCGGCCCCTGGTTCCGTACGCTGGGAATGACGAGCCAATAGAGATCGAGACCGTGGGTAATCAACACCCACGCAGCCACCCACCTCAGCCGGAGCAGGTTCGTCTTGGATTCGCGGCCGAGCAGCGCAAGAAAGGGAACGAAAAAATGCGCTATGACGAGTACAAGCGAGATGCCCAGCCATCCGCCCTGGCCGCGCATCTGGTACCAGATGGTCTCGTGGGGCAGGTTGGCGTACCAGATCAGCAGAAATTGGGCGAATGCGATGTACGCCCAGGCGGTATTCAGCGCGAAGAGCAGCGCGCCAAGGTTATAAAAGTGGTCCCGGGTGATGGAATCGGGCAGGCGGCCCTGCAACTTCAGTACCGACGCGACAAAAGTGGTCAACGCTATACCGGCGACCATAATGCCGACCAGCATGTAGATACCGAAAATAGAACTGTACCAGTGGGGCACCAGACTCATGACCCAATCGAAGGCCGCGAATGTCACCGAGACGACAAACAGGATCATGAAAACCGGTCCGATTTTGAACGCCCTTTTAGTAAACGCTTCACCGCCGGTCACATCCTGGCGGAAAGAGCTGCGGACCAGCAGCTGATACCCGGCCAGCCAAACCAGGTAAAAGAAGGCGAACCTCGCCAGGTAGAAGGGAACGTTCAGGTACGCTTCCTTCTTCTGCAGGATCGGGTCATGGGCCACTGCTTCCGCAACGGACCACTCATACAGGCCGTGGATGCCGAAAACGACCGGCCAGGCGAGAAGCAGGCTGATCGGGATCAGGATTGCGAAAATTTCGGGGATGCGCCGGAAGGGAACGCTCCAATTTGCGTTGACCGTGTACTCCAGGGTGACGAAAAACAGGCAACCGAGGCCGAGCGTGAGCAGGAAGAGAAACAGCACCAGGCTCCCCGCGACGAAACGGCCCCAGTCGGAAAAAGCGGCCGCCCCGGCAAACAGGGCACTGACCGCAAACAGCCATAGGGCTTTTCGCCTGGTTGCCTCCGGCAGTTGAAGAGGCTGGCTGAAGTTATAGGCAATTCTCGTGCTCATTGGAGGTCACGCTCCGGGGCGTTTTGCGAGCGCTGCATCGCACGCAGGTAATGGATGATCTGCCACCGGTCTTTACCGGAGATCTGCGAAACGTAGGCCGGCATGATGTTCTGTCCCTCGGTCAATACAGCGTAAATGCGGCCATCGGACCATTCGCGCGCTTTTCGGCTGTGGAGGGTCGGGGCCTTTGGGAAAGCGGTCGTGAGTGTCCCCCTGCCGTCCGCGAGCCGGCCATGACAAGGCTGGCAGAAGACGCCGTACTGGGCGCGTCCCCGGGTCATGACCTCGTGAGAAGCCTTGAAAGGATTGATCAACTCCTGCCCGGCTCGCTCCGGGTCCCCTGCGAAGGCGTACGGCAACGAACCGCGCGCGACCGTACCCGGGACGCCCGACCGAGTCCCAAGGCCGTCCGGGAATACAGCCGAAACCTGTTGGGCGGATACTTTCGGCTGGCGCTTCATGAAATCAAAGGGCGGGATCTCGCCGCCATAGCGGTAGACCATGCGGGTGGCCGTTGACGAGAAGATCGCCACGCCAACCAGCAGAAGAAGGAATGGCACAGACAAGATGCGTTCGCGATAAAACCGACTGACGTTCTCGCGTTTCAGCAATTCGACTGACATTGCGCCGGTGCCGCCGAGCAGGTCGCTGGTTGCATGGGGATCGAATTCTCCGTCCTTCGCATCCACGACGATCCCGTACCGGTTGCAGGTCAGCGCTTTCATGTGCCGGGAGCGGAGGAGAGCACTCCCGTACTGCGGCAGGCCGTTGAAGACGGCCAGCATTCCGACCACGGTTGCGATCGAGGCAAACAGAACCATCAGCTCGAAGGTGACCGGTACAAACGCGGGCAGCGAGAACAATGGGCTGCCGCCGATGTTGAGCGGATAGTCCACCGCGCTCGTCCACCACTGCGCCAACTTGGCGATCGCGGTAGCGGCTATCCCCGCAATGGCGGCCACGTATCCGAGGCGCGAGGGCGATTTTCCAAGCAGATGATCAAGCCCGTGAAGTGGATAAGGAGACACCGTGTCAAATCGGGTCAGTCCGGACTGCCGGACCGCGACCAGCGCATCAGCCAACCTGTCGGGAGACTCGTAAACGGCCAGCGCCCCGACGATCTTTTCCTGAGTCCCGTCCGCTTCTGAGGACGGAGCAGGCCGCACGTCACGGAAGTCAGACATGGATTCCATCCTCCACGTCCGGCAATTCGGAGGGCGAGTGCCGCCGCCGGGTCATCTGCGATCCCGGAATGGTCGCTTTGACCTCGGTCATCGATATGACAGGCAGCGCCCGAACGAAGATCAGGACGAGGGTGAAGAACATCCCGAAGCTCCCAGCCAATATGCCGAAATCCACCAGCGTAGGAGCGTACAACCCCCAGCTGGCGGGGAGAAAATCGCGGTGCAAAGAGGTCACGATAATGACGAACCGCTCGAACCACATGCCCACGTTCACCAGGATCGAAACGACAAACATAATGGGTAGCGAGGTGCGCGCCTTCTTGAACCAGTGGACCTGCGGGACGATCACGTTGCAGGTGAACATAACGGCGAAGGCCCAGGCGTAAGGGCCGGTCAGGCGATTCAGGAGCATGAAGCGCTCCGGCTCTTCGGCGCTGTACCAGGCGGTGAACATCTCCACGAGGTAGGCGTACCCGACCATCAGCCCGGTCGCCAGGATCACCTTGTTCATGTACTCGAGGTGCCTGATCGTGATCAAATGCTCGATCCGAAAGAGGCGCCTCAGGATAATCAGGACGGTCATCACCATCGCAAAGCCCGAAAAGACGGCTCCGGCGACGAAATACGGAGGCAGAATCGTGGTATGCCACCCGGGAATCACGCTCGTAGCGAAATCGAAGCTGACGATCGTATGGACCGAGACCACAAGCGGTGTCGAAACCCCCGCGAGGATCAGGTATGCACGCTCATAGTGCCGCCAGTGGCGGTTCAATCCGGTCCAACCCCAGCTCAGTAGCGAGTAGACGACCCGGTGCACTTTTGTCACGGCCCTCTCCCGCATCGCAGCCAGGTCGGGGATCAAGCCGACGTACCAGAAGAGCAGGGAGACTGTGAAGTACGTCGAGATTGCGAAGACATCCCACACCAGCGGGGACCGAAAATTCACCCAGAGCGACATGTCGTTAGGAACAGGGAACACCCAGTGGGCGAGCCAGGGTCGGCCCATGTGGATCAGCGGAAACAGCCCGGCGGTCATGACCGCAAAAATCGTCATAGCCTCGGCGAACCGGGCGATCGCATTGCGCCACGGTTGCCTGAAAAGGAACAGGATGGCCGAGATTAGCGTGCCCGCGTGCCCGATGCCGATCCAGAAGACGAAGTTCACGATCGGGAAAGCCCAGAAGACGGGGCTGTTGTTACCCCAGACGCCTATCCCGCGATATGCCGTGTACCCCATCAGCGCGAAACCGAGAAGCATCAGGGAGCTGGTAAAGGCAATGGCCGCCCACCAAAGTTTCCCAGGCGGAACGCGCATCGGAGCTGCGATATCGTCGTCGATCTGGGCAAGCAACTCCTGGTCGAACGCGACGTCATGACCGGGAGCTGACGGCACTTGTTTCATATTTTCAATCCCGGACAGGGGTTGCGAGTAGCCGACAGATAGGTCACCGCGGGTTGGACGCCCAACTCCCCAAGGGCCAGGTAGCCCCGCCGGCTGGCCGCCAGCTTGTGAACCCTACTCTGTGGATCGTTCAAATCTCCGAAAACAATCGCACCGGCCGGACAGGCTTGTTGGCATGCTGTCTGGATGTCCCCGTCCCTCAGCGGACGCCCCTCGATTTTCGCCTTGAGCCTGCCTGCCGCGATCCGCTGCACGCAAAAAGTGCATTTCTCCATGACACCGCGCCGGCGGACCGTCACCTCCGGGTTGAATATCAGTTCGGCGGGGGACCGCTTGTCGTGAAAGTCGAGGAAGTTGAACCGTCGCACCTTGTATGGGCAGTTGTTGGCGCAGTATCGCGTCCCGACGCAGCGGTTGTAAACCATTTCATCCAGCCCTTCGGGACTGTGAACCGTGGCGGCGACGGGGCACACCTTCTCGCAGGGCGCGAAATCACACTGCTGACACATCATCGGCTGGTGTACGACGCGCGGGTTCTCGGGCTTGCCGACGTAGTAGCGGTCGAGGCGGATCCAGTGCATCTCGCGGCCGCGCCGTACCTGCTCGGCACCTACCACAGGGATGTTGTTTTCCGCCACGCAGGCGATCGTGCACGCCCCGCAGCCCGTGCATGCCGCCAGATCGACGGCCAGTCCCCACTTGTGACCTTTGTACTCCCAGCTCGATGGGCTAGTTTTGGCCGTGTGCACGGTCTTTGCACCTGCGAGTTTCAGCCACCCAGCGGCTTCGATCTCCTGCACCATGCTTCGGCCCTTGGTGTCGTGATGCCCCTGCACCCGGACGAGCACGGCCGATCCCTGGGCTGCCCGGGCAGTGACGCCGGTGTACAACCAGGGCGAGATGCCCCCCGAGTTGCTCGTCAGGGGTTTTGCGTCAAAACCGACGCCGGTTCCGACCGACCCGGCTGTCTTTCGAGCGTAACCTGCTTCCACGAGCACCACGTCATCGGCGACTCCTGGTTCAACGAGGAGCGGAATAGTGACGGAGCGACCTTCGACCGAGAATTCGACAAGCTCGCCTTCCAGGCGATTCAGGCGTTGAGCCGTCTTTTCGGAGACAACGGCCCCGTTTCCCCAAACCTGCGTGGTGACCGGATTCGGCAGCTCCTGCAGCCAGCCATTGTTTGCAAACCGGCCGTCGTACGTTCGCGAGCCGGGGACAATCAGCAGCTCCAGTTCCGGGCTGTTGAGTCGCCGGGCCTCTCCGACGGCCTCCGACAGCCCCGTTGGGTCAATCTTGTGAACGACCGGCGGTGCGGGCGAATTTGTTTTGATGAACCCGTCGTGGAGGGCCGCCTGCCAGAATCGATCGAAATCTTCGGCCGCGCCGGCGACAGGGTAGACTTCCGTTTCCCACCGGGATTTCAGGTAGGCGCCGTAGTCGGGCGTCGTCAGCTGGTTCTCAGGCAGCCAGGCGAGCAGCATTTGCTCCCACTGCCGGCTTTCAAAAAGCGGGGAAAGGGTGGGCTGCTGAAGCGTCAGTAAGCCCGGGTGGTCGTCGTTATCGCCCCAGGACTCGAGATCGTGAGCAGCGGGGAGAATCCACTGAGCCTTCGCCGTCGTTTCCGAAGGCAATAGCGAGCTCGACACCACCAGCGGCGCGTTTTCCAGCGCCGTCGCGAAGCCCAAGTCGGCGCTGAGGCTGTAAACCGGATTGGCCATCATGCAGAGAACCGCGCCGAACTGGCCACGCCTGAGCTCATCAACGGTCGCAGCCCACTCGTCCGGAGCCGGCACCGACAACTGCGCAGGCGAAGGAACGACCGAGCTAAGGGCCGTCCCCTCATTTCCCAGGCCCGAATTGACCGCGGCGGCTAGGGAGTGGGTGTACCAGGGGAGCTGATCGCCCGCTAATACGCAGCTCCGATGCGGATCACCCACCAGATCCGCACGTAGTGCTTCGAGAACATCCTTGGGGAGCCCGACTTCTTCAGAAGACACGCCGAGCTGGGTGAGAAGCGATCGAATATCGGCGTTTGATGCGAGCGGTTGGCGCTCGTCTCGAACCAGTTCAGCCAGCAGCCAGAGCAAAAGTCGAGGTTGAGCGCTGGGTCGAACCGGCAGGCGATGGTCGGCTTTCGCTCCAGTGCTTGTCATGGCGCCTTCGGCCACCCACAGCCGGATCATTTCCCCGTCTTCGGGCCGACGGCGCGCGGCAAAGCCGGCGTGGTCGGCAACCCGGCCAGCGGGGCCAAGGAAGTCGCACTCGCAGCCGAGGACCCTTCGCGCCTTGTCCCAATTGACTCGAGAGGTGCTCGGTTCGCCGTGCACCATCCTGCGGCCACGCAGGGCTTCCCCGGAGTGAAACATCTCAAGGGTCAGGTGAGTCACGGATCCCCAGGCGGTCTGGAATCGCTGAACGACGGAGCGGGCCGCGGGGGATACGAGAGCGGGGGTGATCAGCAAAATCCGCTCTCGGCTGGCTGCCGCCTGCTTCAACGCGGCACGGATCTGGCCGTCCGCGTCCTTCCAGTTGCTCTGCTGGCCTTTGTACAAGGGTTTTCCGAGGCGGTCCGGATCATAGAGATCCAACGTGGCCGCCTGGCTGTATGCGTCAGTTGCACCGCCGCTTGCCGGATGGTCGGGATTGCCTTCGATCTTGATAGGCCGTCCATCCCTGGTGAAAACGAGGACGGCGGGCGCGTGTGGATAGCCGGGCAACGAGGACGCGTATGCCTGGCTTACGCCCGGAAGGACGCCTTCCGGCTGCACCCGGTAAGAAACAATCTCCCCCCGCTCGCTGAGTCGGTTGCAGCCGGAACTCGCCGCAGCCAGTGAAGCGGACAGTATCGCCAAAAACCGTCTTCGATCCAGGCCGGCGGACTCGGCCAGAGAATGCTTGATCTCTTCTATCGGTGACATGCGCTACAGTTCTCCGGTCCTCGAAGACTCGATTGGGAGCCAACTACCCGGGTGTGTGCTTCGCGGTGACAGCCCAGGCAGGCGCCCATCGAGAGGGATGAGACCTGGGCGAGCACTTCCATACGCCGAACGTCCCCGTGGCAGTTCTCGCAAGGTATGCCGGCCTGCACATGAATCCCATGGGAGAAATAGACGAACTCAGGCAGCCGGTGGACGCGACGCCAGACAACCGGGCGGCCGGCGGCGAAGGTATCGCGCAGCCGGGCCACCCCGGGTTTATCCGTCGACGCAACCTTGTGACAATTCATGCAGACAGCTGTCGCGGGCACGGAGGCGTGGCGGGAAAACGCTGCCGCCGTGTGACAGTAGCCGCAATCGACGCTCATCCGTCCGGCGTGAAGCTGATGCGAGTAATTGACCGGTTGTTCGGGGGCGTAACCCGTCGCGCGACGCACGGGCTCCGTAACAAGGGCGGTCACCAGGGCGGACAGGACTGCGACGAGAGCAATGATCGGAAGGTAAACCTTAACGTAATCGTCAACACGGTTCCACTTCAGCCGCACACCCTTCTCCCCGGTGTTCCAGGTTCCGCCAACTTTACGATTTAAACAACATCATGTTGACGAACGAATAAAGTGAAGTCAAGTTGGGGGGAAGCCGAGTGGATCCGGCTCGTCCAAGGGAGAAACAAAGCCAAAAGCCGATGACGATCCCGATCACGATCACGAGCGCGAGTGGGACGTGAGGAGCGGGCGGATCGACGCCTTGAAAGTCATCAGGCTTGTTTCTGCCTTGCCGTCGTTAGTCGAGAAAAACAGGTTCTCCTGGCTGCCTAACCGATAGCTGCCAGGGCTTTGCGCGGGCTTTCTTTCGCTTTGACGTCGTACTGGACGTCGGCTATTCGGCCCTGCTCGTCGATGACGAAGTGGCTGCGGACGATGCCGAAGTACTTTCTCCCGTACATCGATTTCTCGCCCCACGTTCCGTACGCCTCTGCGACCCGGTGATCCTCGTCAACGATCAGGGTGAAGGGAAGCTGGTACTTGGTCTTGAATTTCTGGTGCGATTTCAGGCCGTCAGGGCTGACTCCCAGGACCACCGCGTTTTTCTCGGTAACGGTTGGATAGTCGTCTCGAAACCCGCACGCCTGGGCGGTGCATCCGCTGGTGTCGTCCTTTGGATAGAAATAGAGGATCACCTTCCGCCCTCGAAAGTCCGACAGGCGAACGCGGTCGCCGGTGTCAGTGAGAGCTTCGAAATCGGGTGCAGTATCGCCGGCGTTCAGTTTTGGCATATTCGATTTCCTCGTGCCCTGCAGGCATCAATCGTCCAATTGACTTGCGCCTGAATCCTTCTTAGTCTACAACACCCGAAGCTGGAGGACCCGATGAGCTGGCTGAACCTGTACTCGCTGGTTGGTTGTGGAATCTTGATACTTCTGGCCTGGGTTACCTCGACCAACCGACGGATTGTCTCGTGGCCCACGGTAGGCATCGGGCTACTCATGATGGCCGGTGTTGGGGCGATCGTTTTCTGGCTGCCCGCCTTTCGCAATATACTTCTCTGGCTCAATTCCGCAGTCAACGCCCTGCTATCGGCCTCCACGGAGGGATCAAAGCTCGTATTCGGCAGCCTGGCGGATGGGTCCGATCCCAAAGGCCTCGGCTATATCCTGGCATTTCAGGTGCTTCCGGCTGTCGTCTTCTTCTCCGTGATCACGGCTCTTCTGTATCACATCGGATTCCTCCCTTGGCTCGTCCGCTTGACAGCACGACTGGTTCACCGTGGACTCCGCCTGAGTGGTGCAGAGGCGCTTTCCACTGCCAGCAATACCTTCCTCGGCATTGAATCCGCCTTGGTAGTCCGGCCCTTCCTCGACGCAATGACGAGGTCCGAGCTGATGATGGTTTTGACGGCGGGATTAGCCAGTATTGCCAGCACGGTTCTGGCGCTCTACGTCAGTTTTCTCAACGAGACCTTTCCGTATATTGCCGGGCACCTCATCTCCGCGTCCGTCCTGTCGATTCCCGCAGCCGTCATCATGTCGAAGTTGACCGTGCCCGAAGACGGGACGCCGGCGACCATGGGCCGCATTCCTGAGATCGAGTCGTATGTCGCGTCGCGACACTGGATGGGGAGCGTAGTCTGGGGGGCAAACGAGGGTGTGAAACTGGCCGTCGGCATCGGCGCCCTCCTGATCGGCCTGCGTGGCTTGGTCGCGCTCCTGGACCTCTTGCTGGGATTCGGCACAGGTTGGATAACGGCCGTCATAACCGGTGAAGAAACCCGGGTGACGTTGACGACGCTACTGACCTGGATAGCGTATCCCTTGATCCTTTGCCTCGGGCTGGATCCTTCGGAATGGGCAACGGCAGCGAAGTTGATCGGGGAACGGTGGCTGTTGACCGAGGTGATCGCGTACCAGGACCTGGCTGCGCTGGCTTCCAAAAACGCGCTTACGCCCCGCGGGCTCCTCGTGATCAGCTACGCTTTATGCGGCTTCACGCACGTAGCCTCCGTCGCGATCTTCGTGGGAGGGACCGCGGCTCTCGCGCCCTCGCGCAGAGACGACCTGGCCGCGCTCAGCTGGCGCTCGCTATGGGCTGCGACCCTGGCCACCCTTCTGACAGGTGCCGTGGCAGGCGTCTTCTACTATGGGCAAAAAGGATTGATCGGGTAAAGGCTACTGCGCACTGCCCAATTCCCACTGCCCACTGCGCACTGCGCACTGCCCACTGCCCACTGCGCACTGCCCACTGCCCACTTACCGAAGGTAGCCAACCGAGCCGAAAACGGCGGATTCTGAACCGCGAATCCGTCGCTTTTCGGCCCGGTTCCCAAGCCTCTCTGCTCCGCTCGCCAGCCGGTCAGTTGGCAGTTGGCAGTGCGCAGTGCGCAGTTCTATGATATCCCCTCGTTTTTGGGAGGGGAGACGTGTCTGATTTCCTAGACTGCACGGTGGGTGGGCTTCTTGAGCAGACAGCCCGGGCATTTCCGGATCAGCCTGCTTTGATCTATTCCAACCGCGATTTGCGCTACACGTTCTTGGAGCTCGATGAACGGGTCACCCGGGTGTCCAAGGGCCTTCTCGCACTGGGGATCCAGAAGGGGGATCACGTCGGGATCTGGGCGACCAATGTCCCCGATTGGGTGGTTTTCATGTTCGCGACAGCGAGGATTGGCGCTGTCCTCGTTACCATCAACACAAACTACCGGCCCACCGAACTCGAGTATGTGCTCAAGCAGTCGAATACGCGGCTTTTGGTCTCGATCGACGGATACCGCGACATCGACTATGTTCAGACGATTTACGACCTCGTCCCGGAGCTGAAGCACTGTCCCAAGAATGCGCTCGATTCCGCCCGTTTTCCGAGCTTGAAGCACGTCGTGTACATCGGTCCTAAAGAGCACCGGGGAATGTACCGCGTCGACGAGCTCCTGGGCCAGGGCGAACAGATGGACCCATCGGTACTGGAAGGCGCGATCAACTCGATCGCCCCGCATGATGTGACCAACATGCAGTACACGTCCGGAACAACGGGTTTTCCGAAGGGCGTGATGCTGACCCATCACAACATCATCAACAACGGTCTTGCGATCGGAAGGAGGCAGAAGTTCTCCTGCCACGACAAGCTCTGCCTGCCTGTTCCTTTGTTCCACTGTTTCGGTATCACGCTCGGAGTCATGGCGGCGTATACGCACGGCGCCGCGGTCGTGCCACTCGAGTCGTTTGATCCGCTCATGGTCCTGGCCGTTGTTCAGAAGGAGCGGTGTACGGCACTTCACGGGGTGCCGACGATGTTCATCGCAGAGCTCACCCATCCAATGTTCAACATGTTTGACCTGACCAGCCTTCGGACCGGGATCATGGCGGGTTCTCCGTGCCCGGAGCCGATCCTGCGAGAGGTCATGGAGCGCATGCACTGCCGGGAGATCACTAGTGTCTATGGATTGACCGAGGCCTCCCCGGGAATCACCCAGACGACCGTCACCGACTCGGTGGATGTTCGGGCGGCCACGGTGGGCAAGGAACTGGAGGGAGTCGAGGTCAAGCTCATCGACAGCGAGACGGGAACCAGAGTACCGATTGGCGTACCCGGCGAGCTGTGCTGCCGCGGTTATAACGTCATGAAAGGGTACTACCAGATGCCCGCTGAGACAGCTCAAGCCATCGATTCCGACGGCTGGCTGCATACCGGCGATATCGCGATTCTGCGCGAGGACGGAAACTACAAGATCACGGGTCGTCTGAAGGACATGATCATCCGCGGTGGCGAGAACATTTACCCGAAAGAGGTGGAGGACTTCCTGCATGGCATGGAGGGAGTCAAAGACGTCCAGGTGGTCGGGGTCCCGAGCGAAAAGTACGGAGAGGAAGTCGTTGCCTACGTGCAGCTGAAGTCAGGTTATTCGCTGGAAGCCAGCGAGATCCAGGATTACTGCCGCACACGAATCGCCAGGTACAAGATTCCCCGCTACATTTACTTCACGGAGCAGTTCCCCATTACAGCTAACGGCAAGGTGCAGAAGTACAAGCTGAGGGAAGACGCCGCAAGAATTGCGACTGACCACTGACCACTGACAACTGACAACTGACGGTCCGGTGGTGTCTTGTCCTTGAGGTCCTTGGGGTCCTTGAGGTCCTTGAGGTCCTTGGGGTCGGCGATCCGGATCAGCTGCTCATCCGCAATCGGGCGATCGTTGCGAGGATTTTGGTGCCCGCCCCGATCGTCCCCTTCACGGTGCCGGAAATCTTAGACTCGCCGATTCTCTTCCGGTAGCTGACCGGGACCTCCCTGATGCGCGCCCCCGCTGTTACCGCCTTGATCTGCATTTCGATGGTCCATCCGTAGCCAAGGTCCCGCATGCGGAAAGACTCGAGCACGCTTCGTCGGATGGCGCGAAAAGGGCCCAGATCCGTGTAAGACGCACCCCAGAGCCATTTCATCAACGTGCACGCAAGAGCGTTGCCGAATCGTTGCTGTGGCGTCAACGAGCCGGGTTCCGCCTTGCCGAGGAGGCGCGAGCCGAGTACGAAATCGGCCTCCCCGGTCGCAATCGGTTCAACCAGCTCCTTCATCTCTGCCGGAGAGTCACTGGCGTCACCGTCCATGAAAACCAGGATTTCCGCGGAGCCGCTGGCTAAAACGCCTGATTGACAGGCTTTCCCGTAACCTCGGACAGCCTCGCTGACCACGCGGGCGCCGGCGGCCCTCGCCACCTCCGCAGTGCCGTCCGTCGACCCGTTATCGACAACTACTATCTGGTCTACCCAGTCAGGAACGGCCTTGACCACTCCTCCGATGGACTGTTCTTCGTTCAGCGCCGGAATGATGACGTTCACCTGCTTGTTGTTGACCATGGGGGCGTTACCATCAAGTTCGGCTGACAAGAATAGTCCAACTTGGCATGCCGCGGTAAACGGAAATCATTACAATCCCAGTATGTCGGACGTCGAGTTTCCAGCCGAGTGGGAAGAGATCGTTGCCCAGCTGACTTCAGGCAACATGAAGAAGGTGATGGTGCTCGGCGGACCCGACCAGGGCAAGAGCACCCTCTGCAGGTACCTGATTGGTCGGATGGAAGCGAGCGGTCGATCAGCCCTCCTGGTGGATGCGGACGTCGGGCAGAAGGATCTGGGTCCTCCGGCGACGATCGCGCTAGGCCGTCCGATCACCCCGTTTTCCGCTTCGCCGCCGGTTGTGCATGCTCTTTCATTCGTCGGTGCAGTGAGTCCAACCGGTCATTTCCTTCCGGCAGTTGTCGGCACCCAGGAGATGGTGAGACAGGCGGGGGACTCGTTCGTCGTGGTGAACACGACGGGTTTCATCGGTGGCCCCGGACGTGGATTGAAGGAAGCGAAAATCGAAGCGGTCAAGCCTGACCTGCTCATCGCAATACAGGAGGGGCAGGAAGCCGAGCCCCTGTTGCGGGGATTCCGGGGAATCTGCCGGATGATCCGGCTGCGTCGTTCGCCTTGGGTTGTGACCAAGACACCCGAAAGACGCCGAAAAGCGCGCGAAACCGGATTCCGGCGTTACTTCGAGGGTGCTCGGGTCCTGCAGCTCGGCATGGATCAGCTCGCGGTCCAAAGAGGCGACCTGGACGTGGGGTCGGGCCGCGGCCGGAACCGTCCGGGCAGGCTTACGGGACTTTTATGCGGCCTGTGTCGCGGTGATCGGACGGTCGCGGGCCTGGGGATCCTCCAGGAAATGAACATTAGAGCCCGAACCATCTCGTTCCTGACCCCAACTGCCGAGGATATTGCGCTCGTTCAGTTGGGGAGCATCTACCTCGCCCCGACGGGCGAGGAACTGCGGAATGCGGAATGGCGAATGCGGAATGCGGAATAGAACCGGATGCGGAGGAGGATGCCCTCGGGCATTCCGCACTCCGCATTTGGGCTTATTCGGCTTTCGCGGTTTCTTTGCCCTGATCGACTTGGAGGTTGTTCTTCACGGCGAAAGTGCCCCCGACGCTTCTCGCCTGGGCTTCAGCGATCGTCCTGTCGGCGCTATTGATCACGAACCCTTCGAGACTCACGTTCCCGTTCTTAACGATGATGTGGATTGAAGGATTGGCGCCGACACCGTACTTCTGAAGAGCCGGCTGACCGTATATCGACCGGTACAATGCACGCCGGATCCTGTCATCGGCGGTGGACAAAGGCAGGACTTCGATCTTGTTTTCCACGTCCTTGACCCACTCGACCCGCTCAACGACCCGCTCCGCGTCGCTCTTCAGTGTCGGCCGCGTCACCGCTCCGATCAGCACCACCTTGCCGGTCTGTTCGTTATATTGAAACGACAGGTGGTCGAAAACTCCGTAGTAGGGGAGTTTGGCCAGCGACTTGCGAATCTCTTCGACCTTCCGGTCGAGCTCGTTCTCCTGGCCCATCAAACTCGCTGTACCAGCGGAAAAGGCCAGCATCAAGATGGTCATCATGATTGTCAGTCTGTACTTCATTGCAGTATCCTCCTTGACCTCACTCTTTCTGTTTGCAATCTGCGATCCAATATGTGCATCGTAAGTTGTTGAAAATTCCGAAGAACTGCGAGAGATGGCTGTAAATCCGGGAATCTTTCCCGGCCACGCACCTGCGTATCTCCTATCGTCCGTCGGCCGGTGAGGCCAGTCGGCGGGCTCGCATTTTTTTTCTCCTGATCAAAAACATAGTGAGAACGATACCTGCGACGACGATAACGGCAATCACGATTGCCGCAACGGCAAAATCCCCGTCGCGCAGATACGAGATGAGTCTCCGTCCGAACAGCGATGCCAGGAATGCGACAATGAGGTATCTGAGCGCCCGGCCAAGTCCGAGAAGTAACAGGTATTTGCGAACCGGATAGCTGAGCGCTCCTGCAGCGAAAAGAAACGGGGGGGCGGGGAAGGGCGGAGGCAGGATCGCCGACAGTATGATCGCCCCCCAGCCCATGGTTCCGAACGTTGATTTGATCTTCTGGATTGTATCCGCCGATACGCGCTTCTGGAGAGCCGCCTCGCCGCCTGTCCGTCCAAGCCGATAGGTGATATAGCCGCCCAGGATCGCGCCGATCGTTGACATGAGCGCGTAGTACGCCCACCAGTCCCGGTCAGCTGCGGCCAGGATGATAGTCAAGACATCCTGAAGACCCGCGGTCGGAATGAAGGAGTTGTCCAGAATACCGATCAGGATGAGGCCCGGGCCTCCCAGTTGCAGGGCCAGCCGTGAAAAACTGAGACAAAGGTGGAAAGTCGTCATGCGAAGAGACCGGAACGAGGCGGTCGAACACCTTGCTCGATTATCTGCCGATTTCACCCGAAGGTGAAGCCGGCAGCGAGGGTGTTGCATAACGTCTGAGAAGTGCGTTCGGCCCACAGGTATTTAAGGACCTGTTATGGGCTGATGTCGTGCGGAGGGCGAGATCGAATGGAGCCGCGCACGAAAGCGAACGGCAGTGAGCGAGAGTAAGCGGACCACCAATCATTCGCTAAGTCGATACATTCACGTACGAAGCAGTCGAGCGAGTCAGGTGGTCCGCTTACTCTCGCTCGCTTCTCTCGCTGTCGTGCGCGGCTCCATTCGATCTC
>Ga0105092_10000357_pt1 | contig 23282 bp, 21 predicted proteins | sample PPLLak2March2015_FD_87021 | JGI IMG/M metagenome (GOLD analysis project Ga0105092, IMG submission 87021) | Freshwater sediment microbial communities from Prairie Pothole Lake near Jamestown, North Dakota, USA - PPLs Lake P7 Core (1) Depth... | ecosystem: Environmental > Aquatic > Freshwater >... | reverse complement strand
TCAGATCTGCATATGATAGATCTGCCTCGATCAATTCCGCATCTGACAGATCCGTCTCTCTCAGTCTCGCTCGGCTTAAGTTTGTGTCGACGAGCCGTGACGACCTCAAAAGAGCATGCAAAAGATCGGAATTTGCAAGATTTGCGCGAGATAGATCGGAGTCGCTCAGATGAGCACCGCTCAAATTGATTCCGGTTAGAATTTTATTGCTGAGATTGGTCTGGTTATGGACCTCGATTGTCGTATCGCCATCGTAGGCATATGCCCCAAAACTCGATAAGATCATACATATGCTAAAAAATATGCAAAAAAGAACCATATTATCAATGTCAGTGGGCCGATAGAATGTCATTGGGGAACAATCCTTGCACTCAAGTCATCGCTCAAGATCGCGCCATCGAGATTTATATCTCCATTGGCGCTGCCGGAGGCAATTTGATCCAAGGTGACGCTATCGCATTGCATCTTCGCCAGGTTGGCGCTCTTTAAATTGACGTCTCTCATGTCCACATTTTTTAGGCTTGCTCCCGTGAGATCCGCGCCCGTTAAATTCACGTGCACCAATCTGCACTCGTCAAGGGTCACGCCCTGAAGCTTTGCCTTGCTCAAATCGACATTTATGAACACTGCGTCCCTGATGGAATTCATCCTGAGATCGGCCTCGCGCATATATGTCCCGTCTAATTTTATATCGCTCAAATTGGCACCCTTCAAGTCGGCCCGGTTGAGGTTTGCTCTTTCCAGGATAGAGTTTGTGTAGCTCGCTCTTTGTAGCGACGCTCCGGTAAGATTTGCGCCAGTAAGATCGGAATAGTCGAGGTTGGCGTCATTCAGGTTTGCTTCTCCGAGGTCTGCCCACATCATGCGTGTTCTGGCGAGGTCTGAGCCGCCAAGATCCGCACCTCTGAGGTCGGCTCCAGAGAACTCGGCTCTGGTAAATACGCCATTGTAAAGATAACTGCCACTCAAGTTTGCATAGTTTAGACGGGCACCTTGCATATTCGCATTCACCAGGGACGCTCCACTGATGTCGATGCCGTTCATGTCGGCATTTACAAGCCTTGCGCCTGTGAGGTCTGCACCCCTCAGGTCTGCATCCTCCATTATCATACCTGTGCAGTCCGCACCACTGAGATTTGAGCCATGCATATTGATTTCGGACAATTTAGCATCTTTGAGATTTGCACCGCTCAAATCCGTCCCCGATAGATTTGCATTGCTGATAATCGCGAAAGCTAGATTTGCATTGCTTAGCTTTGCTCCAAGAAGTGTCGAGTTGACAATATTGCATCTTCTCAGATCTGCTCCGGCCAATGCAGCAAAGCCAAGATCCGAATCAATAATTTCTGCTGCGACCAGGGCCGTTCCTGTCAAATTGGATCTCTGGAGGATCGTTTTATTTACGTAGGCCTTTGTTAGGTCTGCTTTTTCAAATGTCATGCCTGTGCAGTCCGCACCCTCGAGATTTGAGCCGCTCATATTGGTCTCGAACAGTATCGCATCTCTGAGAATTGAGCCACTCAAATCGGTCTTTGCTAGATTCGCGTTGCTGATAATCGCAAGAACCAGATTCGCATTGCACAGTTTCGCTCCTTGAAGCGTCGAATTGACAATGCTACATCTACTGAGATCCGCCCCGGCCAATGCAGCCGATCCAAGGTCTGAATTTATAATTTCTGCGGCTACTAAAGCAGTTCCTGTCAAATTAGACCTTTGCAGGATTGTTTTGTTTATGTGAGACCTTTTAAGATCAGCGTATGATAAATTAGCCTCTATTAATTCGCAGCCGATCAATTCCGCTCCGGATAGATCCGTTTCTCTCAGGCTCGCGCGGCTCAAGTTTGTGCCGACGAGCCGGGAGGACTTCAACAGAGCGCGCGAAAGGTTGGAATTGGCAAGATTTGCATAAGACAAGTCAGAGTAACTCAGGTGAGCACCACCCAAATTGATGCCGGTCAGAATTTTATAGCTGAGGTTGGTCTGATTGTGAACATCTATGGTCGTATTTACGTCGGTGGCATATGCCCCAAGGCTCGATAATACTATGCATATGAACAAAAGAATTACGCCATCAATGGGCGTTTTTCTCCTGCTGTTCGTCCTACCAATCATCGCTTTTCGCATTATTTCCTCAATTCAGGCAAAATCAACCATGTCTATTAATCTAAATGAACTTTCAGCAATAAATACCTTTACTCTTTCCCATGATTCATAAATGGTGGATGGCCCTAGCGTCGGTTTTTTCCTTGTTTAATCAATATATTATTCTTAAGACAAGAAAACCGCGCGGGCAACTTTCTCTTCAGCACTAGATTTACTGCATTGATGTATCTTTGCATTTGCCGGCGAATTCATGGATGAATTGGAAGAATCTCTATTTTGGAAGGGATTGGCCTGATATACTCATAATTAATGACAAATTTCTTAAAACCACCAGCAAACCGACCTCGATAAAAAAGCAATTAAGTTCAAATCAGCCGAATGGACCGCGGCTCCTTGGCATGAGGTAGAAAGCCTTCATTGGGGCGCAATCCTTGTCCTCAAATCATCGCTCAAGATTGCGCATCATCGAGATTTATATCCTCTTTTACGCTGCAGGCGGCCATTTGTTCTAAGGTGGCATTATCGCATTTGATCTTCGTCAGAATGGCGCCCTTTAAATTGACATCTCTCATTTCCATATTTTTTAGACTTGCTCCCGTTAGGTCTGCACCTGTCAAGTTCACATGCAACAATCTGCATCCGTCAAGGGTTACTCCCTGGAGCTTTGCCTCGCTCAAATCGACATTCACAAAATCTGTGTCACAGAACGAATTCATCCTCAGATCGGCCTCGCGCATATACGTTCCGTCTAATTTTATGTTGCTCAAATTGGCGCCCTTCAGGTCGGCCCGGCAGAGGTTCGTCCTTTCCAGAACCGTGTTCGCATAGCTCACTCTTTGTAGCGTCGCTCCTGTAAGATTTGCGCCCGTAAGATCGGAATAGTCGAGGTTGGCGTCATTCAGATTTGCTCCTCCGAGGTCTGCCCACATCATGCGTGTTCTGGCGAGGTCTGAGCCGCCGAGGTCCGCACCCCTCAGGTCGGCCCCGGAGAACTCGGCTCTGGTAAATACACCATTGTAAAGATAGCTGCCACTCAGGTTTGCGTAGTTCAGACGCGTTCCTTGCATATTGGCATTTATCAGATATGCGCCAATGATATCGATGCCGTTCATGTTGGCATTCGCGAACCTTGTTTGCGTGAGGTCTGCGCCCTTCAGGTTTATATCCTCCATTATTATGCCGGTGCAGTCCGCATCTCTGAGATTGCGCCGCTCATATTGATCTTTGACAGCTTAGCATCTTTGAGATTTGCAGCGCTCAAATTGGTCCTTGATAGATTTGTGTTGCTGATAACCGCAAGAGCGAGATTCGCATTGCATAGTTTTGCCCCAAGAAGCGTCGAATTGGCAATATTACATCTTCTAAGATCTGCGCCTGCAAATGCAGCAAAGCTTAGGTCCGAATCTACGATTTCAGCTCCAACCAGAGACGTTCCTGTCAAATTTGATCTCTTTAGTATTGTTTTATTCACATAAGCTCTTGTCAAGTCTGCATATAGCAGGCTCGCTTCGGTCAATTCGCAGCGGATTAATTCCGCTCCTGATAGGTCTGTTTTTCTCAGATTCGCACCGCTTAAATTCGTCCCTACGAGCCAAGACGACCTCAACAGAGCGCAGGAGAGGTTTGAGCTGGCAAGATTTGCATTTGACAGGTCGGATTGGCTGAGGTGAGCGCAGCTTAGATTAATGCCTGTTAATATTTTGTGGCTAAGATTGGTCTGATTGTGGACATCAGCGGCTGTAATGCTATCCGAGGCATAAGCTCCAAGGTTCGAGAAGATCAGGCATATGCAAAAAAGAATCACGCGATCAATCGGCATTTAATCCCAGCCCTTCAGCCTTCCAATCCATGCTTGCAGCATTGTGCCTTCAGTCTCCGCAAATTCAACAACACCCGGTACTTAAAATCTTAGCCTAAACTTGTGTTTCCATCGATAAATACCTTTACCAATCATTCTAGTAGGGCTAAGTAAGCTTCCAATATTCTCAACAGTGCCGAGAAAACTGGTCGCAGATTACTAAAAAGACATTGATGCAATTATCTCGCTCAATGCAATCGTGCATGAATATCTGAAAAAATGTCCCATCCAAAATTAAAAAACTACTGAGTTTAGACTATTAATTGTGGCATTATTAAATTTATGTCATCATGCTTTGGGAACGAGTACGGTGCGTAGTAATAATCAGTCATGTCCATTGTGCCGTAATAACTATCAACAGCCTGCCATGTATTCTCGGCCGCTTCATCCTTCACCAGTATCCATTCATGTCCCTGCCCTTTTGGATCATCCGGGTTGTACATGTACATTACGTTATACCCGAGGTCTGCATAGATCCTTCCCATTCTTTTCGATCCCTCAAAACACATTCCATAAGGTGTTATGGGAAATAGGGCCGCTTTGCGAACAACATTTGTGAATTCGCGATTGTTGGTCTTTGTGTAAGTCACTTCTTTCTTTATATCGAGACTGCCGGGGACTCTGATGAGATTTGGTGCATCATTGGATGATATGCCATCGTGGAGCTTGTCGATATTGGCGTTTTCACCGGTTTTGCCGGGTGGGATTAGGTATATGTCAGCCAGACCCGGGGAGGCTCCGTTTGGAACAAGGTACAGCTTCTTTCCCGGCACGTTCGCGATTACATAATTCTCATGAGGCGCTGCCTGGTAGCCGTGAGCCGTCAAGAAATCGGCCAGATCATCAGTTGTTATCTTTTGATCTTCATAACTTGACATAAGGTACCAGAGGTCTGTCGTCTCCTCTGCCTGGGGTGTGATGATCAATAGGACTCTCATGAGCACCATCACACCGATTATCCAAACAGGAAAGGACCTTGGACTCACATATCACTACACGAATCTAAATTAATTAAAGATTGCCATCCGATTAAGCGGCATGAAAACACCTGCTAATGGAGTAATTGTATCGCATAAGTGTGATGAGAATTTGAGATAAAATTTGAAAATAACAATAAGAAATTTGGAGATGATTGCAGCTTGATTGATGCCTGTCTATTTTACTATCAATTTACAAAATATAATAGAACTTTTATCGCAAAGATTAATAACGAGAGATGCCATCCATCAGGTTATTCGGCAGCTATGCTTTGCTTAGGCCGAAAAAGGATTGCGCCACGTCTCGCAACACGTCGGAATCCTTCAGTAGATTAACCGTGTTTGGCCATCGCTTCAACTTGTGTGTAAAAGTATTTATCATGGTATGGGAATAATCGATCATGAATTAGATGTAAAAGCATTTAGCGATTGGTAAATATTGCTACTATAGTTGAATGTCTGCTGTGGCCATACAATATGCTTTTGCGTCCCAAGAAAGATCCGGATCATGTGATACTCGAGTTGGAGCTGTGAAAAAATGTTGCACATAAGAATGAGGGGTATCAGCATCGTTCTATTGATGCTGCTTTTTAGCATTTCAATGACTTGTGGCCAGGACCAAAATGATACAACCGATCAGCAACAAGCCGATCTAACGAACACAATTAATAACCTTGAGCAAATGAGGCTTGTATTACTGGAGAAGCTTGTAGCCATAATCCCCGTAAAAGAACAATTTGCCCAAAATAAGGGAGATGCATCGTCCAACTGCAACCAGTTGGAACTCCCAAATGCATGCACCTACACATTTAAGGGTGGCCAGACTCTTGTTGAGGCGAAAGATTCAGGCAGCTATCTTCTGACGGACAGCTTCAAGGATAATACGACCCATTTGCAACTGGATACGGAGTATACCGTTTATAACAGGGCAGTATGTTATACGCTGATCGACGACCTATTGCAGGTCAGCTTAAAAGTATGCTACCCATGTGAAAATAACACCACAAGCATCGTCTGGCTGAATCAGACTGTCACCAATATCACTACGGGAGACACTCTGACCTGGACTGCCAATTGCTGCGGCAATATCACCAAGAGAACTTACTCAAAGATCCCCGGTAGGCCGTTTGAGCCTACAACGCCGACTACGACGCCTCCAACCGACGTCACGACACTAGATGAGTGTGCCATTACTGGGCAAACGGGGACAATAACTCCCATTACCGGCTAATGCTGGGGCATTTGATTATTATTTATTAATCTTTTTATTTTTTGATTGGTTCATCATTAGCTAAATATATCGCTTATGGCTAAGACACCGTCTATGCCTTCATACCAACGTGATGGAATTAAAAGAGATCAGTCACCTTTTAGAGCGCTCGGTTTTTGGAGGATGGCGACTCCAGCCATAGCCATAATTCTGATTATGGGCTCTTTTCTAAATTCGGCCTGCGCTATGGAGAACGCGAATGTTGCATCTTCAAAACAGATTAATGCCAGCTTAACTGAAGAGTATCGCGATTATGGAGTCGATCTCAATGGGGACGGCCTATTCGACGTTCTGGAGATCGAGACCAGTGTGGATGTAGAACGCTCTGGAGAGTACACGGTCAGTGGCTACCTGTATGATTTCGCGAACCGAAGAGTGGCCTGGTCTATGGACCATAAGAATTTAACTTCGGGCCGCAGCATAATGCGACTTGAATTCGACGGCAGAGCCATACAGCAGTATGGTTCGAGCGGCAAATTCATTCTTGGAAACCTTCTCCTATCATACGGCAGTTCCCGTACGGGAATGACTATCCTGCAGCAGATTCCCAGTGCTTATCAGACATCAGCATACAATTTTAGTCAGTTTGCCAGTCGCCTTCCTGATGAAAAGACTATTTCCGGTTCGGGGAATGGAGAGCTTCTGCTGACTGTTTCCATAAGAAAGATGCTTCCTGTTATATCTGGAAAGTACAGCCTGGATATAACCGGAATTCACATACCTCCGATCGCTTCAACATTCAATGTCACTGGTTCTAAATACGGATATGCTTATGATGCGGAAGGCACATATTTACCGAATAAGCCCAATAATTTTACAGTAACTGCCTCAAAAGTGAAAAACCTGAATATAGGATTGAAAAAGATCCAGGGCAGATATGACAATTCGAGCGCCGTTTGGCAAGGCAAGTCGATACGGGTGTGGGTGAGCCACCAGGCAGTTGCCGATGAAAATGGGATTGCCGTGCAGGATTCCGATCTCATTTCACCGGGAATTTATGATGCCAGAATCTTTGGAGATGCAGACAACGTATCTCAGGTAGATATCACGATGACTCTGATAAAAAAGATCTTCATCGACGGCAGGTTCCACCTGAGCATCAATACGACAGGTTTTCCGAGCGGCGAGTACTCGATAAATGCGCAGGCTCTGGACGGAGCCTTGAAGCTGGATGAATTGGACTTGGGAGGACTGTCGTTCAATAGCTGACGATCGTGTCCAACGGCCTCTCATCAGGCCAGAAAACTCAACCGAATTTTATATTTTAATAGTTTTTGCATCTCATTAAATATTTTGGCATAAAAAGGAGCAAACATTCTTATCATTCATCATCTTTAACCACAGGAGTTAATTACAGGGTCATTAAGAGGATTTCATGTGAAGCTTTTGCCTCGCGATCATTATTTATGGCTGGCATTACCAGTATTTCTAATAGTTGTAGCAGAGATGCTGATCTTTGCCGGGGAAATGAAAGCTGCAATGATCGTTCATGCCCTTAATGTGGTATTATTGGTCTCGATTTCTCTGTATAATGAAAATAAGATCTTCGCGATTTTGATGCTTCTGCCGCTATTTCGACTGCTCAATGCGGCCATGCCTGTTTTTTTCAATCTTACTCTTTATTCTTATCCTCTGGTTTACGCGCCCATGTTCTTTCCCATATATCTCATAATGAAAGAAGGGATTTTGAGCCGCTCTGAGGCCGGTATCACCTTTAAAGGCTTCTGGTTCTACCTGCCCCTGGCGGTCAGTCTGGGATTTGCCCTAGGTTGGGGCGAGTACGCTGTGCTGCGTCCGGGAATGCTGTTGCCGGCTCTTGACTTGAAGAGCATCATTATTCTCTGTATAACCATGATTTTCTTCGTTGGGGTAGTGGAAGAGTTCGTCTTTCGTTCCGCCTTGCAGACGATGCTAGAAGCGAGGCTCGGTCCGATTGCTGGCTTGCTGATATCAAGCATCATTTTCGGCATAATGCATAGTGGATATCGCTTGCCTCAGGAAATTGCATATGTATTCTTTGCGGGTTTGGTCTTTGGCCTCCTTTTTTGGCTGAGCAGGAGCTTGCCGGTTATTTCTCTCGCGCACGGATTCACCAATATTTCTCTATTTCTGGTGGCTCCCTTTGATCAAAGCATGCTGGTTTATTGCATTGGGGTGCCTGGGCTGATCTTCATATTATGCGCGGCCATATGCAAAAGAAAACCTCATCCTGGCGGCATTAATGGTGGCTCTGACGGCGGTTCTGAAAGCATATCCGAAGGCGGAAAGGCATAGAAGAGCTTTGTGAACCGATTGGTGATGAGTGGCTGCGAGAAAAGAATGCTGCTCTAAACAGAAAAAAGGCCGATGAACCTAAAGGACTGCCGGAAAAGATTTGTCGGGATCTAGCGGGTAATCCCCTCAATGATTTATTACATCCACTACTTTATAGCATACAATCAGGCAGAATGTTAGCACCATTGGAATTATGGCCAAGTTGAGCATAGTTGCCAGGCGTTTATTCCATAATGATGATGCCGAGAGGATCTCCGAAGCGCTAAGGAGGGCTATCAGGCAAACGACAGAAATTACGCTTACCTCCGAGACTCCCATCGTAGAGAATGTGCTGACAACTGAAGATGTCGTACTCAGAGTGCTGGTTGTGCTTAATGTACTGCTTACTGTGCTTAACATAGACGATAACATATGGGTCCCTCCAACAAAGATTGTATTATTAGCGGCTTCTTAGTTACTTGTCTGGATGGGGTATAAATATGTTGTCGATAACTTTTTGTCTTAATTTAACTAAGTATCATTCATTCTTATATCTCCTTCCGAAAAGTTTTAATTCTCCTGAAAAAAAGCCTGTTGAAATATTTGACGCTGAGGTTATCAGTGCTTGGTAGGATTGGGAGGGAAATGATGAGACTATATAATTTGTTTGTTGCATTTTTGGTATTCGCGGCATTGATTGAAATTGCCTGCTGCGATACGGATATCCAAACCAATTACATTTATAAAATGGAGCAAAGTGTGGATGGAAATGGATTCTTCCGATCCTCTCATGATATAATAACAGACGATCTTGCTCTGGACACTCGTGATCATGGCAGCGGAAAATATGTCGGTGATTCTGACTATACCGTACAAAATAAAGCGGATCAAAATTTAAACACGCTGGAATATATATTCAGAGTGGATCAGGCGATCGGCTTCAATAAGAGCACTGACTTTGTCTATGCTTTGAAGCGATTTGATCTGGGCAAGAGTTTTCACGCCACGATTCAATCCAAAGGACAGGAACAGACCTCCATGAAGAACTATGACGGCAGCAATGAAAGGAATCCCGGTGGAGTCTCTATGAATGCTCTGTTCAATAGGCTTGATGTCATTAGTGGCACGACTTCCGCCAAGCAGTATTACAGAAGCCTTTATGCAGATTATGGGGATCAGATAACCTATAATTCCACCGGATTCATCCGGCTTAATCTGGATTCGTCGTTCACCGGCAAGGGGCACATAGGAGTTCTGGACCTGAGCGGAGATCTTGACAATCCGAATATGTTGGATGAGGATTACTTAGGAACATTCGCGATAACCAAGAAAATGTCCGTGGAATTAAAGGATAATTGGAGGAAGCAGATTGACGATTATTGGCTGCCATGCTGTTCTGGCGGCTGGAGCGATCTGCGGCCCAGCGATACGAAATACTTGGGGTCAAGCACAAAAGGGGTTTTCGACTGCACCTGCTTTTCTGTAGCAGGGCAGAAATAAATGAGCTCAATTGTCTTGGATCTTGTTCCCCGATCTTATTTTTTATTATCGTATTCTGTTAATTAATCTAAAAACAATCTAAACGATTTAATTTTTTATTTGTTTTATATTTATGAATTTGATTTTATATCCTTATGCATACCATTTCTGTTGGTGCATCTAATCTAAGCAATGCTATTTTATTGAGAATTATCCGCCATTATAATTTTATATCCTCCAATTCTTCTTGCAATACCTTCAGCCGATTCATCATCTCCTGGCCTTTTTGAGTTGTTTTATAAATTGTAGGTTTTCCAGGCTTGGATTCGATGAGGCCGTTCTTGATTAGAATGTCCAGATAGGATCTGATGGTTGTAAAATTTGTATTTGCTCGATAGACTATTCTAGTAATATTCTCTCCATTTGCGCAAACGCTTAGGATCTCAGATATGATCTTGTCTCTGCTCCTTCTCACTCTCACTTCACCTCCCCCTCAATTATGTAAGTCTTTTCTTTATAGATTATTCTCTAAAGCTGATTCCAAAGCTCTTAAGTCTCTTCTCTCAAGTCTCTTTGAGGCTCTTTAACTCAAACTATATACCGATCCATTTTCTCAATTCTATTTCTACAAATATCTTCTTCTAACAGATATCTTTGCTAAGGCAAATAATTCCATATAAATGTATCTTAGTTTAAATTCTTAAATGTAATCTTTGTCTAGATCGCGGATTAAATCTGCAAAATCAGATTTGTCAATGAAGCCTTTTTACCGATATCCTGAACTTTTGGTCGTGCATTCGCTTGACCGAAAAACCGCAATTCATTGTTGGTAACGATGACTTCAAGAATTAGCTCAAAAGACTTTGGCTTCCCGATTGACCCTCGACATTTCAATTAATCCGTCACACGATCTAACGAGCCAGAATTGATTTTATCCTGGCATATATCCGGGGCTTCCTTTCCGCTGCAAAGTAGATGAGGTAAGCCAATCCAATGCATTCCGGTATCCAAATTCCGGGATTTTTTAAGCCGAGCATTAGCATCTCCAAATAGTCAAGCGGGCTTACATAGTGGGCAATAGGAAATGGTCCCAGCAGCGGCCAAAACAGAATCACTGGCGAGTTCCACATAGTGTCAAGTGCGAGATGAATGAACACACCGCCGCAAAGGGAGACGAGCCTGATGTCGCGCAGGAAGACGGCTAAGGCAGCGATCACGAACAGGAAGAGCAAAGTGTGCGCGAAGATTCTACCCATGCCGGGAGTGCCGAACAGAATAGTCCCTAGCGGCTTGTCGATGATGTCCGGAAGCATCGATCCGATGGCAAGGAACGTAAGGTCGGCTTTTTTGAAGGGGCGGGCAAAAAGCAAAGCTAAGCCCATGTGGGCGAAGAGAAGCATTTTTTGTAACTGAGGCTCAATTGGATATAAGCGTATCTTTTTGGCAGCTAATCTTTCAATTGTGATGGATTGGATCTGTACTGAATTATGCTATGATAATGCCGCTCAATTTAGGTACGAATTTGCAATTCCGAAACCTTTTAATTATAGATCATTTCTCCAAGGTGTTACTGATAATATAGCTAGGCCTGGTTACACAAGTGTTGAAATAAATAGATCTTTAATTAAGGAATTAAAGCTGATCGCTGAATTGATTCATGATAGGTGGCATCAGCTTATACGAGCGTTAGCTTTCTTCTGACAAATCTGCATTGTTTTAGAGATTGATTCTGGATAATCATGGCTAGATGTTCTTCCGCTTGATCTTATTATCATAGTCTATTATAATTGTGGAAAAATTCATGCGAGCGATTGTCGCTTTCTTACTGGCCTATAACGAGGAGGTCTCCGCAGGCAGCGTCGTCTTGCGCGCCCGCAAGTACGTGGTGACAGCGAAAGACGGCATCCTGGACCGCACCGCCGGGATGACGGAGCTGGCAGGTGCTGAGGTGATCTGCCACCCGCGAAACCGGGGTAAGGGCGCGGCGCTGGGTGGAACTACCTTCCAAATCCATTCTGAATCTAATTTCCAATTTATGGGGGGACGAATTTGACGACCATAGCAGCGATGCCTGCCTATAACGAAGAGCGTTCCATCGCCAAGATGGTCCTGGGGTGCAAGAAGCATGTTGATTGCGTGGTTGTTATAGACGACGGCAGCTCTGATGCTACTGCAGAGATAGCAGAGGCTATGGGGGCGTATGTTGTCCGGCATAAAGAGAATCTCGGCTATGGTGCGGCCTTAGAGAGCTGTTTTGAGACGGCAAGAACTCTGAATGCAGATAAAATGGTGATCATTGATTCTGATGGACAGCATGATCCTGCAGAGATCCCAAAGCTTCTCGATCCCCTTAGCTTCGGCTCGGATCTCGTCATCGGCTCCAGGTTCTGCAATGGAAATGGAAAGAATGTGCCTGCATACAGGAAGGTGGGCATGAAGGTGCTGGATGTAGCCACAAATGCTGCAGGCGGCATAAATGTCTCTGACAGTCAGAGCGGTTTTCGAGCCTATGGAAAGGAAGCCATAGAGAAGATAGTGATAAAAGAAAGTGATATGGCCGCCGGTTCGGAGATTCTGTTCCAGGCCAAGGATAACGACCTTTTCATAAAGGAGGTTCCTATAAGCGTCAGCTATGATGTTGAGCGGCCTTCTACTCAGAACCCTGTCAGGCACGGTGTGAAAGCACTGCTCAGGCTCCTGCACGATATGGAACTGAGAAGGCCTTTATATTATTTCACATTGCCTGGGCTGATTATGGCTGCAATTGGGATCGGCATGGGATTGGAGTTTCTGAGGACGTTTTATCACGGTGGGAGCCTGTCCTTCGGTCCGACGCTACTGATGATAATGCTGACGCTTGTAGGGTCGTTCATGGCCCTGACAGGGATAGTGCTTCACACTTTGGCGAGGCTGATTGTTGAATCGAGGAGAGATATCGAGAGCATAATTGGAAGATTAAGCCATGAGCATAGCGATCGTACTGGGAACAAGACCAGAGATAATTAAGATGGCTCCGATGATCCGGGAATGCCAACGCAGGGGACAGGACTTTTTTGTGCTTCATACCGGGCAGCATTACTCTTATGAAATGGATAAGGTATTCTTCACACAGCTGGAACTTCCACAGCCGCATTATAATTTGGATGTAGGCTCCGGAAGCCATGCTGAGCAGACCGGCAAAATAATGTCCGGAATCGAGAAGATTCTGATTAAAGAAGATCCAGACATTGTGCTTGTCCAGGGTGATACTAACACCGTTATGGCTGGTGCGCTTGCGGCTTCGAAACTGCATATTGAGGTTGGACACATCGAAGCAGGACTTCGAAGCTTTGATCGAAATATGCCTGAAGAGATCAACCGCGTAGTTGCAGATCATATCTCTGATTATCTATTTGCGCCCACGGAGACGGCTAAAAGTCATCTGCTGAAGGAAGGAATTGATGACGCAAAGATCTCCATTACAGGAAATACCATCGTGGATTCAGTATACCAAAGTCGGGATATTGCAGAGCGGAAGATAAATGCATTAACGGATTTGGGCATTAAGCCCAAAGAGTACTTCCTGGTAACAGCTCATAGGGCGGAAAATGTTGATGATAGAGCCAGATTAAAGGAAATCATCAAAGGACTGGAGCTGATAAATAAGGAATATTCCTTGCCAGTCATATTTCCGATGCATCCCAGGACCAAAAAGATGATTCAAGTGTTTGGTATAGAGTTCGACGGCATCAGGGCCATAGACCCAGTGGGCTTCCTGGAGTTCCTTCAGCTTGAGGCCAATGCTAAGCTGGCGCTAACGGACTCCGGAGGAGTTCAGGAGGAGACTTGTATCTTGGGCGTTCCCTGTGTCACACTTAGAGACAACACGGAGAGACCGGAGACTCTAGAAGCGAAATCAAATCTACTTGCAGGCGCTAATTCTGCCGAGATTCTTAAGGGAACTAAACACATGTTGCAGCAGGGCAACGGATGGAAAAATCCATTTGGAAACGGAAATGCGAGTAAATGCATTCTTGACTTTATTGCTATAACCTGATTTTCTTAATCATTCCATTGAGGTTGTTTAATGGTTAAGGCAAAAATATTGGTAACTGGGGGAACAGGCTTCATTGGTACCAATCTCGTTAATGAACTCAAGAGTAGAGACCATGAAGTAATTGCCTTAGATCTCTATAATACTGATAGAGAGAACTACATAAGGGCGGATGTCAGAAACTATCGCCAGCTTGAACGAGTATTTGATAAGCAAAAGTTTGATTACGTTTACCATCTGGCTGCTGAATATGGCCGGTGGAACGGCGAAGATTATTATGAAAACCTATGGCAGACGAATGTAATGGGTACAAAGCATATTCTTAGGCTGCAGGAAAAACTAAAGTTTAAGATGATCTTCTTCTCCAGCGCTGAAGTGTATGGGGATTACGAGGGCGTCATGTCTGAAGACGTTATGATCAACAATCCCATTAAAGATACCTACCAGATGAATGATTATGCCATAACCAAGTGGTCGGGAGAGTTGATGTGCATAAACTCGGCCAAGATGTTTAACACGGAGACCGTCAGAGTCCGACCGGTAAATTGCTACGGTCCTCATGAGCATTACAATCCTTACCGGGGATTTATTCCTAAATTCATTTATCATGCTCTTTTCAATAAGCCCTATACCGTTTTCAATGGCCACAAGAGGATAATAGATTTCGTCGGTGACACGGTTGGAACGTTCGCCAATATAATTGATTATTTCATCCCCGGCGAGGTCTACAACGTGGGTGGAAAACAGGAGTGGGAACGAGAGATCAAGGAATATTCCGATCTTATCTTGAACGCAGTCGGAAGGGACGATTCTTTGGTAACTTACAAGGATGCAGAGCCATTCACAACAAAGATAAAGACTATGGACTTCTCTAAGTCCATCCGGGATCTGAAACATGATCCAAGAGTGCCGCCAGAAGAAGGAATCAAACGCACCGTCGAGTGGATGAAATGGTTCTACAGAATAAATGAGTGAGCGGGGAAAATGAAATGGAAGACCTCTATTCAGATTATGATGGAAAGACTATACTTGTAACCGGCGGAGCGGGAGCAATAGGCGGGAACCTTTGCCGGAAGCTCTCAGAGCTAAATGCCGAAAAGGTAATCATATTGGATGACCTCTCCTCATCTTATAAGTGGAATATTCCCCAGGCCAAGAACATCATGTTCGTAAAGGGCAGCGTCCTGGATGATGAGATGCTTAAGAGAGTCTTCAAGGAGAAGCCGAATTACGTCTTCCATCTGGCGGCTCACTTCGCCAACCAGAACTCAGTAGATAATCCAGAAACTGACCTGATGGTAAATGGCATGGGGATTCTAAAAGTGCTGGAATATGCCCAGCTCGTAGATATCGAGCGCTTCGTTTACTCCTCCTCGGGCTGCGGTGTCTACGGCTTGGATTCAAAGATGCCATTTGAGGAGCATGATACATCTATAAGTCTGCACACACCGTATCAGGTTACTAAGCTCATCGGGGAGCTGTATACCAACTATTTCCACAACCTATACAAAATGCCCATTGTCAACGCCAGGTTCTTCAACGTATTCGGCCCTGGAGAGGTGCCGGGGATATATCGGAATGTGATTCCAAACTTCTTCTACTGGGCAATGAACGGGCAGGCGTTGCCGATAACTGGCGACGGCACGGAGACAAGGGACTGGACATATGTGGACGATATAATAAGCGGACTGTTGGCGATGGGCGTTAAGGAAGAGGCGATCGGAGAAGCTTTCAACCTCGGGTCCGCGAAAGAGCACAGGGTCATTGATATGGCCAATATGGTAAACGAGCTGACCGGAAATGATGCCGGAATTAGATTTGCCGAGAGAAGAAACTGGGATGTCAAGTGCAGGCTTTTGTCTTCTGTGGAGAAAGCCCAAAATGTTTTAGGCTACAAGCCGAGCATGCAGTTTGAGGAGGGTTTGAAGAGCGTGCAACAGTGGTTCGATGGAAATTGGATAGATATACAGAAGTGTGCCGAGTTTTAGGATATTATTATCAGATCTAAAATCAGGATGATAATGAAGCTTCTTTTGGTTGTTGCTTACTTCGTGCCGGAGATCGGGAGCGCGGCCCACATCTACTTCGATCTGGCTAAGGCGTTTGTGAGGAGGGGGCACGAGGTGCACGTGATCACCTCGTATCCAAGGGAGTTCAATCTCAGCAAGGACGACTGCGGCAGGGCATTCCTCCTTGACGAGATCATTGAAGGAGTCTCCGTTCACAGGTGCAGGCATATGACCCTGAGAGATAACATGGCCGTGCGAGGTATGGAGCATTTCCTGCTGCCTTACTACTATTTTAGGGCTTATCAGAAATTGAATATAAAGTTTGATGCATGCCTTATATACATCCCACCGCTTCCTCTCTACTATTTTGCAAGGGCTATAAAGAAGTTCTATGGAACGCCTTCGGTGCTGAACTACCAGGATTTTCATCCACAGGAGCTTACCGATGTCGGGCTCCTAAAGAACAGACTCTTGATTAAGATTATGGAGCACATCGAGCGTCAATCGTATAGAAATGCAGACTTCATCACGGTGTTATCCGGGGGTGGTGTAAATTATGTTTCCAGCCGGAGCGGACACCTTTCCAAAGTCGAACATATTTATAACGGTTGCTTTATTCCTGATTCTAATGAGCATTCTAAAAGGCACGACTTCAAAAAAATAGAGGGCATTGAGGATAAGATCCTCATAACTTATGCCGGCATTTTGTCTCCTTTTCAGGGTCTTGACAATATTCTCAATGCCGCAAAGGAGATGAGGGGGCATAATGATCTGATTTTCTATATAGTTGGAGATGGCCTGATTAAGGATCATTTGGCACATAGGATAAGGAATGAGGGTATCTCCAACGTCAGGTTATTGCCTTTACAGCCGCGGGATGAGTACTTTAATATAATCAATTCTTCGGATATATCGCTTGTTTCTCTGGATGAGCGGATGATGGCGCCTTGCCTGCCAGGCAAATTGATCAATTTAACATTGGCAAATCAACCTATCGTAGCAATGGTACCAGATAACAGCGAAACTGCCCATTTTATAAAAAGATCTCGCTGTGGATTGGTGGTGAATCCCAGTGATGCTATTGAATTAAAAAACGCTATCTTAAAGCTTAAATCAGATCCTTATTCCATGAAAAAGCTCGGTGATAATGGGAGGGCCTTTGCATGCAAGAATATGGACTTAAAGAAAAGCGTGATCCGCTACGAGAATGTCTTTCAATTACTTTCTAAGAGAGGCATATAACTTCCTTTCTCTATTCGATCAGGTTCCAAAGGATTCTAATATGAATGTTCTACAAGTTATTCCTTATTTTACTCCAAAGAGAGGGGGAGATGTGAATGTATGCTACAATATTTCCAAGCACCTATCTATGTTAGGACATAAAGTCACTATTGCCACAACTGACTTTGAATTCGATGAGAATTACGCGCAAGAGCTTGTGAAATTAGGGATCGCCATAATACCGTTTCATTGCATATTTAATTTTAAGCTATTTTTGATCACTCCCCAGATGAATGGTTGGCTACATACACATGTTTCCTCGTTTGATGTGATCCATCTTCATGCATTCAGGTGCTATCAAAACATCCTAGTGCACTCTTTTTCAAAGGATACAGGAGTTCCCTATATCTTGCAGGCCAACGGTTCTGTACTCAGGCTTTCTGAAAAACAAAATATGAAACGAATATATGACCATTTATGGGGCGATAATCTCCTCAGAGATGCCAACGGAATAATTGCCGTTTCGAAGGCTGAAATAGGGCAGTATAGAAAGAATGGAGTGTGCCTGGACAAGGTAAATTTGATCCCTAATGGCATACATGCGGAAAGTCTCCTTAATCCTGATAAGCCAGCCTTTTTCAGGTCGAAGGCAGGAATTCAAAATGATTGCAGAATCATTCTGTACCTTGGAAGGTTGCATAAAAGGAAGCGTATTGATCTGCTAATCAAAGCTTTCAGCGAAATATCTAAAATACATAACGATGTTATGCTGGTCGTTGCCGGCGAGGATTTTGGTCAGAAAGCGGAGTTAGAGAGATTAACAATGGAATTGAATTTGACAGATCTGGTCAGGTTTGTGGGCTATGTAGAAGATGCCTTTGAAGCCTACCAAGATGCTGAAGTATTAGTGTATCCTGCTGTTCATGAGATCTTTGGATTGATTCCCTTTGAAGCCCTTCTATCAGGAACAATCTCCGTTGTGTCCGATGACTGCGGTTGTGGCGAATTCATTAAAGAAGCTGATTGTGGATATATCGCCAAATCTGGTGATGTCGAGGATTTTAAGAGAAAAATCCTTGAAGCGTTAGAAAATCCCGATAAAAATCAGCTTATGATAAGGAGTGGCATAAATTATATATCAAATAATTTGACATGGGACGCTGTTACTAAGAAAATAGCAGATGTTTATGCGGATGTCATCTTATAATGAGGATTAGCTTATTTGGCGATTTCTCTGAGAATCTCGATGAAGGCCTGAAGAACATAGCTCATTATACCGCAGAAAGTCTCTCGGCAATCGAGGAAATCAATCTTCAGAAAATCGATATAAAGAGATTAATGGATTTGGATTTGATAAAGAGCATTAGGGCATACGATCCTGATGTGATCCATTACATACCGGGTCCAACAAACAAAAGCCTGTTCTTATTAAAATGTATTAAAACATATCTTGGGAAGCGCCCAAAGATAGTATTATCTTGTTCGTATCCTGTTTTCGATGATAAGCTCCTAAATTGGCTTCATTTTAAGCCGGACCTTGCTTTCGCTCAATCAAGATATTTTAAGAAAAGAATGGATGCACTTGGAATCGCTTCCTGTCTATTGCCAAATGGAGTCGATACAGATAAATTTGCCCCTATTTCATCGGTTTCCAAAGTAGCATTGCGCAAGAGGTACGGCCTCAAAGAAGATCTGTTTACCATACTTCATGTCGGGCACCTCATGGACAAGCGCAATCTAGGTGTTTTAGCAAGGTTATCTAAAAAATTCCAGGTAATCTTCGTAGCCAGTGACTATATCACCATCGATCCTATCTGGTTAAAAATCCTGGAGGACGCAGGATGCATAATCTTCCGGGGCTATAATCCTCGAATAGAGGAATTTTATCAATTATCGGATTGCTATATCTTCCCGGTTAAACCTGGTGATAGTATTTGTTGCCCTTTATCCGTGATGGAGGCCATGTCGTGCAATTTGCCAGTAATTACGACAAATTTTGAAGGCATAAGCACATTCTTCTCCGAAGGAAATGGGTTGACGTTTTTCAAGAAAGATGAAGATGTAATTAAGGCAATAGATAGATTAAATCAAGATAAAACATCCGCTTGCACGCGTAGTTCAGTTAGCAAGTACTCCTGGAAGAATAATGCTTTGAAGATTTCGCACGCCTATCGTGCCCTTCTCTATGACTAAGATGGTGACCTATGATTAAAAGCGCTTGCCAATTCATATGCATAATTGGAATTGACGGCTCTGGCAAGACAACTATGGCAAAAGAGATTGCAGACCTCCTGAAGGAACGAGGTGTCTCTGCCCAATATGTATATGCAAGGTTCCAATTGATCCTAACGAAACCGGTAGTATTCCTTGCGAATAAAATTTTCCTGAGAGATAAAAAAATCAGAACTGAATATTCTATTCGCACGAATGACAAAAAAACCTTAATAAAAAAGAACCGAAAATTAGCCACTGTTTATCGTTTCTTATTGCTAACCGACTATCTGTTACAGTTAGCTATAAAAATAAAATTGCCACTATTAACTGGTAAGACCATTGTTTGCGATAGATATGTGTACGATACCGTGTTGACGGATTTTGCAATAGACATGGGGCTATCAAAAGATGAATGCCTGCAACTGATCAATAAGTGCTTCAGATTTGTGCCTAAGCCTTCTGTTGTTTTTTTAGTAGATGCGAGTGAAGAGGTCGCCTATAAAAGAAAGAACGATATTCCTTCTATCGATTATCTAAAAGATCGCAGATCCTTATACTTGGGAATCGCAGATGCCTGCGGTATAATTGTATTGAATGGAAATCAGGCTCCTGAGGAAGTGTTCAGTGAATGCATGCGAAGGTTGGAAAATGAGTTTGCCATTTGATTTGGTTTCCTTCTTGGGATCTCCTTTTGAAGGTAGCCCAAGTCAAAGAATTGGGGCTTCAAAAGAAGATATAATCAAGATGTACGAAATAGCCTTCAAGAATAAAGTAGGACTGTTCTTTCTCGATAAGCTAAAAGATGCAGAAAAACTTCCTCCGGAATTGGAAGGTCAGTACAGGTTAGGGTTAGATCGGCATTTGGAAACTATGCAAACTGCGGTTTCCTTAACCTCGTCATTGAGTGCAACCACCAGAGATTTTGCGATATTTAAATTTTTAAAACCCTTCCCACATACTCCCAGCGATGTGGATGCTCTAATCTTTCCTTCTCAGGGCGAATACACCAAGATCGTTAATCACCTGTTGGATCATGGATACTTTAAGATAGGCGCATGCCCAAGCCAGACTGTAGTTTATGACCTCCGTGGAGGCTATGAAGGGATGGATAAGAGAACTGTTGGTGGAAAGGAGGGCGGCAAGTATTACATAGATTTATATAATAACGTCAGTGCGAGCCATGTTATTTATGTCAATAAAGAAACTCTGGCCGATCAAATAATAACGGTGAATCCTGGCAAGGGCAGCATTCAAACCTTGAGTCCGGTAGCCGATCTGGTCGTAATCCTGGCACATTCGATAATACCCGAAGAATTGTTTACTTTAAATGATTATTATACAACGTTGTATTATTTGGATCTAATGAGCAAATCTGACCTCGATAGGCTTTATAATCTGTTTGCCCAAAATTGTATTTTGAAGTGCGGCAAGCTATCGCTGAGCTTAGTTGGCAAAATTCATCAGCAAGTTCATGGATTCATACCCGATAAACTTGATTACATTCTCCAAAATTTCTATGTAAATGAAAAGGAGCTATTAAATATCAACATAAAATCTTTGCCTTACAGATATAGTATTTCCGCGCTTCTTTGGGTTTTGGCTGAGCGCATGAAGGAAAGAAAGGGCCTGCAGAGCATAGCCACCCAGGCGGTTTGCACAGCAAATCCAAGGATGGCAAAATGGGTTATATACAATCTAATCTTCAGGCGGATGAGGGAAACATATTGATTATCGGCTGTTATCTATGAATAATCTAAAATTGGGAATCCTGCAAAAAGAGACACTATATCTAAAGTTAGGTCTCTCCGTCTGTTTCCTTTTAACTTTGTTGAGTCTAATTATCATAGAAAGGTCTCCTGCAAAAGGCTATGAAATTTCTATATATTCAAATACACCTGTTTTGGTATGGATTTCGTTGATTTTCGGCGAGTCGATAGGAATTGCTGTTATTATCTATTCTTCATTCAAAAAAATTAAGGGTAATTGGTGGATTATAGGTTTTTTCTTAATAATTCTAGACAATTTCATTTTTATTTCGCTTGCAGGATTAAGGGGCTATATCTATTATGCCGGTTCTGATTCCTTTTTCCATATATCTGAAATTGAATTAATTAATCAAAATGGCTATTTAACAAATAATAATTATCCAGTAATTCATATATTAGCATCTGAGCTCTCCGAGATGGCATTAATTTCCCCTCCGGATATTGCTAGATATCTACCAGCGTTCCTTTCAGTAATTTTTCTCAATATATTCATTTTCCTTCTCGCCGGTGAATTAGTTCCTGATAAAAAAGTTGCCATTCTTGCTTCCGCAACGAGTAGCGTAATGTTATTTAACAATTTGCATGTGCAAATTTATCCGCATTTTTTTTCAACTATTATGTTTTCTCTATTTTTCTACATATATTTCAAGTCGAAACGGAAGAAATCATTGGAGCTAATTCTGATTCAATTATTATTGCTTTTGGTATTTCCATTTTCACATCCATCAAGTTCGTTGGCATTGATCTTCATATTATTTGCATTAACATTAGCCGAAATAGCCTACTGTAAGCAATATAATTTGGACCTCTCCATTAGAGATATGTCAATAAATAGTATTCTATTTTCTTTAATAATATTGATTATGTGGGTAATGGCTAGCAGATTGTTTGATAGCGGAATCAATAATATATTAGGAAATATCTTGCAGCCCTGGCAGAATGGACAATTAAATGTTGCCGTCGAAATTGCATCTAATCTGACCTTTGTAGAATCATTAGAGTATTTTTTGAAGATGTATGGTGATACACTTGTATGTATATTCGCATCTATTATGTTCTCTTCGTTTATTATTTTTAAATTTGCTAATAAAATTAAAATAGACAAATATGTATTTTTTTTGTCAATAATGATTCTTATAACCATCCCTATTGAATATTTCTTTTTCTTTGGAGTTAAAATTCAAGCAATTGGCAGATTGCTAAATCTCCTATATGCATTGATTTTTGCCCCAATTGCATTGGGGTGTTTGCTTAAAGATAATTACACAAATAAAGGCATCTTTTTTTCGAGTCTATTAATTTTATTTTTGCTCATTGTGAGCATTTTATCTATATATAGTTCACCATGGACGTATTCAGCTAGCTGGCATGTAACTGACATGGACGTGACGGGTTCAAGTTGGCTTCTAAATAATAAGAACCCGGACCTTCTTGTAGATCCCATGGCACTCAGTTTGTTTCTTGTTCCCGGTAAATATGGGCTTATTCCGGAACATTTTGGATATGATTTTCATAACAAGAGCCTGCGGGATTCATTCTCGCAAAAATGCTATATATGTATTACAAAGCGATGCAAATTAATTAATTTATATCCTGTATTAGTTAAAGCGAAATTAAATCTTAAAGGCGGATGGGGATTTAATGCGGATGATTTTCTTAAGCTTGAAGAAGATCCTAGCGTATTAAAGTTATATTCGAACGGAGAATTTTATTCAACTGCAATTTTGTAAAAGAATTAAGCCTGTTAATTTTGGCAAACAAATGAGTTCCTTTTAACCTAAGCTCCCGGATTTGGTAGGCGCATCAAACTGGCTATCTCGATGCAATTTCCATTATTTCAAAAAATAACCTCAAATATGCCCATTCACAGCCCATTTGCAAGGCAATATGTGCCCACAAAAAGATTATAGCATCATGAAATCCAAAGATAGAAGATTTATGCCAAAGAATGCCGGAAATGATGCCCAGACAGAATGCATTAAAGCCGACATGAAAAATTATGACGAAAAAATATTGAATCACCCTAACTTTGCGCCCACTCTTTCGGGAGCTTAGGTTTTAAATGATTTCACATATTCTGTAGGATACGAATCAACATG
>Ga0105092_10000356_pt1 | contig 23309 bp, 18 predicted proteins | sample PPLLak2March2015_FD_87021 | JGI IMG/M metagenome (GOLD analysis project Ga0105092, IMG submission 87021) | Freshwater sediment microbial communities from Prairie Pothole Lake near Jamestown, North Dakota, USA - PPLs Lake P7 Core (1) Depth... | ecosystem: Environmental > Aquatic > Freshwater >... | reverse complement strand
CCTGGTACATCCCGTAGGTCGGTTCGGCAGTCACCACCGAGTCGACTCCCGGCTGGCAGAAGACTTTGAAGATCCATTCGAGGACCTCGTCCGACCCGACACCGGCAGCGATCGACTCCATGCCGACACCCAGAGAGTCGGCCAAGGCGCCTCGCAGTTTGCGCTGAAACGGGTCCGGATAACGATTCAGCAACACCCCCTCCCATTCCTTCCGGTAGGGGTTCTCGTTGGCGTCCAGAAGCACTCCCTCCAGGACCTTCTCTCTGGCTGAATGGTAAGGTTCGAGGTTCAGCACGTTCGGCCGCACGACCTTCTCAAGATTGAACCCCGTCTCGCCACTCGGTGTCATTGTTGTGTCTCTCCTATCGGCAGCCTGTCCTGTTATTCGACTGCTTTTGCCCCCGTAGGGGGCAGATGTTTATAGTCTGCGAACAATAGGCAAAGGGCACCCCAGCGGGGCGCGATGTTCTGAACGTCACGGAACATCGCGCCCCGCTGGGGCGCCTGATCCGGCTATTCTCGACAACTATAAACATCCGCCCCCTACGGGGGCAAAAGCCCGTACTTTTATGCCCCTTTGGCGTCGGCCTTCTCCTCAAACCTCTTCTCCACCGCCCTGCGGTGGCCTTCCAGGCCTTCAACCGACGCCAGCGTCTCCAAAACGGGTCGCAGGCCGGCCAACCCCTTCCGACTCAACTCCTGTACGGTTATCTTCTTGAGGTAACTGTCGAGGGACACTCCGGAGAAAGAACGAGCCATGCCTGAGGTCGGAAGCGTGTGGTTCGTCCCTGACGCGTAATCGCCCGCTACTTCCGGTGACCAGGGCCCGAGAAACACCGAGCCGGCAGACTGCACAAGCGGCAGGAATCGCTTGGGATTGGCCACGTGCAAAATCAGGTGTTCGGGAGCGTACTGATTGCTGAAGTCAAAAGCCTGTTCCAGACCCGACGTCAAAATCGCATAGCTCTTGTCGAGCGCCTGAGCCGCATAATCCCGCCGGGGCAGATTCCGGAGCTGGTCTTTCACCTCGCCGATGCTCGCCTCGATGATTTTTTCCGATGTAGACACTAGGATCGCCTGGCTGTCACTGCCGTGTTCCGCCTGCGCGATCAAGTCCGACGCGACCAGCTTCGGGTCTGACGTCTCATCTGCAATTACGAGAACCTCACTCGGTCCTGCCACCATGTCGATAGCCACGCCATAGAACCCGGCAAGGAGTTTGGCCGTCTGGACCCAGCGGTTTCCGGGGCCCAGGATCTTGGCAACCGAAGGGACAGCCTGCGTCCCGAGTGCCATCGCCGCAACGGCCTGGGCTCCACCGATTTTGAAAACCCGGGCTATACCGGCAAGCTCGGCAGCCGCCAGGACTTCCGGAGCAACGGAACCGTCCTTGCGAGGAGGCACGCACAAAACAACCGTTTTGCAGCCCGCCAGCTGAGCCGGCACGCCCAACATGAGGACACTCGAGGGAAGGACCGCATTGCCGCCGGGAATGTATAGTCCCACGGGGTCAATCGGACGTCTTTCCCGCCAGCACACCACGCCGTCCGCCACTTCCACTTGCTCGGTCTCTCCCAGCTGCGCGGCGTGGAACTTGCGGATATTCGATGCCGCTTTCTGCAAGGCGTCAGCGACCTCGGCCGATACCTGTCGCCGGCCTGAGTCCCACTCCTTGGCATCAACTTCGAAGTCGCCCAGCTGAACGCCATCGAAACGAGCCGTGTATTCCCGTACCGCCTCATCACCACGGCATGCGACGTCTGAAAAGACCCGACGGCACGTCTCGAGGATCGACGGATCCTCCAGCGGATTGCGCTGGCACAGTTTTCTGATGTCCTCTGCCTTCAGATCGGCAAGCCTGTACTGTTCCATCACACCACCATTTTTTCGACGGGAACTACCAGAATGTCCGATGCGCCGGCCTTCTTGAGCTTCTCGATCACGTCCCAGAAGAACTCCTCAGGGACGGCCGAGTGGATGGCAATCATGCCCGGCTCAGCCAGCGGCACAATCGTCGGGCTTTTCATTCCGGGCAGGATGTCCCTGATTTCCGCCAATGCCGTCTGCGGCGCGTTCATCATCACGTACTTGGTTTTCCGAGCCCTGATATTCCCTTGAATGCGAATCCTGAGCCGGTCGATCAGCTGCTTCTTTCGAGGGTCCTGGAGCGAAGCCGGGTTTGCGATGAGTACCGCCTCGGATTTCAAGACCAACTCGATCGGCTCGAGGTCGTTCATCCGAAGTGTGCTGCCCGTCGAGACCAGATCGCAGATCGCGTCCGCTACATCCAGGCTCGGAGCGATTTCGACCGACCCGGTAATAGGAATGATTTTCGCACTGACGCCCTTCTGCTCCAGGTACCGAGCCAGGATTTGGGCGTGCGAAGTCGCGATCCTCTTCCCTTCAAGATCGAAGACCGTCTTGAACGGGCCCTTGCGAGGAACGGCGATCGAGAGAGAACACGAACCAAACTCCAGGCAATCGAGCTGAGCGACGGCTGCGCCCCGTTCCTGGATTATGTTCAGCCCTGCTATGCCGAGGTCCGTAACGCCGTCCTGAACGTACTCGGGAATGTCGTCATCCCTGAGGAACAGCAGATCCAGCGGGAAACTGCGACAGGGAGCGAAAAGTTTCCCTTCATGGTAATCGAAGTCCATCCCGATGGATTTCAGGAGTTGCAGCGACGGGTCGGCAAGCCGGCCCTTGCGCTGCAACGCGATTTTCAGGTTATCGCCGTTCAATTTCATTACTGCTCACTTATCCTTGATCCTTCAGCTTCTTACCTTCGTCCTGCGCTGCTCGCACCCGGTCCAGCATCATCCGGTATCCACCCTCGCCGTGGTGAAGCCAGTGGGCGATGCGGGTGATGGTCGCGGTACTGGAGCCCGTCTGCTCGGAAATCTGGCGATAAGGGACTTGATCAGCCAACATTCGGGCAACTTCCCAGCGCTCGGCCATGGCCTGAAGCTCCGCCAGCGTGCACAGATCGCGGAGGAATTTCGCGCACTCTTCACTGTCTTTGAGGCAGACGATGGCATCAAAAAGCGACCACAAAGCCTTGTTTTTCCGCAGTTCTCTCTCCATGTGGATGTTTTAGCATATTACAACGCAGATACGCAAGAGGGGAAAAGTGAGGAAAAGTGAGGAGGGCTAACAAACACAATAGGCCTGGAGTCGCATACGCCCCTGGGAGCGCAGGCATCCTGCCTGCACTGGGGCCGCAGGCATCTTGCCTGCTCGTGCCTTTTCCGCGATCGATTGTGAAAAGGCACGAGCAGGCAGGATGCCTGCGCTCCCAGGTCAATCTGCCAGTTGCTACACGTACTCCCGCATGATCTCGTCGAGAACTTCTCGTTTGGGGCGCAGCTTCTCCTGGGGGAGCGTCCCCAGGGGCTCATCGACGAGATTCAGCAACTCGACGAAATCCCGCGACTGGGGATTCACATACAGCAGACCGGTCAGGAATTCATTCGATTCCCGGGATTCATGCAGCAGCCGGAGGGCAGCCTGCTTGTCGGTCGGGTTAAACGTGCGATCTGTCTTGTGAAGGCGGATGTGTGAGCCGTCTCTCATCTCGACATCGATTACCTGACCTTCTGCGTAATCCACACTCTGAACCGGTTCAAAATGGGGAATGAAGTCAATCTGATGCAGGAGCTCTTCATGCTCCTTGGCCCATTTGTAGCTCTTTAGCGAAGCGTCGTGATTATTGAACGTCACGCAAGGGCTGATGACATCGAGGAGCGCGGTACCTTTGTGGCTGATCGCGCCCTTAAGAAGTGCTACCAATTGCTTTGGATCGCCGGCAAACGAGCGCGCAACATAATTGCAGCCCAGCTCGATGGCCAGGGAGCAGAGATCCATAGCAGGAAGGTCGTTCACAATTCCACTCTTCTGCTGCGTGCCCAAGTCGGCCGTCGGCGAGAACTGTCCTTTCGTGAGTCCATAGACCCCGTTATTCTCGACGACGTAGATCATCGGTATGTTGCGCCGCAGTAGATGGCAGAACTGGCCTAGGCCGATCGCGGCCGTGTCCCCGTCCCCACTGACTCCAATGCACAGAAGCTGGCGGTTGGCCAGGACGGCGCCGGTGGCGGTGGAGGGCATTCGGCCGTGAACGCCGTTAAAGCCGAAGGCGGTACTGAGGAAGTAGGCCGGCGACTTGCTCGAGCATCCGATCCCGCTCATTTTCGCCACCGTGCTCGGGTGCACTCCCATTTCGTAGAAAGCCTTTATGATCTGACTCGTGACAGCGTCGTGACCACAGCCAGAACATAGTGTGGATGGCGCTCCCTTGTAATCGGCCATCGCCAGACCAAGTCGATTGAGGTTTTTTGGTCTTGGAGCTGTTGTTGATGACATTCTCTAGTTGCCTCTTTTGCTCTGAAAAATCGTGTTTGTCAGTTTGTCAGTTTGTCAGTCTGTCAGTCTGTCAGTCTGTCAGTTTGTCAGTTTGTCAGTTTGTCAGTCCTTCTCCATTTCCACGATCTTGTCCGTGACAAAACGGGCATCAATCGGAAGGCCCTTGTAATGACTGACTCTCCTGACCTTCCCGGACTCGGCGCCGGGTACTTCCAGCCTGATCAGATCCGCCATTTGTCCGTCGCGGTTCTGCTCGACGACGTACACTCGCTTGTGGCCGGCGATGAACTCGCGCAAGTGATGCGTCAGAGGCAGGGCCCTGATCCGGAAGTATCCGGTCTCGATCCCATACTCCGAGAAAAGCTGATGGCGGCACTCCTCCATGGCCAGGTCGGTTGATCCAAAGGCGATAATCCCAATCTCCGCGCCATCGACATGATGGACAACCGGCTGTGGGACGTAGTTCTTGGCTGTTTCGTATTTTTTGTTCAGCCGGTTCATGAGTCCCTCGTAATCCTCGGGGCGCTCGGAATACTTGGCCTGGTCGTTGTGACCGCTTCCTCGGGTGAAGTAGGCAGCCAAAGAATGGTGGGTACCGGGCAACGTCCGGTAAGGGATGCCGTCACCGTCAACATCTTTGTATCGAGCGAATCCCTGCAGTCTCTCCACTTCTTCAGCGCTCAGCACCTTGCCGCGGTCCATCGGCTTTTCGGGGTAAGTGAACGGCTGGGCCATCCAGTTGTTCATGCCGAGATCCAGATCGGTCGCTACAAAAATCGGCTGCTGCAGCCGTTCGGCAAGGTCAAAAGCCTGAATTGAGAAGTCGAAGCACTCTTGCATGTTGCAGGGGAAAAGCACGACATGCTTGGTGTCTCCATGCGAGAGATAGAACAGAGACATGATGTCGCCCTGCGACGTGCGGGTCGGCAGGCCCGTGCTCGGACCGATCCGTTGCACATCGAAAATAACCGCCGGGACTTCAGCAAAGTACCCGAGCCCGGTAAACTCTGCCATCAGGGAGATCCCCGGGCCCGACGTCGACGTCATCGACCGGGCTCCTGCCCAGCCGGCGCCAAGCGCCATACCAAGAGCGGCCAGTTCATCTTCCGCCTGGACGATGGCGTATGTCGCCTTGCCCGTCTCCAGGTCGATGCGATACCGCTTCATGTAGTCCATCAATGTTTCGCACAGGCTGCTGGACGGTGTGATCGGATACCACGTCACGACGGTGACACCGGCAAACATGCTGCCGAGTGCGCAAGCCGAATTGCCGTCAATAATGATCTTGCCGGCCGTCAGGTTCATCGGCTTCACCCGGAAAGGATCCCTCTTCGTCAGGTTTTCGCGAACATACGCCTCTCCCAGCCGGGCGGCCTTGATGTTCAAGTCGATAGCCTTTTGCTTGGCCTTGAACCACTTGGCAATGGCCGATTCCACCTGCGTCATATCGATGTCGAGGAGCGCGCCCACACTGCCGACGTAAATCATGTTCGCGATCAGTTTCCGCAGTCGCAGATCTTGAACCACCTGGCCGGCCAGTTCGTTAAAAGGAATCGGATAATAGATCAGATCGTCGCGCAGGGCTGAAAGCTTCAGCTTCTCCTCGTAGACGACCGCACGCCCCGGCTCCAGGCTGGCAATGTCCTCGTGGGCGGTCTCCGGATTCATCGCCACGAGGATGTCGATTTCCTTCTTTCGTGCGACATACCCGTGCTTGGAGGCGCGAATCGTGAACCATGTCGGCAACCCGGCGATATTTGACGGGAACAGGTTCTTGCCGCTGACCGGGATTCCCATCTGAAAGATCGACCGCATCAAGACATTGTTTGAAGATTGACTGCCTGAGCCATTGACGGTCGCCACCTGGATGCTGAAGTCGTTCACAACTTCGGCCGGTAGTTGGACCGGCAAGTCTCCGGCCCGCTGTTCACTGATTATGGTACCCACGCTGTTCTCCTTGCGGTATCTGCTGAGAAGGATTAACTATTCCGATAGGAATATCTTAGCAAAAATAGACTTCTCGGAGCCGGGAGCGTAAGCGCCGAAGGCGGTAGCGACCGGATTGCGTGCCCGAATGGGAGTGCAGGCCATACTGCGACAAGTCTACTGTTTCGGGCGCGCAATCCGGTCGCTACCGCCTTCGGCGCTTACGCTCCCGGCTCCGAAAACACTCCGCTACCGCCTCACCTTCTTCGAAATCGCCTTAGCCTGCGTGAAGAGCAGCAGATAGTCTTTTCCTCCGGCCTTCGAATCGGTGCCGCTCATGTTGAAGCCGCCGAACGGATGAGCGCCGACCATGGCACCCGTGCACTTGCGATTCAAATACAAGTTGCCCACGTGGAATCTGCGCTCGGCCTCGGCCAGCTTCTGCTCGTTGTCGCTGTAGACCGCGCCGGTCAAGCCATACTGGGTGTCGTTTGCGATCTCCAGGGCCTGCTCGTAGTCGCGCGCTTTGATCACCGCCAAAACAGGGCCAAAGATCTCTTCCTGGGCAATGCGGGCCTTGGAGTCCACATCGGCAATGACGGTCGGGTGGATGAAATACCCGTCACCCGGCGCACGGCTGCCGCCGATAATCAGCCGGCCTTCCTTCTGTCCGATTCGGACATATTCGAGGATCGACTCGCAGGCCCCTTGATTGACGACCGGGCCGAAGTTGACTCCACCATCCTCGACATTCCCTTCCTTGATCGTCCGCGGCACCGCCTGTCTGAGCTTGTCGAGAAAGGCATCGTATACAGGTTCGAGCACAATCGCCCGGGAGCATGCCGAGCACTTCTGGCCCTGGAAGCCGAATGCCGACGCGACCACCCCGGCCGCCGCTTCATCCAAATTGCTTTCGCTGTCAACGATGATCGCGTCTTTCCCCCCCATCTCGAGGATGGCGCGCTTGATCCAGATCTGCCCCGGCGGCACCTTGGCGGCCAGTTCATTAATGCGCAGTCCGACCTCTCTCGAGCCGGTAAAGGCGATGAACCTGACCCGGGGATGGGTCACCAGGACGTCGCCGACTTCGGATCCGCTTCCGGTGAGGAAATTAACGACACCCGGCGGGAAACCGGCTTCCTCAACCATCTCGATCAGTTTCGCTGCGATCGCCGGCGCGTCGGAAGACGGTTTCACGATAGCCGTATTGCCTGTCACGACAGCCGCCGTTGTCATCCCCGTAAGGATGGCGAGCGGGAAGTTCCAGGGAGGAATGATCAAGCCGACTCCCAGCGGAATGTAGTAGAGATGGTTTTCCTCGCCCTGAACCGGGGTTACATCCTGAGGGCCGCTCGATCGGAGGGCCTCACGCGCATAGAACTCGCAAAAATCGATCGCCTCTGCGACATCCGCATCGGCTTCCAACCAGGATTTGCCGACCTCGAAAACCATCCACGCGGCCAATTCGAGCCGCCGCTCCTGCATAATCTCGGACAGCTTCAGGAGAAGCGAAACCCGTTCCTGGGCAGGCCTTCGACTCCACGTCTGAAACGCGGCCTCCGCTTCGGCCACCGCTTTCTGGACCAGGGGCTCGGTCGCCTTCTGGAAGACGCCTACGACCTCGGTAGGTTTGGACGGGTTATAGGACTTGAGTTTCCTGTCGCACCTGATGCGTTGTCCACCGATGACTAAATCGTGTTCTTTGCCCAGTTCTGACCGCACCTGGGCCAGGGCCTCTTCCATGGCCCGTCGGTTCTGCTCCGATGCAAAATCCGTAAGAGCTTGATTGCGAAATTCAGCCAGCTGCACCTTTGCCTCCTGAACAGTTGATAAAGCCATATAATGCCTCTTTTTCTACCCCATGTTGTTTGATTCTCCGCGGGTTGTCAACGCGTCAACCCACCGGCGGAATTGATAGAATGCCTGCTCGAATGATCGACAAAAAGGATGTTCACTTCGTCCTTGTTCGCACGCGGTTCGCCTCAAACCTCGGCTCCTCCGCCCGGGCGATCAAGAATATGGGCTTCTCAAACCTGGTGTTGGTGAAGCCGGAATGCGAGGTCGGAGTCGAAGCTCGAGCCTACGCCATGAAGGGAGATGAGATCCTCGACCGCGCTGTCTTTCTGCCCAGCCTGGAGGACGCTGCAGGCAGGTTCGGCTATCTCGTGGCAACCACCGGCCGCTTCCGGCAGCCGAAACCATCCCTGGTCGATTTGCGGAGCTTCGTCCACGACCTCGGCGAGCGCTTCGGTTCGTCCTCGCTTGCCATTGTTTTCGGTTCAGAGGAGAACGGGCTTTCGCGCGAAGAGCTACGACTTTGTCATTGGCTGGTCAGGATACCCACCGATTCCGACTACCCGGTCATGAATCTCGCCCAGGCTGTTGCAGTCGTGGCGTACGAGTTCAACCTCAAGTTGTCAGATGGAAGCGGAGAAGATCAGTTGCTGCACGAGGCTGGATGTGAGGAAAACGACGCTTTTCTCGGGTTCCTCGAGGAGATGCTGGAGAAAACGACGTTTCCGGCGCATGTGAGAATCGACAAGATCATGAAAAGACTGCGCCGGATCTCTGCACGAGCGCGACTGGAGCAAGAGGACATCGACCTGCTGCGGGGAGTGCTGACTCGCTTTCAGCCGAAGCGGGGGCGAAGAGTAAAAGACTCGTAAAATCGGCGGGAGGGGAGGCGAGCGATATATGCGCGGCGGTTGAGTGACTCGCCGTTTTGTGGCGAGTTGTATCGAAACCCCGCCGTGCCTCTGGAGCACGGGCGTCTCAAACCCGATTCAACTCTTCGCGCTTCAGAGGCGCGGCGGGGTTTCGATACAACTCGCCACAAAACGGCGAGTCACTCAACCGCCGCGCGGATATTGCTCGCCTACCCTCCCGCCGATTCTATGGAGTGACCGCCTATCGCACCCTATACACCCGAATCTCACCCGCCTTCAGACTCACCGACGCGAGCGATTCTTCTTTTTCCGTTTCCAAATTCACCCCGGTGGCAAACGGCAGCTGGGCGGTCACGTTCTGCTTGCTGTGATTGAAGAGGAACAGCGCTTTCTCCGAGCCCGCCTCGAGCGTTCGGACTTCAAGAAAGGCATCAGGCGCGACGACGCCCTTCACGTCCAGAGGCGGCTTCACCCCTGCGCCTTTGGCAAGAGCCAGGAAGAACTGCTCCGTGGCCGGGTGCTGTTCCTGGCCGTTGGCCATGGCGACAAATGATCCTATTGCGATGGCGCGGCCCTTTCCCGATTCTGCGACCGTAACAGCGGCTCGGCCATCCGGAAAGCGGCCAATCACCCGGGCTCCCGGGTAAGGCGTCAACTCCTCGATGATTCCGCGTCCCGATATGAGCGACTCTCCGGCAAAGCCAGGGAGGAGCTTCTGGTCAGCGGCCAACTTGATGTCCACTTTTTCCTGCATCTGGAGGGTGCCTTCACGAACCTGGAGGGTTTGATCGAGGCCGAATCCAGGAACAATGTCCTGCGAGTAGCCGCGATCATCGTTCCAGCCGCAACGGGCTTCCACCATCAGCGTTCCGCCGCCGTTCACGAACTCTTTTAGTGCCCGGGCGGCCGCTTCGGTGAACATCAGGGGATACGGAACAAAAACGAGTTTGTACTGCTTCAATGATCCTTGTACGACCTCTCTCAGATGGACAAAGTCGATCGGGATGTTGTTTCGCCAGAAAGGCCGGTAGATGCCGATCTCCGAATCGCGAACGGCGCCCGATTCGCTCAGGTGCTGTTCGCCGCCGACCATGTACGAGAGGGGGTTGTAAACGACGGCCACCTCCGCCTTAGGCGGCTGGCCTTTCGAGAAGATCCGGCTGTTCTTCCCCGCAACGCGCGCGATCTGGCCGATCGCTTTGCTCCGATCGGTGGGTGTCCCGTCCAGGTTGATCAAGCCGTACCCGCCCGCCTCATAGCCGCTGTTCATGGGATAGTAGGCGTAGACGTTGATGGCCCGGGCGCCGCGCGAAAGGAGTCCCCAGGCCCACAGCCGGTGGTCCTCCGACGTGACCGGGTTCCCTACGACGGTTCCCCGAATCCCCATTCCAGCCTGTAGTTCACCGACGTAAAAGCCGCCCTTCGAGCGCCCGGTGGAACGGGCGAAGTCCATCAGGACGCAAAGGCGCTGCAAATCCCAGTGGCTTTTGGGGAATGAATGCTTGGGATACATGGACGTCCCGAAGTAGTCTGCCGATTCTGTCATCAGCCAGTCGTCCGGTGCTCCAACTCCCCACAGCGGTGAGGTGAAGAGGCACGGCACGGCCGCGTGGCTCGTTGTGACCTTGGTCGCGTCCACGCTCTTGACGGCCTGCGAACGCAGCTTGAGGTCCTCGGCCAGTTTTTGCTGTATGAACGTGCGCCAGTCAATGAAGTCGGTGTAGGAGAGGATGGTCCCGAAGCGAGGTGGTTCCACCTGCTTCCAATCGGAGAAACGCCGATACCACGCGGTGTTCAGGCCGTCGATTGACCCGTACTTCTTCTCCAGCCAGCTTCTGAAGCGCTGCATGCTGCTCGGGCAATAGCAGAATGTGGCATTCGGGACGAAATCGATGATCGCCCAATTGATGATGTGCGGCTCGCTCCAGAGATCCCACCCCAGGAAATTGGGATAGCGCGCGGCGACTTTGGCGGCCTCCTTGAAGAAGCTCAGGATCTTGTCGCGGACGCCGGGGTGATCGAAGCAGTATCCAGGCGCCGACTGTGAAGGAATGACCGCGCCGCTCTGGGCGACAAAATGAGCGTCCGGGAACTGGGTGCCAACCCAGTCAGGAGCGGAATCAACGTACACCTGTACGAGAACTTTCAGACCGACTTCGTTTGCGAGCCCAGACAGGAGCTTCAGGTTGTCGAAGTTGTACTGCCCCGGACGCGGCTCGCACGCGGTCCATTCGATCCAGGTTCTGACGGTATTGAACCCCAGTCCCTTGATTTGCTCGAGGTCGCGTTTCCACCGCTCCCGGCTTGTGGCATTAATGGGCTCGAGCATCGGCGCCCGGGCTTTGCCGCCCGAATACCAGACCGAGAAGGGGAAGAAATCGGAGGAAGGCGCCGGCGCCTGCGCCCGGACCGCAACGAGGGCAGATGCAGCCACAAGACCGAGAAGCGCGTATTTGAGCATGTGTTAACTGGCCGGAGAAGCTCCGGGGGAAATGACATCCATGAAAGCGGAGACGGAGAAGACTGCCCGTCCCACGCCCGGTTCACCGTATCCGGGCGGAGGCGGCAACTTGTGCTTGGCGTGAAGATTCTTCCAGGTTCGGAGGAGCCGAACGTGATACTCAAGCGGCGCCCCTTCAGTATTGGCTGTTCCCAGCAGGCTCATCGGTTCCGGGCACCAGGTGGTGAAGCGAGGGACGATCTGGCGCGACATGAAGAACTCGAGCCCTTGAGCGGTTGACGCGAGCGCCTTGTCGACACTGACAAAGCCGTGAGGCTTGGCCATCTCAATGCCGGCCACAAAGTTCGGGATCACGTTACCCGGGCCAAAAATTTCAGCTGCATCCAGGATTCTTTGGACCCACTGGTCATGTCCGATATAGCGGCTTTTCCCCGGGCACATGATTTTGAAGAGGCGGTCGTCCCAAATCTCGTAATTCGGATGGTAGATCTGGACGCCTGCATCCTTCAGGCGCTGAACCTGGTCTTTAGGCAGGGCCTGGACCACCGCCTTGCTGATCCACCGGCCGGGGAACTCCCGCTCAATAGCGAGCGGATACTGCAGGTAGAAATCGACCTCCGGCTGCCCGTTCAATTGCGTCGTGATGCTGCCGCCGGTGACCGTGTAAGCCTGCGCGATTGTATCGGTCTCCGCTATGATCTCGAGTGCCTCGAGAATCTCGGCCACCGATTTCACTGTCGTGTAAGAGCGTCCGGTCTTCTTCTGCTGCCGGAAGTTCTCATTGATGTCGCAAAACTGGCACTCTTCGTTGCGCCCAAAGTACTGGCAGATGCGAAAAACGGTCAGGTACAGGAGATAACCCCATTCGATCGTCGGTGCGATATCCGTGATCGGTTTGCCGTTTTTCAGAGTCCTCCGATAGTACTCCGGCACCCTCTGGCACTCGACCTCGCACAGCTCGATATCGTCGAGATAGAGCAACAGCCGCCCATCTCCCGAAACATCGACGCGGTAAGGAGAATTCGGGTTGAGGCGGACGGATACAATCGTGCGCCGGAAGCCGAGTCGCCCGCTGATCAGGCAAATCTCTTCGGGAGCACGCATGTGCTCGCCCTGCTTCATCTCCGAGATCGGAACCAGATCGAAGGAAAATATGAAATAGGCCTTTGGTTTGAAACCTGCGGCTATCCTCAGAGCATCGGGCGAGAATGCCAGTCCCGATCGGAGAATATCTTCTTTATAAATGGCCTCGAATGGGAGATCCGGGTACCGGCCGACCAACTGGTTGACAAGATGTAAACGTCGCCCCATCGCTTAATACATTAGCAGAAAACCCCGAAAACAGGGCATGGAAGGTGAAAAACGACTGCCTGCTCACCACTGCCCACTGCCCGGAATGGTCAGTGGGCAGTGCTAGCTCATTTCCTCGCGAAGCCGCCTCAGGACCTGCTTCGCCACATCGCGCAGGGTTTCAGGCACGCCTTTGTTGGCAGTCGCAATAGCTTCGTAGACCGGCTCGTTTCCGACGCGGAGCTCCTTGGTCAGAAACCCCGCCTCGTGGACATCATCCAGGTCCCGCTTGTTGAGTTGAAGCGCGTAAGGCAACTCATTGAAGTGGAGGTTATACAGCTTGAGGTTCTCCTCCAAGTCTCGCATTGCCTCGTAGTTGGCGTCCATGCGGTCTTTCCGTGAATCGGCCACGAACACGACTCCGTCGGCGCCTTTCAAAATCAGTCGACGGCTGGCCTCGTAGAAAACCTGGCCGGGGACCGTGTACAAATGAAAGCGCACATTGAAACCAGCGATCTTGCCCAGCTCCAGCGGCAGAAAGTCAAAGAAGAGGGTACGATCCATCTCGGTGTTCAACGTGACGAGCTTACCCCGAAAGGAAGGGTTGGCTGCGCGGTAGATTTGCGTGATGTTCGTGGTCTTGCCCGACAAACCTGGACCACAATAGACAATCTTGCAGTTAATCTCCCGGTTAGCGTAGTTGATAAAGGACACTCGTTCCCCCCTTGGCGTTTACCGGCGGCCCGGCCGCAACCGCCTGCTGCACTTCTTCAGCACATCCTCCAGGATCAATGATGCGTGCCTGATGCTCTTAAGATCGAGGTCGTGCTCTTCCCTGTCTCTGAGTAGAAACAGCAGGAAAGCAAACTCCCCGATCGGACTCATGAGGATGTTGGTTTTCTCGCCCTTGTGATAGATGCGCTCGAACTCTCGCTCCCCGATCACACTTGCCAGGCCAAACGTGGCAGCGAGGTTGCTGGCAGCCAGAGAAGAGAGCGCCTGCACATCGAATCTGTTCGAATTCCCCTCGTGGGCGATCTCTTGTCCCGTCCGGTTTATGAGAAAGACCGAATCCGCCTTCAGTTTCTGATGCAGCGAAGCAAGCACGAGCAAGATTTTCTCGTATTCTTCCGCTTCCAACTTGAAATTTGGTATCTCCATACCGACCCGTCCATCAATGCCGGTGTCCTTGACTCCCACAAAGCGGCTTTTATAATAGTAAATTTTTAGCTGAATCGCCATTTAGAAAAGGCGGAGGTATCATGGCGTCAGAGCATTCGAAGAGTCGGAAGACCGAATCGCGTAAGGACGCTTATCGTCTGTATGAACAAGGCCTGAAGCTTCTTCACGAGAAGAAGTACCAGCAAGCCACGGCTGTACTACAGGAGATAAGGCAGAATTTCCCAAACAATCTCGAGCTCCAGGCACGAGTCAACGAACTGCTGAAAGTATCGGAAAGGCGGGCGGGGTCTGAAGAAAAATTGCCTGAGGACCCGAGCTCGCTGGTGGACCGTGGGGTTGTTTTTCACAACCTCCGGGAGTATGACCGTGCTCTTGCTTGCTACAAAAAAGCCCTGGAGAAGGCCGAAAATCAGGAGCAGGACTACATCTATTACGCGATGGCATCAAGCGAGGCCGGCCAAGGGAACAGGGACAAGGCCATCGGGTATCTCAAGAAAGCGATTCAGTTAAAGACTGAACTTCGCTTCATGGCCCGCAGCGATCCGGATTTCGAACCGCTCGCGGACAGCTCTGAATTTCGCGAGTTGGTCAGGCCTCAGGACAAGTAGTACCCGAATGCAAGGTCTCGCGGACATTAAGGTGGTCAGCCTGGGCGGTGGAACGGGTTTGTCTACGCTGCTCTCCGGCCTGAAGCACGTCTCCCGGCAGTCTCCCTTCCGCCTGGACGGCCACTCTTTGACCCTCAAAAACATCGCCGCCGTCGTGACGGTGTCGGATGACGGAGGCTCATCTGGCCGGATCCGCAATCACTTCCCCACACCGGCACCCGGGGACATCCGCAACTGCCTGGTTGCGCTCGCCAGTGACGAGCTCCTGATGACCAAGCTGTTTCGCTACCGTTTCTCCGGCGGCGGGGAGCTTCGCGATCACAGCCTCGGGAACCTCCTGCTGACGGCCCTCACCGATATCACCGGCGATTTCGCACACGCGGTGCGGCTATCCAGCCAGGTCTTGGCCGTCGAGGGCCGGATTCTGCCGTCGACAACTCAGAACGTGACTCTTCGGGCGGTTCTAACCGACGGCCGGGAGATTCTCGGGGAAACACGCATATCCAAATGCGGGATGCCGATCGAGCGAATCACTCTTGAACCTGCCTCTTGCCAGCCGCTGGCCGAGACTCTCGACGCGATTTCGCAGGCGGACATTATCACCTTGGGCCCCGGGTCGCTCTTTACCAGCCTGATCCCCAACCTTCTCGTCCCCGGTGTGGCCGAAGCCATTGAACAGGCGGCTGCGGTCAAGCTCTACGTCGGTAATTTGATGACTCAGCCGGGCGAAACCATGGGTTTCTCCGCGTCTGAGCACGTTGCCGCCATTGCACGGCATACCGGCCGCCCGGATCTTTTTCCTCATGTCCTGCTCAATTCGCAGCCCATTTCCGAGCGGATGTTGAAACGGTATCTCGAGGAGGGGGCAGGTCCCGTCCAAAACGACACGGCGGCGCTGGAAGAGATGGGTCTGTCGGTTCATCAAAAGCCTTTGGCTCATGAGGCCGAAGTCGTTCGGCATGATTCCACCCGGTTGGCTGAAGCCGTTCTCGAAATCTTCGACAAGGAAACCGCGCGATGACCGAATCAACGAGCCCGAAACGGCGGCATGCTGTCGTTCTGGCCGCGGGGAAGAGTACTCGTTTTAAATCGGAAAAACCCAAGCTTCTCCATAAATTGTGCGGCAAGCCGATGGTTTGTCACCTCCTTGATCGACTCGTCGCTTTGGACGTCGGGCGAATTATCGTCGTCCTTGGCCACGGGTCTGATGCCGTCAGGGAGGCGCTCTCCGCCTACCCGGTCGATTTCGCTTTACAGGAAGAACAGATGGGGACAGGCCACGCGACGATGTGTGCGGTCCCTGCTCTGAAGAACCTTCAAGGCAGCGCCCTGGTCTTGTATGGAGATACTCCGCTTATTTCTCAGGACACGCTGCGCCGCCTCTTCGAAACCTGCGAGAAAGAGGGCGCTGACGAAGTGGTCCTGACGGTCGAGACACCGGAGCCTCAAGGCTACGGACGGATCGTCCGCGACGGCGAGGGGATGCCGGCGCGAATCGTCGAGGAAAAGGACACTTCACCCGAAGAGAAGATGATCCGGGAAATCAACGCAGGAATGGTCTGTTTTCGCATCCCTACGTTGCTTGAGCACCTTCCCCTGCTCTCGAACCAGAACGCGGCCGGCGAATACTACTTGACCGATATCCTGGCCCTTCTCAGAGAACGCGGCAAAAAAGTAGTCGCAGTGCCGGCGGTTTCGGTTCTCGAGACAGTCGGCATCAACAGCCGTGAGGAGCTGTCACGCGTGGAGGCTCTCTTGAGGGCTGAGATTGCCTCCGGGTGGATGCGGGAAGGCGTGACCATTCTGAATCCTGCAACCGTCTATATCGATCCTGACGTGACAATCGGCCGCGACACCGTGATTTACCCGGGAGTGTTCATCGAAGGAAAAAGCCGGATTGGCCCCCGCTGTGCGATTTACAGCGGCTGTCACTTGGTGAATGCTGTTTTAGAAGAGAACGTCATCGTTGATCATTGCTCGGTCATCCGGAACAGCGCCGTCGGCCAGGGAACGACGGTCGGCCCGTTCGCCCACCTGCGCGAACATTCCTCGGTCGGCCAAGACGCACGCATCGGCAACTTCGTCGAGGTGAAAAAATCGCTGATCGGTGACGGCAGCAAGGCGGCCCACCTGGCCTACCTGGGTGACGCCACTCTGGGCAAAGACGTCAACATCGGAGCAGGTGCTATTACCTGCAATTACGACGGCGTCAAGAAAAACCCAACAATCATCGAGGATGGGGTGTTTATCGGCAGCGACAGCCAATTAGTAGCGCCGGTCACGATTCACCGGGGCGCCTACGTGGCCGCCGGTTCTACGATCACGGAAGACGTCCCCCCCGATTCCCTCGCCATCGCCCGCGGCCGTCAGGTGAACAAAGAAGGCTGGGTGGCAGAGAAGGGGAAGAGGTGACAAGGTGCAATCATCGGAGGCCTGAAGGGCCGACAACATGTGGTATCCCGCGGATCCCGCGGGATACCACATGTTGTCGGCCCTTCAGGCCTCCGATGATTGCACCTTGTCACGAGACTTGTCACCTTGTCACCTTGTGACCTGTCACCGCGTCACCACGGCACTTACCGCGTGATATTCCTGGAGGCTCTTTACCGTAATCTCTTCGCGCTGTAGCGCCCGAACTGCACTCACCGCTGCAGCTGCGGCTGAAAGCGTGGTTATGCACGGCAGGCCATACTGAGTCGCCGCCCTTCGAATCGCTTTTTCGTCAAAAAAGGATTCCTTGCCGAGCGGTGTGTTGACGACCATGTCGATTTTCTGGCTCTTGATCAAATCGACGACGTTCGGCCGTCCTTCGTTGACCTTGTAGACCGTCTCGACTTCGAGCCCCGACTCCCGCAGGACTTTCGCGGTTCCGCTGGTCGCCACGATCTGGAATCCCAGTTCCTGGAAATCGCGAGCAATATTCGCGACATACCGCTTGTCGCGGTGATTAACACTAAGAAAGACGACCCCGCTCTTGGGCAGGCAGACGCCTGCACTGATCTGGGCCTTGGCGTAGGCGTAGCCAAAACTGTCCGAAGCCCCCATGACCTCACCGGTCGACTTCATTTCGGGGCCGAGGATCGTATCGACACCCTGGAACTTCAAAAATGGGAACACCGGGGTCTTGATGAAGCAGGAGCGCACTTGCAGATCCTGCGCGATTCCCAGTTCTTCGAGCTTTTTCCCTATCATTAGTCGCGCCGCAATCTTCGCAAGCGGAACACCAGTCGCCTTGCTCACGAACGGAACGGTGCGGCTAGCCCTCGGATTCACCTCCAGCACATAGACCGTATTCTCCACGACCGCGAACTGGACATTCATCAAGCCTACGACTCCCAGCGCCATCCCGAGGCAGCGCGTGTAATCGCGCATGGTGTCCAAATGCTCGTCCTCGATCACGATTGGTGGAAGCACGGAGGTGCTGTCCCCCGAATGAATACCAGCTTCCTCGATGTGCTCCATGATGCCGCCGATCACGACCCGAGTGCCGTCGGCCAAAGCATCAACGTCGTACTCGCGCGCGTCTTCGAGAAACTTGTCGATCAGGATCGGCCGCTCAGGGGACACATCAACAGCCTCGGTGACATAGCGGTCCAGGGACCGCTCGTCAAAGATGATGGCCATGGCCCGGCCACCCAGGACGTAGGATGGCCGCACCAGGATCGGGTAGCCAATCCGATTGGCAACCTGACGCGCTTCTTCCACCGACATCGCGGTCCCGTTTTCCGGTTGCGGAATGTTCAAATCCCGTAGCAGCTTCCCGAACCGCTTCCGGTCTTCAGCCAGGTCGATCGATTCAGGAGAGGTGCCTATGATCGGCACCCCGGCATGGAAGAGCGGCAGTGCCAGGTTAAGAGGCGTCTGGCCTCCGAATTGGACGATCACGCCCTTGGGCCGTTCCTTCTGAACAATGGCCATGACATCCTCAAACGTGAGCGGCTCGAAATAGAGCCGGTCCGAGGTGTCGTAGTCAGTCGAAACGGTCTCCGGGTTGCAGTTGACCATGATGGTCTCGAAGCCGTCTTCCTTCAGTTCGAAGGCCGCGTGACAACAGCAGTAGTCAAACTCGATTCCCTGCCCGATCCGGTTCGGACCGCTCCCGAGGATCATGATCTTCTCCCGATCCGTCGGCTCAGCCTCGTCCTCGGCCTCGTAAGTCGAGTAAAGGTAAGGCGTATACGATTCGAACTCGGCCGCGCACGTGTCAACGCGTTTAAAAACAGGCAGGATGCCCTGCTCGCATCGGTAATTCCAGAGGTCGGCTTCCGTCACCCGATCCCCTTCCTGCCCGTTTCCATTCCTGCAAAAGAACTGGGCCAAAGCAAGATCGGAAAAGCCTTCTCGCTTGGCCGCGCGAACCATCTCCGGTGTTATCGTATCCAGCGTCTCTTTCCGGAGTTCCTGGCTCTTCTCGATCACCTGTTTGAACTGGTTCAGGAACCATCGATCGATCTTCGTCAGGTCGAAGATCTCGTCGACCGTATAGCCTTCATTGAACGCCAGGTAAAGGTAGGCGGGTCGCTTGGGGTTCGGCTGGATCAAGTTTTCACGGATGTGTTCCTTGGAAACCTTTTCAGACGCGAGCGTTTTGCCCGTCTCGAGTGACCTCAAACCCTTCAAGAGCGCCTGTCGAAAAGTGCGGCCGATGGCCATCACTTCTCCGACCGACTTCATTTGCGATCCGAGAATAGGCGTCGCTTCCGGGAACTTCTCGAAATTCCACTTGGGAATTTTGACGACCACGTAATCGAGCGTCGGCTCGAACGAAGCGGGAGTTTTCAAAGTGATGTCGTTAGGGATTTCGTCCAGGGTGTAGCCGACAGCCAGCTTCGCAGCGATCTTGGCGATTGGGAATCCGGTGGCTTTCGAGGCAAGGGCAGAACTGCGGCTGACGCGCGGGTTCATCTCGATAACGACCATGCGCCCGTCGTCAGGATTGACTCCAAACTGAATGTTCGACCCCCCGGTCTCGACGCCCACTCGGCGAATGATCTTGATGGCCGCATCCCGCATGGCCTGGTACTCACGATCAGTGAGGGTCTGGGCAGGGGCGACCGTGATCGAATCACCGGTGTGCACTCCCATCGGATCGAAGTTCTCGATGGAGCAGATGATGACAACGTTGTCGTTCAGGTCCCGCATCACCTCAAGCTCGAATTCCTTCCACCCGATAATCGACTCCTCGATCAGGATTTCGTGAATCGGGGAGAGCTGGAGACCGCGCCCGGCTATTTCTTCGAACTCTTCGGTGTTGAAGGCGATGCCGCTGCCAGACCCCCCGAGGGTGAAGGAGGGGCGAATAATCGCCGGGAGGCCGAGATCAGCGGCGATCGCTTTCGCTTCTTTCAGGCTGTTGGCAAGACCCGAACGGGGGACCTGAAGTCCTATCTCCTCCATGGCGGCGCGAAACAATCTCCGATCCTCCGCCACCTTGATCGCGTTCAGCTTGGCACCGATCATCTCGACTGAGCATTCGTCGAGGATCCCGGCTTCAGCCAGTGCCACCGATACGTTCAGACCCGTTTGGCCGCCGACCGTGGGCAAAAGGGCATCGGGCCGCTCGCGACGGATGATTTCCCCAACGTACTCAACGGTTAGGGGCTCCACGTAAGTTCGGGTGGCCAGCTCGGGGTCGGTCATGATCGTCGCCGGGTTCGAATTAACCAGCACCACTTCAAAACCGTCGCTCAGGAGCGCCTTGCAGGCTTGAGTTCCGGAGTAGTCAAATTCGCAGGCCTGGCCGATGACGATCGGCCCGGAGCCGACTATGAGGATTCGTTTGATATCGTTTCGTCTTGGCATTGCGCTAGCTCTTTACAGCAAGATCAGGACTGTTCAGCCATCTGCCGGGCAAAATCGTCAAACAGGTACAGAGAGTCGTGCGGGCCTGGCGCCGCCTCGGGATGGTACTGGACGGAAAAAACCGGCAGGTACCGATGCCGCATTCCTTCCAGCGTCTTGTCGTTCAGATTCATATGAGTCAACTGGATTTCGCGGTCATTCAGCGAATCCGGATCGACCGCAAAACCATGGTTGTGACTGGTGATCTCCACTTTGTTCGTCACCAGGTTCTTCACCGGCTGGTTGCCCCCGCGGTGGCCGAATTTAAGTTTAAAGGTCCGCCCGCCAAAAGCCAGTCCCAGCAGCTGATGGCCGAGGCAGATGCCGAAGATCGGCGTCTTGCCGAGGAGCTTTCGAATATTGGCGTAGATATAATCCAGGGGTTCAGGGTCCCCGGGCCCATTGGAAAGAAAGACTCCGTGGGGCTTTAACGCGAGGACGTCTTCCGCGGAGGTGGTGGCGGGAACGATGGTCAGATCACACCCGTGAGCGCTAAGGCACCGCAGGATATTGGTCTTGATTCCGAAATCGTAAGCAACGACGCGAAACCGGGCGCCGTTCTTCTGCCAGAAGTAACGTTCTGAGGCGGTAACTACCTTGACGTAGTCGCTGCCCGCCATTGACGGGTGTTTCAGCACTTTGTTCCGGAGGCTTTCCGGGCGATCGTCAACTGCGGAGATGATGCCCCGCATGGCACCCCGATCCCTGATGTGACGCACGAGCGCCCGGGTATCGATCTCCGAAATGCCGGTGATACCGTGATCGGCGAGGTAGCGGTCAAGCGTCAGCGAGCCTCGCCAGTTGCTGAAGATCGGGCTGCACTCGCGTACGACGAATCCCTCGACGTAGGGTCGGGCCGATTCGACGTCCTCGGAGTTTGTGCCGTAATTGCCGATTTCGGGCTGAGTCATGATAACGATCTGGCCGGCATAGGAAGGGTCGGTGAGAACCTCCTGGTACCCGGTCATTGAGGTGTTGAATACGACCTCGCCGAGCGACTCGGACCGAGCACCGAAAGCACGCCCGTCGAATTGCGTTCCATCTTCGAGATACAGAACCGCCTTATCGCCAGTCATAACTGTACTCTCTTGTCCTCCGGATCTGAATTCTACCGCTCTCGGGGATCTTCAGCCTGCTTCGTGCAGAACCGCCGGGTGTTGGCCTCGGCGCGGGAAGCGCCGTCACCCGGCAGCTAATCGATCAAGCCGAGCTTTGAAACGGGCCAGTAGCGAAAGATGGCTTTGCCGAACACGTTTTCTGCCGGTACAGGCCCCCAGTGCCGGCTGTCATTGCTCGAATTCCGGTGATCACCCAGCACAAAATAACTGTCCAGCGCCACCTGTTGAGGGGGAAAGGACGCGTAATCGAAATACTCGGGCGTCACATACTGCTCAGGGAGGGGCTTGCCGTTGATGAAGACCACACCGGATCGGATCTCCACCATCTCACCGGGAAGACCGACGACTCTCTTGATGAAGGATTTAGTGGGATCTTTCGGGTACCAGAAAACGACGATGTCTCCCCGCTCTATCCCTGAGAAATGGTAGATAAACTTGTTGACGAAGATACGTTCCTGATCCAACAGCCGCGGTTGCATGCTGGTTCCCTCGACTTTGACCGGCTGTACCACGAAAACCACGATCAGGATGGCGGTCAGGGCCGCGAAAAAGATGTCGCGCGTCCAGTTGCGGATCTCCCGGAGGAGGAGAGCAAGTTCGCTCTTCTCGGATGTGGGGTTTTCCTTGACGATCTGTTCAGACGGGCTGTTCTCTTCCATCATGCACACTACTGCCTTTTTTGATCTTCGCATGAATATAATAAACGATCCGGTGGCCGCAACCCAAATTCAAAAGCTGCGAATGTCCAAGCGACTGACCGACTGACCGACTGACCGCACTGACCGCACTGACCGACTGACCGCGCTGACCGACTGACCGCACTGACCGCACTGACCGCACTGACCGACTGACCGACTGACCACTGACCGACTGACTGACCGATTGACCAACTGACCGATTGACCACTGACCGATTGACCAACTGACCACTGACCACTGACCGGTCTGGCGACAGACGGGCGGCGGACCACAATCGGAGGCCTGAAGGGCCGACGACATAATAGCCCAGGGCGGAGCGCTGTTTACGAAGCCCTGGGTCCAGGGTTCGAAAAGAACGGGGAGCCCTGAAGGGGCGAGACGAGATCGGACTTCGCGATTGTGGTCCGCCGCCCGTCTGCCGCGAGCCCGGTCCGTCGGTCCGTTGTCCGTCGGTCAGTTGGTCAGTCGGTCAGTTGGTCAGTCGGTCAGTCGGTCAGTCGGTCAGTCGGTCAGTCGTCAATCTAGTCAGCCGGTATTATTTACTGCCAGTCTCGATTGTGGTACCTTGAGGTCTTTTCGGACGGAGGAAGGGCGACATTGATAGCTAAAGAGATTTTCCTGACCAAAGGTGTGGGCAAGCACAAAGAGCGTTTGACGAGTTTTGAGATGGCACTCCGGGACGCGGGGATTGCGGCCTTCAACCTGGTGCGCGTTTCGAGCATCTTCCCGCCTGGATGCAAATTGATCTCGAAGAAGCAGGGACTGAACAAGCTGGAGGCAGGAGAGGTCGTCTTCTGTGTCATGAGCGAGGCTTCCACGAACGAGCCGAACCGCCTGGCCGCCGCTTCCGTCGGAATCGCCATGCCTCGCGACGCCGACCAGTACGGCTACTTGAGCGAGCACCACAGTCACGGTCAGACAGAAAAATTGGCGGGAGATTACGCGGAAGATCTGGCGGCCGAGATGCTCGCCACGACTCTGGGCGTCGACTTCGATTCAAATCAGAGCTGGGACGAGAAGCGCGAAATCTGGAAGATCTCCGGGCAGATCGTCAACACCCGAAACATCACTCAATCAGCCGTGGGAGATAAGGACGGCCTCTGGACAACCGTCATCGCCGCAGCCGTTCTGATTCCGAAGGAATGACTGACAGACTG
>Ga0105092_10000355_pt1 | contig 23342 bp, 20 predicted proteins | sample PPLLak2March2015_FD_87021 | JGI IMG/M metagenome (GOLD analysis project Ga0105092, IMG submission 87021) | Freshwater sediment microbial communities from Prairie Pothole Lake near Jamestown, North Dakota, USA - PPLs Lake P7 Core (1) Depth... | ecosystem: Environmental > Aquatic > Freshwater >... | reverse complement strand
TCACCGGATGCGAGCAAGACATCTTTTTCCCGCTCGTCGGGGATTTCGGCGATCTCGTGAGCCAGGCCGACGAGTCGATTGGTCTCACCGGCCATGGCCGAGACCACTACGACCAGCTCTTTGGCGGCGCGCTTTGCGGCGCAAATCTTTTCCGCCACGCGCTTGATCCGCTCGATCGTGCCGACCGAAGTTCCGCCATATTTCTGTACTAGCAGCGCCATTGGAGAAAACCCAGTTCAAAGTTTAAGGTTCAAGGTTGTTCAAGGTTCAAAGTCTATACGCAATGAGCACCGGAGCTGTCCAAACCGTTGAATTTATGACTCCTTTAAACCTTCGATGATTGTTTCATAGCGCTCGCCCTGGGCGGTAAATATCAACTCCCGCTTCGCGCCATTAGCGTAAGCCATCCTCAGTTCGAGGTGTTCATCTACCTCGTCGGGCGGTAGATGTTCGAACCACTCGATCAAACTCACACCGTCGGAATACAGGTATTCGCTGAGATTGAGTCCTTCCAGCTGACTTCGCGTCTCGACCCGATAAAGATCAATATGGTAGACCGGCAACCGGCCGTGGTACTCGTTTATCAAAGTAAACGTCGGGCTTCGGATCCAGACGTTACTACCGACATCAAGGCCCTGCGCCACACCCCGGACGAAACAGGTTTTGCCGGTCCCCAACTCGCCAATGAGAGCAACAATTTCGCCCCCTTGCAGTAGTTTACCGAGCTTGGCGCCCCAGCTCATTGTCTGGCGGGCCGAGCGGGTCAAGACCCTCCAGGAAGCCATCAACCGGCGGCCCCACCATCACAACTAGTATATTTTTGGCAAAATTTCGACACTAAGGGGTTGCTTGCGATAAGGCGCGGATTCCCGCCGGCAGGCCTTCGATAATATCCGACGCGATGAGCCCGATATGACCCTTTTCCGACGCCGCACGATCACCCACGAATCCGTGCAGATAAACTCCGAGCTTCATCGCCTCTTCGGGGTTGAGCCCTTGGCCCAAAAGCGCCGCCAGCATCCCCGCCAGAACATCGCCCATGCCCCCGCTCGCCATCCCCGGATTGCCGGTGGGATTGATGAATGCCTTTCCCTCGGCTGTCGCGATCACGGTTCTCGCCCCTTTCAGCACGACATGGCAGCGATGCGCTGCTGCAAAAGCGCGGGCGATCCCGACGCGGTCTTGGTTCACTGTAGCGCTGTCGCTATGGATCAACCGGGCCATCTCTCCCGGATGAGGCGTCAAAATAGGGGGCGTTTTGGCATGGCGCAAGCGATCTATTTCTTCGGCGAGATTGTTAAGGCCGTCCGCATCGATGACCCAGGGTATTTCCAGATTCCGCAGCAGCCAGCGAAGCGCGCTTCGCGTCGCATCATAAACTCCGATGCCCGGACCGAAGAGCAGCGAGTTCTTTCGCTCCAGCAGACGGCGCCATGCTTCATCGCCCGGAGGCTCCATCTCCCCAACGGCATTATCCTGTAGGGGCTCAGTCATGACTTCGACCATGGAAGTTGCAAAAATATCGTTCAGCGATCGCGCTGCTGCCAAAGTCACTAAACCCGCACCGGCCCGCATTGCCGCCCGGCAAGCCAAGATCGCGGCGCCGGTTTTTCCACGCGAGCCGGCCATCACCAGCACGTGGCCGTAGGTCCCTTTGTGGCTGTCCGGCGCACGAGTGGGAACGAGCCGACGAACCGCCTCTCGTTCCAAAAGCTCAATATTGGGGGATACCTCCTTGAACGCGCGGCAATCGATACCGATATCCGCGACGGCAAGATCGCCGACGTAGGTCAAACCCGGGTGGATAACCTCACCTAGCTTTGGGTAGGCCAATGCCACGGTCTTCTCCGCCTGAATCGCAACTCCAAGCGGCATCCCGCGATCCGTATCGAGACCGGAAGGAATATCGACGGCGACAATCGGCAGTCCAGACGCATTCATGAGCGTGATCGCTTCGGCATAGACGCCGTGCACGGCGTTCCTAGTGCCGGTGCCCAGGATCGCGTCGACAAGCAGCCCCTTGCCGCGCATCGCTTCACCGAGCAGGCCCAATGAAGTTTGGCCTACCTCGGTTACCTTCCCTCTAAGTTTTACATAGGCCCCAAGATTGTGAGCGGCGTCGGGCGACAGTTCATCGTTTCGGGCCAGGAGTGCCACTTCGCAGGGAATTCGTTTCTTCCTGAGCAACCGGGCGGCGACCAATCCATCTCCGCCGTTGTTGCCTTTGCCGGCCACGACCAAGACTCCTTTTTTGGTGGCTCGCGCAAAGTTTTCGAGAATCGCCTGGGTGACTCCCTCACCCGCCCGCTCCATTAACTTGAGACTGGAAACGCCGTGCTTCTGGATCGTCAGGCGATCCATCTCGCGCATCTGCTCGGCGGTAACAACAAGCATGGTTCAAGCCGTTCAAATCGTTCAACCGCTCCGCTCCGTTCAAAACGGTTTGAACGTCTTGAACGTTTTGAACGATTTGAACCGGCTATTCTCTCGCTTTCGCAAGCAATTGCTTCATCTCGCGCACGGCCTGTTCGATCCCGACGATGACCGCGCGAGCAATGATGCTGTGGCCGATGTTAAGCTCGACGATTTCCGGGATCCGCGCAATCGGTGGAACATTTTCGTAGTTAAGCCCATGGCCGCCGTGAACTTCCAAGCCCAAACTCCGGGCGAGACTTGCCGCCGCGGCGACTGCGTCACGCTCCCTTTCACGCTCGGTTCCGAAAGCATTGCAATAACTGCCCGTGTGGATTTCGATTGCGTGAGCACCCGCTTCTTTGCTCGCTTCGATCTGCGTCTTTTCAGGATCAACAAATAGACTTACCTGGATGCCCTGGTCTTGAAGATGTTGGACGGCGTCCCGAATTTTCTGTTGGTTCGCCGCGACATCGAGCCCGCCTTCCGTGGTCAGCTCTTCTCTTTTTTCTGGAACCAGGCAAGCATCATGGGGCCGTAACTTCGCCGCGAAGGCGACCATCGCCGGAGTCGCCGCCATTTCTAGATTGAGCTTGGTTCCGAGCCGGCGGCGCATGAGCTCCACGTCGCGCTCTTGAATGTGCCGGCGGTCTTCCCGAAGATGCACGGTGATTCCGTCTGCGCCGGCCTTCTCCGCCAACAAGGCCGCCTCCAGGGGATCCGGCACCTCGACCTTGCGCGCCTGGCGCACCGTCGCCACATGATCGACATTGACTCCCAGGCGCAGCATCAGACTCCCACTTCGGCGCGAATCGCCTCGGCAATCTGCTGAGCCATCGTGCGAATCTTTGCCTCGTCTTCGCCCTCCAACATCACCCGCGCCAGCATCTCGGTGCCGGAGTAGCGGACGAGGGTCCGGCCCCGGCCATTTAATGTCTTGTCGACAGCGGCGATTTCGCGCGTCACTTTAGGCATGCTGGCAAGATCTTTTTTCTCCTTCACCGCGACATTGAGCAGAACCTGGGGCAGCCGGGTCATGACACCTCTAAGCTCGCTCAGACGTTTGCCCTTTTCTACAATCAATGCCAGCAACTGGAGACAGGTGATGGCGCCGTCGCCGGTGGTATTATGATCGAGAAAAACGATATGACCGGACTGTTCTCCGCCGAAATTGTAGCCGTCTTTCAACATTTTCTCGACGACGTAACGGTCTCCGACCTCCGTGCGAACCACCTGAACGCCGTGGGGTTTTAGCGCGAGATCCAAACCGAGGTTGCTCATCACCGTAGCGACCACCGTCCGGCGTTTGAGGGTTCCCTTCTCCTGCATGTCTTTAGCGCACATGGCGAGGACATGATCGCCGTCCAATATTGCACCAGTTTCATCGACGAACATCGCTCGATCCGCGTCGCCGTCCAAGGAAACTGCAAAATCCGCGTGCTCGTGCAAGAGAACATCACGCGCGGTCTCCGGGTGCAGAGCGCCGCAACGCTGATTGATATTTTCGCCGTCTGGCTGAACCCCGAGGGGAACCACCTCTGCCCCCAGTTCCGATAGGACCTCCGGGACAACCCGATAGGCCGCGCCATGGCCGCAGTCCGTAACGATGCGCAAGCCTTCGAGAGTGAGATGACGCGGAAAACAGTTTTTTAGAAAGACTATATACCGGCCCACCGCATCGGAGATACGGAAAGCCTTGCCAATTCTCGAGGCCGTGGGACGGTTTTTTTCCGTTTCGCCGTTAAAGATCATCTCTTCCATCCGCGCTTCGACATCGTCGGGCAACTTGAAACCATCCCACGAGAAGAACTTGATGCCGTTGTCTTGATACGGGTTGTGAGAGGCCGAGATCACGACACCGGCGTCGGCTCTCATGCTGCGGGTAAGAAAAGCGACCCCCGGCGTCGGCATGGGACCCACGAGCTGCACATCCGCCCCCATGGAACAAATACCCGAAGCCAGCGCCGTCTCCAGCATGTAACCCGATAGGCGGGTATCCTTGCCGATAAGTATTTTGTATCGGTGCTCGGTGTCTCCACCGAGTATTTTGGTTAGCGAAGGGGACCGACGACGGCCCGACCCTTCGCCCGGTTGGGCCACCGGGTCCTGTAGCACCCGGGCAATCGCTCGCCCAAGTTTAAGTGCCATCTCCGAGGTCATCGGTTCCTGGTTGGCTACGCCTCTTACACCGTCGGTTCCGAAAAGACGGCGCTCGGCTCTCTTTTTCTTGTCCTCTGGCGGCGACATCGTACAAAACTCCTTCTTGACTGTAAGGTTCTATGCTCCGGTTTTCTTGATGCGGACTTTAAATCGTTGCGGCTTTTGCTCAGTCACTTTAACCTCAGGTGGTAAGTCAATGCTCAGCGGAACGGAATGTAAGCCAGGTGCCAAGCCTTTGAGATTCAAATAGACTTGCTCTTTTCCCAGTTCAATCTTTTCAATGATGCTCCGGGGACCGAACAGTTGCAAATGAACCGATCGCGGACTGACGGTATATTCGCCGGCGAATCCCTTGGCGTCCACGTCGATACTGCCGAAAGTCCGGCTGATTTCCTCTTCGCCCAAGGTCAAGGTAATCTCCACCTGATCGGGAGAAAACGAAAACGGCCTCCCATCCGTCGCAAGTCTTACCTTGCGCTTGAAGGCGCTGCGGCTTTCCTCGAGATCGATGGCAACCGTCTCCACCGATACTAACTTGCGCACCTCGTCTGCCGGCCCGACAACTGAAACCCTTTGCGGCTCCACCAACACTTCGGCGATCTTCTGACCCGGGGGCGGTTTGTTGACAAAACGCACCATCACGGGCAGCGCCCGCTTGATCACGGGTTCCAACCGCAGATGAACCACCGGCGGGGTAATGCGCGCGACCGTCACGCCCCGGGGAACATTGAAAGAGCTGGAACCAAGCGGATAACTTACCGAACCCGGCTTCGCGTCATTGAGATCCAAAGCCAGCTTCAGATCATCCGTGTCCAAAGTCGAAACCAACGTGCGCGGGCCGCTTAAACGCAGGACCACGTAATCCACGCGATTGTCCATGACCATGAGATCGGACGGAATATTGCGAAATTCTACCGGCACTTCCACGGCCCGTTCGACGTCCCGATGACCCGCAACCCAAAGCCCGACAGCGATGATGACCGCGAGAACCTTGAGTCCGAAATTGCTTCCCGTGAGCGAAACAACTATTTTTTCCCAGAGATGTTTCATGAGCGGATCAATTCACGCAACGCAGTTCGAAGCCTCGCGCCGTCAATGTTCTCGGTGACGTTGCCTCCAACCACCAGAGCGACCGTTCCTTCCTGCTCGGATACGACAATCGCCAGGGCATCGGTTTCTTCCGTGACCCCGATAGCGGCCCGATGGCGCGTTCCCCAACTTTTTTTTAATTTCGGATTCGTGCTCAACGGCAGCAGGCAGCGGACCGCCGTCACTCTGCCCCTTTGGATCACCAGAGCGCCATCGTGCATAAGTGAATGGGGTTGAAAAACACTTTCGATCAACTCGCGGCTGACCCGGGCATCGAGGCGAGTGCCGATTTCCATGTATTCGTTCAACCCCACCTCGCGTTGTAAAACGATCAGCCCACCGAAGCGCTTTTCAGCCAGCGCCATCGCCGCCTGAGCCACGTCATCGATAATATCTTCGCGTCTTTGGGCCATCCGCTCGGCGCTGAAAAGCGGCGCGGTGCCGACCTGTGCCAGGGCTCGGCGGATATCGCTCTGGAAAATGACGATAATGACCAGGATGATCGACCCGAGAAAATTATCCAGAATCCAATTCAGCGTGAACAGCCCCAGGGCTCGCGAGGTAACGAAAGCCGCCATGACCACGGCAAGGCCGATGACCATTTGCATGGCCCGGCTCCCGCGCAGAATCTGCAGCAGCCGGTAGATCAGGAAAGTAATAATCCCGAGATCCACCCCGTCTTGCCAGCGCAGCTGGCCGATCATTTCAGCCAACGTTCTACCTCTGAGCACCCGGCATGCCAAAACGGATTGCATCGGCAACCCGAACGGCCCTGCAAGTTTCTTTGACATCGTGAGCGCGAATAATATGAGCCCCGCCAAAAACAGCGGCAACCGCGGCGGCCAGGCTGCCTTCCAACCGTTCATCGGGTTCGGCACCGAGAATTTTCCCGATAAACGTTTTGCGCGACGCGCCTACCAGGAGCGGATATCCCATGGACGCAAGCGCCGGCAGGCCTCTCAGCAAGATCAGGTTGTGATCCAGGGTTTTCCCGAAGCCGATTCCAGGGTCAACGATAATATTCTTCAGCTCAACTCCCGCCTCAAGAGCAACCCCGATTTGCGCCTCGAGGAAATCCCGCACCTCGCCAAGCACATTCGTATAGCGCGGTTCCGCCTGCATCGTCCGTGGTGTTCCCTGCATATGCATCAGCACGACCGGAACTTTTTCCCTGGCCAGCAGGGCAGCCATCTCGGGGTCGAACCTCAATGCGCTGATGTCATTGACGATGTCTGCTCCCGCCGCCAGCGCTGCCCGGGCAACCCCTGCTTTGTAGGTATCGATCGAGATCGGAACTTTGACCGTCCGCCGGAGTCCCTGCACGACAGGCAAAACCCGCCGTAGCTCCTCTTCCACGGAGACTGGTGGTGCCCCCGGTCGGGTTGACTCTCCCCCGATGTCGATCATATCCGCGCCCGCCTCGACCAATTCTATACCATCAGCCACTGCCTTGGCGGGGTCGAACCGTTTGCCGCCATCATAGAAAGAGTCGGGAGTCACATTGATGATTCCCATCAGCCAAGTCCGCGGCCCGAGCGCGATCGTGTCGTGGCGCGTTTGTATCACGTAATCGTCCGCAGGCAACGATTGCAGTCGCTTATCGAAATCGTTGGCTGATAACGTTGTGCTATGAACCTTGGCTTCCGACATGGGTCCACCCAGCCGATACGTGTTACGTGGCGTCAAGAAATCAAGGCGCCGCCTTCAAAGGCGGTTCCCTGATAAAATCATAGACACTTTTGGGATGGAGTGGAGGTTCGGAGGGCTAGCTCATGCCGACAGCAAAAAACTAGGCGGCCGCCGGAGAGGCCATGGGGCCTCCATTGTTCCCGCCGAAATCTCTAACGATGGCATCGATCTCCGAGCCGTCCAGAACCTCTTTTTCGAGCAAGGTTTCCGCCACCTTATGCAGCAGCCGGAGATTACTCTTCAGCAGATCCTTAGCCCGATGGTAGCTTTCCTGGATGATGCGCCTGACTTCGGCGTCAATCTCGATGGCGGTGTTCTCGGAGTAATCCACTTTCTGAGTAAAATCTCTTCCCAGGAAAATCTCTTCTTCCTTTTTGCCGAAGGTCATAGGCCCCAGTTTCTCACTCATTCCCCATTCGCACACCATCCGGCGCGCCAGGTCGGTGGCCTTTTCGATATCGTTGCCCGCGCCGGTGGTCATGTGTTCGAGCACTAGTTCCTCGGCCACACGGCCGCCGAAAAGAATGACAAGGTTATTGAGCAAATATTCCCTCGGATAAGTGTGTTTCTCGTCCATCGGAAGCTGTTGAGTCAAGCCCAGCGCCATGCCCCGGGGAATGATCGTGACTTTGTGGATCGGATCGGCTCCCGGAAGCAGTTTTGCCACCAAGGCATGGCCGGCTTCGTGATAGGCCGTATTGCGTTTTTCTTCCTCGCTGATAATCATGCTGCGCCGCTCCGCGCCCATCATGACCTTATCCTTAGCGAGCTCGAAATCGCCCATGTCGACCTTTTCTTTGTTATTGCGCGCTGCCAGCAATGCCGCTTCGTTTACGAGATTTTCCAGATCCGCGCCGGCAAAGCCCGGTGTTGCCCGCGCCAGCACGCTGACATCGACATCGGTGGCCAGCGGAACTTTACGCGTATGAACCTGGAGGATCCCTTCGCGACCCTTCACATCCGGCCGCGGCACGACGACCCGGCGGTCGAACCGTCCGGGGCGAAGCAGTGCTGGGTCCAAAACATCGGGGCGATTGGTCGCCGCGATAAGAATAACGCCTTCATTGGCTTCGAAACCGTCCATTTCGACCAAAAGCTGGTTCAACGTTTGTTCGCGCTCGTCATGGCCGCCGCCAAGCCCCGCTCCCCGGTGGCGACCCACGGCGTCGATTTCGTCGATGAAGATAATGCACGGCGCATTCTTTTTGCCCTGGACAAAGAGGTCCCTGACGCGGGAGGCCCCCACGCCGACGAACATTTCAACAAAATCCGAACCGCTGATGCTGAAAAAAGGCACGCCAGCTTCGCCGGCAATCGCCCGCGCCAAGAGGGTTTTACCGGTTCCCGGAGGACCCACCAAAAGGCACCCTTTGGGGATTCGCCCGCCGAGTTTGGTAAATTTTTTCGGGTCTTTCAGAAAGGCGATGATCTCCTGCAGATCATCTTTCGCTTCGTCCACGCCCGCAACGTCGCTGAAAGTCACGCGGTGCTGATTTTCGGTGAGCAGCTTCGCGCGGCTTTTGCCAAACGACATCGCTTTGCCGCCGCCCACCTGCATTTGGCGCATGAAGAAAATCCAAACGCCGATAAGCAGCAACATGGGGAACCAGTTGAGCAACAACACCATGTACCACGGCGATTCATCTTCCGGCTTTGCAGCGATCTTGACGTTCTTCTCACGCAGCGACTTGACTAATTCAGGATCATTGGGGGCAAAGGTGCGAAATCGTTCGCCGCTCTTATATTTCCCCTGGATGTTGTGCCCTTGGATAACGACTTCTTGAACTTCCCCGCGTTCGACGGCGCCCATGAAATCACTAAAGACGATTTCCGGCTCCCGGCCGTGCTGTTTACTAAAAACGCTGAAAATCACCAGAAAAATCAGCGCCAGAACCAACCACAGCGCAATATGTTTTGATGACTGACTCAAGCCCGCCCTCCGTTAGTGAAAAGCATGAAAAGCCTAACACACCCAAGCAGTTAGATCAACATACTCAATCCCCAATAGCAATTGCTTTGAGATTTAAAATCACTTTGGTTTCAGGAGTAACCCTGCCGACTCCGCTTCGACCGTATCCGGGAATCCAGATAACCTCGTCGCCGAGCACCAAAAGGGGCAACCTGGCTCGAACCGATAGCGGTACTTTCTTCTCAATAAACAGCTCCTTCACTTTCTTATGGCCACGCATGCCGAGAGGCTGGAAACGGTCACCGCGGCGAAAATTCCGAAGGGTCAATTTCCCGGTGATGAAGGCCGTATCGAAAAAAACCCCCATGAGGTCAATCGGCGGGCTCGGAAGCGGCGGCAAAATCTCCCGGGCTATAATCGTCAATCCAGCTTCTCGAATATGTAAATCCTCACCCACCCTAAGTTCGTAGCTGTAACAAGCGCATTGCTGCTTCAAGCCTCGCGACCGCTTTTCGAGCCTCAGCGTCTCATACTCTTTAACCAACTCCCATCCGCCAGGAATTGCAAGACGGCCTTGCGGCGGTCCTGCGTTGATCAGATCCAAGAGCGCCTCAACGTGTTGAAAATCCAGAGCGCGCAAGTGACCGCGCCTCTCTTCGGTCCAGAGGCGAAGCAGCCGCCGCTGCATCGCCCTTCCATGTTTGAGGAGCGACTCACGATTGATTCCTTCACCGTTCCTGGCCTGACCAAGCGCGGCTTTCGCCAACGCGTCCAATAGCTCGTCTTCTTCTCGGATTAACTCGGCCTGCTGGGCCAATCTCGAAGGCAAATTGCGATCCATTTTTTCCTTCAGCCGGGGAATCAACTCCAGGCGAATCCAGTTGCGCAAGAAGCTAGGATCCTGATTGGTGCGGTCGAGCCGAAAGGCCAAGCGCTTTTCGTTCAAGTATTCTTCGACCTCGGCTCTGGAAACGTCCAGCAAGGGACGAATCAAGATGACGCGGCTATCCGACTCGATATTCGTCCCATCGAATCGATGCGCTGGCGAGATCCCGCCCAAACCCTTCAGGCCGGCCCCGCGCAGGAACCACATCAGCATGGTCTCCGCCTGGTCGTCTTGCGTATGCGCCGTGGCGATTTTACCGAGCCGGTGCTGCCGCGCTATAGCGGAAAAAAAGCGATACCGCTCAGCGCGCGCCAGCGCTTCGAGATTGCCCTTTCCCGCCGCCGATTTGATCTGGCGGAGGTCTACCTCTTTAAGGTGAAACGGCAAATTCAGTTGGTCCGCCAACGCCGCGACAAACCCCGCGTCCTCTCGCGCCTCCGCGCCGCGAATTCCGTGCTGTAAATGCGCGACTTCCAGGTGTAATCGGAGATCGTCGCGCAAGTCGCAGAGCAACTGCAGCAACGCTACCGAATCGGGCCCGCCTGAAACAGCGACTAACACGCGGTCGCCGGGAGAAAGGATTTCGAATTTGGCGAGAGTCTCTTGGACTTTACGTTCGAGCACCATGTGTATAAGGAAATTCTGCTAGCTTTTTTAGAGTAAAGCAATAATCGATAATCAATGAATTAACGCGGTTGGAAGTGTAAGTGAGCAAACAAATTCCCGGAAAATTATTCAGCCGTACACAAAAGAAGGCGAGTCACTTTCCATCACCCACCAAAATGCACGGCGCCCAGAAGTAAGGGTGCGAGACGGAAATGAAGTTTTAAGCCGAGGGACTGTGGCAAAGTAATTTTGCCCTAGCCCAGGTAGTCTCGGCACACAGAACTCTAACCCGTATATGTTGGGGAAATCTAAAGTGGCTTTCGTTTGTTCTCTCTGAGGGCGTTAGGTATACCTTAGGTACGAATTCATACTGAATTTTAACCTATGGCGATCGTAAAGGTTACAGAGAAGGGACAGGTTACCCTTCCGATTGACCTTCGTCGAAAGCTGAGAATCAGCAAGGACGACTACCTTGTGGTTGAAGCGGAGGGAGAATACTTGAAGCTGCGCAAAGTGACAGAGACAAAAAGCCTTGGACATGAGGACCCTATCTGGTCATGGGTCGGGAAAGCTTCAGGTGGAAAAAAGGATGTCTCGACTAAACACGACCGCTACTTAGCCCAAGGAGAGCGCAAGAGATGGCGTAAGTTCTCGTGGCACCTCGATAAATAGCCCTGATGATTAACGGCTTAGATATTAGGCCTTCCGACATATCCGGTCATCTCTACATAACCTGCGCCGGTCATCGGCTTACGTTGTGCTGTGCCGCGAATTTGCACCGCGCCTTCCCAGTACGTCACCCGCGTGCTTTTATTGGTAATGAGCTCCTGGTCGGTAAACTCCGGTACGATTTCTAACTCGACTGCTTCCGCTGGAATCGTTACTTTCCACTTCATGGGATAATTTCCGCCGCTCTTGGCACTTTTCCATCTCTCCAAGACTTCAATTCGAAAATCTTCCAGCTTGAGGTGTTTTATCGTGCCGTCCGCTTTCACCAGAGTACCGCTCGAGTAGGGGTCGGGCGATCCATCCTTTCTCCGGATCAAATAGAGCATGAGCTCAGTCCCATTATCGAGCTGAAGACTGAACCAATCCCAACCCACCTGATCTTCCCGCAATTGATTGCTGCCAAATTCGTGGTCCATCCAACTAAGGCCGCGGACCTTTTCTGTCGTGCCGTTAATCGTGATCTCGCCGTCGGTCTCCATCCGAGTCAGCGAGTAGTAATAAGAAGCTCGCCCTTCGCCCTCGCCCTTTTGGCTGAGCCCGTTGTCACCGTGAAGAACCGGAGGCTTAAGCGAACTGAGACGAAGGCTCAATCGCGTTCCTCGGTCGTTCACTTGGATCAGGTGAGTTTTTAGATCTCCTTCTACTTTCCAATCCTCGTTCCAAACCAGAAAACGATCCGTGGCGGCGCCGGCCTTTCCCTGGTAGCCGCGATTGATTCTTTCTCGAAACAGGAACTTCTTCTGGTCAATGTCCGAGACTGCGAAATGAGCCAGGTAAAGCTCGGTGAAGAGCGGCAGTTTATCTTTAACCTCTTGCTGGCGGTCGCGTAGACCAAAACGAAAAAACGTCACTTGATAACCGTAACGCTTACCGCTCTCGCTTTTTAAATGACCCGTGTAATACCACCACTCGATTTTGAAATCGGGATGAGAGTAATGATCGGCGGGGAAAGCAAGCTTGCGCCCAGGCAATGCCAGCTGATACGTGAAACTACCCTCACCCTCCCCTCTCCCTGGCAGGGAGAGGGTAAGAATGAAGACAACTAGAGAAAAACACCAAGCGTTGCTGAGGTTCATCCTAGATCGCATGATTGCAGAGCCATTTTGTCTAATGCTATAGGGAGTCTATGGAACTACAATACACGCGCGAAAAGTTGCTAACAACAGCGTCGGAGTTACAAAAAAAACTCAACTCCCCTGATCTTTGTCTGATCGATGTGCGGCCGGCGGAGCAGTTCGCTCAGGGACACATTCCGGGCGCTGTCCATTTCGATCTTTTCGGTCTCAGTCTGGTCGACACCCGCGAAGCGCCGCTCCGAGCATTCATGCACATGATCCATCACGTTCTGGAACTGCGCGGCGTGAGCGAGTCGAAGGAAGTCGTTTTCTATGAAAGTAACTCCGGTATGCGCGCGGCGCGCGGCGTTTGGTTCTTGGAGTATTTCGGGCATCCCAATGCCCGTATGCTCGACGGCGGGTTTGACGCCTGGAAAGCGGCAGGCGGACCGATCACGACGGAATCCGTTGCTCCCAAGGCGGCAAGTTTCAAAACCGCCGAACGCCGGGAAGTGCTGGCCACGGCGGACGATGTTCTTCAGTCACTCAACAAGAAAGAGTTTTGTATCCTCGACACTCGCAGCGTAGGCGAATATCTCGGCACGCATGTCCGCGCCGCCCGGGGGGGCGCGGTTCCCGGCGCAATCCACATCGAGTGGACGGAGAACCTCGACGCCAACGGCAAGTTTAAATCCAACACAGAATTAAAGAACATGTATGACAATGCCGGCATCACGCCGGACAAAAAAGTCATATCGTACTGCCAAGGCGGCTACCGCGCCGCTCATAGCTATATCGCTCTGCGACTGCTTGGCTTCCCTCAGGTCCGAAACTACATCGGCTCCTGGAAAGAGTGGGGCGACAGTACCGATCTGCCTATCGAAAACCCGGGTGCAAAGAAGTGACGCTGTCTTGGAAAGTGAAAATAGCGCTTCCGCTGGGTCTTCTCGTTTTGCTCGCGGGCACGGTTGAATCCGTCGCCACGGAAGCTAAAAAAGTCACGCTCTCCTACTCCGCTGTGAGCATGACCTGGTTTCCGGTGAAGGTAGCCGTGGAGAAAGGGTTTTTCCGCAATGAAGGCCTCGAACCGCAACTGATTCAAATGAACGGCAATGTCGCGACCGTGGCGCTGGCCAACGGTCACATTGACTTTTCGCTGAATATCTCCCCCGTGCTCAACGGCGCCATCCAGGGATTGGGTCTCAAGCTCGTGACTGCCCTGAATACGCGTCCGCTGTTCGCTCTAGTCGTGCGCCCGGAAATAAAATCACCCGCCGATCTCAAGGGCAAAATATTTGCCGTCAGCTCGTTCGGCAATACCCAGGCGATCCTCACGGAAAAGCATTTGCAGCACTTGGGCTTGAGAAAGGGTGAATACCAATTGCTGGCGATGGGCGCGACTCCGGCGCGGATGGCCGCGATGGATAAAAATATCGTCCAAGGAAGTCTAATGCCGCTGCCGACCAATGTTCAGATGGAAAACAAAGGCTACCGCTTGCTCGGCAACACGGCGGAGATCATTGTCAACCCCATTGCCGGTCTCGGCGTGCACGAAGATAAGATCAAAAAAGATCCCGACCTGACCAAACGTGCTATCCGTGCATCCGTGCGAAGCTTGCAACTCCTGCGAACGAACCCCAAAGAGACGGTCAAGATTCTCATGGATTGGACGCGCGCATCGGAAAAGGACGCGCTCCGCTCCCTCGATCTTGCCCATCCGGGCTTCAGCAAGAACGGCCTACTCACCGATGACGATCTCAGCATCGAGTGGGGTTTCATTCAACAGCAAACCAAGAAAACCCATGTGCCGGTTTCGATCGCTCATGATATGACCTTGCTCAAAGAGGTGCACCGAGAGCTTGGCATGTAGCAACAGCCCGCAATCCATATTGCTTAATTAAAAGGAGTCAATCTATGCTTCGAACACTCGACCTTCTCGCCAGCGATCCGTCGCATCTGCCGTTTCTTTTTGTCTTCAAAGAGTCTCGGGTGATGGAAAAATATGGTTTCGAGATCGATCTTCACATCGTCGGTGGAGCCAAGGCGCCGACGATGGCGCACCGCGCCAAATTGGCCCTGGCAGGAGAAATCGATTTTCTCAGCGGTCTCCATCATGAGACTTATCGCGAGCGAGCCAAGGGAGAGAAACGGCTGACCTATCTCGCCCAAGCCCAGAACAATTGGGATGACCGGCTGGTCGCGTTGCCGACAATCCATGCTATCGAAGACTTGAAAGACAAAAAGATTATTTGTCATGCCAAAGCCCCCTGCGTCGCCGGAAATCTTCGCGCGGTCCTCGAAACTTGCGGCCTTAGGCCTGAAGAGATTCACATCGAAGCGGTCGAAGACTCGTCGGGCAAATTCCTAGAGTTCGTCGACCGCCTGACCAGCGGCGAAGCCGTGGCGGCGTTGGTGGATATGCCGTTCGATCTCTACGGCGTCAAGAAGGGGCTAAAGATCGTTGACCTCCCGGATCGGCCGGTGATTCACAACACGACTCTGCTGGCGACCACGGACTATATAAAACAAAACAAAGAAACGGTGGTTTCCTTTATCAAGGGCTTCATCGAAGCTCTCCACTTCTTCAAGACTCAACCCGATAAAGTGATCCCGATCCTGAAGAAAAACTTGGCAAAGCGGTACGGTTTGGAAGAGGATGAGTATTATATCCACCTGCAACGCGAGTGGGCACGGCTGCTGTCGAAAAAGCCCTATCCCTTGGCTAGCGCCATTCAGAACGTCTACGACCTCGATGTCGGCAAGGATCCCGCGATGCGCCACATAGGGCCGATGGAGCCGTGGGATCTTCACTATCTGAGAGCGATCGACGACAGCGGATTTATCGATCGGCTCTACGCGTCTTAAAAAAGCCTCTCTGGTTCCAGCCGCCTGCTGTTTACGATCTTGTTAGGGCCTGCATTGGTTCAGGGGCGGAAAACCGTCACCCCAGATCCACCCTGGAGGAAGCCCAGCGGCACCGCGCTGGTCGTGAGAAAAAATCCGTTCATGCTTCGAGAACCTCAGCACGAACGGGGTGGCGTAATCGGTAATTCAAGTATTTAAACGTTCGTCCTGAGCCTGGTCGAAGGGCGGACGGCGATTTTTCTCACGACCGCTGCGACCGGTGGGGGGCGGCGTGGAAAGCACTCTCATGCGGAATGCTTGCTTAAGGAACTGGAGCGGAATAATGGTTGGACGCGATTGGCGCTCCGATGTGCCATAGATACAACAGTTGTGTATCACCCGCCGCGTCGCGGTAACTCTCGGTATAGTTCGGCGTCCAGTCACCCATGCCAAAAGTATAGGAAACCACCCGCGCTCCCGGTTGGAGCTCGTTCATAAGCTTCGTTCTGAGCGCAAGGTTGCCGTCATAGGAAAGGTAGAGAGTCACGACCGATGCCGGCGCCAAGTCGGCGGTCATGAAATCTTGCTGGCGAATTTCCACCAGGCTTTCCACGCCTTCCCGGCGCGCGTTTTCGCGCGCCAATTTGACCAAGCCCGGGTCGATCTCAAAACCGACGGCTTTCACACCGAACTTCTTCGCCGCCGCGATCACTACCCGGCCATCGCCGGAACCGAGATCGTAAACAACGTCGCCCTTTTTGATTGCCGCTAGCGTAACCATTCTTTCCACTACTGGTCGTGGCGTGGGATCGAAGGGGGCAACCCGTAAGCTCAATCTCCCGGGGATTGGTTGTTGACCAACACCCACGCTTGATGGATCCATATAGGTCAGCCCCGGCGCCGCTTCTGTAACTACAGTCGTGTCGATCACGCTGGGAACATCGATGACAACCATCCCGCTTTGTCTCGGAAAGAAAGGCGCCACGAAGGGCGGCCGAAGGTGTGGGAAAAACGGCGCAACCGGAGTGACAAAAACCGGGGTGACAAAAACCGGAACCCGCGCGACTTTCACGAAGCCATGGGTTGCAGGACCTATTCGCACAAATGTCGTGGGCGTTCGAGGGACGATGAACCTGCCGGTTTGCGAAAAACCGTGCGGGCCACGGATAACAACCTGTGGGCTACGGATAGCAACCTGCGGGCTACGCATAGAAACTTGAACCGCCGTTCCCGCGCGCTTCCCGCCACGCATCCCGCCACGAAATCTCTGCGCCTCAGCCTCGTGGATTCCGAGGACGAGAGTCAGCAGAACGATTATCAGTGGCTGCGCCATCGTTGGCTACCCGAGACGGATCATGGAGAGAGGCAACACGAAAGTCAAGGCTTCATCCCAAGCCCGATGTCGCGCACTACGGGGGCGCGCCACGCTACAAGAATCGCCAAAAGCACGACTACCAATCCCATATAGCTGACGGTCGCCGGGGCCCCGATGACGTGGGCGCTTATTCCGGCGATCAGCGCGCCGACGGGCATCAACCCGCGGTCTAGAGCGTAAATGCTCATCACCCGCCCGCGCAAATGATCTGGAACAATCACCTGGAGCATCGTATTGGTTGTCGCCATGTAAAAGACCTGGCAGCCGCCGAAGGCAACCAACGCCAGAATCGCCAAGGGGAACGAGGTGGTTTGGGAAAAAAGAATCATGACCACCCCGAGCGAAACCAGACTGACCAGCAACAACACACCTTGCCGTCTGACCCGATTGGCCAGTGTCGCCAGCATCAGTCCGGCCAACATCGCCCCCAAACCCGGCGCTGCCAATAACATTCCCAATCCTTCGGGGCCGACCTTGAGGACATCTTTTTGAAACACCGGCATCAAGGTCTGATAGGGCACTGCGAATATCCTGGGTACCAATGCGGTCGCCATCAGCGCAAAGACCGAGGGGTTGGACCAAACATAGAGCAGCCCTTCCTTGAGATTGGCCATGGCCGACGATTGGCGCGCTTCGGTCGGCGTCGGCGGAATAGTCATCCAGTAGACAGACGCGAGCACGCCGAGATACGCCAGGCTTTGGACAAAGAAATTTCCCGTGGCACCGGAAACAACGATCAGTGCTCCGCCGAGCGAGGGACCGATAATTTTGGTCAGGTTAAACGCGGCGGAATTGAGCGCCACCGCATTCATCAGATCTTCTCTGGGCACGAGGGCGGGAACCAAGGTTTGGCGCACCGGGTCGACGAACGCCCAGGTGATTCCGGTAATCACCGTGAACACGAACAAATGCCAAACCTGGAGAAATCCGGCACCCACGAGCACGCCCATTGCGATTGTGGTCGCGACGAGTACGTATTGAGTCACGAGAATGAGTTTCTTTCGATCCATGCGGTCGGCGGCCACCCCTGCTATGGGACTGGCTATAAGGAATGGCAGCGCCCGAAGACCGTTCAACAAGCCCAGCAGGACGGACGAGCCGGTGAGATCATAGAGCAGCCAACCCAAAGTGACTTGCTGGATCCACTGCCCGGCGCTCATGAATAGCGTACCGACCCACAGATATCTGAAATCTGCGTGGCGGAGAGAAGAGAATGTTCTAAGTCGCGACCGGGAGGACGGGCCTTGGGCTCCGCTTTCTTCTTGCAGCGTCGTTGTATCGTCCAAAGTTGTTGACCGCTTTTGACGCATGGCCTTTGAAACAAAACATTGGGGAAGTACCAACCCCGAGGGACACCCCGGGCGCGATTAGTTGGCTTTACTGACGAACGTAACGTCATCCCGGCGAACAAAGCCGGCCGGATTGCTGCCCTTGGACCTCACCTCGAGCCAGTCGCCGAGGGACCTGACGACGTTGACCCGAGTCCCTTTATTGATCTGTGATACGACTCTTGAAGAAGCAGCGGGCTCTTCATAGACTTGTGTTGGACGAATGGTTTGGTAAACGCTCGTCTCGGCCACCCCGCGTGCGCCTGCGGCCCGACTCGCCGGCGGACTCGGTTCCGGCGCGCGCGACGAAGTCTTGGTCGCCGACGGCGCGCGGCTGGCAGCCAAGCGTTCCGTCTCCCGTGCGGCGCGCGTCAATTTTTGCTGGGTTGAGGCGAGGTTTTTCTGGCTTTCTTCGAGCTTGGCTTTGAGTTGGACCACCTGAGAGGTTTTCTCGGCAAGCTCTTTTCGCGCTTGACCCAGTTGCCCCTCCAGGTCCTGGATCTTTTTGTCCTTCTCGCTGAGATCCCTGAACGTCTCGTCGAGCACGGATTGCGATTCATTACGCTGCCGCTGTCCGCCGATCAAAAAAACTCCCATGGCAAAAACCGTCAAGCCCGCGATCAAGATCGTCTTCGAGGCTATCGAAATCTTGTTGGTCTTTAACCTTTGCCCGAATTCGGAGCTAACTTCTTCTCGCGTTGGCCATTCCGGAGCCGCAGTTGAACTCAAATCCGCTTTACAATACGGACATTTTAGGGCGTCCTCGGCAATGCTATTGGCACAATGAGGACAGAGCTTGGTGCGAATCCCAATCCTGGTGACCAACGATTTCCCGTCCTTGGTACAAAAACTTACCTTGTCTTCGTATTCAGCGGAGCATTGCGGACACAGCTTCATGACGATTATTCTGTCTGCAATGCGTTAGTCCGTCAAGAGTCATCGACGTCCCAATAGGGACCTTCTAACCTGCCAGTCATAACTTGCTCCGGCAGAACCCATAAGCTATACAAGCCTGGGAGGAAATCAACATCATGGCTCTCATCATAAGCGAAACCCAAACCAGAAAGCTCGTTGACATGCCGACGGCGTTAAAGCTCGTTGACGCAATGTTTCGCGCCCGGGCCGCCGGTAAGGTGCGCAGCGTACCGCGGCGCCGGCTGAAGGGAAGCGAAAAACAGCTCAACATGATGGCAGCGTGGCAGGAAACCTCGGACCTGATCTGTCTCCGCGCTTACGCCGGCGCATCCAACACGATCACGCTTTACAACGGACGCACCGGTCAAATTCAAGCGATCATCGACATGGGCTACCTGAGCAGCCTCAGAACCGGCGCGGCCACCGGCGTTGCCGCGAAGTATCTCGCCCCGTCGAACACAAAAACGTTGGGAGTGATCGGCCCGGGCTGGCAGGCGACTTTTCAGGTGGAGGCGGTTGCGAATTCGTGTCCGATCAAGGAAGTCGTGGTCTTTGGCCGGAATCCCAAGAGAAGAAAAGATTTCATTCGCCAGATGAGCAAGATCGTCAAAGCCGACTGGAAAGAAGCGGACACGGTCGACGAAGTGGAAGCCGCGTCGGATATTTTAGTGGTCTCCACGGACTCTTCGACGCCAGTGGCCACGGGCGCGAGCCTAAAAGAACAGGCCCTGGTAGCGTCCATCGGCGCCAACGCAACGGTGAAGCACGAGGTTTCGAGCAATCTAATCCGCCGCATGGATTTGATCGTTGCCGACGACCTCGCCGCCGCGAAAGCCGACAGCGGCGATCTCGTCGAAGCGTGCCAAACCCGCATCGCACGCTGGGAAGACATCGTTCCCTTGGAAAAAATCGTCGCCGAAGGCGTCCCTCAACCTAGGCCTAAACGGATTTTCTTTCAGTCCAACGGCATCGCCGACGAAGATCTCGCCGTCGGCCGCTACGTACTGGAACAAGCAAAGAAGAAAAAACTAAAAATGAAGCGCGTCACCGAAATATAGCCAAAGATGCTTGAAAGTTTGGATTGAGTTTTGGAGTACGGAATCGGAAAAAAGATCACTCGCGCAAAGACGCAAAGGACGCCAAGTATAAACAAAATTGCAAATTCGAAACTCGAAATCCGAAATTCGAAACAATTTCAAATGGCAAAGATCGGAAAGTTCCAGACAGACCGTTTCGAATTTTGCAATTGGAATTTAAGTCTTTGGGTTTGTTTCGGATTTCGAGCTTCGGATTTCGGATTTTGTTCGCTGGCCGCGATAAATTTGTTGAAGTGGTTCGGTTGAAAATTTTAAACGTAAGAATCTAAGGGACGGCAAATGCCGGTTTTCGAGGGAGAACTTGGACTCCAATTCGTTACCCATCTCGCCAATCATTACACGGTTCCTGATTTAGTTCGCCTGGCGCAGCTAGCCGCAGACAGGGGCTTTAGGCAAATCTGGGTTAACGACAACATCCGCTACCGCGGCCAAACGGTGGTCATGACCGCTATCGCCGCCTGCGTGCCGATTCGTCTTGGCACCGCAATCATGGTGCCCTATTTTCATAATCCTCTCGACGTCGCCGATTCATTGGCGGCGCTGTCCGAGTTATGCGCGGGTCACGAGATTAGCATCGGCGTCGCCCGCGGGGACCTTGGACAGTCGCCGCAACATGTTCAACCGTTGAAGCCCGTTGCCATGGTCAGCGAAACCGTGGGCTTCCTGCGCCGAGCGCTGGCCGGAGAGGAAATTGCCTATGCAGAATTCCCATTCTTGCTGGATTTTTACCGTCTCAATCCCGGCGGAAAATTCCGGCTTGCTTTTCCGCCCAAAGCAACCTTCAAATTTTACGGTGGCGGCAACGGCCCGCAAGCGCTCCGCCTGTGCGGACGGGTGATGGACGGTTTAATCAGCTCGGGAACTTACATTCCGATGCTCAAGGCCGGCAGGCTGCCGGGAATGCTCGCCAGCGCCGATCGCTCGGCAGCGGAGGCCGATCCGAACAAGCGGCTGCGCAAAATTTGCGAACTCAACGTGTCGATCTCGAGCGATCGCGACAAGGCCATCGAATTTCCCAAGCGCCAGGTTTCCCACTCGATCTTGCAGTGGGAAGCTTTGGGATTCACCTCGGAAGAGTATGCGAAATTGGGCGTGCAACGCGAGCAAGTTCTAAAGCTGAAGGAGGCTTATGCCTCCGGAGCCACCGTCGAAGCAGCTTCAAAGCTCGTCACCGAGGCGATGGTCAAAAGCTACTACGCCGCGGGTAGGCCGGAAGAAGTAAGGGATCAAATCATCGAACTCGCGGCAGCCGCGAACCGGCTTGGCTATGATCACATTGCCTTCGCCAAACTCGGCCCCGACTATGAGGAGGCCATCACCCTGCTCGCCAATGAGATTGTGCCTCTTCTAAAGTAAATTCTGATGCTCTTACACTGAGCGACCTGACAACACTGACTAACAAGGATCGGCAACCTGCAGCAATTTCAACATCCGTGACGCCTTAACTCTTTGACGGATTCCGAACAAAGACTGCAGCCGTGCCATCCTCGTACACGACCTGGAAACGAGAATCCATTCGGAGCAGAGACGTGAGCGGCCATCTGAGCTCTGCGATAACAATCTGGGAGTTCATCAGGTCCCGATCATCATCCCATCCCGAGTAGCCCATCCAGGTGTGCAGTGAGCTCTCAACCCGAGAACCGTGTATGTTTCCCCGGCCGTCAATCGAAACCGGTATCTGGGGCAAACTCCAGATGAGATATCCACCCCAGTCAAAACTGTTGTAAAGCGGGCCGCCATATTTCTTCTGACTGACAAATTCCGCAGCCTTCACAGGAAAGCGCTGTTCGACTACGGTTCTAAGATTGGGTTCGGATAGCTGCCGATACCGGCCAATCATTGCGGCGCCGATCACAACGGCCGCGATGACAGCCAGCACTCTGCGCGGTGTCAATTGAAGACCGTCAACAGCACTACTGACAAAAAAATGTTCGCTGATGATAAAAGCCGCTGCCAAGAGTGTGACCCAAATATCTCTTCGGGCTCTAAATCCCAGGAAACAGCCCAGTAGGAGCAAGAGCAGCCGGAAAGGCAGCAAACGTCGTTTCGATCCCAGAACGAACGATGCTGCCAAGGTCACGCTCAACACGACCCAGTCTGCCGGCGAACGAATGGACAGCGGCTGGAGTTCCTGTACGGACTGAAAAGCGTCTGTGAGCAAGCTGAATTCGATAACCTGTCGATAGATGCCGTAGCCGTAAGGGTTAGCCAGCGTGGCCACAACACATGCCGCGCCCACCAGGAGAAGCGATCCAGTCGGCACCCGCCTTGACCTTTCGCTGGGCAACTCCCGGCCTGCGATCGTCAAAATAAAGCCCTCGACAACCAAAAGAAAAATAACCGCAAGCCCGTAGACAAACTGTATGTGAGAGTTCACCCAGATGACGTAGAGCGGTGGCAGGATCCAGAGCCAGGCTGTCTCACCGGAGCGTCTGGCCTTTCTAAACAAGATCAACTGTAGGGTAAAAAACAATATTGAAATCAGCCATGGCCGCGGGCTCATGAGCGGCTTCATACCGGCGAGTATCGCGGCGACCAGGACTACTTCCGGGACAAAAGGGAGTTTAGCTTGGCGAACCAGCAGGTGAACGGATAATGCAATGAGGAGAGCCATCACGACCGTGAAAAAAACGATGCCCGAGAGGGCAACGTTTCTGTACAAGCCGTAAACCAGGATCTCGAACAGCCAACTGTAGGCAATCCACGGTTCTCCCGCCCCGTAAGTCGAAAATGTATCGGTCATCGGCACCTGGCCGTGAGCGAGAATCCATTGCCCGGTTCGCAAATGCCACCAGATATCCGGATCCTGGATGGGAACCATCGCTTGAAACACAGCAAAGCAATAGAGCAGCGCCAAGATGGCGACTCGGCGAAAACTCGTTTCGAGGCCGGGTAATGATTTTCGCGGTACGGTCTTCAAATCCTGAAAAAAGAGAATTGTCTTGCGGCAAGTTTTCGGTAGGCGACGGGTTCGTTTGTAGCCGTCATTAGAAGTTTTGTCGGGTTAGGGTCGGAGATAACGCAAGTCGATTATACAGGAAGTCGCGAGCGACGGCCACCGCGACGCCGCATGAACGCAAACGCCGTCCCGTGGCGCTCAAGGTTTCGCAAACGCCAGCACAAAGCGGTCGTCCTTGTTCCGTTCCTTGAAGACGTTGAAATCGCGGGTATCCTCTGGACGGCGCAGCATGTTTCCTTCTTTACCCAGCGTAAAACCTGCGCCGGTGACTTCTTTGATCACCAGCAGC